>Ga0070665_100000513_pt1 | contig 55553 bp, 44 predicted proteins | sample KBSS13metaG_FD_65862 | JGI IMG/M metagenome (GOLD analysis project Ga0070665, IMG submission 65862) | Switchgrass rhizosphere microbial communities from Kellogg Biological Station, Michigan, USA - KBS S1-3 metaG | ecosystem: Host-associated > Plants > Roots > Rhizosphere > Soil ...
CTGATCGAGCTACTCAAAGCTTGACAAAGCAAACACCCCGGGTATATTGGTCGCACTATGAATCCCAACACCTACATCCAACTGAACCAGAAGTCGCGCGCAATGGCGCACGCTGGCGCCGTTGATGTGGATTTCCAACCGAAGCAGCAGTCGCGCCTGGTGGCGTCCGCTGGCGGCGTTGGTACGCAGCAGTCGCGCGTAGTGGCGGCCGCCTGTGGCGTCGGCATGGACGTCCAACTGACGAACGGGCACGCGATGGCGCACGCCTGTGGCGTCGGCATGGACAACCAGCCGAAACATAAGGCGCGCCAGACGCCGGCCTGCCGTGTCGGTATGGACTTCGGTTCTACGGATTAGCCTTCCTTTCAGTGTGGAGGGCTGATACAAGCAGCCCTCCGTTCCTCTCATGAGGCCCCGGTCGGCGCTGCCACCGGGGCCTCGTCGTTTGCGCGGCCCGGTTGACCTCGAGCGAGGAAGGGAGAGGACAACAATGTTTGGTTTGAAGCGAATTCACATCGCGAGGCATGAGCGCGGTCTGCTGTTCCACGAGCGCAGCTTCGAGACGGTGCTCGAACCGGGAGTGCGCTGGATTTTCGACCCTCTGCGTCGCACGGAGATCGAGGTGCGCGACCTCACCGTGCCGGAGTTCGAGCATCCGCAGCTCGATTTCCTGTTGAACGCGGCGGGCGAGGACACCGCAACCCATTTTCACGTGGTGGAGCTGGAAGATCGCGAGGTTGGCCTCGTGTACAAGAACGGCAAGATCGCGGGCGTGTTGGCCCCGGGGAGACGCCAGCTCTACTGGCGGGGCCCGGTCGATGTACACGTCGTGCGCTACGACATCTCGCAGGACTGTGAGATTCCCTCGGGTATTGCCCAAGTGCTCGTGCGCGCGAAACAGCCATTGGCGGCCCAGGTCGCCGAAGCGGTAATGGCCGTCGAAGTACCTGACACCGCCATCGGCCTGCTCATGATCGACGGAGAGTTGGTGAAGGTGCTCGGTCCAGGACTGCATGCGTTCTGGAAGTTTCAACGAGCCATCAGCGTCGAGTTGATCGATCGGCGCGTGCAGGCGATGGAGGTGGCCGGGCAGGAGCTCCTCACGCGCGACTGGGTGAATCTGCGCATTGGCCTCGTGGCGCTTTGGCAGGTGTTGGATGTCGTCCGGGCGCGTGCTGCCCTGTCCAACTTCGTTGACTTTGCCTACAAGGAACTGCAATTCGCGCTGCGCGAAGCCGTGGGTAACCGGACACTGGACGAAGTGCTGGCGGACCGGGGGCTGCTGGATCGCGAGATCTGCGCGGCGGCGCATGGGAAAGTGACCGGGCACGGGCTGGCGATCCACTCGGTGGGCGTCAAGGATGTGACATTGCTCAACACGGCGCCGCTGATGGATGAAAGTCCGACCTTGTTGAAATTGAGACGATTGACAGCTTGACAACACAAACACTCGGCGTATATTTCGCGACCCTATGTATCTCGACCTACTCAACAAACTGCGTGGATCGATCCAGGCTCATGGCCAGGTGACGGAGGGTTTCCGCGGGCGTGCGCCTGCCAGACTCAACAGCCGCACGGAGCAGCGCAAGCTGCGCGCGGAAGCGGCGTTGGCGCGGCTCCACTTGCAGGCGCCTCCTCCAGGAGGCGGCGCCCGCCTGTTGAGTCGGTCCGAAAATTCGACGGGTTAGCTTTCCTGCATGAGACGGGAGGGCTGATTCTGGCAGCCCTTCCGTAAACCTCCCTCGAGGCCCCGGTTGGCGCTGCCACCGGGGCCTCGTTTTTTGTGGCGGCGGCTTTTAGATTCGACATCACGCGTGAGCGCGGTGTCGTACAGAGGTCGGGAACTGGGAAATTCGTGTCAGCGGTGCGGGCTCGTGAGTCCCGCCTGACGCGCTCGCGCTGCGAATTGCGCGTGCGTGTATCGCGCGATGACCTGGTCTCAACCGTAAGCAAGGTAGCTCAGTGGTAGAGCAGCGGTTTTAGATACCGCGTGTCGCGGGTTCGACTCCCGTGCTTGCACCCAACCGTCTGAAAAACGGTGGAAACGATGACGGCGAGGCCTCGGCCTCGCATCGAGGTGCCCCGGTGGCCTCGCCGGCAAATGCGACACTTGCTCGAAAGAGCCGGTTCGCCTGGCTGGCAAAGGTCACAGCGCACGTACCGCTTTGCGCGGTCGGGGTACGCGACGCCAGAAGTGTTTGACGCGCTTCGTTGAAGGCACGTGTCCAGGAAGGGACCGTGTCGGATGACGAAGCTGCCAGGAGCGCGGAGGGCGTCGCGACCCCTGCGGCCCGCGTACGGGCGTGGGTCCCACCTCGACCTATTTGTTTGACGAGGAGAAGAAAGGAGATAACAACATGCTAGGTTTGAAGCGAATCACCATCGCTCAGCACGAGCGCGGCCTGCTGTTCCGTAACCGGAGCTTCGTGGCCTTTCTCGAGCCGGGCGTACGCTGGGTCTTCGATCCGCTGCAACGCAGTGCAATTGAGATCCACGACCTGACCGTGACGGAGTTCGAGCACCCGCGAATCGACTTCCTGCTGGAAGCGGCCGGAGAATCGATCGCCGCGCACTTCCTGGTCGTCGAGCTGCGGGATCGTGAAGTGGGCGTCGTGTACAAGAACGGCAAGATCGCGGGAGTGCTTGCACCCGGTAAGCGCCAGCTCTACTGGCGTGGTCCGACTGAAGTGCAGGTTGTGAAGTACGACATCTCGAAGGATTTCGAGATTCAGTCGGACCTCGCCAAGGTACTCGTCCGGGCGAAGCAGCCTCTAGCCGCGCAGGTGGCGGAAGCTGTTAGCGCGGTTGAGGTGCCGGATACCGCGGTCGGTCTGCTCATCGTGGACGGCGAACTGGTGAAGGTGCTCGAACCTGGTTTGCATGCATTCTGGAAGTACCAGCGTGCGTTGAAGACCGAGCTCGTGGACCGCCGCGTCCAGGCGATGGAAGTCCCGGGCCAGGAAATCCTGACTCGGGACAAGGTGAGCTTGCGCGTAAACCTCACGGCGCTGTGGCAGGTGCTGGACGTCGTGAAGGCGCGCAGCACGCTGACCAACTTCGTCGAGTTCGCATACAAGGAACTGCAGTTCGCTCTGCGAGAGGCCGTGGGTACACGGACTCTGGATGAGTTGCTCGGCGACAAGGGCGTGCTCGACCGCGAGATCGGCGGGACAGTGCGCCCGAAGGTCGCGGAGCATGGCCTGGCGATCCACTCCGTGGGTGTCAAGGACGTGATTCTGCCTGGTGAGATGAAGACCATTCTCAACCAGGTGGTCGAAGCGGAGAAGGTCGCGCAGGCGAACCTCATCAAGCGTCGCGAGGAGACGGCAGCGACGCGTTCGTTGCTCAACACCGCGCGGCTCATGGATGAGAACCCGACGCTGTTGCGATTGAAGGAGTTGGAGACACTGGAAAAGGTAACCGAGAAGATCGACAAGCTGACGGTCTTCGGTGGCCTCGACGGTGTGTTGAAGGACGTCGTGCGGATCAAGGGGGCCGCCTAGGCGTGCCTGGTACCTGAGCCGCACGCGACAACGGCCCGGTGAGAATGGGCTCACCGGGCCCATGCAAGAACAAGCACATGACACTTCGTAAGTTGAATCCAGAGTTGCAGACACATGGCGCCCGGCCTTTTGCGGCCGCGGTCAACGTGGCGGTGGATGAATGGTCCATCGCTCAGGCGATCGTCAAGGCCCGCGCCCTGGACATTTTGGGCGAGCTGTCACGTCGCAAGGGCCAGAGTGCCGAGATAATGTACACCTGCGACAAGAAGGCCCTGGAAGGCGACGAGATCTTTGTGAACTTCATCACCGGCTCGCACGACGCGTTCGTAGTCGAGGATGCCGACCACATGCTCACGCCGCGCGCCAATGGCAATCACGATGAGCAGGCAGCGCTGCAGGCCGCTCTCCCTGCCGGAACGAAGAACTGCGCCGTCGCGAACGTCTACCGCGCCTGCGCCGTCAAGGTCTGTTAGCGATGCTATTGACCATTACGAGCACTCATTCGCCCGCGACCGACCTGGGGTTTCTCCTCGAGAAACATCCGGACAAGGTCCACGAGTTCGAGCTGTCGGCCGGCGGTCGCGCGCTGGTCTTTTACCCGCAAGCGACCGAGGAGCTGTGTACAGTTGCGTTGTTGCTGAACCTGGACCTCGTTGGCCTCGTGCGCGGCAGAGCGGGACGGCAAGGCGACTCTGACCTGACCCACTACGTGAACGACCGTCCTTACGTGGCTTCGTCGTTCATGAGTGTTGCCATCGGGTCCGCTTTCCGCTCGGCGATGGCGGGCAAATGCCGCCATCGACCCGATCTGGCCGTAACACCCATCCCCTTGGAAGTCCGCATCGCGGCCCTGCCTTGCAGGGGTGGCGCAACCGTTCTCACCAAGCTGTTCGAGCCACTAGGCTACACGGTTGAAGCCGTTAGGCAGCCGCTCGACGGTCATTTTCCTGAGTGGGGAGAGAGCTCCTATTACTCGCTGACGTTGCGCGCCAACGCTCGTCTACAAGATCTCTTGCGGCATCTGTACGTACTCATTCCCGTGTTGGATGATCGTAAGCACTACTGGGTGGGCGAGGCTGAGGTGGAGAAACTCCTGCGCCACGCATCGGAATGGCTCGGTACGCATCCGATGAAGGATTGGATTGCGCGGCGGTATTTGAAGTATAAGCCCAGCCTGGCGCGTATGGCGCTCGAGCGTTTGAGCGTCGAAGAGGAGGGCGATGCCGAGCAGGATGAGGACGCATCAACCGACGCGCCGGCGGTCGTGCCCCAGGCGGCCGCCCGCGAAGTCGAGCTCGAAAAGCGCGTTTCGCTCCAGGAGCGCCGCCTCGAAACCGTAACCAACCTGGTGACCTCCCTGGACATCAAGAGGATTGTTGACCTTGGCTGTGGCGAGGGCCAACTGCTGTGGCGTTTGTTGCGGCTGCCGGCGCTGGAGCGCGTCGTTGGAATGGACGTTTCAGTCCGATCGTTGGAGCGAGCTGCCGACCGACTGAAACTCGACCGGATGCTGCCGAGGCAGCGGGCCCGAATCGAATTGCTGCACGGATCGCTGCTCTATCGCGATGAGCGGCTCAGCGGTTTCGATGCGGCTGCGGTGATCGAAGTCGTTGAGCACCTCGATCCGCCGCGGCTGGCGGCGTTCGAGCGCGTGCTGTTTGAAGCGGCCCGTCCGACCTTTGCGATCGTGACGACACCCAATCGAGAGTACAATGTGAATTTCGCAGGGCTCGCGCCGGGCGCGTTCCGCCATGGCGATCATCGTTTCGAATGGACACGCGAGGAGTTTCGAACCTGGTGCGGCCGCCAGTGTGAGCGCTTCGGCTACGGCGTGGAGTACCTGGCGGTGGGCGCTGAGGATCCGCTGACCGGTCCGCCTACCCAGCTTGCACTCTTCAGCCTCGTGGCGCCGAGTTGAGGCAGGTCATGGAGGTACGATTTCCCGAGATGGCGCTCGTGGTTTTGATCGGAACGTCGGGGTCGGGTAAGACGACTTTCGCCCGCCGGCATTTTCTGACCACGGAAATCCTTTCATCCGACTATTGCCGCGGCCTCGTCGCCGACGACGAGAACGACCAGGCCGCGACGGGCGCGGCATTCGAGGTGCTGCAGTTCATCGCGGGCAAGCGGCTCGCGGCCGGACGCCTGACGGTGGTCGACGCCACCAGTGTCAGGCCCGAGGACCGCAAACCCCTGGTCGAGCTGGCACGACGGCACCACATGCTGCCGGTCGCGCTGGTTTTCGATCTTCCGGAAGCCTTGTGCCAGGAGCGTAACCGGTCGCGTCCGGATCGCGACTTCGGCCCGCACGTCATCCGCAACCAACGCCAGGCGCTGCGGCGCTCACTCCGCGGGTTGGAGCGTGAAGGCTTTCGACACGTCACGGTGTTCGAATCCCAAGCGGCGGTCGATGCTGCCACGCTCATTCGCGAGCCGCTCTGGAACAACAAGAAGGCTGACAGCGGTCCGTTCGACATCATCGGCGACGTGCACGGCTGCTATGACGAGTTGCACGAGCTGTTGCTGTCGCTGGGTTATCACCTCGATGTCGATTCAACGGGTGGGCACTCCAAGGTGACCCATCCGTTGGGGCGCAAGGCCGTGTTCGTGGGTGACCTGGTGGACCGTGGACCGAAGACACCAGATGTCCTGCGGCTGGTCATGGGCTCGGTGGCCGCCGGTACTGCCTATTGTGTCGCCGGCAATCACGACAACAAGCTCGTCCGGAAACTGCGTGGCCGCGAAGTGAAGCTGACACACGGGCTCGCCGAGTCGATGCAGCAGCTCGAGGCAGAGAGCGAAGAATTTCGTGGCCAGGTAACTCACTTCCTCGACAAGCTCGTGAGCCATTATGTATTCGATGCCGGCCGACTCGTCATTGCGCATGCCGGCTTGCGCGAGGAGATGCATGGCCGTGGCTCCGCGGTCGTGCGGGCCTTCGCCATGTATGGGGAGACCACCGGTGAGACCGACGAATACGGTCTGCCAATCCGGTACAACTGGGCCGCGGACTATCGAGGGCGGGCGACCGTGGTCTACGGTCACACCCCGGTTCCCTATGCGGAGTGGCTCAACAACACGATCTGCGTCGATACGGGCTGCGTCTTCGGCGGCAAGTTGACCGCGTTGCGTTATCCCGAGCGCGAGTTGGTCAGCGTAGCGGCCAGGCAGGTGTACTACGAGCCCACGCGTCCGCTGAATCCTCCCGCTCAGGTCTCAACCGCGACCGCGCAGCAGCAACACGACGACCTGCTGTCGGTGCAGGACGTGCTCGGCAAGCGCCAGATCGATACCAGCCTCGAGCGGCGGATCACGATCCGGGAGTCCAATGCGATTGCGGCCCTGGAGGTCATGAGTCGCTTCGCGGCCAACCCCAAGTGGCTCATCTACCTGCCCCCGACCATGTCGCCGTCGGAGACGCACCAGGAAGGCCACTTCCTGGAGCATCCGACGGAGGCCTTCACCTATTTCCGCAGCAGGGAGATCCGGACCGTCGTGTGCGAGCAGAAGCACATGGGCTCACGTGCGGTCGTCATCGTCTGCAAGGATGAGGACACGGCGCGTAAGCGGTTTGGAGTTGCAGGCGAGGGGCAGGGGATCGTCTACACTCGCACGGGACGCCGCTTTTTCAACGAAATGGATCTGGAACGGGCGCTGCTGGCGCGCGTATCCGCGGCCCTGGAGGCCAGCAACCTGTACATCGAGTTGGGCACCGATTGGGTGGCGCTGGACTGCGAGCTCATGCCTTGGTCGGCCAAGGCCCAGGACCTGATTCGCCACCAATATGCCGCGGTCGGCGCTGCGGGTACGGCCTCCATCGAGGCCGGTGTTGCGGCATTGGCCGCCGGCGCGCGCCGCCTTCCGCAGTTGGCTGGCGTGCTCGAGACGTTGGAGACGCGCCGAACGTCAGTGTCACAGTACATCGAAGCCTATCGTCGCTATTGCTGGCCGACGCAGGGGCTGGAAGGACTGAAGCTGGCACCGTTTCACCTGTTGGCCTCGGAAGGTCACCTGCATACCGGACGGAATCACGAGTGGCACATGACCACTCTGGCCAGGCTAGCCAACACGGAGCCACAGCTTTTGGCCGCGACACCGTTTCGGGTTGTTGATCTGGAGAACCCGGCCGAGGTGGCCGGAGCTGTCGACTGGTGGCTGGAGCTGACGGCATCCGGCGGCGAGGGTATGGTGATAAAGCCCCTGGATTTTGTGGCACGTAACGCACGCGGACTGGTGCAGCCGGCGCTGAAATGTCGCGGCCGCGAATACCTGCGGATCATCTACGGCCCCGAATATGACTTGCCGCACAACCTGGACCGGCTGCGACGGCGTGGACTCTCAGCGAAACGCAGCCTGGCGGAACGTGAATTCTGCCTCGGGATCGAGGCATTGACCCGCTTCGTCAATCGCCAGCCGCTGCGTCATGTCCACGAGTGCGTGTTTGGAGTGCTCGCGCTCGAAAGCGAGCCGGTGGACCCGCGTTTGTAATGATGGCGCCACCGACTGAGCCGGTGGTGGGGTTACGACCGGTTGGCTTCAGTGGGCTGAATCGCCCTCCGGTCGGAGGTACTTCGCCAGCCAGTCGTGCACTTCAGTGTAGAAGTGCCGGCTGTCCTCGGGCTTGACGATCCAGTGCCAGGCGTCCGGCCAGACCAACAGCCGGCTGGGCACGTGCATACGCTGCAATGTGGCCCAGTTCTCCAGTGTGTTACCCAACGGAACGCGGAAGTCCCGCTCACCAATGCTGAGCAACATAGGGGTTTTCCAGTTCGCCGCATACGTGATGGGGCTCTGGTCGTGCCAGATCGGGTTGCCGGCCCAGGGTGGGCCGCCGTTGGTCAACTCACGGTCGTAAATGTAGTCACTTTCACCCCACTGCGTGGTGAGGTCGACCTCGCCAGCGTGGCTGATGATGCACTTGTAGCGAGTGGTGGTGGCTTCGAGCCAATTGGCGAGGTGGCCGCCATAGCTGGCGCCGGCCGCGCACATCCGCGTCCCGTCGATGAACGGATAACGCTGCAGGGCTGCGTCGACCGCCTGGTTGAGCTCGTCACCGGGCGTTTTCAAAGGATCGAGCTTGATGGCCTGCGCGAATGACTCGCCGTAACCCGTCGAGCCGGTGTAGTCCGTCAGGAGGATCACGTAGCCGGGAGCCGCCAACAGGTGATAGTTCCAACGCAACCCGATCTGGTCGGGGTGACTGGAGGCGGCGCCTCCGTGGATCAGCATGACCAGCGGGTATTTCTTTGCCGCGTCGAACGCCGGCGGCAGCACGACCATGTTATGAATGGTGCGCCCGTTGCCCGCGCTGGTGAAAGCGAAGTGTTGGGGCGGTTGCCAGTCGATGGTTGCCGCCGTGGCCGCATCGTATTGGGTGAGATTCGACTGGCGCCGCGCGCCCGGAGCGATGCGCACGAGCTCCAGGGGGCTCACCGAGCTTCCATAACTCGCAATGAGCTCGGTCCGGGGTGCCTTCTGCGCGATGACGAGCGAAGTGTAGCCACCTACCGTGGGTTCTATGACGGCCGAGGGCTTACCACCGCCGGCAGCCACGCGGTACAAATTTTCGTTCGCTCCGTCGGGCGCGAGGAGATAGACGCTGCGACTGTCAGGTGTGATCGCATAGACCGCTACTTCACGATCGAAGTCACGTGCCACCAGCGTGGCGTCACCACCGGCGGGCCAGGACACCTTGTTCAGCCGGGGGAGGTGATAGATCGCCTCATCTTGCGCGGTGTATTTGAAGAACAGCGTCTTGCCGTCAGGGCTGAACTGCGCCGCCTCGTACTCGCCGGCAGCGGGTGTCACGATCTGCGGCTCAGTGCCGCCGCCGGCACCCACCCGGTACAGGTGGAAACCAACATGGCCGAAGGACGCGTTCCAGCGCTCCGTCGTCGCCGCGAACACGATCTCTTTTCCGTCCGGACTCCAGATTGCCCCGAGCGAGGAGCCGGCGCCGTCCGGGTCCGGAACGCCGGAAAAGCCGTTGCTGTGTGCGAGGGTCGTGGCTGAGAGGATGTCCTTGGGCACCGCCGCACCCGCAGCGCCGGGCTCGACTGACTGCACCAGTACTGTAGGCTGCCGTTCGTCCAACCACTGATTCCACTGGCGGATTGGAAAGTGCTCGTAGGCCCGGACGTTATATTTGCGGGCGTTGCGCTCAGCGGCGATTTTGCGATTCGCGGCGTCATCCAGGGCATCCGGATAGACGGCCGACTCGAACAGGATCGCCTTGCCGTCAGGGCGCCATTTCGGTCGCGACGCGCCCGTTGAAATATTCGTAACCCGATGCGCCTCGCCACCGCTGGCGAGATCGAGGACGTACACCTGGTCGACCTCGTCGCCCTCGCGCCGCGAGCTGAAGGCAATGCTGTGACTGTCGGGAGACCAGGCGACGCCACTTTCCGGCGTTCGGGTGTTGGTGATGCGCCGGGCCGGCGCGCTGCCATCGGCCGGTACGAGCCACAGGTCGCTGGCCTCCTTGTCCGGCTCGTAGGAGGGCTCCAGCACCGGGAATACGACCCACTTCCCATCGGGACTGACGCCGGGAGCGCCGACCCGTTTCATCATCCAGAGCAGCTCGTGGGTGAGCCGTACTTTGGGAGCGGCAGCCGTGACAGGGGCCGTCACGAGTGACAGGAGGAGCACGGCCGGCGCAAGCGCCGCCGCGAAAAAACGAGTATTGGATTTCATCACCGTCGAGTATGACGGAGTCGTACAATGGACGCGATGGCCAAAAGGAAAGTCAAGAAGCGTCCTGTATCCACGAGCCGAGCCTCGGCATCCCGCGCGTCGGTCCTGTCCCCCGCGTTGCGGTGGCAACCGACGGTGTCGCCGACCGGCGAGCTGTTGTTGCGACGGCGCGAGGCGGGCGATCCGGCGGAGGACATGCATTACACCTTCGCCCAAAGTCTCATTTTCCTGGCGCGCCGCTGGCGCAACCTGATGAACCAGGAGTTGAGCAGCGTCGGGCAGAGCCAGGCCCGCTGGGGAACGCTCTATTGGATCGATGTGTTCGGGGACAGTTTGAACCAGACGGAGTTGGCCGATCGGATCGGGGTCGAGCAACAAACCCTCGGACGCGTGTTGCGCGACCTGCAAGCGGAGGGGTTGATCGAGCGCGTCCCCAGCAAACACGACCAGCGCGCCAAGGTCATCCGTCTCACGCGCGCCGCGGACCCGGTGATGCGGCAGATTGCCGCGATCCAGGACTCGGTGCGTCGCAAGCTCTTACGCGACATCGACCCGAAAGACCTCGGTACCTGCATGTCGGTGTTTGCCGCGATCCTGGCCAACATGGACACCCACTGAGCGCCACCTCACGCCGCCGCGCGCAACTTGCCGGCACGCTCCAACCTACCGATGGCGTAGGCGCAGAGCGCGAAAATGCCGGGGAATAGCGCCAGAATCGCAAAAATCCGCTGCACCGGCATTCCTGAGCTCAACAGCACACCTCCCAGGAGGGGCGCGACGATGGAGCCGAACTTCCCGATGCCGGACATCCACCCCGCCCCGAGCGCGCGATGGCGAGTCGGGTAAAACGTTCCCGCGATACTGATGATGCCGTAGTGGCTGCCGCCGATGAAAACATACAGCAGCCCCATCACGGTGACAGCCAGGAGGGGCGGGATCGGTGCCAGCCCGATAATCAACAGCGCGGGGACCGAGATCGCCGGCATGACGGCAACGCTGATCACACCGAGCCGGTCCGTGAAGCGCATGAGGGCAACACCGCCGATGGCGCCGGCGAGAGAATTGAGCGAGACGGCCCACGCGGCGGTGGCGCGGTCGAGTCCCATTTCCTCGAAGACCGTCGGACCCCAGGTTGTGAAGAAGAACGCGAGGATAGAGCTCGCAACATAACCGACCCAGAGCAGGGGCGTAATCCAGGCGACCTGCCCGGTGAACAGCGGCCACGGACCCCATGCTTGGCGCGCGGGAGCCGGGGGCGCCTCGAGAGTGTAGCGGGTGTCAGGTGGATCGTTCCGGCGGGGATCTATCCAACGCACGACGCGTGCGAGGCGAGCGGAGTCGGCGCCGGTGGCCGCCAGGTAGCGCAGCGATTCAGGCAGAAAAGCCCACAGCACCGCGGTGGCCAACAATGAAGCCGCCCCGCCGAAGACGAAGAGGGACTGCCAACCGAAGCGGGGTACCAACGCAACTGACACCGGTCCCGCGGCCGCGACGCCGATCCCATACCCGAGCATGATGAGCGTCACCGAAGTCGCCCGGTAACGTATCGGCACATACTCGACACCGAGCGCCCAGATGATCGGCAGGGCACCACCGAGTGCGATGCCATTGAGAAAACGGACGAGCAGCAGCTCCCAGTACTGGTTGGATAGCGCCAGCACCAATGTCAGGATGGCGAATATCAACGTCGCGATCAGGACGGCGCGCCGCCGCCCGATACGGTCGCCCAACGCACCGAACAGAAAGCCCCCGAACAGCGTGCCGAAGCCGCCCGCGGCAAACACCTCGGAGAGCTGCGACTTGTCGAAGGAATAGGCCTTGGCGAGAGCGGGGGCCGCGAAGGCGATGGCGTTGGTATCGAAGCCGTCGAAGAACGTCACCACCCAGCAGATGAACACCAGGCGTGCGAGCAGCCAGCCCGGCCGCTGACTTTCGATGATCTGTGCGACGTCGACTGCCGGGGGCTGCACCGATTCGCGGGATGTCATGAGCATGCGCGGCGCGCCGATGTCAGGAGCCGCGCCGCGCTTCAGACGACCGGGTCGAAGACGGTGGTACGGCGCATGTCGCGTCGGTACAGGGTGTCTTCGAAGGGCGTGGCACGATGCATGGTGCAGCGGTTATCCCAGATCACCAGGTCTCCGGCCTGCTTCCAGGATACCGCACGTACGAACTGCGGCTGGGTGGCGAATTCGATCAGCTCGCGCAAAAGCTTGCGCCCTGCCTCGACCGGCCAGTCCACGATGTGGGAGGCGTGCGAGGCGATGTACAGAGTCTTGCGGCCGGACCCGGGATGAGTCTGGACCAACTTGTGGCGCGCCGGCGGCTTGGCCTGGCGCTCGGCTTCGGTGGGCTCGGGATAGCCCGCGAGCATGCGTGAATGCCACAACCAGTGCTCCGCCCAGAGATCCTCGATCTTTGCCTGGAGCTCGGCGGGAAGCGCATCATAGGCGGCGCGGGTATCGGCGAAGTGCGTATCGCCGCCGACCGGCGGGACTTCATGCGCCAGCAGTAGGGAGTAGGACGACCGGTGGGGGTTGAACGAGGAGTCCGTATGCCACAGGGCATTGCCCTTGTTATAAAGCCGGCGCCGCTCGTCGACCAGAATCTGCCCCTGGGCATCGAGGTTGCCCGCGTCGAACAGCTCGGGATGCGCGAACCGGGTGATACTCTTGCCGAACAGCCTGGGCGCGTGCTCGAGCTTACCCAACTGGCGGCTGAAGGTGATGTGCGACTCGTCGGTGAGACCGGTCGCGCGGAACACGCATACGGCGTAGCGGTCCATTGCGGCGATGATCGCGGCCAGGGTGGCGGCATCGATGGGCCGTGAGAAATCCACGCCGGCGACTTCGGCGACGAAGGAGGGGCCGAGGGGCTGTGCGGCGAGGGTCATGGATGGCGCCAGATACGAAGCATGCTTTCATTCTAGGACGCCCTGGTTTAGTGTGGCAAACACTTTGCAAGCGGGATGAGTCAGTATGGAAAGAAGCACCGACCGGATACTGACCACGCATGTTGGCAGCATCGTCCGGCCCGAAGCTTTGCTGGCACTGGCCAATCCACAGGACGAGGCCGCGCGGGATACCGAGGCCTACGCGGCTGCTCTGCACGAGGCGGTCGCCGCTGTCGTGAGCAAACAAGTTGCCGCCGGAATCGACATCGTGAACGACGGCGAGTACGGCAAGTCGAGTTGGGCCAACTACGTGCTCGAGCGTATCCAGGGATTCCAGGTGCGCGAGGGGCAGTTTGATCCACGCGACTGGCTCGGTCGCGAGCGCGAGCGCTTTCCCGAGCTCGTCCAGGCGGAGTTTGGTCAGTACATCAAGCGACCTGCGCAGGCCTGTGTAGCCGCCATCGAGTACGACACGACCGCCGTGAAACGTGATGCCCGCAACCTCAACGATGCGCTCGCAGGCAGCGGCGCCACCGCGGGCTTTCTGACTGCCGTAGCGCCGGCGAGTGCCGCTTTCAACGCCGTCGATGACTACTACCACAATGAGCACGACTACGTGATGGCCATGGCCGAGGCGCTGCGCAAGGAATACCTCGAGGTCTACCGCTCCGGGTTGATCCTGCAGGTGGATGATGCGGTCCTCGCCAACATGTATGACCACCTCGTCCAGAGAAGCCCCAAGGACTATCGCAAGTGGGCCGAGTTGCGCATCGAAGCGCTGGTGTACGCGCTGCGCGATATTCCGCCGGAACACATCCGTTACCACGTTTGTTTCGGGAGCTGGCATCTGCCGCACACGGTCGATGCGCCGCTGGAGGAGATCGTCGATCTCATTCTCCAGGTGCCGAGCCAAGCCTACTCGGTGGAGGCGGCGAATCCGCGCCACGAGCACGAGTGGCGCGTGTGGGAGCGGGTCAAATTGCCAGCCGGAAAAATACTTATTCCCGGCGTGATCACCCACCATACCGTCATGGTGGAGCATCCTCAGGTGATTGCCGACCGGATCGTGCGCTTCGCCCGGATCGTCGGGCGGGAGAACGTAATCGCGGGGGCCGACTGCGGCTTCGCGCAGCAGGAAACCATCGCGCGCGTGCATCCGAAAGTGATGTGGGCTAAGTTCGAGGCCCTCGCCGCGGGCGCCCGCCTCGCGTCGGCGCAGTTGTGGGGCCGGGCGGCTGCCTGAAGGTCGCGGCCTTTATCGGGGGAAGGTAATGAGTGACGTCGAGCTGATCGCATCCTATTGGACTCTCGGTGGTGGGGCGCTTCCCCATACCGACAAGGAATACAGCACCTTCGAGTTCAAGGAACGCGTGGCCGCCGCCGCGCGCGCCGGCTTCAAGGGCATCGGCCTGTGGCACGCCGACCTGGAGCACGTGCTCAAAACCTACACGCTGCCGCAGATGAAGCGGATCCTCGATGACCATGGCCTGAAGCACATCGAGATCGAATTCCTCGCCGACTGGTTCCTGCCGCCCGGCGAGCGCCGCGCGGCCTCCGATGAGCGGCGTAAATTTCTCTTTAATGTCTGTGAGGGCCTCGGCGCCCGGCACCTGAAGGTGGGCGACTTCTTCAAGTCCGACTGCGCCATGCCGCGCCTCATCGACGAGTTCGGCAACCTCTGTCGCGAGGCGGCCGGTCGCGGCATCCGCATCGCTTACGAGCTGATGCCGTTTTCGGTGATCGAAACCCTGGAGAAGACCCGCCGCCTGGTGGAGGGAGCCGCACAAAAAAACGGCGGGGTGATCTTCGACCTGTGGCACATCGTCAAGCTCGGCATACCCTACGACGAGGTGATGCAGTTCCCGGCCGAGTATTTCATGGGTCTCGAGATCAACGACGGTTATCTCAAGACTCCGGCCGGGATGGACATGGTGACCGAGACCACGTCCCACCGGAAGCTCTGTGGCTACGGTGAGTTCGACATCAAGGGATTCACCGCCAAGTTACCGAGCTCGCCTTACCGCGGGCCGGTAGGTATTGAAGTTCTTTCGCAAGAGCTGCGTTCCTGGCCGCTCGAGAAGACAGCGACCACGGCATTCAACACAACCCGCGCGCAATTCCCATGACCCAGGCAACCGCAAATTCCGGGCCGACGCCCGCACAATCCCTGGCGCTCTACGAGCGCATGTTGCTCATCCGGCGCATGGAGGAGAAGCTCAGCGCGGACTCCGCCGCCGGCGTACTCCCCGGCGCGGTGCACCTCTACATCGGCCAGGAGGCTGTCGCTGCCGGGGTCTGCATGCAGTTGCAGGATACCGACTGGATCACCAGCACCCATCGCGGTCACGGCCATTTCCTCGGCAAGGGCGGTGATCCGAAGGCCATGATGGCTGAGATCTGGGGCAAGAAAACCGGTATCTGCAAGGGCATGGGCGGCTCCATGCACGTCGCCGACCTCACCAAGGGCATTCTCGGCGCCAACGGCATCGTCGGCGGCGGACTCGCCATCTCGGTCGGCGCCGCCTTCGGCGAGAAGTTGAGTGAGTCAGGCAAGGTCGCCGTGTGTTTCTTCGGTGACGGCGCCGCCAACCAGGGCGTGTTCATGGAGTGCCTGAACGTGAGCACGCTGTGGCAGCTCCCGCTGGTGTTTGTCTGTGAGCACAACCACTTCAGCGAGTTCACCCGCGCGGAGCAGGTCACCTCGGGCAACATCGTCGACCGTGCCCGGGCGTTCAAGATTCACACCGCCGTCGTCGACGGCAACGACGTGGAAGCCGTGTGGAATGCGACCGGTGAGGCGGTCGCGCGGGCGCGCAGGGGCGAGGGTCCTTGCTTCATCGAGGCCGAGACTTATCGGATCAAGGGCCACATGGAGTTCGAGAAAGAGCTGTTGGCGGGCGGTGCCTACCGCAACCAACAGGAGATCGATGAGTGGGTCGCGCGCGATCCGATCGCCGGGTACGGCGGTAAGCTGCTCGAGCGCGGCGTCGCGAATGCCGCGAAGCTCGAGGAAATCTCCACCCGCATCACGCAGATCGTGGCGGATGCGGTGAAATTCTCGCACGACAGCGAGCCCGCCGACACGGAGCTCGTGTTCGATCTCATGTTCGCCGGCCAGCGGCCTTAGGAGGCTGTTGGACTTGCGACGCAAGAGGCACTACAGTCCAGTCGGCAAAAGGCCCGTAGGGCGCGCTGCGTCCGCAGCGCCCTTTTGCCGGCGGCAACGCAGGCTATGTCCGAAAAAGCGCCGTAGGCGACTTTTTCCAATGGACTAGCGCGGCGCGGAATCCACCGGAGTTATATTCATGGCGCGCAGACGCTATACCCAGGCAATCAACGACGCTCTGTTCGAAGAGATGGAGCGCGATCCGAAGGTCATCGTGTTCGGCGAGGACGTGGAGCTCGCGATTTTCGGCGACACCCGCGGACTGTTGGAGAAATTCGGCCGCAACCGCATCCGTAACACGCCCATTTGCGAGGCCACGCTCACCGGCATGGCGGTCGGTGCCGCCGCGGCCGGCTATCGTGTTGTGTTGCACATGATGTTCTCGAACTTCCTGTACACCGGTTTCGACGCCATCGCCAACCAGATGGCGAAACTGCGGCTGATGACCGGCGGCCAGCTCGAGCTGCCCATCACCATCATGTCCGGCTATGGCGGGGGACGTTCCAATGCCGCCCAACACTCCGACACGCCGCACTCCCTGTTGATGAACCTGGGTGGCGTGAACGTTGCCGTGCCGGCGAATCCGGCGGATGCGAAGGGCTTGCTGAAGTCGGCAATCCGCGGTCGCAACCCCACCTTCTTCATGGAGGCGAGCGGGCAGGGTGGCACGAGCGGCGACGTGCCGGAGGGGGACTACACTGTTCCGTTCGGCAAGGCCTCGGTTGCGCGTGAAGGCCAGGACATCACGCTCATTGCCATCGGCACGATGGTGCGGCCCGCCCTGGCGGCGGCGAAGCAACTCGAAGCGCTCGGCATCAGCGCCGAGGTCATCGACCCGCGCACGCTCGTGCCGTTGGACGAGGAGACGATCCTGCGCTCGGTGAGCAAAACGGGACGCGCCGTGGTTGTCGACGAAGGCCGGGATCGCGCCAGCGCGGCCAGCCATATTGCGGCCGTCCTCGCCGACAAGGCCTTCGCCTCACTGCAGGCGCCCGTGAAGCGAGTCACCGTGCCGAACGTGGCCATGCCGTATGCACCCAATGCCGAAGCCCGTGTTTTTCCGGGTGAAGAGCAGATCGCCCAGGCCGCGCGCGCCATCGCGCGGGTGGCCGCCTGAAGAGTTTGCGCCGTTATGAAGGTCAATCTGAAGCTCAATCGCGTTGGCATGAACATGGCCGAGGCGACCATCGCCAAGTGGCATCGGCAACCCGGCGAGGCCTTCAAGGCCGGTGAGCCGCTCTATGACATCGAGACCGACAAGGTCACCCAGGAGGTGACCGCGACCGGCGATGGCATGTTGTTGGAAATCGTGGTACCGGCCGGAGAGATCGCGGAAGTGGGCGCGGTGGTCTGCCGCGTCGAGCTGGCGGGAACCTGACAGGAGAGCCACTGTGGATCTGCAGCTAAAAGGTCGGAAAGCCATCGTAACCGGTGCCAGTAAGGGCATCGGGCTGTGCATCGCCCGGACGCTGGCCGCTGAAGGGGTCGATGTAGCGATTTGCGCGCGAACGGCTGGAGATGTGGACAAGGCCGTCGCTGGTCTGCGCGCCCAGGGCGTGAATTCGCTGGGGGACGCCGTCGACGTCACTGACGGAGATGCCTACGTAAGGTTCCTCGACTCGGCGGCTGAGCGCCTGGGCGGGCTCGATATCTTCGTGCATAACGTCACGGCGTCGCCCTCTACACCCGGTCTGCCGGGGTGGGATCTCGCTTACCGCACCGACATCATGGGAGCGGTGCGCGGCGTCGAGACGGTGACGAAGTATCTGCGCAAGTCGCCGAGCGCCGCGATCATCTTCATCGCCAGTATCTCCGGTGTTATGTCGAAAGTCCTGCCGGCGCCGGGGGCGTATGCCTACGGAGCCGCGAAGGCGGCCCTCATTTCCTACGGGGCGATGGTCAGCAAGGACCTGGCGAAGGAGAAAATCCGGGTCAACATGGTGTCTCCGGGGCCGATCTATTTCCAGGGAGGGCCTTGGGACCGCGTCAAGGCCCGCGCTCCGCAGATGTTCACAGCGGCGCAGGAGGCCTGTGTCATCGGCCGGCTGGGTGAGCCCCAGGACATCGCCAACGCCGCGGTTTTCCTCGCCAGCCCGCTCTCCGGCTTCACGGTGGGGCAAAACCTTCACGTCGACGGCGGGTACATGCAACACGTCGCGTTTTAGGGGCGTGTCGGAATTGGCGCTCTGGCTTGCGGCCGCCGCGCCCGGCCTGTGACCGGAGCGTGACCGGAACGAAGTGGAGGAAATCCCACGAAGCCCCAACGGGGCGACGTGGGACCGCGGAGTAAATCCTTCAGAAGCGCCAGTGGCGCGACGCGGATTCGCCCGTCGTGGGCCGCCTTCCTATTTCGAGGGCGGTGCCTTATTGTGTTCCTCTTATGAGGCCCGAAGTGGAAGTCGTGGGCGCCCCGGGGGCCACGCCCGCGGCGCGCTGTTGGTCGACCGAAGACGTCCAGGCACGAGATGCGCTCTCGTACTGGTGCGACTCCATCGGTCAAGTCATGCTCGAGCTCGATATCGAAGCCGAGCGCGGTCATGGCTTCAGCGCCCAACTCGACCAGTACAGCCTGGGCCCCGCCACCGCGAATTTCCTCCGCGCCACCTCTCAATCGGTGGCTCGCTCGCGGCGCTGTATTTCGCGCAGCAACCAGGAAGCCTTTCTCCTCCTGCACCTGCGTGAAGGGGAATTTGAGTTCGAATGTCAGGGGCGGCTCGCCCAGGTAAAGCCCGGTGATTGCGTGCTCATGGACAGCCGGGAGCGTTACGAGGTGCGCTGTCCGCTGCCGACGAGCTGTCTGATCCTCCATTTGCCACCGCATTGGCTACGAGGCTTTCTGCCTAGGCCGGAAGTCGTAGCAAGCCGGGTTTTGCGACCGGATCGGGGTTGGAGCGCCGCGCTGACCGCTGCAATCGCTGCGTTGCATCCCAGCGAGCTGACTCAGCTCGCGCTGCCGGCCGGAGTCGTGGCGGAGCAGGTAGCTTCTCTGCTGGCGCTGGCGGGCGGCCCGATGGCGTTTACCGGCGATTCACGACCTGATCAACTCAGCAGCCGGCTGCACCGGGCACTGCGCGACCGTTACCACGAGATCGGCCTGACACCGGCCGCTGTCGCCCGCGATCTTGGAATCTCCGCCAGGTACCTGCACTACCTGTTTGCCAAACAGTCGACGACGTTCGGCCGGGAGCTGGTGCGGGTGCGATTGGAGCGGGCGCGCGAGCTGTTGGCTGACCGACGTACCGCGGATGCACCAATCGGGGACATCGCGGCGCGTTGTGGGTTTGCCGAGGCGAGTCATTTCGCCCGGTGCTTCCGCAGTAGTTTCGGCGTTGCCCCAAGTGATTACCGGCGCCGCTCGCGTCGGGAGGACCTGCCGACCTGAGTGCCCCCTGGCCGGCTGCCCCCGCGTCCCGCCATTGGCGCGGCTCCGGTCGCATGTGCACTTACAGCCGAGCCGTATTGCACTCTGATCCGCGCGCGCCGCTGCGTGGTGGGTTAGGCTCCGTACGGTCGGACAAACTGCCGTTGTACGTTAGCAACAAAAAAGGGCACGGCGTTCCCGTTGCACGGTGAAGGGCTGTGTCGTTAAAGTTGCAGTCGGAGGCGGGTCCACAAGAATTTTGCTACCTGCGTTGATTCTGTGAGGGGGAATCATGGCGATAGGTCTGATTGGTAAGTCGCGCGGAAACACGGCCGTGGTGCCGCGAACGGTACACGGGGTCGTCAGCGGCATCCTGCTTCTGGCTGCCGCAACGGCAGCAATGGCACAGGGGGCGCCCGCCGCGACCACCGCGGCACCGGCCGATACTGGCGGCCTGGCGGAGATCGTGGTGACGGCCGAGCGGCGCGCTGAAAACATCCAGAACGTGCCTATCGCGGTCTCGGCCTACTCCGCCGAGCAGCTCCAGAGCCGTAACCTGACGAACGTTCAAACACTCGGCTCGCTGTCTCCGGGCGTCAACCTGGATGCGGGCGCACCGTTCTCGGGTGATCGCTCGGTGTTGTCGGCCTCCATCCGCGGCGTTGGCCAGGATGACTTCGCGTTCAACTTGAACCCTGCGGTAGGTGTCTATCTCGACGGCGTCTATCTCGCGCGTACGATCGGCGCGAACCAGAGCCTCCTCGACGTCGAGCGCGTCGAGATCCTGAAGGGCCCGCAGGGCACGCTGTTTGGCGCCAACACCGAGGGTGGCGCGATCAGTATCGTCACCCACACGCCTGGCAACGAATCGAGATTCACCGCGCAAGCCACCGGCGGTAGCCTGAATCGGCGGGATTTCGGTTTCACCGCGGATCTGCCGATCATCAAGGACACCCTGCTGTCCTCGATCACCGTGTCTTCGCAGGTCCGTGACGGCTACGTGAAGGTGATTCCGTATCCGACCGACTCGGTGTACGGTCAGACACCGTTCGTCGTGGATCCGCAAACGGCTTACAACAAGTCCGGCTATTCGACCAACGACAACTATGGCGGTTACAACACGCAGGCGATCCGCGGGAAGATTCAGTGGAATGCCTCCGACAAACTGACTGTAACGGGCACGGCGGACTGGACGCACCAGGATCAGACGGCCCTCGGTTACGTGGTCAAGAACACGTTTACGGGGAATCTGGGGGCCTCCACGTTCTCGACGCTGTATAACCTCTGCATCAGCAATAACGCGGCCTCTCTGCCGGACGCCATTTTTGCCACCGGCGGTCCGCCGCCGAGTGTCATTGTGAACACGATGTTCGCCGGGAACTGCACGAATCCCCGGGCTCGAGTGCCCGGATTGTCCATCGGTGCGGCGCCCTTGATCGGCGCGGGCTATGTGGGCGGACCCGCGGGGCCCTACAACTACGCTAATCATCCGGTCACCGCGACCAACCCGACGGGTGCCTATCTCGGCAGCCAACAGCCGCGTATCTGGATGTCCTATGCCGCATCGAACACGGGCAACATTGACACGTCCTACGCCAACGGTCCGGACTTCGCACGCCAGAACGCGTTCGGCGGCTCGGTCACCGCGGTGTACAACCTGACGGAGCACGAGACTCTCAAGTCGATCACCGGCTACCGCCAGATCACCTGGGAAATCGGCACCGACCTGGACGGCACGCCGGAGACCCTGCAGGAAGTGAGCGACCACCAGCACCAGTGGCAGGTGTCGCAGGAATTCCAGATCCTGGGCAAGGAGTTCGACGACCGTCTGAACTACGTCGCGGGGCTGTACTACTTCGAAGAAGCGGGGTACGTGCATGATTACGTGCCCTTCGAAGGCATCCTGTACGTGTACGATTTCCAGAACGATGTCAACACGAAGAACTCGGCCGCCTTCTTCCATGCCGATTACAAGTTGACGGACCAACTCAGCTTCACCCTCGGTGGACGCTATACGGATGTGCAGGCGGAGTTCATCGGCGGACAGGGCGACCTGAACGACTTCCCGGCGGGCGGTCTGACGCCAGGGGGGAGTGGCACGCCTCTGCGTTACTTCCCCACGGGCGACAACAGCCAGTCCTGGCGTATCTTCGACCCCACCGTCGGCATGCAGTACCACATCAACGACGACGTGATGGCGTACTTGAGCTGGGGCAAAGGCTTCAAGGCCGGAGGTTGGACGACCCGACTGTCGGCGGTCATTCCGGATGCCAAGCAAGCCGAGTATTCGCCTGAGACCACCAAGAGCTGGGAGCTCGGCCTGAAGTCGAGCTGGTTCAATCATCGCCTGCGCGCCAACGCGGCCCTGTTCTATACCGACTACGATGGCATCCAGCTCAACATTCAACAGGGTATCTCGCCGGTGTATACGAATGCCGGCAACGCCAAGATCAAGGGAGCAGAGCTCGAGATCCAGTCGCTCGTGGCGAAGGGCTTCTCACTCAACTTCTCTGGTTCGTACATCGATGCGTACTACACGCAGGTGAACAAAAACGCCAACATTCCCCAGTACATCCTGCCGGATGGCACGACTGTGTGCCCGGCTGGCCCGCCGATCTGCGGTCAGACGTGGGTAGGCAAGTCCGCGTTGAATGCAGAGTTGCCGAAGACGCCGAAGTACAAGCTCTCGTTCTATCCGCAGTACGACGTGTTCTTGCCGAACGACGCCACGCTGCGGTTCATCGGGGACATCACGTATACGGCGCACATGTTCAACGACTCGTTGAACACCCCGGAGCTGTATCGGCCCCCGACCCGGATGGTCAATGCAGCGATCCACTACATCGCGCCGGATGACACGTACGACATCGCCTTCGGCGGGACGAACCTGACGAACGACCGCTTCATCACGGCGGGATCGCCCAACGCGGGCGCGGGTGAGGTGGGTGGCTACTACAACGAGCCGCGTGAGTGGTACCTGCAGGTCACCGCAAGGTTCGGCGGGAAGTAACCCGGTATAGCAGCGGGCTGAGGTGATACTCAGCCCGGAAGCTGCGGGTAAAGTTCGATAGGTCTTCGAAGCCCACGGACAGGGCAATGTCGGTAACTGACGCGTCGCTGCAGGCAAGGTGGCTTGCAGCGGCGCGTAGTCGCATCCGTAGCAGATGTTGATGCGGAGTGAGACCCGTCGTGGCGCGGAATACGCGCAGGAAGTGAAACGGACTCAATCCCGCGAGGCGCGCGAGATCACCCAGTGCGCAGGGCTCGGCGAATCGTTCTTCCATGAAGCGCGCGACAGCAGCCACACGACGCTCGTCCCGTTTTGAAATTTGCGGCAGGCGATTCTCGTTACTTTCGCGTAGAGCGGCTCCCGCCAACTCGAGACCCAACTCCTCGAACGTCGGCAAAGGTGTACTACCGTGCGCGGCGATCGTCGCGCGAGCAACGAGTGGTGCCAGGGTGCGCAGGGGAGGAAGGCTGTTGCGGCTGAACCCCATCCGACGCGCACCCGCGGAGGCTGCGACCCCTTCGAAGGACGACGGCTCGAAATGAAAGGCGAGACAGCGATCGCCTTCGCCGTGCTCATGGCCGCACGTGAAGCAATCACCTGCGCTCCCCAGCAGCACAGAGCCGGGCGTCAGGAGAGTACGTCCGTGCGCATTTCCATAGGTGAAGCTGCCAGCCAGGACGACGGCCACGGACACCCAGTCGTGCCGCTCCTCAAAAGGCCGATCCCGTGGCCCTGAACTGCAGATGACGTCTTGCGCGATCCACCCGTGTCCTTGCGCAACCAGGTGCGCGGATGCGCTACCTGGGATCCCTCGCGCGGCTTTGAGCCGCAGCGCACTGCGAACCGGATCCGATGGGTGGGCGGGTAGCAATTTTTGCCAAGTCGGGCGACTGCGTTCTGCGGACGATAGCAGCAGCGTTATGCAGGATCCAAATCGCCGGACCGTCGTCAGCAGCTTGGTCGCCATTGGAGTCACCGGCGCGGCGGACGCCTTCATCGAGGAACCATTCATGAACACGCTCAGCCCCCACCCCAGTCCCGGTCTCGTCGAAACCTTGCATGCACCGGGACCCCACCCGAGCCTTGGGAGGCACGCGGACACCTTCGGCCGCATCATTGGGAGCTGGGCTGGAGAGTATCGGGACCGGGGTCCCGGTCAGCCGGAGGAGACCGGCAAGATGGAGGTGCATTTTGGCTGGGTGCTGCAGGGGCTCGCCGTGCAGGACACCTGGATCGCGCCGCCGCGTCCCTTACGCGCAGGCTCCATGCTCAAGCGCCAGACATACGGCACCACCGTGCGCGTGTTTCACCCGGACATCGAAGCCTGGCGCGCCGTGTGGCTCAATCCGGTCGCCGGTGTTCGGACCGACCTGATCGGGCGCCGCGTCGACGATGACATCGTGCAATTCTGCGTCGGCGCGGACCGGCCGGAAAAATGGGTCTTTTCCCGGATCACGGCCCGCTCGTTTCTGTGGCGCGCCCTCGTCCTCGAGGACGATGGGCTCACCTGGCGTACGGATACGGAGTTTCAACTCCATCGTACGGCGTGACAGCTCAGCGGGTCAGGCGCTCGCGAACGACTGCATACACGTGGCTCACCAGCAGCGCAGTGGTGCCGAAAAGCTGTAGGGTTAGAATGCTCATGTGAATACTCCTTATTAGTAACTTCGGCGCGCATTCTAAGGAGACTTCGCCCGCGCGGCCTCACGATGGCGATAGGTCGCGGATACCCAGTTGGGGGTATTGAAAGCGTGGACTGCGCCCCCACATGGGAATCTACGGCCTGTTACAGATGTAGCGTTCCGTAGTATTCGTTCCCGACGTCAATAGATTTCCGGCACCAACATCTCGGCTGGGACGGCCTGGCGTGAATAGTGCTCGTGGCGCTCCCGCTGCGGTAGCACGATCGGTGTCTTGTGGATTTCCGTGTATGGAAACTGCTTCAGCAGGTGATCGATGCAGTTCAGTCGCGCGCGTTTCTTGTCGACGGCCTGCACCACCCACCACGGCGCTTCCTCGATGTGCGAGCGCTGTAGCATGACTTCCTTCGCCTTGGTGTAGTCCTCCCAGCGCCGCCGCGATTCCAGGTCCATCGGGCTCAGTTTCCATTGCTTCAGCGGGTCGTTGATCCGCCCGAGGAAACGCAGGTGCTGCTCCTCGTCGGTGATGGAGAACCAGTATTTCAGCAGGCGGATGCCCGAGCGCACCAACATGCGCTCGAATTCCGGCACGGAGCGGAAAAACTCCTCGTATTCCTCGGGCGTGCAGAAGCCCATCACGCGCTCCACACCCGCACGGTTGTACCAACTGCGATCGAACAGGACGATCTCGCCCGCTGCCGGGAGGTGCGGCACATAACGTTGGAAATACCATTGAGTGCGCTCGCGATCGTTGGGCGCGGGCAGTGCAACGACGCGGCATACGCGGGGGTTGAGTCTCTGGGTGACGCGCTTGATAGCACCGCCTTTGCCGGCCGCATCGCGTCCTTCGAAAATGACGACCACTTTCTCCCGCGACGACACAACCCAGTCTTGCAGCTTCACCAGCTCGGCTTGCAGGCGGAAGAGCTGGCTGAAGTAGTGCGCCCGGTAGTTCTTCTCGGCGTCGCCGTTGTCGGCCGTGGGCGTGTCCGGCAGCGGGTGGCGGTCCTCGATCTCCATCTCGAGCTCTTCGTCATAGCTGTCCGCGAGGTCCCGGGTAATGCGGCGGATGAGCTCTTCGTGGTCCAGCGGTGGAAAGTCGGTCATGGGGCTACCTGTGCGCTAAAGTGCAGCTACGGATCGTCTCCGGTCACTGTGTCAGATTTGTTACGATTCACCGATGGCCACCCGTGCGACGCAGTTGCGCATCCTGCAGACCGCCCTCGAGCTCTTCAACGAGCACGGCACGGCGGCCATCTCGGCCAACAAGATCGCCGAGCGCTCGGGCATCAGTAAGGGCAACCTGCAATACCACTTCCGCACCAAGCGCGAAGTCATATTCGCAGTGTTCCAACAGGCCATCCAGGAGATGGATGCCGGCTGGTACCGCGATCATCTCGCCCCGACGCTCGAGCACATGGCGGCCATGTACGTCCGCCAGTTGCAGCTCATCCTCAAGTACCGGTTCTTCTACCGGGAGATGGCCGACCTGCTGCGCCAGGACCCGGCGCTGCGCAAGCGCTTCGCCGACAACCGGGAGCGACGCATGCGTGACCTCGAGAAATTCATGCTGGCTTTGCAGAGTCGCGGGCTGATGCGCTTTCCGCCCGATCCACGCCGGCTGCGGGCCATCATCGACGTCACCTGGATCGTGAACGAGAACTGGCTCAACTACATGGACTATCACGATCGCGAAGTCACGGTCGAGGCCATGCTCGAGGGCTATTCGGAAATCCTGGAAGTGCTGCGGCCCTACTTGTGCGCCGACCTGCAACAGATTACCCAGGAGTCGTATCACACGATCGAGCGGTTGGCGACCCAGCGTCCGGTTGCCGAGGACGACGCTCAACTGGCCGTGTGAGAGCTCCCGCTCGCCCAACCCTGGGGCAGGCGCTCCAAACGTGGGCGGATTAGGCCGGATAGCCTAAACCGGGTCTGTACAAGGCCACGCCCGTTGGGGAGAGTACTGAGCGCATGAGTACCCCCGTTGTTGCGCGCCCGAAACCATGCCTGGTCAGCCTCAAACCCGGCCGGACCTACTTCTGGTGCATGTGCGGTCGCTCCGCTAAACAGCCGTTTTGCGATGGTTCCCATAACGGAACCGACTTCCAGCCGTTGCAGTTCACCGCGGTCGCCGGGAACGAGGAGGCGCTTCTGTGTGGCTGCAAACACACACGCACGCCGCCGTATTGTGACGGCGCCCATACGAACCTCCCGGGTGGCTCGCCTCTGGATGATCCGGCGAGTCCCGAGAACCGTCAGATCCCTCTGGTCACCGAGCGAAGTGGCGCGCGAGCGCTGCTCAACGGCGCCTGTTACGTCATTTCGCCCCGGCTTGCCGACATGACTACGCGCGGAAACCTGCGCTACTGCTACCTGGTGAACGCGGACCTCGGTTCGCGTTACCAGACGCAAGTCCTGCTGGAGGTGAGCAGCGGGCCGTCTCCGGTGCTTGGGCTGGGCGATCGCGACGTGATTCTCTTCATTGGCGCAGGCAAGGGCACGGTGACGATTTCCGGCCGGACCTTCCCCGTGCAGACGACTGATGGGGTCTACATCCGGCCGTCCGAGGCACTGCAACTGGTCGCCGCTCCTGGCGAGACGTTGCGGGTATTTGTGCTTTCCTGTCCGCTCGGCGAGATCGAATGGCCCGAGCGTATGCCGGACAACTTCGACGCCGCGTACCCGGAACGGATCGTGTCCGTGGATCCCGCGCAGCGGACCGAAATGGGGCCGAGATACTTTCAGATCCTGGTCGACAAGCGCATCGGTTCGCGGGTCATCACTCAGTTCATCGGGCATATCCCGCCCTCCAAGGCCGCTCCACACCGGCACCTCTACGAGGAGGCCATCATCATCCTCTCCGGTGAGGGCTGCATGTGGACCGAGGACCGCAAGGCGTCGGTGTCCGCAGGCGATGTGATCTTCTTGCCGCGCAAACAGTTGCATTCCCTCGAGGCCACCTCCGCCGACGGCATGGACGTCGTCGGCGTGATCTGCCCCGGGGACAATCCCAGTATCAACTACTACGACTAATAACGCTTTCCTGCCGGCGCGGTCGCACCGCGCGGCACCGGGGGCGATGGCTTGGCTTACAGGGGATCAAACGTGTCAACAATATCCAACACCGTGTCACGCATCATTTCGGCCTCGCTGCTGGGGTCCCTGGCCAGCATCGCCACCCTCGCGCTCGTGCCCGGCACGGCAGGCGCCGCCGACGATGCGACCACCGAGGGCGGTGGCGCGCTCGAAGAGGTCACCGTCACCGCCAACAAGTTGAATGCCACCAAGGTTCTCGACACGCCTGCCTCGATCCAAGCCATCTCGGGCGATGCTCTGCAGAACGCCGGTGTCTCGGGAATCATGGACGTGGCCGGACAGATCCCCGGCCTTGCCATTCAGGACCTCGGCCCGGGCGACAAGAAGTACGTCATTCGCGGGATCAACTCCACGGGTGCCTCGACGACCGGTGTTTATTACGGCGAGGCCGTCATCAGCGGCTCGAACGCCGATGACGGCGGCGGCTTCGAGCCCGACATCCGCATGTATGATCTGCAGGACGTCGAGGTGCTGCGCGGACCGCAGGGAACCCTGTATGGCGCGAGCTCCATGAGCGGCACCATCCGCTTCATTCCCAAGCTTCCCAACCTCGACAAGGTGGAAGGCTATGCGACGCTGGAGGGGTCCAATACCGCGCACGCGCCGCACGAGAACTACAAGCTCAACGGCGCCGTAAACCTGCCGCTGATCGCCGGGCAACTGGCCGTACGCCTGGTCGGGTGGAAGCAATATGACTCCGGCTTTATCGACCAGATTCGCGTCGGCGCAGGTGTAGGGGGCGTCCCCAGCGGCCAGCCCGCCAGGCCGCTCGGCCTCGTGCGCGGCGTCAACGACGATGACGTGGGCGGTGGGCGCATAGCCATCCGCTACCAGCCCATCGATAGCCTCACCGTCGACGCCAACTATACGCAGCAGATCGAGAACTCCAGGGGCTCCTCACGCTACACGCCGGCCGGGATCACCGCGTTCAATGGCGGCCCCATCGCCCCGGTGCAGGGGTGCGACCTGTGCAACACGGACGTCACCCAGAGTCCGTGGCACGACAACATCAAGGTCTTCGGCGCAACGGTCAAGTACGACACGGGTTTCGGAACCATTACCGGCACGACCAACCAGTTCAACCGCCGCACCAACTTCAATTTCGACTCGACGCCGGTGTTGGTGTCCTTCGACGTGGATATTCCGGCGGAAACGGCTGAGCCGCGCACCCGCGAGGTGAATTCGAGCGAAATCCGCTATGCGAGCGCGTTCGCCGGCCCGGTGAATTTCGTGACCGGTGTCTACCGCGAGCACGAGCACCAGAGGTTGGACGTGAATGTCATCGCCACCAACGGGGATGGCTTGCCGATCGGCGCCTTCTGCGATAACAACAGTTGCGATGCCCTCACTTATCCGGGTACCGGCACGAGCTTCTTCGGCCGCACCGACGAGCGTTGGATCACTTCCTACGCTGGATTCGGCGAAGTGACCTGGAAGGCGACCGACCGGCTCACCGCGGTGGCCGGTATCCGTTACTTCACCGAGTCACTGGAGGGTGTGCAGACCCAGACCCACCCGTTCGGTGGCTTTCCGGCGACGCAGACCAACCTGATCCCGGTCTACGATCCGCACCAGTCGTTCAACAGGTTCACCTGGAAGGGTAATGTCAGCTACAAGTTCAGTGACGCGCTGCTCGCCTACGGCACGGTGTCCACCGGGTTCCGCAGCGGCGGCCTGAACGCGGTGAGCGAGCCGTTCGAGCCGATTCCGGTCGCCTACAAGCCCGACTCGCTGATCAACTTCGAGGTCGGTGCCAAGGGGCGTGTGAACGCCTTCCTCGATTACCAGGCTGATGCGTACTTTATTCGCTGGAGCAACATCCAGGTGCAGCAGACGACCGCGGATGCGGCGTTCGTGTACCAGGGCAACGCGGGCGATGCGAAGGTCAAGGGTATCGAGTTGGAGTTGATCGCTCACCCGATGCAATACCTGACGGCGAGCCTGTCGGGTTCCTGGCAGGAGGCCTCCCTGACGTTCGGCGCCGACCAGGTGATAGTCACTCCCGCTCATACAGATGCTGCTGGGGTCTTCCATCCCACGGTCACGGCATACGACCTCAACCCGACGCTCGGCCGTACGGGAGACGCCATTCCCAACGTGCCGCGCACCCAGGCGAACTTCGGCCTGAACTACACCCGGCCCATTCTGAACGGCGAGTGGGAGGGCATGGCGGCGGCGGACATCACCTACCGCGGGGCCGAGAATTCCTACTTCGCCTCGAATGCGTTCAACATTCCGTTGCCTTCCTACACGACGGTGGGATTGCGGCTGGGCGTAATCAAGGATCAGTGGAACGTCACGGCGTTCGCGCGCAACCTTACCGATAAGCGGGCACAGATTTCCGCGATCAACTCGTCGCAGGACCCGCACGCGTTGCTGACCATTCAGCCGCGCACCATCGGTCTATCGGTGACCCGCAAGTTCTGACGCGGGTCAGCGTGGGGCGGTGTCGCGGCCGTTGCAAGCGGCCGCGGGTCTTCACGAGCGCGTCCCGATAGTTCAAAGTGAGCATGCCCGTTCGCTTTGCGAGGCACGCTCATGAAAATCACCGCCGCCCTGGTCGGGCTGCTGGCTTTTGGCACCGCGCACGCGGCTACTGCGCAGCAGCCCACTCTCGATCAGATCTACTCGGTCCTCGCGACCAAGCGCTTCGTCGACCTCACGCACGCCTTCGGGCCTGAGATCCCGCATTGGAAGGGCTTCAGCGCCATGAAGGTCCGGACGATGTATACGATCGACAAGGACGGCTTCAAGGTCGATGAGTTCTGCCACGTAGGGCAGTGGGGTACCCACGTCGATCCGCCTGCGCATTTCCACCAAGGTCTCAAGACAGTCGACCAGATCGATCTGAAGGACATGCTGCTGCCTCTCGTGGTGCTCGACGTCCACGAGGAAGTGGCCCGCAACCCGGACTACGTGCTGAGTCTCAATGATGTCAAAGCTTGGGAGAGTCGCTACGGCCGCATTCCGGAGCATGCGTTCGTCGCGATGCGCACCGACTGGTCGAGACGCTGGCCGGACGATGCGGCCCTGCAGAACCGGGACAAGGCGGGCGTCGCGCACTACCCGGGTTGGAGCCTGCCGGTACTGAAACTCTTGTACGAGGAGCGCAAGATTGCTGCGTCCGGGCACGAGACCACCGACACGGACCCGGGTCTTGCAACGACCAAGGACGACTATTCGCTCGAGTCGTACGTGTTGGGAACCAATCATTACCAGGTCGAGATGCTGGCCAACCTCGACCAGGTGCCGCCGGCCGGCGCGCTGGTGATGGTGAGCTTCCCCAAGCCCGAGCAGGGCTCCGGCTTTCCGGCCCGCGTCGTGGCGATTTTGCCTTAGAGGAGTACCGTTATGAGCTCGACTGCCGCAGTGACCGTGCCACACTATCGCTGGGAGGTGTTGCCCGCGGAAAAACTGAAGGGAAACATCACCCGCAAGCTCGTCACCGGTGAGCGCATGATGATCGCGCACGTGTACTTCAAAAAAGGCGACGATGTGCCACAGCACTCCCACGAGAATGAGCAACTCACGTACATTCTCAGCGGGGCGCTGCATTTCTGGTTCGGAGCCCACGGGGAACAGGAGCAGATTGTTCGCGCCGGTGAGGTCATCGTGATTCCGTCGAATCTGCCCCACCGTGCGCTGGCGCTCGAGGACACCCTGGATGTGGACGTGTTCTGTCCACCGCGACAGGATTGGCTCGCGGGAACCGATGCCTACCTGCGCGGTTAGACGGTCACCACGTAGATCGAGCCCTCGCGCTTCACGCTGATGCACTTTCCCGTGAACGTGGCAATGACGTCGGCGTTCGAGAGAAAGTGCGGCGTCGGCTCGCACGTCGCGAAGGTCTTCAATCCGCCCAGTGCCATCGGCAGCAGGAGTTGATCGGCCAAATGCGGGCCAACCGGCGCCGGATGTAACAAGTACTCGCGCGCCGCGTTGGCGGCTTCCTCGGCAACGCTTTCGGCGCTCCGGCCTAACGCCCCGAAGCTCGTAAAGACTTCTCTGATCTGCTCGTATTCCAGGGTGAGCGTCAGGGCATTGCCAGGTCCCATCTCGCTGGGGATGCCGCGGACCCGCAGTTGCTCCGCGCTCCACTTCAGGCGGCGGGCGATCACCGCGAGCTCGCGGTCGGCCACGTGCTTGGCAATGCCCGAAATGTAAGCTTCCGCATAGGCAGCGCGCGGCGCGCCTCGTTCCAACAGGGTGAGCGGCTCGAGCCGGCTGGTCGGCACGATGTGCACCTCGATACAGCCGCCTCCACGCGGGTAGAAGCCAAAACGCTGCAGATGCAAGCTGACCGTAGGACCCATGCGAGCTATCAACGGCAGGAACGCCCGGCTCAAAAAATCCACAGGCGGCGCCGCGGAGTTGTGGGTGCCACCGGAAATTCGAATGACGCTGGGCTGCGCTACTGTCAGCAGCGGGGGAAGGACGGTCTGAAGCACCAGGGTGCAGCTACCGGCCGTTCCGATAGGAAAGGAGTATTCACCAGGACGCAGGCCCCGCGGCGCGAAAGTGAGCGTCGTCGAGCCAACCTCACAGCCCTCGGTGCGTGCGTCGGAAATCGCTGCGGCGGCCTTGACGGCCGTCACATGTTGCCGCAACAGGCCGGGCTTGTCGCGCCGCGCGCGAATGCCTTCGATCCGAAACGGCTGGCCTGTGCAAACGGACAAAGAGAGGGCGGAGCGCAGAATCTGCCCTCCGCCTTCTCCCTGCGATCCATCGATCTCGATCACGAATTACCCCTTCACGCATACGATCTGCTTGAGCGTATGCACGATCTCCACCAGGTCCGTCTGTGCGCTCATGACGGCATCGATGTCCTTGTAAGCTGCCGGCGTCTCGTCAATGACGTCCTCGTCCTTTCGGCACTCGACTCCGGCGGTCGCCGCCGCATGCTCCGCGACCGTAAAGAGCTTTCGCGCTGCGGTTCGCGACATCCGCCTTCCGGCTCCGTGACTGCAGCTCTCGAAGCTTTCCGGGTTACCGAGTCCTCGCACGATGTACGAGCGAGCACCCATGCTTCCCGGAATGATTCCGAGCTCACCGCGCCCCGCACGTACCGCTCCCTTACGGGTTACCAGCACGTCCTCGCCGAAGTGCTGCTCACGCGCCGTGTAGTTGTGGTGACAATTTGCCGCCACCTCACCTAACTGGAACGGACGGATCTCCTCACGCAAGACCCGCAACACCGCATCCATCATGGCGCGCCGGTTCTCGGCGGCGTAATCCTGGGCCCATTGCATCGCCTCGACGTAGTCGTTGAAATGCTCGCTACCCTCGACGAAGTACGCCAGGTCCCGATGGGGCAGGTTGATGAAGTGGCGCTTCATATCCTGCCGGGCCAACTCGATGAACGTCTGGCCGATGAGGTTGCCGATGCCGCGCGATCCGGAATGCAACATCACCCACACGGTCTGCTCGGTATCCAGGCAGATCTCGATGAAGTGGTTGCCACCCCCGAGCGTTCCCAGCTGCGACTGCGGGTTCTTCACCTTCAGGCGCGGCGCCTTGTCCTCGATCGCCTCGAGACGACCCGCTAGCGTACCCCACCGGGTAGCTACGGAGCTCGGCACACTCGACCACGCTCCCTTAACGCTTCGGCCCTGAACCGTGACGAAGCCGTGCGGAACGGCACGCTCGATTTCCGCGCGCACCGCGCGAAGCGACTCCGGCAGGTCAGCCGCCTTCAGCGTGGTTTGAACCGCCATCATTCCGCATCCGATATCGACGCCAACTGCCGCCGGGATTATTGCGCCCTTGGTCGCCACGACCGATCCCACGGTAGCTCCGATACCCAGATGTACGTCGGGCATTGCCGCAAGGTGCTTGAAGATGAAGGGCATGCGCGCCGTGTTGGCGAGCTGCTCCTTCGCCTCCTGCTCCACAGGGACGCCACGCGTCCACATCTTCACGTGGCGCCCACCCTCGACATTCATCGTCTCGTACGTACTCATGATTCTATTTCCCGTAAGTCAGTGTCCCGGCGCGGCGACAAAAATTGATGAAACACGTGCTCTACCTTTGAGCTACGGCCCCCCATGTTGGAGCCGACGGGACTCGAACCCGCAACCACGTCCGGTCTGAAGGATGTAGTTCCATCCGCATTCGCCGCACCGGGCCAACCTTTTCTCCTACCTTACAACTTTATCGCTTCGATCTCGCCGACCCACCGGTCGGTTCCCAACTCGTCACGCGCGAAGCGTGCCACCACCTCGAACACCGCGTCCGAGAACCCGCCGACATTCAGCACATCCTGGCGCTCTGCCGCCTGCGTGCTGCCGAGCGGCTGAAGGTCGATACAGACCAGTTTCGCCGTTCGGTTGTGCTGACGGAAGGTCTCCCACAACCGCATCAACTCCGTTGCGCCATGCGTCCGTGCATCTACCCAGCTCTGGTTGTCCGATATCAGGATGACCAGGTCCGCACTGATATGGCGATCCAGGAGCCACCGCAACGGCGCGCTGCAGTTCGTTCCACCTCCATTCATCGCAGCCAGTCGCTCCGCGTTCGTCAACACCGAGTCGTTCGGGTCCACCAAGGCCTCACGCACGCACCGCTCGAACGGCAACACAACCGCATCACGGTTCGACCGCATGACGGCTGCCGTCATCAGGGCGGCAACATCAACACAGCGCACCTTGGTCGTCGCTCCACGACGTCCACCCGTGATCGGGGAGGCCATCGATCCCGACACGTCCGGACACACAACCACCCGGCCTCGCAGGGCCGGCAGCTTCTCCAATGCAATGTTCATCGCATGGTGAAGCGCGCCGCGCACATTCTTCGGCACACGCTGATCGGTCTCGTAGTACGCCGACATCAACTGGTACGGGAAAACCCGTGCCCGCTCGATGGCCTCACGGTCGCGCAGCTTTGCGGCGATCCGCTTGGCGGTACCTCGCAACTCGAACACCCCGTGCCGGGCGAACGTGTTCAGATTCATTCGCGTCATCTGCCAGCCCGCGTGCTCGGCGATCTGGGCCCACTGCTTGCGGCCCAGGCTCAACGCCGTCAGCATCTGAAACGGTACCTCCGGCACTTCCTCCGCCTGTCCGACCTTGTACAGCGCCAGCGCCTGCAAGCACTGCGGTAGCTTCTCGGATGCATACGGCTTGTCCAGCAACCATCCATAGAACGCCTCACGGTGGGCATCCGACGGCTTGGGATGAACCATGCGCACCACGTCCTTCAGCGACGGGCTGTTGCCGATCGCCGCGTTGAGGAGCGCCTGCTCGGAGGCCGTGTTCAACCACTGCCGCACCAGCGCCTTCGGGGCGCTACCCAGCGACTTGCGACCCACCGCGCCGCTGCGCAGGATCTGCACAAAATTGCGGAGCATGCGACCGTTGTCGATCACGCGCGGGAACGCTCGCTTCAAGCAATGAACGCTCCGCGTAGACAGCGCGGCCAACAGCAGTGCCGGCATGTCCTTCATCTTGCCGACCCGGCGCGCGTAGATCGCGGTCTTCGCCACAAACTCGGGCTCGATCTGGCGAGTCAGCGCCAGGATCGTGGCCAACTGCTGCTCACCGGTCGCATAGAACGTGTTGTTCAGACAGCCGGTGGCCGCGTACTGCGCCAGCTTGTGCTTCGGCGCGTAGGCATACGCCCCCGCACCCTCCCGATTGAGAGTGTTCACCGCCGGCAGCCGCTTGCCGCGGTGGGAGGTGAACAGAGTCTGGTTGGCCATGATGTGTGTGCTCCCGTAGTTCTCGGGAGGGATAATGCAGCGGTCGTGCCAGCGTCGCTCACGCTCACCTATCTCATTGATATAGCTGAATTAATAGGGCCTTCACCGCGCTCCGTTGTGCCGCTGGAAATGATAAATACTAGATGTAAATATCGTAACCTATCCGATAGGATAGGCTGATCATGCGAAATGTAGTCATCGGCTTCGTGGGCTCCCAGCTGGATGCAGGTGGGGGTGCGGCGCGTTGGGAAAAATGGCGTCCGACCGTGTCGATCTGCCAGCACGAGGATCTGCTCATCGATCGCCTCGAGCTGCTGCACGCGAATCAGCACAAGAGGCTGGCCGAGCAGGTGAAGGCCGACATCGCCACGATCTCGCCGGAAACTGAAGTCCGATTGCACGTGGTTGACCCAAGTGATCCGTGGGACTTCCAGGAGGTGTACGGACGGCTCCACGAGTTCGCACGCGCCTACACCTTTCAGCCTGAAAGCGAGCGGTACCTGATGCACATCACGACGGGTACGCACGTCGCGCAGATCTGCATGTTTCTGCTCACAGAGGCGCGTTATTTTCCCGCGAGCCTGTTGCAGAGCTCGCCTGGCCGGCGCCCTGGCAGCGTGGCGATCGGGCAGTGGTCGATCATCGACCTGGACCTGTCACGCTACGATCAGATCGCGGCGCGCTTTGCACGCGAACGACAAGAGTCGACGGACATCCTCAAGTCGGGCATCCCGACGCGAAACGCGGCTTTCAACCGGATGATCGACGCGATCGAGCGTGCCGCGGGACGTTCGCGGGCTCCGCTGCTGCTGATCGGCCCGACCGGTGCGGGCAAGAGTCAGTTGGCGGCGCGCCTCTACGATCTCAAACACGCCCGCCACCAGGTGAAGGGCGAGTTTGTCGAGGTCAATTGCGCGACGTTGCGCGGTGATGCCGCGATATCCACGCTGTTCGGGCACGTCAAAGGCGCTTTTACCGGCGCGCAGTCCGATCGCGCCGGGCTGCTGCGCAAGGCCCACCAGGGGGTCGTCTTCCTCGACGAGATCGGCGAGCTCGGCGGGGACGAGCAGGCGATGCTGCTCAAGGCGGTGGAGGAAAAAAGCTTTTTCCCGTTGGGCGCGGACAAGGAGATCCAGAGCGACTTTCAACTCATCGCCGGAACGAACCGCGATCTGCGCGAGGACGTACGGCAGGGGCGCTTTCGCGAGGACCTCCTCGCGCGGATCAATCTTTGGACATTCAGGCTCCCGGCATTACGTGAGCGACCTGAAGACATCGAACCCAACATCGACTACGAGCTGGAGCGCTACGCGCGGCTGAATTCCGCCACCGTGCGCTTCAATGCCGAAGCGCGCGCCGCCTACGTTCGCTTCGCGACCTCTGCCGATGCCGAGTGGAGCGGCAACTTTCGCGAGCTTTCGGCCTCGGTGAGCCGTATGGCGACCCTGGCGGATGGGGGGCGGATAGGGGAAGCCCTGGTCCGGGAGGAAATAGGGCGGCTCAAAGAGGCCTGGCAGCCGGCCACCGAGGCGACGCTCGAAGGGGCCCTCGAACCGCGGCAGATCGCCGCGCTCGATCTATTCGATCGGCTGCAGCTCCAGGCGGTGATTGGCGTGTGCCAACGCTCGAGCTCCCTGGCCGACGCGGGTCGCAAGCTGTTCGCGGCGACCCGATCGAAGCGCAGCTCTGTAAATGACTCGGATCGTCTGCGCAAATATCTTGCACGCTTCGATCTCGAGTGGGCGCGTGTTGGCGGGCGTTCGCTTTAGGTTAACATCCGTCGCAAAGCCCACAACAAATGCCGGGCCAGAGGCCGGCAGGCTTCAAGGGAACAGTGATGCGAATATTGCGGAAGCGGGCAGGTCTCAACGGTGCCCTGATCTTGGCCTTGAGTCTGCTGCCCGGCTGCGGCGCCAAGAAGAACCAGGGGCCCCCGGCCCCGCCGCCCGTGGCGGTGAAAGTCACGACCCTGAGTCCACAGACTGTGAGCCTGACCACCGACCTGCCAGGTCGCACCGTGGCGTACAAGGTTGCCGAAATCCGTCCACAGGTCAGTGGCGTGATCCAGAAGCGCATGTTCGTCGAGGGGAGCGACGTAAAGGAAGGCCAGCAGCTCTACCAGATCGATCCCGCTCTCTACCAGGCCGCGTATGACAGTGCCGCCGCGACCGCCGAATCCTCGCGGCAGACGGTGGAGCGCTATAAGCCCCTGACGGAAGTCAACGCCGTCAGCAAGCAGGACTATGACAATGCGGTGGCGGCGGCGGCTCAGAACAAGGCCTCAGCCGAAACCGCCCGCATCAATCTCGTCTACACGCGCTTGTTGTCACCGATCTCCGGCCGTATCGGCCGCTCGGCGGTGACCGAAGGTGCGCTGGTGACGGCCAACCAAACGACGGCGTTGGCCACCGTACAGCAGCTCGATCCCATCTATGTCGACGTGACCCAACCGAGTGCAGTCCTGCTGCGACTGAAGCGGGAGCTTGCGGCCGGGGAGCTCGTCCAGACCGGCGGCAACGAAGCGGAGGTCCACTTGATGCTCGAGGACGGTAGCCGCTACAAGCAAGCAGGGAAGCTGCAGTTCGCCGAAGTGCAGGTCGACCAGACCACCGGCTCGGTGACCCTGCGCGCCTTGTTCCCAAACCCGGACAAACTGTTGTTGCCGGGCATGTTCGTCCGGGAGCAGATCGAGGAGGGACGGCGAACGAATGCCTTGCTCGTGCCGCAAGTCGCGGTGACTCACAACCAGAAAGGTGATCCGACTGCGCTCGTAGTGAACGCGTCCGACAAAGTGGAGTTACGCCCGCTCGTGACGGAGCGCGCCATCGGCGACAAGTGGCTGGTGACCGACGGCCTCAAGGCCGGCGATCGTGTCATTGTCGAGGGGTTGCAGTACGCCAAACCGGGCTCTACCGTCAAACCGGAAGAGCAGCAGTCCACCGCTGCGCCTCCCGCGGTCGCCTCCGGCGCGACGCCCGGCTCGACTTCGTAGAGCGCCGCACCCGTGGTCAATTTCTTCATCGACAGGCCCATCTTTGCCTGGGTGATCGCGATAGTGATCATGCTGGCGGGTGGCCTCTCCGTAGCCACTCTCCCCGTGGCGCAGTATCCCCCGATCGCCCCGCCCGCGATTTCCATCGCCGTGACGTATCCGGGCGCTTCCGCGGAGACCGTGCAGAACACGGTCACCCAGGTCATCGAGCAGCAGATGAGCGGCCTGGATCACCTGCTGTACTTCGGCTCGGAGAGTGACAAAGACGGCAGCATGACCATCACCCTGTACTTCGAGCAGGGTACGAACCCCGACATCTCGCAGGTCCAGGTGCAGAACAAGTTGCAACTGGCGGTGCCGTTGTTGCCCACGACAGTGCAACTACAAGGGCTGCGCGTAGCCAAGGCGACCCGCAACTTCCTGGTGATCGTGGGCTTCGTGTCCACGGATGGCAGCATGACGGCGCCGGACATTGGCGATTACGTCGCTTCCCACGTGCAGGACGCGATCAGTCGCACGCCTGGCGTCGGTGACTACCAGCTCTTCGGTTCCCAGTATGCGATGCGCATCTGGATGGATCCCGCCAAGCTCACCAACTTCGGGCTGAACCCGGAGGATGTTGCCAGTGCGTTGCAGACGCAGAACGTGCAGGTCGCGGCCGGTGAGATCGGTGGCCTGCCGTCGGTCAAGGGGCAGCGACTCAACGCCACCATCATCGGGCCGCAGTGGCTGCAGAAGCCCGAGCAGTTCGAGAAGATCCTGTTGCGGGTCAATCCCAATGGCTCGCGGGTGCTGTTGCGGGACGTCGCGCGCGTCGAGCTGGGCGCCGAGAGCTATAACGTCAGCACCAAGTACAACGGTCTGCCGGCTTCGGGCCTCGCCATCAAGCTCGCCCCGGGCGCCAACGCGCTGGATACCCAGAAGGCGATCGGCGCGACACTGGACCGGCTCGCTCCCTTCTTTCCGCCCGGTCTGAAGTACGTCTATCCCTTCGACACCACTCCCTTCGTGCGCATCTCGATCGAGGAGGTGATCAAGACGCTGTTCGAGGCGATCGTGCTGGTGTTCATTGTCATGTACATCTTCCTGCAGAACTTCCGCGCGACGCTGATCCCTACGATCGCCGTGCCGGTGGTGCTGCTTGGCACGTTTGGCATCCTGAACATCGCCGGATTCTCGATCAATACCCTGACCATGTTCGGCATGGTGCTGGCCATCGGCCTGTTGGTAGACGATGCCATCGTGGTCGTGGAGAACGTCGAGCGCGTCATGGAGGAAGAGCACCTGTCGCCGCGGGAGGCGGCGCGCAAATCCATGTCGCAGATTACCGGAGCGCTGGTCGGCATCGCACTGGTGCTGGCCGCCGTCTTTCTGCCGATGGCTTTCTTCAGCGGCTCGACCGGTGTCATCTATCGGCAGTTTTCCATCACCATCGTGTCCGCCATGGCGCTCTCGGTCATGGTCGCGCTCATCCTGACACCGGCGTTATGCGCCACGTTGTTGAAAGCGCCGCAGGGCACGGAGTTGAAGCACCACGGCGGCTTCTTTGGCTGGTTCAATCGCAACTTCACGCGCATGAACCACGGCTACTCGGAGAGTGTCGTACACATCACCCAGCGCACCGGCCGCTACCTGATCGTGTACTTGGTGATCACGGTCGCGATGGCCGCGCTGTTCATCAGGATACCGAAGTCGTTCCTCCCGGATGAGGATCAGGGCGTGTTGTTCACGCAAGTGACCACTCCGCCCGGAACACCGGTGGAGCTCACTGAAAAGATCCTCGACCAGGTGCGCGAGCATTTCCTCGCGGAGAGTGGGGTGCGCTCCGTCTTTACTGTGAGCGGCTTCAGCTTCGGTGGTCACGGGCAGAGTGCCGGTCTGGCGTTCGTGAGCTTGAAGGGGTGGGGCGCGGAGCGCGGTAAGGGGAATAACACCGTGAGCGCCATCGCACAGCGCGCGAACAAGGCCTTCGCACAGATCCGCGGTGCGCAGGTGGCCGCGTACGCGCCGCCGGCAGTGTTCGAGCTCGGTAACGCGACGGGCTTCGACTTCGAGCTGCTCGATCGCGCCTCCGTGGGACACGAGGCGATGATGAAGGCCCGCGGCCAACTCCTGGAGATGGCCTCCAAGGATCCGGCGATCGGAATGTTGCGACCCAACGGGCTCGACGACGAGCCGCAATACCAGCTCGACATCGACTGGGAGCGGGCGAGTGCCCTCGGCTTGTCCATCGGCGCGATCAACAACTCCCTGCAGGCCGGCTGGGGCTCCTCCTATGTCAACCAGTTCCTCGACCGCGGCCGCGTCAAGAAGGTATTCATCCAGGGCGATTCGGACACACGGATGCTGCCGCAGGATCTCGATCGGTGGTACGTCCGCGGTGGGACCGGACAGATGATCCCATTCTCGGCGTTCTCGGGCGCGCATTGGGCGTATGGCTCGCCGAAACTGGAACGCTACAACGGTGTCTCGTCACTGGAGTTCCTCGGGGCGCCCGCTCCCGGGAAGAGTAGCGGCGATGCGCTGACAGCCATGGAGAAGTTGGCTGCAAAGCTGCCCAAGGGGATCGGTTACGACTGGACCGGGTTGTCGTATGAAGAGCGGTTGTCCGGGTCACAGGCGCCGTTGCTTTACGGCGTCTCGCTCACGATCGTGTTCCTGTGCCTGGCGGCGCTGTATGAGAGTTGGTCGATTCCGGTCGCGGTCATGTTGGTCGTACCCCTGGGTATCATCGGTACGGTGTTGGCCACCATGTTGCGTGGCTTGAGCAACGACGTGTTTTTCCAGGTCGGTTTGCTCACGACGGTCGGTCTCGCCTCCAAGAACGCGATCCTGATCGTGGAGTTCGCCAAGGAAAATCACGATCAGGGGATGGAGCTCATCGAGGCTACCGTGACCGCGGCACGGCAACGTCTGCGGCCCATCCTGATGACCTCGCTCGCCTTTATTTTCGGCGTGTTGCCGCTCGCCATCGCGACCGGCGCGGGAGCCGGCGGTCGCACGGCGATTGGTACCGGTGTCATCGGCGGCATGGTGACGGCCACCGTACTGGCGGTATTCCTGGTGCCGGTGTTCTTTGTCACCATCCAGAGGATGTTCAGCGAGAAAGAGAAGCGGAAACCCGAACGCTTGACCCGTGATGCGCCTGGTGGAGCGCCCGCATGAGCTGCCTCGTAACAAAGGCCCGCTGTGTCGGGGTTGCCGTGCTCGCCGCCGCAGTGGCCGCGTGCACGATGGAGCCGCATTATTCGCGTCCCGCGCCTCCCGTGCCGGCAGGTTGGAACGGCACGGCAGGCGCGGCGGAGGCTACATCCGTAGCCGACATCGGCTGGCGCCAGTTCTTTCCCGATCCGACTTTGCAACGCCTCATCAAGCTGGCCCTGGAGAACAATCGCGATCTGCGCGTGGCCGTCCTCAACGTGCAGGCCGCCCAGGCACAATATCGGATCCAACGCGCGGACCTGTTTCCAACAGTAGCCGCGAGTGGGCTCGAGCAGGTTCAGAAATATCCCAAGGGTGTGATAGCGACCGGTGCGACCGGAGGTGCGGCCTCGGGAGGAGGTGGCGCGGCATCGCCCACGGCCGGCGGCACGACGATCCGCTTCTTCGAAGCCGGGATCGGCTTCACTTCCTATGAGCTCGATCTCTTCGGCAAGATCCGCAGCCTCGACCACGCGGCGCTGGAGCGCTATTTCGGAACCGAGGAGACTCGCCGCAGCTCACAGCTCACCCTGGTCGCCGAGGTGGCGAATGCTTACCTTGCGGTGCTTTCCGACGAGACGATTCTGAAAGTCACGCGCGAGACGCTCGACAGCCAGACCGAATCCTACAACCTGATCAAGCGCAGTCTCGATGCGGGAACGACCACGGCCCTGGCCCTGCGGCAGGCAGCGACTACCGTTGATACGGCGCGCGCCAACCTGGCCCAATACACGCGCCAGGCCGCACAGGACCGCAACGCCCTGATGCTTCTGATCGGGGTTTCGATTCCCGAGGACATCCAGTTCAGCGCCAACCTCGACGCGCAGACCTTGTCCGCGGATGTGCCTGTCGGCGTGCCCTCGGAAGTTCTCCAGCGGCGGCCGGATGTCCTGGCGGCGGAACATCAGCTCATCGCGGCAAACGCGAACATCGGAGCTGCGCGCGCGGCGTTCTTCCCCAGTATTTCATTGACGGGCAACTTCGGCACTGCCAGTAACAAGCTCTCGGGCCTGTTCAAGCCGGGCTCGACCGCCTGGTCGTTCTCCCCGCAGATCTCGGTCCCCATCTTCGCCGGCGGCGCCAATGTCGCCAATCTCGACCTGAGCAAGATCGAGAAGAACGTGAACATTGCGCAGTATGAAAAGGCGCTGCAGACGGCCTTTCGTGAGGTGGACGACGCGCTCGCCGCGCGCGCAACGCTCGATGAGCAGTTGGCGGCACAACGGGGGCTCCTCGAAGACGCTTCCGAGACTTACCACCTGGCGGAAATGCGTTTTCGCAGCGGCGTCGACAGTTTTCTTCCCGTGCTGGACGCACAACGGTCCTTGTACTCGGCCCAACTGGGGGTCGTCGGTCTCGAGCTGCTGCGGCTCCAGAATATGGCAACTGTGTACAAGGCCCTGGGTGGGGGCCTGAAAGAAGATTCCAGCGCACCCTGATTCTTGCGATACAGTCAGTGGTAGTGGTCCGTTTAACCGGCTGTGACCGCAGCAGCAGCGGAGGAAATCCCGAAAAGCGCCAGCGGCGCGACGCGGGAGAGACTGGTAACGGTCCGAGGAGGGGGCAGACGAAATGGTGACATTGACGGTAGAGAACGGCGGGCCCGTGCCGCCGATGGGTCGGGGGATCGCAGCAGTCCGCGAGCTGGGCCTGCGCATTGTGAGCGCAGCGTTGCAGATTCTCGCGACCGTCGCGGTGGTGCAGGTGCTCGCGCCACCGGTAGCCGGCATCTACTTCCGGGGCGCCGTCATTTGTTACGGACTCGCCGCCCTGTTAAGGGGCAAGTACGACCTCTTCATCGCGCAGCACTTCGTCTATCCGCAGAAATCCGACCTTGGAGAGCATGCCCGCGCCGTGGTGCGCGGCCTGGGAATCAGGGTCCTGATCCGCAGCGCCATTGCATGCGCGCTGCTGTTGGTTTTCACCACCGATCTGGACGTGATGGACGTATACCTGCGTCCCTATTTGCAGACGTACCTGCCGTTCGTGCTCGCTGTTCCCTTTGCGACCCTTGCCCTGTTTCTGGCCAGTACGCTGCGCGCTGTGAACCACACGGTCGGCAGTGTCATGGTCGCGAGCTACAGCATCAACATACTGATTATCGCGGCTGCGAGCTTCACCACGGACCTGATGCCGGATGCGCCGCTGTTTGTCGTGTCCTGGGGTTTCTTCATCGGCTGTGTGCTCGCCGCCGGCATGGGCGTACTTTTGACGCGCCACGTGTTCGGGGCGCCGAAGAACCCCGGATACATGGAGCTCGATGAAGCCGAGTGGCGCGACATCTACACGTCAACCGGACGCAACGGTATCACGGGCGTGGCGTTGGCGGCGCTCCAATGGGGACCGGCCTGTGTGCTGGCGGTGTTGGGTACCGCCATCGAGATCGCGCAATACGCGGTTGCGATTCGCACCGCGCAGATCATCGACTTCCTCATTCCTGCCGTGATTTTCGTGCCGCACAGTGCGCGCATACAGTCTCGCTTGTGCCAGGCGATGCACAGCGCGCGTGGCAAGCTCACTGTCGATCTCTCCGTGTCGCTCGCTACGACGACGACCTGCGTGCTCGCGGTTGGAATCCTGACTCCCTTGCTCTTCGTCAACTGGTATGGGCCGGCGTACAGCGGGCTCACGGTCCTGTTTATTCTGTTGTTCCTCATGCAGTGGGTCGCCGGAGTAGCGCGCCCGGCGGTCCGGCAGCTCGCGGCCCATTGGGACCTGCGACGCATCCGGCGCATCATGTTTGTCAGCATGATCGGCGCCATCGCGGTGAGTCTCGCGGGTGTGAACGATTTCGGAGCGCTCGCGGCGGCCGTGGGAGGCCTCGTCGGCGCGCTGCTGTTCAACGGCCAGGCGCTCGAGGCCGCGTTCAAGCGGATCGGCGGCGGGGCGGACGCGGAGCCCGGGAGGCAAGGCTCCTAAAACCGCAGGCCCGCCCTGATCGGCAGATAGTCCGACTTGGCGTCGTTCGGGTTGAGACGCATGTAACGCGCCTCGACGAAGAACGACGTCCGCGGGGCCATCGCGAACTCGAAGCCGAGTCCGGCATTCTTGGCGAAATGCCAGTCGTTGGTGTTACGCGCGACGATGCTCCTGACACCGTACAGTCCCGGCCCACAACCCCACCAGTCACAGAAGTAACCGGGATAGACATTGACCTGGCGGAAGGTGTCTTGCTGTCGGTACCAGCCTCCACCGGCGAGCAGGTAGAAGCGCACCGACGGCGAGAGGGGCAGGTCTAGCTCCAGGTCGACGTCACCGCCCCACATCTTCCGGGTGCCATTATCAACGCGCGTGCCGTACGTCGCAGCGGCCTGGTTCAAGAGCGGCGTGCGGGCGTCAAACTCGCTGTACGTGCCATCGACGCGGATACCCAGCGGCAGGTGACTGCTAGGAAACCACGACAGGCCGAGACCGGCGTTCCATCCGTTGTCCAGCAGAGTCTCGTTCGAGCGCTGGGTGATCGTGCCCCCGCCATCGATATGAAAGCGGAACGGGTGGTATTGGAAGCCTGTGCTCGCGGCCGGGTAGCTGCTTTCCGAGTGCGTCCACTGTGGTTTCGGTGGAGGAGCTGGGGGTGGCGCGCTCTGCTGCGGCGGCGGAGCGTATTGATACTTGTATTGCTGCGGCGGAGGACTCGGCGGGGGCGGCGGACTCTGCGCCGGCTGCGTGTAATGCGGTGGAGGAGGGGATTGCGGTACGGGTTGCGCGTTTTGCGGTGGCGGTGGACTCGGAGGCGCGCTCTGCTGCGGTGCCGGTACAGTTTGCTCTTGGGTCTGAGCTGCGGCAGTCGTCGCGGCTACGAGCAAACACAGCGCGACTGACGTCCGAACTTCCATCTTCATGACCTTCCCTCCGGTGCGTGAAGGGCGCGAGGCACGCTCACGAAGCAATGCCTGTACCCGACGGAGCCGAAACAACTTGCAACACCTCCGCGCCACACCCACGTTCCTTTTGCTGCGTGCGCAGCGTGCGCGGTCAATTCGTCTGAACGAGTGGTTCGCACCCGGGTTGACTGGAAAAAAGGCAGCTCCCGCGGAAGTCCATGTTCCGGGCAAAGTGAGGACTACGTCACAGCTCTCACCGAGACCTTTGGCGGATACCGTGCTGCAAAACTCAGGTTTTCCCGACCCGGACCGCTAATGTATGCCTCGAGCAACGTGCGACCTTCGGTGGGGGGAGAGCGATTGATGTCTTTCTGGACGAGTAAAAACACAAAAACGCAAGAACTGGAGCAACTCAGAGAAGAGCTCGCAGCGCTGCGCGAGCGCGCGGAGCTACTGGATACATCCTGTGGCGTCGGCCTGTGGCAGGCGGTGCTGCACAATGCCGATGCCTTCGACCCGCAGAGCGCGTGGACCTGGTCGCCCGAATTCCGGCGCCTGCTGGGTTATTCCAGCGAGGCAGACTTTCCCAATGTGTGTCAATCGTGGTCCGACAAGCTCCACCCCGAGGATGTCGCGCCCACGTTCGCGGCTTTCACTGCTCATTTGAAGGACAAGAGCGGTGCCACGCGCTACGACGTGACCTACCGTCTCATGACGAAGTTGGGTGGCTATCGGTGGTTCCGCGCCACCGGCGGGTGCCGCTATTCCGCCGACGGTCGCACCATCCGTGCGTGCGGCTCGCTGTCCGATGTTCATGAACAGAAGAGCATGAGCGTGAATGCGGCGCAGAGTGCGGCTGAGGACAAGGTCACGACCGGCGCTCTCGGTGCGGGCCTGAAGGCACTCGCCAAAGGCGATCTTACGTTCCGGATCACGGAAAAGTTTCCCGTGAAGTACGAGGCGCTCAAGGCAAGTTTCAACGAATCCACGGAAAGCCTCACGCAAGCTTTGCGTGGCTTCCGGGAAGCCGCCTTCGAGGTCAGCCGCAGTGCCGGCGAGATCGAGGCCGGCAACCAGAATCTGAGCAGCCGCACGGAGCAGCAGGCGGCCAGCCTCGAGGAGACCGCATCCTCGATGGACCAGATGACCAGCACGGTCCGTCAGAACGCGGGCAACGCGGACCAGGCGAACCAACTCGCGCTCGCTGCCCGTAACCAGGCCGACGCCGGCGTGGCCGTGGTCGCGACCGCCATCAAGGCAATGAGCGAGATCAACGATTCGTCGAAGAAGATCGGCGACATCATCGGCGTGGTCGAGGAGATCGCGTTTCAGACCAACCTCCTGGCTCTGAACGCCGCGGTGGAAGCCGCGCGCGCGGGTGACCAGGGTCGCGGATTTGCCGTGGTCGCGGGCGAAGTACGCAGTCTCGCGGGTCGCAGCGCCGTGGCCGCCAAGGAAATCAAGGGACTCATCCGCGACAGCATGGGCAAGGTCGAGGAGGGTGCCTCACTCGTGTCCCAATCGGGCCAGACGCTCGAGCGCATCGTGACCTCCGTCAAGAAGGTGAGCGACATCATCGCCGAGCTGGCCGCCGGCAGCCAGGAGCAGTTGTCCGGCATCGAGCAGGTCAACCGCGCCGTGTCGCAGCTCGACCAGATGACTCAACAGAACGCCGCGCTCGTGGAGGAAGCGTCCGCCGCGAGCAAGTCCATGGCGGAGCGTTCACAGGCCATGTCCGACATGCTCGACAAGTACCAGTTGGAACGGCTCGGTGGCCAGGGTGCGCACAGCGCGCCGCAGGCTGTCCGTCGGGTCGCCTAAAGCTTGGTGGATCGGACCGACACCCTACTCATCGCGGCGCGCCAGCGCCGCCAGGCGATCTGGGAGTCGGTGAGCGTCTCCGCGGCGATCCTGATCGTCGTGGCAGCCGGCGTTCTGGGGTTGTGGGTGACCTCAACCAACACAGCGCGTGCAGATTTCCGCCATTACCTGATCGGGCTGGCGCAGAGCGCGGCGACGTTGGTGGATCCAACGCTGCACAACGAATTGCGCAGTCCCGGGCAACTCAACGATGACGACTACCTGCGCGCCGTCGAGCCTCTGCGTCGCATGCGCAGAGCCGTTCCGGACATTCACTATCTGTACACCTTCGTACGCGACCCTGAGGGCGTGCATTTCGTGCTCGATGCCGCGGATCCGGGAGCGAAGAACTCGGTTGGACAGCCAGATCAGTCCGGGGTGTGGGAACTTTATCAGCCGCGCAATCCAGCGCTGGTAGCGCTCGCGCTCGGTGATGGCATTCACATAGGGAAGGCGGGGGCCACCTCTGATCCCATTACCGATGAATGGGGCACGTTCATGAGCGGCCTGGCGCCTGTGGTCGATGGCCAAGGTCACCAGATCGCCGTGATCGGCGTGGACGTCGATGCGAGTCTCTACCTTGCGACCTTGAAGGCCAGCCGCAACCGCGCGCTGCTCGGACTCGCACCGGCCGGCATGCTCATTGCGATTCTCGGTTGGGTGTTTTATCGCATCAGGCTACGAGGGCTCGCGGCGGTGTCGGCCCGCAAGTCAATGGAGGCCGCGCTCATCGAGGCGGCCCACCTGGACGGGCTCACCGGCCTGCCGAATCGCGCGGCTTTCATGGAATGCCTGGAGAAGGCGCTCGAGCGCGTGCGCCACGGCGAGCAAGCGCAGTTTGCGGTCCTGTTCCTGGATTTCGATCGCTTCAAACTGATCAACGACACGTTGGGGCACGAGGCCGGTGACGAGTTGCTGCGGCAGATCGCACGGCGGCTGCAGCTCGCGGTGGGCGTCATCAAGGTCGGCGTGGCTGGCATGGAAGATGTGCTGATCAGTCGCTTTGGTGGCGACGAGTTCCTCATTCTCATCAACGAGCCTTCCGGACCGCGACATCCAACGAGATTCGCAGAGCGTGTGCTCGCCTCCCTCGCGCCCACCTACCATGTATCCGGCAGCGAAGTGCACTCGATGGCCAGTATCGGCATCGTCACGTGCGATACGCTCAGCTGTCGCTGCAGCGCCGAGGAAATCGTCCGCAATGCCGACGTGGCGATGTATGAGGCCAAGCGAGCGGGGCGCGGTTGTTCGGTCGTATTCGACGCGGGCATGCACGCGCGGCTGGCGCGTCATGTTGCTATCGAGACGAGCTTGCGCAAAGCCATCGGCAACGGGGAGCTTTATCTCGAGTTCCAACCCATCGTGGACCTGTACTCGGGTCGCCGGTTCGCGGTGGAGGCGCTGGTGCGTTGGCGCCATCCGACCATGGGACAGATCTCCCCCAGCGAGTTCATTCCGATCGCGGAGGAGTCCGGCCTGATCGTGGCGGTCGGGAAATGGGTGCTGGAGGAGGCCTGTCGCGCCATGGTGCGCTGGCGCACCCTCGACCCGCGGCGCGCCCCGGAGCGGGTGAGCGTCAACTTGTCGCGTGCCGAGATCGCCCTCGGCAACCAACTGTTCGAGCGGGTGCGCGATACGCTGGCGGCTGTCGGATTGCCGCCGCAGTGCGTGGCTTTCGAGGTCACCGAGCGGGAAGTCATGCGCAATCCGCAGGCCGCGCTCGAGTTGTTGCTCCAACTGCGGAATTTCGGTGTCCGGCTGGCGATGGACGATTTCGGCACGGGGACCTCGTCGCTCGCGCTGTTGCGCGCCTACCCGTTCGACACCATCAAGATCGACCGCTCGTTTCTCCAGGATGTCGACACCAGTCGCGAGGTGTTGGCTGTCATTCAAGCGACGGTGAGTCTCATCGAGAACCTCGAGATGGCGAGTCTCGCCGAAGGCGTCGAGGAGGCCGGCCAGGTCGACATCCTGAAGTCGCTCGGCTGCCGTTATGCGCAGGGTATTTTCTTCAGTCGCCCGGTGCGCGCGGAGCGGCTCCTCGATGTCATGGAGTCGAGCCGCGGCAAGTCGCAGCCGCTGGTGTTGGTCAGGCAAGCCAACTAAATAGCACTCCTGAAGATATTTCGGCGCGATGTTTGTTGCGTGGATCAAGCATCCGTGCAAGCATCGCATTCGAGTTTCTTCGCTATTCCGCAAAAGATGAACAATGAAGGGAGTGCACGGCGCGGGGTCACGCTCTGTGCGGTCTGTGAAGTTCACTCGCGTGTCGTCGAGGCGTTGACCGTAACGCTGGCCGACTGGGGGTTGGCAGACGAGCCGCGGACAGTTTTGGCACCGCGTCATGAGTGCGGCGCCAGCCCACCCCGTCGGGCGGATTGTCCCTTTGTCGATGGTTGGATGGACGAGGTGGCCTACCTGCTGCTCAACTCGTGCGCTGCAACCGGGAGCGGGCTGCCGCCGGGCATGCAAGCTGACTTCGACAGCCAACAGCGGGCGTTGCTCGAAACCGCGATCGCGATGGTGCGGCTCGCGCGGCAGAAGGCGGCCGACACGCGTCACCCGCTGCGGGCGCAGTGGGAGTTGGGAGCTGAGACCGCGAGGATATTGCGGCGCTTCTACGAATGTTGTGCCCCGGAGGAGCAGGAGGCGACCCGCCAACGGGTCGCGCTCGCCCAACTCGTGGGCTTGACGTACCGGATCCTGGGAACGCCTACGACGCCCGCCGGACTGCGGCGGATCGTCAACAGTTGTCTGCTGGCCGGCCAGTGCGGAGTGACCTTCATGCGGATCCCCGAGAGGGCGGAGTTGCTGCGCCTGCTGACGCAGCCCATTGTCGATGTCGCCAAGTGGGTCGGGCGACTGGAGTCGCTATGGCGCACGTTTCCAATATGACTCTCGAGTTGTCCGATAAGACCCGCGTGTTGCAGGCGGCGCTGCAGTTACCGACGTTCACCATCGAGCAGCTCGCCGAGTTCAGTGGGGTCAAGGGGACGATCGTTGCAGCCACCGTGGCCCGCCTGAGAGACCTCATCGAGGAGATCGGCTCGAGCGCCGGTCAGCGACCGTTCCGTCCCACGCGTTATCGCTTGCGGGAGTCGGCTCGAGCCAAGGTCGTTCGCGAGGCTGTGGAGCTCGCGGAGCGACTGCGTGGCCCACCCCGTTCGTCGATGGAGGATATAGCGCACGGCGCCTCCGTCGCGTTGGACGCCGTTGATTCCTCTATCGAGCTGGGCGCGCAGGCCGACAGCGCGGGTGAGAATTGGGAGGCCCGCGCGCGCGAGCAGTTGGACCTGGCCCGCCGGCTGCTCGTGTTGGTCAAGGACCCGCTGCATCGCACGCCGTTGCAGAGGCGCCTGGTGCAACTCGCCAGCCGGATGGAGGGCTCCGATCAGCACCCGCCCGACGAGACCGACCAGTTCGGACCGCCGGTCATGCCCACTGCGATGGAAGCCCCACCGGCGCAGCCGGTGCGTGTTCCCATGGCTTCGCAGGGGCCGCGCACGATCTGGAAGTATCCCAACAGGCGGCTCTACGACGCCCTTGAGCGTCGCTACATCACTCTCATCGACATTTTCAACCTGGTCGTCAACAACGTCGAGTTCGTGGTGATCGAAAAGCGCGGCCGGGTGGACATCACCCGCGCGATCCTGCTGCAGATCGTGGCTGAACGCGAGGGAGCGATGCCCGGAACCGCCACGGATCCGGTGTTGAGGCGCGACTTCCTGGCGGAGATCATCCGCTCTTGCGATGGGGCGCCGCGCGGGATGATCGTGAGGTATCTCGAGCAGAGTCTCTATGCGTTCGCGGCCGGTCAGAAGAAATGAGACAGGCGGCGGGGGAGCAGGGGGCTGCCCGCGCTGAGCGTTCGCTTACTCCACCGTGACTGACTTTGCCAGGTTGCGCGGCTGATCGATCTCCGTGCCGCAGGCCAGGGCGACGCGGTAGGCGAGCAGCTGCAGCGGAATGGTCATCAGGATCGGATCCAGCTCCGGCTCCGAGCGCGGCACTTCCAGAACGCCCTCCACGGTCAGCGGCAGTGGGGGTCCCGGTTGGGTGATGACGTAGGTCGGGCCGCGGCGGGCGCGGATCTCTTCAATAGTCGAGATGTTTTTAGCGAACAGCTCATCTCGCGGCAGCACCGCCAGCGTCGGCGTTTGCGGGTCGATCAGGGCGAGGGGGCCATGCTTGAGCTCAGAGGCCGGATAGGCTTCCGCGTGTTGGTAGCTCACTTCCTTGAGCTTCAAAGCGCCCTCCATTGCTATCGGGTGCCCGGCGGCGCGGCCGACGAAGTACAGGTTGCGATACCGGGCGAGGGCGCTCGCGATGGGCTGTACGGCCGCCTCGTTGGCCAGGATTTCGGCCACCTGCTGGGGCAGGGCCTCCAGGGCCGCCAGTAGACGGTCTCCCTTGGCGGTGGAGAGATCGCGCAAGCGGCCCAGATGAATGGCCAACAGCGCGAAGGCCACGGCCGTGCAGACGAAGGTTTTGGTCGATACGACGGCGATCTCAGGGCCGGCGTGCAGATAGATTCCTCGGCCGCAGGCGCGCGCGATGGCGCTTCCAACTGCGTTCACGATGCCCAGGACACGGCCACCTTTGCGCATGACTTCCTGGATCGCGGCCAGCGTGTCAAAGGTCTCGCCAGATTGGCTCACCGCGATGTAGAGCGTGTCGGATTCGATGACGGGGTTGCGGTAACGGAACTCGGAGGCGGGCTCGGCGTGCGCGGGAATGCGCGCCAGCTGCTCGATGAGCTGAGCTCCAACACAACCAGCGATGTAGGCCGATCCGCAGCCGAGAATCTTGACTCGCTTGATCTCCAGGAGCTCGCGCGCGGCCATTTCCAGGCCGCCCAGGTGAGTGGTGTGGAAGCGCTTATCGAGACGTCCGCTCAGGGTGCGCTTGATCGCTTCCGGCTGCTCCATGATCTCCTTGTGCATGTAGTGCGCGGAGTTGCCCTTGCTGAGGGCTTCGTTCTTCCAATCGAGGGCCAGGGGTACCTTGACGGTGACGCTGCCGTCGAGTGTCGCGGTCTCGTAGCCGTCCGCGCGAACGACGGCGATTTCGCCGTCATCCAACGGGACGATGCTTTGAGTGTGGCGCACGAGCGCGGCCGCATCGGATGCTATGAACATCTCGCGGTCACCGACGCCCAGGATCACCGGGCTGCCGTTGCGAGCAACGACCAGGGAGTTGGGCCGCTCGGCATCCAACACGGCGAGGCCATATGCACCGGTGATGAGTTGCAGTGCCCCGCGAACCGCTTCCTCCAGCGTGTCGCCACGCATTGCCGCGATCAGGTGGGCGAGGACTTCCGAATCGGTTTCAGAGCGGAACTCGACACCCTTCGCGGTGAGTTGCGCGCGCAGAGCAGCAGCATTCTCGATGATGCCGTTGTGGATGATCGCGAAGCGATTATGGGTGTCGGTGTGCGGATGGGCGTTACGGTCGCTGGGCTCGCCGTGGGTCGCCCAGCGCGTGTGCCCGATGCCCGGCGTGCCTTTGAGGTTTTCGGGCAGGAGGCGTTCCAACTCGCGCACCTTGCCCTTGCTCTTGTATACCCGGAGCGCTCCGTTGCGCACGATGGCCAGGCCGGCGGAGTCATAGCCGCGGTATTCCAGGCGGTGCAATCCTTCCATGAGAATGGGTGCCGCATCCTGCCGCCCGATATAACCCACGATTCCGCACATACCGCGACCCTCTCCAAAGCGTCAGCCATAGATCATTCGGCGGATCTGTCGCTCGGTGTAGGGCGGCGCACGAAAGCGCCAGGCCGACAACTCTTCCGCCAGGCGCATGTAGATCGAGGTGTTGGGCAACCCCTCCGCCTGCAGCGCCCGATGGCGGCGCCGGACGAATTCCTCGGGGGTTTCCTGCAGGAAGCTCAGTACTTCGGCCACGACCCGTTGTGCCTCTGCCGAGGACAGCCGGCTGGTGCGCGTGAGGTAGCTGATCAGCTCCTGGAACTCTCCCAGATCGGACATGCCGGGGCAGTCTGCCGTGTGGCGGAGTGGAATAGGGAGCATTTTGCCCGAAGTCGGGCAGAAAGCCAGCGCGGGAAAGCCTTGAGGTGGGCCCGGCGGCTCACCTAGGGTAGCCCTCGCCGGGGTCAGCGCGGGGAAGCCCCCCGGGCCGGCGCGGGGGCCCCCATGGCAAGCTACTCCACTTCGATCGCCTCGCCGTCAATGGCTTCGCCCCCCAGCAGGCGCTTGTTCAGCAGGCCGCCGGAGAACAGCATTTCGTGCAGGGCCGAGTCCGCCGTGGCGCGCGACACCTCGGCGCGTGGGTCGCCGGCTTCCAGGTGGTGCTGCGCGATGCGCCGAAGGAGCTCCTTGATGAACGCAGGGCTTGCACCCTCCGTACGGGTCGCAAGGTGCTGCTTCAGGGGCTCCGCCAGCGACAGTCCACAGGCGTACAACGCGATGAGCCGCTGTCGGAGGCGCTGGTCGGGCAGAGGGAACTCGATCGCCTGGTCGATTCGGCCAGGACGACTGACGAGGGCGGCCTCGAGCATCGCCGGACGGTTGGTCGTGAGGACGAAGAACACATCCGCGCGCTCCCGCAAGCCATCGAGCTCGTTCAGGAGCCGGTTGAGCATGACTTCCTCACACACGCTGTCCATTTCCGCTCGCTCGCGCGCAATCAGGTCGGCATCCTCGATCACGACGAGCGCCGGCTGCAGGAGCCTCGCGAGTGCCATGTATTCCGGCAACAGCCCGACCTGCTCAGCTGTGATCAGCAGCGTCGTGTGATCCGTGAGTTGACCTGACAGGTAACGGATGCAGTGGGTTTTGCCGGTTCCGGGCGGCCCGTGGAATAAGAGGCCCTTCTGGGTCGACAGTCCAAGCTTGCGCAATGCGGCGCGTTGGCTGGCAAACCCGAGGACATTGCGCTCGATGGCGTTGATGGTTTTGTCGGGGAGGATCAGGTCGGCTCGCTCGACAGGGGCGAGATCGTGGATCTGGATGCGCTGTGCATGTCCCGACCAGGCATAACTCTGCTCCAGGGAAAGCACGCGCCCCTTGTAGCAACTCTGGGCGGACAGTCTGTGCTCGATGGCACCGAAAACCCGGGCGCACAGACCGATGCCCGACTCGGTAGGAGGTGTTACGACCTCCAGCGAGATACTCTGTTCGCGTCCGTAGTCAGTGACCTGCGAGAGTACGACGGCGTAAGGCTGCTCATTCTCGCTCAACAGCCACAGGCCATTCTTGAGACAGCGCACCGTCTCGCCCCGGCCGATGTTGATTTCTTCGAACGCCGGGGGTGCGATCTGGACGGCGCTGCGGGTGTGCTCGAGCAGCTTGGCGAAGCTGATCGCTTCGTGGCGCGAGGAGTGGTTGACGCCGATGAAATTGTCCGGCACCCGTGGTGCACCGAACAGCGTGTCGAGGGCGCGTTGCAGGTCTGCCTGCTGTCGGATTGGAAAACTGCGGGTGGTGGCCTGCATCTCATGCGCTCGCGCGGGCGCGAAGTGGCGCGCGAGACGTTGGAACGCGTAGCGATCCGAGTTTTGCGGTTTCTCCGCGGCACCGTCGGCGCGTTTCGTGAGCAACGCCGCGCAGGAGCGGATGCACTCGTCGCAAATGAATCCGGAATCGCCGGCGACGATTACCGTCACGTCGCTCTCTATCCGATGGCAGAACTGGCACCGGCCCTCGGAAACCGTACTGAGGCTCATCGCATCTTCCCTGATCCCCTGAATGTACTTCAGGGTACACAGGTCATGTTGGGCTTTGCGACGCCAAGTGCGGTAATTGTGATCGGACCCACGGTGCGCCGCACGGCAGTTGCCGCGCGGCGCACCTTTGTCTTATGTCGATCGACGAACGGCCGAGTGGTGTTAAGTCGACTTATTTCGCCGCCGTTTCAGGCTTCCAGGTGAAGCCGTCGCCGGCGGCCTGCACGTGACCCACGCCGGGGAAAGGGAAGTGGGGCGAGAAGACCAACTCCTGATCGCTCGCCAGCTTCTTGAGCTCTTCGGCCCGTGTAGCCTGCGCCGTCGCAGCGTCGGTGTCGAATTGCACCGTCCACTGCGGCTTCTGGAGCGACACGATCGAGCTGTGTGCGAGGTCGCCGATGTCCAGCAGATGCTCACTGCCGGAAGTGATCTCGTAGCCAACATGTCCGGGTGTGTGACCTTTGAGTGCCACCGCGACGACGCCGGGGGCAATCGTTGCGCCGGGCTCGAAAGTATGGACCTGCTTCGACACCGCCTTCACCAGCTCCGGGGGCGCTTTCTGTTGCATCCAATCCCATTCGGCGCTCGACATCCGGACGGTCGCCTTCGGGAAGGCGGGTTTGCCCGCCACATCGACCAACCCGCCGATGTGATCGCCATGGGAGTGCGTGATCAACACGTCGGTGATGGCGGTCGGCTTCACTCCCGCTTCTTTGAGACTGTCGAGCAAGGTGCCGTGCGCCTTCGGACCCAGCCCCGTATCGATGAGCAGCACCCGATGCCCGGTGCGGACGAGGAGCTCATTTACGCTGAGGGTAATTCGATCCGTCGACGCACCGGCGGCTCGCAGGAGCTCTCCCGTCGTTCCCGGATCAACTCCCACGGCGAATGTCTTGCCGTCGTTGGGCACCACAAACTGCGCATCGTGCAA
>Ga0070665_100000514_pt1 | contig 55345 bp, 46 predicted proteins | sample KBSS13metaG_FD_65862 | JGI IMG/M metagenome (GOLD analysis project Ga0070665, IMG submission 65862) | Switchgrass rhizosphere microbial communities from Kellogg Biological Station, Michigan, USA - KBS S1-3 metaG | ecosystem: Host-associated > Plants > Roots > Rhizosphere > Soil ...
GCGCAGGTTTACCTCCGAAGGGCCGGCAAGAATGACCGGTGCTCACGGGGAGGGTTGAAAGACGAGGCACTTCTCCTCGCGTCGGTTTGCGCCGGCGCCATGATCGCCACCGCCGCGCCGGCCAAAAGCGAAGGACGCATCCCCCGCCGCCGAGTCGCAGGAGGTTGTCGCCGACAGGCGCGCCGCCATCGGACCATGTGACGACAAAGCCACCGTCCGCGCTGAAAATCTGTAAGAAGAGCTCAGCTTCCTGACCAGGCAAGTTTCCCATGAAGGCCTGCCAGGCGACCACGAAATTCCCTTTGTCCAATGCGCAGATGCGCAGACGAGCGCAGAGCCAAAGGGTCCGCCCACCGTTCCAAACATGACGGCATCGTCACTCACGACGATGGCGGGCGCGATCGCATGTCCGTCATCATCGAACAACTGGCACTTGATCACGGACGCGGGGAGCACGCCGATCTGGGCCGGCTCCTCCTTCTAGGCGACGACGAAGCCCCCGGACGCCAAAGCGGCAACGTCCTGCCCTACGGTCTGCGGATTGCGAGGCTCGAACGGAATATTAGTGACGCCGATCAAGAATTCCTGGCCGAGCTGCGCGCCATGGGCGTGGAGGAGCTGGGCTCTGAGCCCTCCCTCACCGCCCCAAATCAGAGGACTCGTCCGTCCGACGCTGCCGCCACCGGATATAGGGCGTTTCCCGTCAGGGTGGAGTTCACGCGGAACTGCTCGCCTACGCAAGGCCAATATCCCCTCGGCGCCCGGCGCGCCACCCATACCGGCATGCTGAGAGAAGCCCCTGTCGAGCTCCAGCTCTCGCGACGATTCCGAGAGAAGCTTCTTTCGATCGAGGCGGGTTCTTGCCATGCCATGTCCCGTCGAAGTTTCGTCATTACCGAAGACCTCGATCGTTTGATAACACAGCCATGTCATTGTGAATATCGGATTGCTTTACCCTTGCTGGCGCAATGCCGAGTGAATTGGCCGACATCTGAATAGCACTGCCACAAGCAACACTGATCCTAGGACCCACCTTTAACCGGGCTTTCAGTGCAGATGGGCGTGGCGAGCACGGTCGAGCGGCTTCGATCATTATGAAATTGAAACAAAGACATTCCTCCGGAGCGGACGGAGGCTCTCAGATCACGCCGACGGTCTTGCCTGCATTTTCGAACATCTGGAGAATTTCGCTCACTTCCGTCTCGCTATGCTCGGCGCAGAGCGAGCAGCGGAGCAGGGTCATGCCGGCGGGGGTCGCCGGCGGGCGGGCGAGGTTGACGTAGAGGCCCTCGGACAGGAGCGCCTCCCACATGGCGGCGCCTTTCTCCAGGTCCGGCATGATCACGGCGATGATCGCGGACTGGGGCTCGTCGGTGCCGAGCGTGAAGCCGAGGGCCTTGAGGCCGCCATGCAGCCGCTTGCTGTTCTCCCAGAGATGCGCGCGCTTGTTATGGCCGTGCATCAGCTTGCGGATCGAGGTGGCGGCGGTGGCGACCACGCTCGGCGGCAGCGAGGCGGTGAACACATAGGGCCTGCAGACCAGCCGGAGAATCTCGAACTTCGGATGATTGGAGACGCAGAAGCCGCCGACCGTGCCGACGCTCTTCGAGAAGGTGCCGATGATGAAATCGACATCGTCGATCACGCCCTGCGCCTCGGCGACGCCGCGGCCATTTTCGCCGATGAAGCCCATGGAATGGGCCTCGTCGACCAGCACCATCGCGCCGGCCGCTTTGGAGACGGCGATCATTTCCTTCAGCGGGGCGATATCGCCGAGCATGGAATAGACGCCCTCGAGCACGACCAGCTTGCCCGCGCCCTCGGGGATGCGGCCGAGGCGCTTCTCCAGCGCATTGATGTCGTTGTGGCGGAAGGGGACGATCTCCGCGTCGCCCAGCTTGCAGCCGTCATAGATGGAGGCGTGGCTGTCGATGTCGAGGACAATATAATCGCCCTTGCCGGCGATGGTGGAGATGATGCCGAGATTGGCCTGGTAGCCGGTCGAGAAGACCATGGCATGATCCATGGCGTAGAAGTCCTTGAGCGCGTCCTCGCAGGCCCGGTGCCCGGCATAGGTGCCGTTGAGGACGCGGCTGCCGGTCGTGCCCGAGCCGAACTCGTCGAGGGCCTGCTTGCCGGCGGCGATGACGTCGTCGTCGAACGTCATGCCCATATAATTATAGGTGCCGAGGAGGATCGTCTCTTTGCCGTTGCAGATCGCGCGGGTGGGGGAGAGCACCTTTTCCATGACCAGGCCGAACGGGTCCTTCACGCCGGTGGCGAGCAGGCCCTCGCGGATCTGGATCAGCGGATCGAATTTGGTGAAGAGATCGACGGGAGCGTCAGTCATTCCAGGTTCCTTATCCTCCCCTCCCTGCAAGGGAGGGGCAGGGGGTGGGTAGCGCCGCAGGCGCTCCGTGGGTCAAAGGCTCGCTCTCGCTCGCACCCACCCCTGATCCATCCCTTGCAGTCAGGGGAAATTCTAGCCGTCGTTGCGCAGCGTCTCCACCGCGTCGACGAGCTGGCCGACATTCTCGATCTCGGCCTGCTGGCTCATCGTGATGAGGATGTCGAACTCGTCTTCCACATTGGCGACGAAATCCATCACCACGAGGCTGTCCCATTCGAGATCGCCGGCGAAGGTGGTGGTCTCGGTGAGCGCGACGCCCTTCTTGTTGAACGGCGCGATCAGGCTGGCGACCTTGTCGAAGGTCTCGTCTCTGTCGGTCATGTCTGGCCCTTTAGGTTTCCAGCGACGCGGTGCCAAGGAAATAGGGCGGGAAAGCGGCGGACGCGAGGCCCCGCGCACCATGAACCTTGATCATGGCGGCGCGGAACGGCGGGCGCGGGCGCTCGGGCGTTAGATCACCGTGAAGTCCGAGACGGTGATCACCGGCGCGCCGTCGAGATGGGCGAAGAGCACGGCCGCGCCGGAGCCGCTGCCATCGGCGTCGAAGAACAGGTCGCCGGTCGTCTGGTTGTAGATGATCCGGTCGTCGCCGTCCGCCGCCGCCGTGCCAATCACGAACGCGCCCGCGGCGAGCGGGCCCACGGTGAGGCCGGTGAAGATCGCATCGTCCAGCGCGATCGTGTCATCCGCGGCGTTGAACCCGAAGATCCAGTCGACATTGTTGACGCCGAGCGCGGTGGTAAAGGCGAAGGTGTCGGCCCCGCCGAACCCGATCAAAGTGTCGCTGCCGCCTTTGCCGTCGAGGACATTGGCGCCGTTATTGCCGGCGATCGTGTTGCCCAGATTGTTGCCGGTAAGCGCGAGCGCGGTGGTGGCGGAAACATCACGCGCGGCCAGCGCCTCTACCGCCTGGTTCGCGGCCAGCGTGTAGTCGACGGTCGAATAGACGATGTCATAGTCGCTACCCCCCGCCTCGTTGACAACGTCGGCCGCCGAGTCCACGACATAAGTGTCGTTGCCGGCACCGCCGGACGCGGTGTCCGCGCCGGCGCCGCCATCGAGGAAGTTGTTGCCGGCATTGCCCTCGATCGTATTGGCCAGTTCGTTGCCGATCAGACTGAGGGGCGTCGTGCCCTGGGCGTTGGCCGTGGCCAGGCGCTCGACGGACAGGCCGCCGGTGAGCTGCCAGTCGATCGAGGTGAGGATGGAATCGCTGCCCGAGTCGATTTCCTCGATGATGATGTCGCCGAGATTGTCGACGACATAGGAATCATTGCCGGCGAAGCCGGTGAGGATGTCGGCCCCGGCGCCGCCATTCAGCGTGTTGATGCCGTTATTGCCGAAGATGATGTTGTTCAGCTCGTTGCCCGTCAGCGTGGACGCCGTGGTGCCATTGGCGACCTGCATCGCAATGACCTCGACCTCGCTCCCGGCGGACAGCGTGAAGCTGCCGGTCGCGTAGACCAGGTCGTTGCCGGCGCCGGCGGCTTCCTCGACCACGTCGCCGGTCTGGTCGACATAATAGACGTCATTGCCGCCCAGGCCGCGCAGCACGTCGGCACCCAGGGCGCCGTCGAGCTGATTGTCGCCGGCATTGCCGACGATCCTGTCATTGTTGAAATTGCTCCCGCCCAACAGGAGCGGCGTGGTGGCGTTGGGATCGATCGCGGCGAGCGTGCCGACACTTCCGTTCAGCCGGTAACTGATCGTGGCATAGGCAATGTCGTTGGCGCCGAAGTCCTGCACAAAGTCGCCAAGATTGTCGATATAATAGGTGTCGTTGCCGCCGTAGCCGTACATGGCGTCGGCGCCGCCGCCGCCATCGAGAATATTGTCGCCATTATTCCCCTGCAGGATGTTGGTGATCTCATTGCCGGTGAAGTTGATCGCGGTCGTGAAGGCGGCATCGCGCGCGGACAGCCGCTCTACGGAGGAGCCGGCCGTGAGGGTATAGCTGATGTTGGACCAGATCCGGTCCGTGCCTTCCCCGTCCACCTCGGTGATCACGTCATTGGGATCGTCGACGATATAGGCGTCATTGCCGGTGAGGCCGATCAGCAGGTCGGCGCCGGTCGTGCCGGGCAGATAGTCGTTGCCCGTCGTTCCCGTGAAAGTCGGCATGATTATCTCCCTCGTGCTGCACCGGGATAATGCACCAGGAACGAAACGTTTCCAAGACAATCGCTTGGCAGACACCGGAGAGGCATGGCATGACCGTCAAGGGGCAGGATGGAGGCACTTTCGTGACGGAACAGCCGCAGGGGGGAACGCCGCCGCTGGCGAGCAAGGTCTATCCGCCCAATGCCGTGCATCTGATGCGCACGGTGCAGCTCTCCCAGATCCAGCTGTCCGCCATGGCCGATGCCAAGGCGAGCCTGCTGATGGGCGCGACCTTCGTCATCTTCACCATTACGATCGGGCAGGCGCGGGATGGGACGCCGCCATTGCCGCTGTTGATCCTGGGCGGGGCCGCCTTTCTCGCGGCGATCTGCGCGGTGTTCGCGGTGCTGCCGCGGGTCGCCGGAAAGAGTCAGAAGGGCACGCCGAACCTGATTTTCTTCAGCACCTTCACGCAGATGGACGAGGATGATTTCATCGAGGCGCTGATGGCCCGGCTGCACACCGACGACAGCGTCTACCGGACGATGGCGCGGGACATTTATCAGGCGGGCAAGGTACTGCATGACCGGAAGTACCGGATGCTGGCCTGGGCCTATCGCATCTTCCTGGCCGGGCTCGTCGCGAGTTGCGCGGCTTTCATCATCGTCTATTTCGTGTAGGTCTGACTCAGCGCAGCCAGCCCTGCTCCCGATACCAGTCGGCCGTGCTCTTGAGGCCGGTCTGGGTGCGGATCTCCGGGCGCCAGAGGCTTTCCGGCGGGCGCGCCTCGGCGGTCACCACCCAGTCGGGATGGCAGAAATAGCGGGCGCGGTCCGGCGTCAGCTTCGCCCTTGAGCGGCGGACCAGGCGGTCGAGCCGGGCGGCGCCCTTCACCACCGCTTTCGGCATGGCGACCGTAGCGGCGCGCTTGCCGAAGACGCGGCCCAAAGTCCGCGCGAAATGGCGATGGTCCCAGCCGTCGGGCGTCCCGTCGTCCGGCTCATAGGTCTCGCCCTTACTGGCCGGCGCGTCGACGAGGGCGAGGATCAGCCGGCAGAGGTCCTCGACATGGATGACGGAGAAGCGGCCCTTGGGCGGCAGGGCGACGAGACCGCGCTTGGCCATGCGGAACAATTCGAACGTCTCGCGGTCGCCGGGGCCGTAGACGGCGGGCGGGCGGAGCACGGTCCAGTCGAGGCCCGAAGCGGCGACCACAAGCTCCGATTTCGCCTTGGACCAGCCATAATCGGACAGGTCCGGCTCGCGCGCGGCGAGCGAGGAGATGTGGAGGAAGCGGCGCACGCCGGCGGCGCGGGCGGCGTCAACGGTCGCGGCCGTGCCGCCGACATTGACCGCTTCGAAGCCGGCCCGGTCCGGCGCGTTGATCAGGCCGGCGATATGGATGACGACATCCGCCTGCGCGCAAAGGGCGGCGAGGCTGTCCGGCTGGTCCAGCGCGCCCTCCACCCACTCGATCCCCGGTTCGGCCGGGCGCCAGCCGCGGGTCAGCGCCCGAACGGGATAACCGGCGTCGCGGGCGGCGTTCAGCAAATGGCCGCCGACGAAGCCGGTGCCGCCCGTGATCGCGAGGGTGGGCCGGGTCATACGGGGGACCAGCCCGCCTCCTCCCCGTCATCGCCGATCGCCTCGCGCCTGATCGCGCCGAGCTCCGGCAGGATCGCGTCGAGGATCGCGTCCACGCCGTCGCCGGTCGCGCCGGAGACGATGAAGACGGGCCGGCCGCTTTCCTCCGCCAGCTCGGCGGCAAGGGCGTCGGCCAGTTCCTGGTCGATCGTGTCGGCCTTGTTGAGGCAGACCAGCTCGAGCTTCTCGTCGAGGCCGGCGCCATAGGCCTCCAGCTCGGTGCGAACGGTGCGATAGGCCTCCGCCACATCCTCATTATTGGCGTCGACCAGATGGATGAGGATGCGTGTCCGTTCGATATGGCCGAGAAAGCGGTCGCCGATGCCGGCGCCTTCCGCCGCGCCCTCGATCAGGCCCGGAATGTCGGCGATGACGAAATCCACATTCTTGTGGCGGACCACGCCGAGCTTCGGATGGAGCGTCGTGAACGGATAGGCGCCGACCTTGGCCTTGGCGTTGGAGACGGCATTGATGAAGGTGGACTTACCCGCATTGGGGAGGCCGACCAGGCCCGCGTCGGCGATCAGCTTCAGCCTGAGCCAGACCCAGAGCTCCTCGCCTGGCCAGCCGGTGCCGTGCTGGCGCGGCGCGCGGTTGGTGGAGGTCTTGTAGCTGGCATTGCCGCGGCCGCCGTCGCCGCCCCGGAGCAAAATGATACGCTGACCGGCCTCGGTGAAGTCGGCGAGGACATTTTCCCGCTCGTCGTCCAGCACCTGCGTGCCGACGGGTACCCTGATCACCAGGTCGTTACCGCCCGCGCCGGTCATGTTCGAGCCCGCGCCGCCCTTGCCGCGCGGCGCCTTGAAATGCTGGGTGTAGCGGAAGTCGATCAGGGTGTTCAGGCCTTCGACCGCCTCGAAGATGATGTCGCCGCCCTTGCCGCCATTGCCGCCGTCGGGGCCGCCATATTCGATGAACTTTTCACGCCGGAACGACACCGCGCCGGGGCCGCCGGCGCCGGAGCGGATGAAGATCTTGGCCTGGTCGAGGAAATGCATGAGGCGGCACTTAGTGTGCCGGGGGCGGCGAGGGAAGGGCAGGGTCCCAAAGCCCTCCCCGCAAAGCAGGGGAGGATTGTTCAGCGTGTGCCGAAGCGAGGCGCCCCGGCCTGGCTCAGCACAAAGGCGTAGACGTCGGCATTTTGCTCGATCTGCGCCTGCCGCGCGGAGCCGACGCCATGACCCTGCGCCGGATCGGTACGGATCAAGATCAGGCGGCGGCTGCCGAACCGTTCAAGCGCACGCGCGGCGAATTTGGCCGACATCCAGGGAGACACGCGGCGGTCGTTGAGGCCGATGACCAGTAATGTATCGGGCAGGTCGCGGGCGTCACGCAGCATCTGATACGCATCCTGCGAGAGTAGCGCCCGGAACCCACGTTCGGTACGCGGATCGCCCATTTCCGCAAACTGGGCGGAGCCGTTCTCGGCCGTTGCGAGCCGGGTCGGGTTGACCGCCCCTGCGGTGACGACGAGGCCGGTGAACAGATCGGGGCGGAGGATGGCGACGGGCGGGGCGAGGAGCCCGCCGGCGCTGGTTCCCGCCACTGTCAGCCGGTCAGGCGTCGTAATGCCGAGGGCGATTAGCCGTTCCGCGCAGGCGATGAGATCGGCATGGGCGTTGTGCTTGTTGGCCTCACGCCCGGCTTCGTGCCAGTCCCGCCCGCGCTCGCCGCCGCCGCGCGTCCCGCAAAAGGCCGCGCCGCCGCCGGACTCGAGCAGCCCGAACAGGCCGCCAGTATAATAAGGCTCGACCGTGGATGAGCCGTAGGCGCCATAGCCTTCGAGTAGGACCGGTATCGGGCCGGTGCGCGCGCCCGGCGGCGGGAGCAGGATATCCATCGGCACGCGCGTGCCGTCCGCGCTCACCGCTTCCTCGCGGCGCTGGGTCGCGCCGGGCAACGCATAGCTGCCCCCATTGAGGCCGGTCGGCGCGACCGCGGTCCGGTCCACCGCGTACCAGCGTGATGCCGTGAAATAATCCTGCATCCGGATGAACAGCCGGTCACCCGTGTTGGACGCGACCAGCGAATCGACGATCCCGCGCATCGGCAGAGTGATTTCGACGGGCGCGCCCTCGCCATTCGCCAGGAAGAACAGGCGGCTCAGCCCATCGACTTGACCCAGCACGTACAGGCCCTGTCTGGTAACCGCCATGCGGCGTAGAATGACGGCGCCGGCCGGCATGATCGTGACCGCTTGCGCGGCACCACCGGGACGGGAAAGGTCGACACGAAGCACGGCGCCGGTCGGCGCGTTCAAATTGGTCAGCAAGTAGAGCCGGTCGCCGATCAAGGCGCTGCCCTTCAGCCGGTCGTCATAGCCGCCTATCGTGCGCCAATTGGGTCGTCCGGCCGCAACGTCCGCCCGGCGCGCGACGAAGACGCGCGAGTCGGCGCGCGCGGTGGCGCCCACAGCCAGCACCCAATCGCTGACCTCGGGGGCCTCGGCGCCGGCAATCTCCGCGGGTACGAAAAGCGGCGCGTCGGGCACGCCGGTGCCGAGCAATGGCGTCGTCGACATGGGGTTGCCGAGTCGGTGCAGATAGAGGCGATTATTCTCCATCTGGTCGGTGCCGGCCACGCGCGGCGGCAGCCTCGTATAGACAATCGTGCTGCGGTCGAGCCAAGATGCACGATCGGCGCCCCAGACTGGCTCGACGCGGTCCGGCAAGAAATTTCCGGTGGCGACTTCGAGAAAGCGCATCTCGCCGGCTTCGTCGCCGCCGCTGATCAGGTTGAGGGCGATGAGCCGCGCGTCGGGAGAGACGGAGTAGCTCCCGATCGCTGCGCCGACTCGGCCGTCGGCCTCGCCATCATAGAGAACGCGCTCGCGGCCGTCGGCGGTCCGGACGACCAGCTTGGCGAGCTGTGCGCCGGGATCGGCGCGCCGATAGAAGGTCAGGCCCCGCGCATATTGCAGGTCGGCATAAGCAACGCCCGCATTCATCGCGGCGGCGATCCGCTCGCGGAGCCGCGCGCGACCGGGCAGCGCGGCGAGCTGAGCCGCCGTATGCGCGCCAGATTGGCGAACGAAGGTGGAGACGGCCTCGGCGCGGTCCGCCCGCTCCATCCAGCGATAGGGATCGTCGATGGCTTGGCCGAACAAAGTCTCGTTGAAGGGCTCGGCCGGGGCGCGTGCCTCGGCATTGGTAAGCGGCGCCTGCGCCGATGCGGCGGTGGCGAGCAAGGAAAAGGCGAGAAAGGTGGCCAGAGCCTTCAATGCGAATCTCCCCCAAGTCGCAAGAGTGACACAGGCTAGGCTGGCCGCAGGAGGGAGTCACGCACCTGGGTCAAGCCAGGTCAGGGCCACGCGATCGTGGCGTGTCCGCTCCGCCGAGCTTCGTGGTGGCGAGCAGCAAATGGCGGGTGATCTCGCGCGCGCGCTCCCGCGGGAGGCCGAGCGAGGCTGCCATTTCCGAGCCGAGCAGCGAGTCGCCCATCGAGAGCAGGACAATCCAGAGCGTCGTGTCCTCGACCGGATGGTCCTCATGGCCCGCGCGCAGATGGTCGACCAGCTCATGGATCGCGTCGAGCACCGGGTTCAGGGCGTCGCGATTGCCGGACAGGATCATCCAGGCGGCAAGCGCACCAGCACCCTCGCGGCCGAAGGCGTCGAACACCCGGTCGACGATCTCGATCGGGTCTGTCTCATGCGCCCGCGCTCGCTGCACCGATTCCTCGATGCCCGCGACTACCCGGCCGGTGATGAGCGCGGCCAGCGCGGACTGCAGCCCGGCAGCCGAGCCGAAATGGTGAAGGAGATTGGCGTGGGTCTTGCCGATCTCGGCCGCAACCGCCTTCAGGGTCACCGCCTGCGGGCCATGCTCGATCAGCAGCCGGCGCGCGGCCTCGAGCGCGGCGGCGCGGCTTTCCTCCGGAGAGAGACGTTCACGGGTGGCTGTAGCTATTGACATGAATGTTAGTATATGCTCTGTGCGACGCTGATGATGCGCAGGCTTACTGCGCCGGTTCACGTCATTTGCCAAGGATTACAACATGGCACGCCAGCACAGCCCCGAGGATCTGACAATCACCCCGCGCGACCGCCGATTCGGCCGCGGCACGCAGCAGGCGCGCTGGTGGCTGAATGGCGATCCCGTCGCCACCGCCTTCTACAACGCGCTGTCCGCCACTTTCCCGAAGGGCGAGGCTTTTTTCGTGGAGAGCGTGCGCGCCTTTCGCGACGCCGCCCCGCCCAAGCTGGCCGGCGAAATCCGCGCCTTCACCACCCAGGAGGTGATGCACAGCCGCGAGCATGTCGCGTTCAACAAGCGCGCGCTCGAGGCGGGCTATGACATGAGCGAGCTGGAGGCGCAGGTCGACCGCCGCCTCGCCATTGTCCGCGACCGGCACCCGATCGTGAACCTCGCCGCGACCATGGCGCTGGAGCATTTCACCGCGATCCTCGCCAACCAACTGCTCCGCAACCCGAAACACCTGAAGGGCGCGGACAAGGAGAGCGGCGACCTATGGCGCTGGCACGCGATCGAGGAGATCGAGCATAAGGGCGTCGCCTATGACACCTGGCTGCACGCGACCCGGGAGATGGGTCGCTTCAGGCGCTGGAAGATCAAGGCGAAGGTGATGCTGTTCGTCACGAAGAACTTCGTCGTCGATCGCAGCAAGGGCACGCTCGCGCTGCTGCGGCAGGACGGGATTACCGGCTTCAAGGCCTGGCGGAGGATGCTCTGGTTCGCCTGGATCAACCCCGGCATGCTGCGCAAGATCCTCGGCGCCTGGCTCGCTTTCTTCCTGCCGCGCTTCCACCCCTGGAAGCACGACGACCGCAATCTTATCCAGCTTGCCGAGAGCGATTACGAGGCGGCCATTCTGTCACGCCCGGCGGCAGCCTAGGCAGCAGGTCGGACTCTGAAGCGGTCGCCGGCCGGAGCCTGCGGGCGGCCAGCCGTGCCAATCCCGCACGTCGATCGATGCGCCGGCGGCGAGCAGGAGCCTCACCATCGGCAGCATCGCCGGCTCTGGCGCCCGGAGCGCGTCGCCGAGCGGCCGATACTGCGGATCCGCGCCGCCATCGCGGGAAGGGGATCCATTCGGCCGAGCGGGGCCGTCATCGCCGGCGAGCGGCCATGCAGCTCCCAGATCCGGCGGCACCGGTTCGGCTCGTCCAGCATGCGGCGGACGAGGGCCACATGATCGCCCCGGACCGCCGCCCGCACCGCCGGAGCAGGAGGCCGGCGAGCGCACGCATGCCTGCATTGATAGCGTTGGGAGGGTTAGGACTTCATCCCGCCGCCGCACTCGGCACAGGCCCGGCGCGGGCCATGCGCATCGCCGCGACCAGCCCGACCAGCGCGAACGGAATCATAACCCCGAACGCGCCCCAGGCGATGCTCGTCAGATTGGCCTCGCCGATGCCATGGCCGAAATCCGCCGCATTGGCCGCGATCCCGGCAAGCGCCGCGCCCAGCGCGCCGCCCGCATTGCGCACCGCGCCGATCGCCGAGGAGCCGCGCGTCCGCTCCGCCTCACCGAACGAGCCGATCACGCGCTGGCTGATGAAGGAATAAGACAGGCCGTAGCCCGCGCCGAGCAGGGCGCCGGCTATGGCGATGGCGATCAGGCTGGGGCCGGCCATGAGCAGGGTGAGGCCGGTCGCGCCGGCCAGGATCGCGGCCGGGCCGAGGACGATCAGCCGGCCGCGCCACACTTCGCCCGAGCCCGCCACGCAGAGCGAGGCCGCCGTCCAGGCCAGCGCCTCGATCGCGACGACATAGCCGGCCTCCAGGCCACTGAGGCCGAAGCTGAACTGCAGCATCACCGGGCCGTAGAGCGAGAAAGCGACGCCGGCCGCGGTGGTCGCGAAATAGGCGAGGTAGGCGGCGCCGAGCGGGAAGGCGGGATTGGCGGCGCGCAAGGGCAGCAGCCGGTTCGTGCCGGCGCGATCCGCCGCCAGCGCCGTAAGCAGCAGAAAGAGGCCGCTGCAGGCCAGCAGAGCCGCCATGGCCAGGGTCTCGGTCACGCCGGCGCTGGCGATGCAGCCGATGCCCGCGGCGACCAGCACCAAAGTGCGGACGGGGAGGCGGCTGCCCTCGGCCACCGCGGCGGCGCGGGGGATGAGCAAGCGGGTCGCCAGCGTGAACAGGATCGCTTGGCCGGCGAACAGCCAGAATACGCCGCGCCAGGCGCCGGCATCGGCGAACAGGCCGCCGACCAGGGGGCCGGCGAAGGTGGCGACGCCCCAGACGCTGGTCAGGGTCGCGAACACGCGGGGAAGGTGGCGGCCGGGAAAGAGCACGGCCAGCGCGACATAGATGAGCCCGATCACCCAGCCCGCCGCGCAGCCCTGGATCACCCGCCCGGCGAGGAAAAGGATGATGTCGGGTGCGACTGCGCTCAGCGCGCAGCCGATGGTGAAGCCCGCGCCGGCCAGCATCATCGCCGCGCGCAGTCCGATCCTTTCGGCCAGCCAGCCCGCCGAGGCGCCGGCGACGACGAGGCCGGTCAGGAAGCCGGAGGCGGCCCAGCCGAACCAGGCAAAGCCGGACAGGTCCGCGCCGACCGCCGGCATGATGGTCGCGGTCACCAGCGAATCGGCGGCGACCACCCAGCAGCCGAGCAGGAGCAGGGCGAGCACCGGAGCGCGGCCCTCGCCGAGCAGGTCGCGCCAACCCCGGGCGCGCGGTAGGGCGGATGCGTCGATAACGGCCTCGGCGGACATGGCTTCTTCCTGATTCGGTTGCGTCGGCCGCATTTCATGCAACCTCAACCATGGTTGAGGTCAAGCGCGGACTTAGGCTCAGGCCGTCTCCGCCGGATCGGCCGGGTCGCGCACCGGCAACAGGTCGACCAGGACGGTCGCGGCGACCCAGATGCCGAGCGTTAGCAGCAACCGGTCGAGCTCGGCCTGGCCGAGGCCCTCGATGCCGAGCGCCGGCACCAGCAGGATGGCGGCGAACAGCAACATATAGGCGGCCAGGGTGCCATAGGCATAAAGCCGCCGCTCCGAGACGCTGACCATCCGGATCGTGATCACCAGGCCGACGAGCAAGGCAGCGAGCTGGGCGTAGGACAGGGCCGGAAGCGACCCGGTCGTGCCGAGATTGGCGCCGAGCAGGGCGCCGAAGAACAGGTTGATCCCGTCGACATTGCCGGCCTTCTCGCGCCGGGTCTGGGTAAACAGGCCTCTCATCGCACCACCCCCGAATCCCATTGCTAGAGAGGAGCCGGGGGTGGCGCAATAATCACGCCGCCATCGCGCAGGCGGCCTCCGCTTCGGCCCCGGCCAGATCGATCACGAACTCCGTGGCGGGCGCGATCCCGTTGCGGCCGGCGCTATAGCGGCCGCGCGTCACGCCGGTCGGCCGGAAGCCGAGCTTGCGCAGCACCCGGCCGGAGGCGGGGTTGTCGGTGAAATGGCCGGCGACCAGCCGCGGCAGGCGCAGCGACTCCCGAGCATAAGCGAGCAGGGCCCGGCCGGCCTCGGTCGCGATGCCCTGCCCCCAATAGGGCCGGGCGATCCAATAGCCAAATTCGGGCTCGTCGCCATTGGTGGCGCCGAAGCCGACCCCGCCGACCAGGCAGGGCGCGCCTTCGGTCCGGAGGAAGATCAGGCAGGCCGCCATGCCGGCCGGCCGCTCGCGCGTGAGGAAGGCCTCCGCGTCCGCCGGGCTGTAGGGCCAGGGCGCGGTGGCGAGATTGCGGACGATGCGCTCGTCGGCAATCGCCTGGAAGAGCGCCGGCGCGTCCTCCCGCCAGCCCGGTCTCAGCAACAGTCTCTCGGTCCTCGCGAACATCCGTCTTTCCCTTCGCTCTCTCCTGTCCGGCCCCTTGGCCCCTAAGGGTTGCAGGTCCGCGACACTCTGGTTCGAGGGAGAAAAAGAAAAAGGGAGAGAAACCTGGTGGCCCCTCTCCCTCGAAACGGTTCGCTGTTGAGAACCTCGGGCCACCCTCTCCAGGCAGCCCGTCCTCGACTGCCTTATTCCGCTGCCTCAATCGCCATGTCTACACAGACGAACTTGCGGCCGAGCTTGCCGTCGCGGAACGCGACGCGGCCATCGGTAAGCGCAAAGAGGGTATGGTCCTTGCCGATACCCACATTGGCGCCCGGATAATATTTGGTGCCGCGCTGACGCACGATGATGTTGCCGCCGACGACCGTCTCGCCGCCGAACTTCTTCACGCCGAGGCGCTTGGACTGGGAGTCGCGGCCGTTACGCGACGAACCGCCTGCTTTCTTATGTGCCATCGTTCTTCTCTAAGCCTGGATCTGTTTCTAAGCGTGAATCTCTTTACGCGTCCTTAGCGGCGGCCGGCTTCTTTGTCGAAGCCTTCTTGGCCGGCGCCTTCTCCGCGGGAGCGGCTTCCGCCTTCGCCTTCGGCGCAGCCTTCGTCGCGGCCGCCTTCTTCGGCGCCTCGGCCTTGGCCTCCGGAGCCGTCTCCGCGCCGCCCTTGGCCGGCGCTTCCGCCTTGGCCTCGGCCTTCGGCTTGGCGGCCTTCTTGGGCGCATCGCCGATCGCCAGAATGCGCAGGATCGTCAGCTGCTGGCGGTGACCGGCCTTGCGGCGATAATTGTGGCGGCGGCGCTTCTTGAAGACGGTGACCTTGTCGGCCTTCGCCTGGGCGATGATCTCGGCCGCGACCGTGAGGCCGGCGGTCGACTTCAGCTCGCCGCCGTCACCGGCCAGCAGGACGTCGCTCAGGGTGACGCTGTCACCGGCCTCACCGGCCAGCTTCTCGACGACGATCTTGTCTCCGGCGGCGACGCGATACTGCTTGCCGCCCGTGCGCACGATTGCGAACATGGGCTTTTCCAATTCAAGTCAAAATGCTTGCCGCGCGGGGCAGGGCCCTGCGCGGGAAGAGGGGCTGCTACAGAGGAGGGCCGCTCCTGTCAACCGAAGCGGGGGCGTTTTTCTCTGTTTCAGCGAGCGCCGAAACAGCCGCGCCCAGCGCGAGCTGGAAACCCTAATGCCGCCGCTCGCGGCGGAGCTGGTAGCGGCCCTTGTCGAACGGCTCGAACATGCCCTCGATCGCGGGATGGTCGACCGGCTCGTCCTCGTCGTCAGGCAGCAGATTCTGCTGGCTCACGTAGGCGATGTAGCTGCTCTCCGCATTCTCCGCGAGGAGATGGTAGAAGGGCTGGTCCTTGCGCGGGCGAATGTCCTCGGGAATCGCCTGATACCATTCCTCGCTGTTCGCGAAGACGGGGTCGATATCGAAGATCACGCCGCGGAAATCGAACATGCGGTGCCGCACCACGTCGCCGATGGAGAAGCGGGCATGGGCGACGGGAGGCGCCTCGACCGCGCCGCCCAGGCCCTCGCTGAGGATGTCAGGCTGCGTCATGCCCCATATCTAGTGTGGCGGGCGCGGCCCGGCAAGCGAGCCCCGGCTCCGTTCGCCTCAAGATAGAGTTGGCAAGCCGCTCAGGTCCGAAAATCCCCCTTGCCGCGATTTCCGAGCCGCCGAGCGTTGCGCTCGGCTCGAAATCGCTTTAGAGGCCGCGCCTCAATCGACCCGGGCGAGGCCGCCAGTGCCTTGATCCTTTCACGCGGAGAGGTGCCGGAGTGGTCGAACGGGGCGGTCTCGAAAACCGTTGAGCGCGCAAGCGTTCCGAGGGTTCGAATCCCTCCCTCTCCGCCATTTTCCATGTTCACCAGCGGCCGCCGATGTCCAATTTGGGCTCGATTTCCCTCTGTAAATCTGTAAGTTGGCGTTCGCCGGTTTTCGGGGGCGTTCGCCTGTGCCCGGAATTTGGTGTGGGAATTGGTGTGGGAACATGTGTAGGAATTCGGGATGGGCAAGCTTACCGCCATGCACGTCAAGAACGCAAAACCGGGCCGGCACCTGGACGAACACGGCCTCTATCTGTTGGTGAAGCCCAGTGGTGCCAAGTCCTGGGTGCTGCGAGTCCAGTTCGCCGGCCGCCGCCGGGATTTCGGATTGGGCTCGGCCCACCTTGTCTCGCTCCAGGAGGCCCGTGAAAAGGCCCGCGAAACCCAGAAGGCAGTCAAGGCTGGGCTCGATCCCGCCTTCGAGCGCAAGAAGGCTCTGCGGATGATCCCGACCTTCAGAGAGGCCGCCGAGCAGTACCATCAGACCGTGAAGGCCAGCTGGAAGAATGGCAAGCACGCCGATCAATGGCTGACGACGCTGGAGAAATATGCCTTCCCAATCATCGGCAAAGCCCGGGTCGACCATATCGACGCCCCGAAGATCCAGTCCGTGCTTGTACCGATCTGGCTGATTACCCCCGAGACGGCGCGGCGTGTCCGCCAACGGATCACCTCGGTATTGGACTTCGCCCATGGCCAAGGTTGGCGCGAGACGGAGGCCCCTCGCCACGCTGTCGATTCTCTCCTCAAGAGATTCAAGCAGCCGAAGCGAGGGCCCGGCTTCGCTGCCATTCCATATGCGGATGTTCCCCCCTTGATGGACAATCTGCGGAACGGCGAGCCCACGTCCGGGAGGCTCGCCCTCCGTTTTCTTATTCTCACCGCGGCGCGATCTGGAGAGGTGCGAGGTGCGACCTGGGCCGAGATCGACTTCAAGAAGGCCCAATGGAATATCCCGGCCACCCGAATGAAAGCTGGCGAGCCGCACTGCGTTCCGCTGGCACCGGAGGCGCTGGAGGTTCTCCATCTGGCGCGGCAATTCGCCGACGGGAAGCCAGATCGGCCACTTTTTGCCGGAATGAAGAAGGGCCAGCAGATCAGTGACGCTACGATGGCCAAGGCCCTCAAGCTCGCCGGCGGTGAGGGATATACCGTTCATGGCATGCGCTCGGCATTCCGGGACTGGGTAGCGGAGAAGACGAGCTTTCCGGGCGACTGGGCGGAAGCGGCACTGGCTCATACCCTGCCTAACAGGGTTGAGGCCGCCTACCGCCGGACCAAGTTTGTCGAGCAGCGGCGCGAGCTGATGGAGGCGTGGGCGGAGTATCTCAAAGGCGCCGCGAGCGTCGGTCGATCGGTCTCCACATAACCCTTGCTTCTGCAAAGCCCTTGCCGCCCAGAATCCAAAGCCCACGGCGTTTGGACCTCGGATCGGGTCCGGTCACCCACTGACAAAACCGCCAAATGGCATTGCGGAATTAGCAGGGCACGCTATTCGTGCTCGTGGGAACGACGACCTCAACGTGGGCCAGGACAGCGCTCACACAGCGGAGGCGTCATGTCCGATTCGAACCAATCCAACAGAGCAATTGGCCGGGACGCGGGTCCGCGTGTCTCTGCTGAAATCCCATTCCCTAAAAATGGCGACGAGGCCAGAACGGAGATCCTGTGCTGGCATGGCGTGCTGCGCAACTCTTCCATTTCCTACCGCTCTCGGGATGAGGTGCTCCGCGGAGGAGGCGAGCTTGGCGACATCATATTCAATATGGAGCCAGCTGGAATCGCGGCGCTAAGTGACGATGTCGCGGAGTGGCTGGTCGAAGGCGGCAGGTCCTTGAACCCCCCCTACCTTGATGCGATTCACGCCCGCGTTCTCTTGCAAGCCCACGAGGGTGAAATTGAGCGGCTCAGGCCTGCCAGTATGTCCGGTAACCCAAGACAATCTAATCCAGAACTTCAGCAGGTGGGTGCATTTGGCGCCTCCCGGCGAGGTCGGCGGCCGTCAGGTTGGTGGCCAGAATTTGCAGCGGCGTTGGCCTACTACATTCATACAAACGGCATCCCCAACAGTCCGGCCGTGCTCGAGAACGCCATGCTGCAATGGCTGACCGACAATAATTATCCCGCTAACAGATCGACGATCCAACCGGCGATAAGGCGGCTTTTGCAGCTGCATAAAAGCCAAGCCTGAATTTCCGTCATTCCCGGCAATTGCCGGCTGCAGGGGCAAACGTCCACGTCGATATCGAGGGCGGCCGGCGCTGCCATGGAAATTCGCTCCGGCCATTCGGAGAAATGAAATGCGACCTCGATTCTTAGGTGTTGAAGCCACACGCCAGATGCTCGGCATCGGCCGGACCAGGGTTTACCAGCTTATCGGTGAAGGCCTGCTGACGGCCGTGAAACTGGGGCGAAGGACCCTCATTACGACGCAGAGCATCGAACGGTTCTGCGACGAATTGCAGGAGGGCCGGTAATGAGCGACCCTGAAGCACGCGATCGCGCAGAGAGTATCAAAGCCTGCATCCGGGCGTCCTCCATCATCGGTGAGCGCGTCCGTCTCAGGAAGCGTGGCCATTGGCTTTATGGCTGCTGCCCGTTTCATGACGACAGCACGCCAAGCTTTTGGGTGAACGATGAAATCGGCCGGTACGGTTGCCATGGCTGTGATGCCGCCGGGGATGTCATCCAATTCGTTATGGATACTGAGTCGCTTCCATTCTCCGAGGCTATTGAGAGACTGGAACAGGGGTATGTTCCAGCGAGGCATGCTCGCGAGTTGTCGAGATCCGGCGCTGACAACAGCCGAAATGTTGAGCGAGCACGCAAGATCTGGATGGCGGCTCAGCCGATCCAAGGAACGCCCGCTGAAACCTACTTGGCAAAGCGCGCGCTCCGATTGGAGAATCTCCCTGAACCGGTGTGCTTACGCTTCGACCATCTCAGTCATGATGGTTCTGCCGAACTACACCCGACGCTGATTGCATTGATTCAAGCTCCAGATGGCTCATTCGGCGGCATCCAGCGGACGTATCTGACCGAGGCCGGCGACAAGCTTGATCCGCATAATGCGAAGCGATCTCTCGGCAACCTGCGCGGAAACGCCATTCGCGTCTGGGAAGATGAAGACGACCCGTTCAAGGAGCCCAAGAATATCTATCTCTGTGAGGGCCTTGAGGACGGCCTGAGCTTGGCCCGAATGTACATGGACGGCAATATCTACGTGGCGGCCGGGGCAGGAATGATGCGATCCGTCGAACTGCCGCGAAGTTGCAAGACCCTGACGATCGTTCCCGACAACGACGCTGCGGGATTGCGTGCGGCCGAGGACGCGGCGAAAGTCTTCCGAATGAGGGGCTTGGAAGTCTACATCGAACAGCCGTTCTGGGAATACAAAGACATAAATGAACAGCTCCAGGCGCTGGATGGAAAGCCGCATATTCCCCTGCACGAGGACGACTATGGGTGGGCACGGGGATGAATGTCATCGCAATCAACGCGGCCGTAAGACGGCCGGCGGGGAGGTGGCCGACGCCACTCCCCCTACCTTCCGCGCTGCCGGACGTGCCTGCCTTCGTGCCGAGCATGTTGCCGGCCGACCTCCAGCCGTGGGCCGTCGATATAGCCGACCGGATGCAAGTACCGCTCGATTTTGTGGCCATGCCAGCCATGGTTTGCGCCGGCGCACTCCTCGGCAGCCGGATCGGCGTTTGTGCCGAGCGAAACACAAATTGGGCCGAGGTCGCCAATCTCTGGGGCTGCATAGTGGGACCGCCTGGATCGTTGAAAAGTCCGGCGATGTCGGAGGTCCTGGCTCCGATACGGCGGCTGGAGGCGCAGGCCGCCATCGAAAACGAGGCGGTGTTGGCCGAGCATGGCCGACGCGCCTTACTTGCTAAGCTGCACCGTGAAGCTGCGGAGGCGGAAGCAAAGAAGCTCCTCCGCGCCGGCGACGTGCTGTCGGCAGAGCTTGCTTTGGCTGACATCGACGATCCGGAGCCGCCAAAACTCAAACGGTACATGACCATCGACGCGACGGTAGAGAAACTCGGTGAAATATGCGCGGCTAACCCGGCCGGAATCCTCGTGCACCGCGACGAAGTGCTAACTCTATTCGCTGATCTGGACCGCGAGGAGAAAGTGGCTTCCCGTGGGTTCTATCTCCAAGGCTGGAAGGGGACGAGGCATATACATTCGACCGAATTGGCCGGGGAACCGTCCGGGTCGACCCTGTAAACTTGTCGGTCATAGGGACGACCCAGCCGAACCGTCTGCCAAGATACTTGGCGGAGTCCTTCAGGCAGCATGACGATGGCATGGTCCAGCGGCTGCAGTTGCTGGCCTGGCCGGACTCTCCGAGAGTGTGGACGTCTCGGGATGTGCATCCGGACTTGCCTGCCAAAACCCGGGCGTTCGAATGTTATTCGCGCTTGGCCACGCTCGACCCGCAATCGGTCGGAGCCGAGAGCCCATCGATCGGAAGCGGCGCGCGGATGCCGTATCTGCGCTTTGCCGACGATGCGGTGGATCTCTTCCTCGATTGGCGAACCAACATTCTTGAGCCGAAGGTCAGGGGCGATGATTTGACACCCCAATTCGCCGCACACCTGTCGAAGTATCGAGGTCTGGTTCCGCGGCTTGCACTGATTCACCACCTGGCCAGTGGAGATACGGGCCGGGTTTCGCGGCGCGCGGTTTTGGCAGCTCTGGCATGGGCTGAGTATCTGGAAGCCCACGCGGCCCGCGCATACGCATCCCTAACGCGAGCAGAAACCGACGTGGCGTCCGCTATCATGCGCCGGATCCGAAAGGGTGATTTGAAGAACGGTTTCACCGATCGAGATGTGTATCGGAACGGGTGGAGTGGGCTGACCAACCGAGAGAGCGTGGGTGCAGGGCTGAAGCTTCTCGAGGATTACGACTGGCTGGCAAGTGAACGTTTGACCACCGGCGGCCGGCCTTCGACCGTCTGGTATATCAACCCGTCGATCGTCGACTGACAAAGGGGATCCAGCTGCCTTTGCTTCTGATGGCTTCGAGATGAGGGGGTGGTCGTAGACCGCCTCCTCATTTGGCTTTTGATGGTTTTGACAGTCACTCTGCGGCGTGTAACTCAGCTTTTTTGCTCCCCTTCGACCATTGGCGGCTTACGCGGGGTTGTACCTGCAAGGAACAGCGGAAACCCCAAATGGGACAGGGAAAGCGATTTTACGCGGCCATCGCGAGCAGGTCTTCTGGTCCAGCGAGCAATTCCGGTAGGCCTCGTTCAATGAGCCTCGCCCGCGCGGCCAACGTGAAGGGTCGGCTGGGCAGCGTCCATCCGGTTATTGTTTTCCGATGTTTTTCGATGAGCTCTGGATCGGTGGGGCGCTCAGCGTCCATGGCGGCTTCGATAAGCATAAGGAGCTTGTCGATCTCTTCACCGAGATCGATCATGACTTGGCGCCTTGCGCCCAATATGTCCGGCAGATCCAGGCCGTAGAACCGGACGCTGGCCTTGACGCGATCTGCTCCAGCCTTCGTGCAGGTTCTCGACGGCTTCATTCGGCCGTCGGAATCGACGTCGATCAACGCCACATCGGCTCTTGCCGTGGGATCCAGTAAAAGCGGTCTTTCGTGGTCGACGCAGCGATCGTCCCAGTTCGCGACCCGGCTCCCCGCAAGCAGGGGAAACCAGCTGGACTTTCCAAAAGTCTCGCCGGTCTCCTCATCGGTGCTCAGCCGGTTCGAGCGTTCGGCCGAGTAGCGGAAATTGTCCCATTCAAAGGCGAGCCAGGGATATCCGTCATCCTTCTCCGTCTCGGAGCGCTGGGCTTCGGATTTCGGGCGGAAATGATCGACGTCATAAGGCGATTGCGGCCCCATCGCCTCTGAGTACCAGCACTTGCCGTATGACATTGCGCGCAGATGTCGCTTGAAGGCACGCCAGATGTGCGATTTTTTCTTGATGAAGGCTACCCGCTGATCGGCTGGCAGCGCTTCGAGCGTCGCTTGCGCGCGCTCGGCGACCTTGAACAATTTCTCCGGAATCTTGGCGGGATCACGCTTGACGAAGATCAATGTGCCGCCCCCTGCTCATCGATGAGGGACCTGATCAGCATCTGCATGGCCAGCCGACGCTTTTCGATCTGATCCTGCGTCATAAGCGGGCGATCCGCATATTTCACATCGTGGACCGCTTTGAGGAAGTCGTCGTAAAGCGGATCGCGGCTTTCGTGCATGAAGCCCAGCCGATCGAGCCGGTCGTTGAGTGCGATCAATTCCCGCTCCTGCTCTTCGTTCCGGCTCTTGAGGCGGGCAAGGCGATTGCGTTCGTCGATCTTGTGCTGTGTCGCGGGGTCCAATGTCGTGGGCAGGCCAAAGATCTCGGTCAGCGTGGAGGTGAAGCCCATGCCACGCGGGTCGGCATAAGGCTCGGAGACGTTCACTTGGCCGTCCTCGAGTGCCTGCATAACGCGCACTTCTTTCTTGATCAGCGCGGCGATGGTAAGCGGGTTGTGGCTGGTCATTACGATCTGGCAACTCTCCTCGTCCGCCGCGACTTCGGTCCAATCGCGGATCAGATCTAGATATGTAAGCTGCCAAGCGGGGTTCAGGTGCGTGTCGGGCTCGTCGAGCAGAAACAACGCCTCCCGCCCGCGCGAGACGCGGATCAGGCCCAGGACCATCAGCAGCTGGCGCTCGCCGTCGGAGAGGTCGCTGAAGCTGATATCTCCGCTCGCGTCGCTGGTGCGGGTGACCCAGACGATCATTTCGCGGAACAGATCGGAAATGTCCGCCGCCTCGAGGGCCGCGAACATGTCCTGATCGGTCTCATACGCCTTGGCCAGCCTGTCGAGGGCGGCCTTGTCGCGCAGGAAGCAGGCGAGCTGCGCCTCCGTCTTGGGTTTGTGACGATAGTCGTCGACCACTTTGCCGGCCAGCGTCAGCGGGTGAAACCCGATATCGCGAAAGGTGCGCGCGCAGCTTCCGGCCGGGCCGCGCGCACCCCACACATCCCAAGCCTGCTCGCCCAGCTTGTCATAGGTGCGCCGCCCCTTGCCCGCCGCCCTCGCTTCGCTGTGACGCCCTTTCTGCCACAGGCTGTTGCTAAACCAGGACGGCTCTTTGAAATGCGCGAGCGCCGAATGAAAGCCGGTGATCCCGAGCTTTTCGGTCAGCAGGGTGCGGACGTCGCTCTCTCTGCCGGGCCTGGCGAAATAGGTGAGCAGGGCGAGGACGCCGTGGATTGGGCGGCAGTAGAAGAGGCGGCGGGCCCTGGCGGCCTCGGCATATTCCTCGTCCGTCCTCTCCTTGTTGATCACGCCATAATAGCGCGCCTGATGCCCGTCGAAGAGGCGCTCCAGCCGGCGGCCGCTGCCGGAATAATAGCCGAAGACGAAATCCGGCAGATGATAGGAGCGGATCGCGGAGCGGCGGGAATCGATTAATTTCCTGAGGTCGATCCTGAGCCTGTCATCCTCGTCGCCCGTGGAGGCCTCGCGGAAGAACTCCGGGGGCCTGTCCGGCGCATCCGCGCGGTTCGAAAGGCACACGTCATAGGCGCGGGTCCGGTAGACGATCTCATAGGTGAACCCGATCCGCGCCTGCTCACCGAAATCATAGGCGCGGAACACCTCCGCAATCGCTTCGATCAGGTTCGATTTGCCGGCGCCGTTCTCGCCGATCACAACGGTCGTCAGGCTGCCTTTGTCGAAGCGCGCCTCGGCATTTCTGAGATTGCGATAGCCATCGATGAAGACCCTGAGCAGGCGCATCAGGCAGCCCTTAACTGCTCGGCGTCGTCGACAATATGTCCCCTGTCGATTTCCCAGGCGAGCTGCTTGTAGAAATCGGCGACGTCCAGATCGGCGGCGCGGAACAGATCCTGCACCGATCGCGAGGGAATGCGTTTCAGCTTAGCGGCCAGATAGGGCTTGCCCATCACGTCGTCATCCTTGCGGCTCTTGGGCATGTTCCTTCCTTTCGCTCGTGGCATTGGGCGATCGGCTTTCGTGGGCCCGGGGAGAGGTGAGGGATCGCGCGTCCTGTCCCTTGGCGGGCTCCGCCTGAGCCTGGTCGGCCGGCCCTGCGCCTCGCGCTCCACGCTCAAGCGCTCGAGCAGCACGCTTGCCGGCTCGTCATTCGGGTCCTGCGGCACGATTTCGCCCCTGAAGGCCTTGGCGAGGATGGCGGCGTCGAGCTTGGGGAGAAGGCGCGCGGCGGCGGCGTGATCGGCGGCGACCCGGTCCAGCCACCCGAACGCGGATTCGATGCGGCGGACTATTTCCGCCTGCTCTTCAAGCGGAGGCAGGTCGAACTCAAATTGCTTTAAATGTGACAGCGAGATTCGGGGGCGGGTTGCGCCATGAACCGCATCTTTCAGCACCTGATAGGTAGCCGGGCTTGCCAGCCTGAAGGCGAGAAATTTAGGCAGGCATTTCGAGGCATCAACCCGCACGCAAAAACAGTCGGCCTTGTTGATTGCAGCCGTTTCCAGGTCTTCCGGCATCAGGCAAACCCTTATTTCCTCCGCGATGAAGGAGGAGAACATAACATCGTCGGCCTTGAGTTCGTGGCGCCGGAGCGTCTCGAACTTTTCCTCCGAGATGAAGGTCTCCTTCTCGCGGATGAAGCGCAGACTCCCGATATTTTCGAGGCGAACGACCCTGATACCACTTTCGACATAGTCGGCTGACTTCAGGTTCGAGCCGAAGGGGCCATCAAAACTGGTTTCCGAAATCCCGGCGACGGAAGTCGAAACCCAAGGGAAGCCCCCGGCCTCATCGCGCCAATTCTTGGTGAGCAGCCCGTCGGAGGCCAGCGCGAGGAGACGTTTCCTGCAGCGGGCGACAAGGGCAGGGATGCGGTCCAGCTCCTTTCGGGCTCGGACGGTGCGCGCGGTCAATCCATCTACCTTGGTCACGATCCGCCGCTGCTCAGCGAGGGGAGCGATAGGGATTTCGATGTTATTGACCAGGTCCGTGCGCGCGCGCGTTAAAGACCCGCCCACACCAGATTTGGTCTGCAGGAATTGGTCGCGAAAGCTCTGCTCGGACAAGGCGGCTCTGAGGTAGTCCGGCACGCATCCATGGTCGCGATATACCAGCCACTCGGGTGATGCGATCTGTTGATGAGAGGGGTGCTCGGGGACGCGCCAAACCCGATTCAAATGAGGTATAATTTTGCACAGCAGCACGTCGTCCGGGCGGACCACTTGCTTGGTCGACCCTATGTCAGCGCCGGCGACGAGATCCGGCATGCCCCTGGCGTAAGCGGGAACACTGTAAAGTGCGAATTCAGTCCCGGCATGAGCAGCCGGGTCGATGTTGGCTGTTCTGGTCGCAAAGGTTCCCAGTGGAACCTTGGCCCACCCCTTCGGCAACCCCCTCATGCACTCACCCCCTCGGACACGATCCGAGCCTGCTTCACGTCATTATAGGTCCGCCGCTCGCCCTTCACCTTCCATTCGTTCAGGCCGTTGCTGTTGCGGTCCAGCACGACCGCCGCCGCGGCGGAGGGACTGGAAAAGCTATAGGGTCTGGCGAATACGTAGATCCCCGCCGGTCCCGATGGCGGCACCTGCAAAACGCCTTGGTTGACGAGTCTCGCCTTCAGCGCGCCGTAGCTTTGCTGCACGTAGCCGGTGTCCTTCAGCGCCTGCGACCCTTCGAGCACGACAAATTCCCCCTCCTCCTCCACGGCCTGCGCCTGCACACCTGACTTGTGGCGGATTTCGAAGGTGATCTCGCCGCTGGTGCGCAAAGCGACAGGGGTCGCCGTCTGCGTCACCGCGCGCGGCTGGGGCTTCAACAGGTCCAGCCCGACCACGGGCAGGATTATTTTCAGGTTAGCGAGGAACTGCTCCATATTCGCCTGATCGGCCTCGGGCAGGCGGCGGCGCTGGCCGGCAGGGCTGGTGCCATTGTCCAGCGTCACGCGATTGGCCTCCGTCGCCATCTGGATCAGCCGCGCCTCCAGATATTCGACATGGCCCTTCGACAGATCGTCGTCGCTGGTGGTGACGGCGATCGCCGTCTCCCAGAAGTCGCGCTGGGCGGCGCTCTGCTTGATCCGTTCGCGCACGCTGTTGGCCGAACCGATATAGGCGCGCGTGCCGCCCACGGCCTCCGCATCGGGCCCGGAGAGGATGTAGATTCCGGTCCGGTCCAGCTCGGGCCGGGCGGTGAGCGCGGCGAAGGTGGTGCCGGTGGCGACGAAGGTGAGGCCGGTCCAGCCGTGGATCGTCGCCTTGCGCAGCCCGTTGGGCGTGCCGTCGACCAAGAACAGTTGAATCGTGCGGCCGAAGGTTTCCGAGATCATGTCTTGGGCTCCCGGCGGACCAGAAACGGCTTCTTCAGGTTGGCGAGCTTCTTGATCTTGGGAAGCTGGCCTGGATCCATGCAGTCCGTCCCCTCGTGGGTCGGTACCTCTTCAACCTCGTAGGGAACGCCTTTGGCGCCCTCGAACTTGGTTCTGCGGAACCAGAGTGCGACGCAGGCTACCGTCATCGCAAGCAAGATCGCGCCGATCTGAACGCAGCTGGCCCGCAGGAAATCGGGCAGGCGGGCAAACCAGGCGGGATCGACTGCAAAGATCGCTGAGGTGAGAATGGCCAGCCAGAACAGGAAGAAGCAGAACGCCAATCGGTCATTCACGCCCGAGACCGACCACTTGATTCCGTCCTTGCCGACATAGGCCGTCTTGTGAAGCCGCCCTTCAAAATCGTCCTCAAGCATATCGATGTGATGTTCCCAATTCTCCTGCCAGAACTTGGACCCCTTGGCGGACAGATAGCCGGCAAAGGCGGTCACGACACCGAGCGCAGCGAGCGCGACTGGGATCAAGGGCGACAAAGACGGGCTGGAGAAGCGCCAGGTCAGCCCGATGGCGGTGAAAACTGCGGCCTGTAGCAGCCAGAAGTGGGAGGCGCGCTTCCAATAGAGCTCTATCTCGAACTTGCGGATCTCGTGTGCTCGGCTGAGCGCCGCCTTCCTCGCTTCGGCCCGCTGATCGATTTCGCCGACCGCGCCGGTCTTCTCGTCCACGAAAGAGACTTTCTCGGGCGTCAGGCCGGTGGTCTGCCAATATGCCCAGACCGGATCCCTCATGCTTCGACCTCCCCCGCCTCAGCCAGCTCATCCGCAACCGACTCGATCTCCTCTAGCGCCGCCCGCAAATGGCCGAGAATGGCAGCGGCAATGTCGTCGGGTTCGGTCAACCCCTCCTCGATTTCCTCGTCGTCGTCGCGCAGCCAGCTGATGTCGAGATTGTCGTTTCGCTTCGCGATCTCCGCGCGCGTGAAGCTGCGGAAGCGGCCGTTCTCGCCCTGGTCCTTGCGTTTGGCCTTTCCGAGAGGGTCCTTGCCGAACGCGTCGGCGAAGGCTTTGAAATCGTCGGCCGTCAGAACCCGGGTCTTGCCGAAGCTCGGCATCTGCGCGCGCATGTCGTAGAACCAGACCTGCCGGGTGGCATGCTCCGCGGTCTCGGAGATTTTGGTAAAGAACATCACATTGGTCTTCACTCCTTGGGCATAGAAGATGCCGGTGGGCAGCCGCAGGATCGTGTGCAGATCGCACCGGTCCATCAGCCAAGTCCGCAATTCGCGGCCCATATTGTCTTCGAACAGCACATTGTCGGGAACCACCACCGCCGCCCGCCCGCCATCCTTCAGCGCGCGCACGATATGCTCCATGAAAGGCAAAGGCCCCTTGGCCGCGCCGGCGGTGATCGAGAAATCGGACCGGGTGACCCGCTCGGGGAATTTGTTGAAGGGCGGATTGGTGAGGATCAGATCGGCCTTGCCGAGGGCCTCGCCGTCACTGGTGAGCGTATCCACGCACGCAATAGGCTGCTCGATACCGTGGAGCAGGAGGTTCATCGTGTTAAGCCGGTGGGTGCCGGTGATCAGCTCCGCGCCGCGATAGGCATTGTTGCGCTGGAAGAAGGCGTCGTCCGGCGAGAGCTTCATCAACTCGTCGGTCTGGCCGCTGATCGCCCGGTGCGCCGCGATCAGGAAGCCGCCGGTTCCCGCCGCCGGATCTTGGATGACTTCGCCGGGGTCGGGCTTCACGAGGTCGACGATGGTGTCGATCAGGGGCCGCGGCGTAAAATATTGCCCGGCCTTGGACTTGCGCTCCGAGGTCGTCCTTTCGAGCAGCCCTTCGTAAAGGTCGCCCAGGCCGTCCTCCTCCGCCGCGTACCAATCCACGGCATCGATCGTGGTGATGAGTGAGGTGAGTGCGGTTGCCTTGGTCAGCGATGTTTTGGCGTCGGTGAACACCTGATTGACCAAGTCATACTTGACCTTGGTCGGATCGCCGAGCGCGACGAGAAGACCGCGGTAAAACACGAGACGCGGCTCGCCCTCCAGCTTCCTCAGCGCGCCCCACCGATAGTCCGCCGGAAGCCTCTGCTCGAGCTTCCTGTCCGCATGCGGGGGCTTCTCCGACACCTCCGCGAGCATCTTGAGAAGCAGCAAGTAGGTCAGCTCGGTTACATATTCATAATAGCTGACGCCGCCCCCCTGCAGGCTCTTGCTCGCGTTCCACAGCTTCTGAACGGTCTCCCGCGCCCTCGGTCCGTTCATCATCCCGCCTCTTTCCAGATGTTCTCATTGATGTCGCGAACGACCTGTTGGAGCTCGCCGTTAAAGACCCGGTCGATCCGTGACCAGCCGCCTTGCGCCGCGAATGGCTCGGCGTCGAAGGCGGCCCTGTCGACGACGATCTCCTGTTCGAGCTGCGCACCGATGCGATTGATCCACTTGCGCTGCACCTCGGTCCATGCCTGCCTCTGGAGGATTTTCTGGACCGCGCCGCGCACTCGTTCGTCATAGGGGATGAGCGGGTCGCCAATGGCCGCCTGGCGGATGAAGCCGATGATGGAGGCGGCAATTTCCTCATTTCTAGCATCCGCCCAGGCGCGGCGGATCTTGGTGTCGGTGAAACCCGCCGCATCCAGCTCAAGCCGCAATTGCCGCAATTCCGCGCGGGTCAGCTCCTGCGGTCGCTGCACCACCACCTTGAGCGCCGCGATCCGGTTGACGTTAGCCCGGACGAAATGGGTGAAGGCGTCGAGGAAGTCTTCCGGCTTCTCGGCATTGCCGTAGCCCCGGTTGACCTCGACGACCTCGTCCTCATGCTCGGAGATCGGCACAAAGCGCGGCGTGCCATCCTCATTGGTCCAATCGAGAATGGGGCCGAGATTGGGGCGCTCCGCTGCCCAGCGGGCCAGGGCTTCCGGGTCACCGTCGAGGAATCGCCGGAGGCTGTCTTCGGGCGACTCGCCTGCCTCTTTCTCGTATCGGGCACGCATCTCAGACGTCAGCTTCTTCAGGCGGCGGCGAAGCCGGACGATGATCTGCTCGCGGAGGCGGTTTTTGTGTTCCTCGTCGCCCCGGCCGGCGAGCGCCTCGAACAGCTTCGTCAAGGTGACCTTCGGATCGGCCGCGACCGGCTTCATGTCGGTCAGGTTCTCGAGGTGCGGATACAGATCCACCGCATCGAAGATCCGGAACGACCCTTTGTTGATTTCGGGACAGAGGCGGGTCGCGCGGCCCAGCATCTGCTCATAGAGAATGCGGCTGTTCACGCGGCGCATGAAGACGAGGTTGGTGATCTTCGGAATGTCGATGCCGGTGGTGAGCAGATCCACGGTCACGGCCACTTTCGGGAGCGGATCGTTGCGGAAGGAGAGGATCAGCTTCTCGATCTTGTCGACATCGCCCGTCAGCCGCTGAACAACCTCATCCTTCATCGGGCCATAAGCGCGGCGGAACGCATCCCGCAGCTCCTTCACCAGAATATCCGCATGCGCCTTCGAAACCGCGAAGATCAACGTCTTGTCGGGGTCGGCCGGATCGACATATTTGACCAGCTCTTCCGCCACGGCGCGATTGAACGGCACCGTGACAACCCCCTTGTTGAACTGCTCCACGTCGAAATCGACTTCGTCCGGCAGCGTGACAGTCTCGACCTCACCGCTTGGCGGATGGATGAAGTCGACGACGTCGTCGCGCACGAAATGGATGCCTTCCTGCGAGAGTCTGGTCGCGATTCTGATTGGAGGTTCGTGGTCGTTGAGAAAGCCGTCCACCACTGCTTCCCGGTAGGAATACGTGAAGATCGGCTTCCCGAAAATTTCGGCCGTGTGGATGGCCGGGGTTGCCGTCAGGCCAATCTTCACGGCGTCGAAATGCTCGAGGACCCGCCGATATTTTGAAACATAGTCGCTCTGATCGCGAAAGCTCAGGTCGCTGTCCGACATCTCACGATCCAGCAGATAGCCGCGGTGGCACTCGTCCACGATCATGAGGTCGTATTGATCAATGGGAGGGGCCTCTGCCGCACTCTCCGAATACAGGACGCGCCGGACAAGGCCTTGGATCGTGCAGATATGTACGCGGGTATCTTCTGCGGGCTTAACTTCCTCAAGGCCCTTGAGGCCGAAAATGTCGGCGAAGGCCTTGCCGCTCACTACGCGGGTTGTTGTAAACTCGTCCTTTGTTTGACGTCCGAGCGCGCTGCGATCGACGACGAAGCACACATTCCTAAACCGCTTTGCCGAGATTAGACGGTACAACAATGCGATCGCGAGCTTCGTCTTCCCTGTGCCGGTCGCCATGGCGATAAGCATAGAGCGTCGATTTTCAGAAAGTCCGCGCTCTACCGCCTCAATCGCCGCCCTTTGATAGTGTCTGAGCGGAAATCCAAAATCGAACGGCTGTGCGGATAGCGCCCGCTCGGCTGCGGCCTTGTCGACTGAAATCTTTTCAAGAATGCCCTGCGGCGAGGGCCAACCGGTTAGGACCTCAGCCGGAGCGTGCGGATCGCGAAGATCCCTCCGCCAGATGCCAGAAAGGGCCTCCACCTGTTTGAGATAAGGCCTTCCGTTTGTGGACAGAGCAAACGGCGCCTTAAACTCCCCCCAAGGTCCGCCGTCCGCATAAACCGCCTCGTGCATGTGAACGCTCGACGCGTAACGCTCCGCTTGGCGCAGTACCGTCATTACATTCCGATTCCGCCTTTTGGCCTCAATTAGGCCGACAAGGGCAACTCCGCAGAACAGCGCATAATCGGCAGGTCCGGACGCCGTCGGCCATTCGGAAATCGCCCGATTTGCTCCCTTCACTGGCCGGAATCCCTTTGCGTAGCGCAGCACTTTGCTGTCCACTTCCCACCCGGCATCCCGGAGTTGCTGATCGATAATCGCGCGGGTGTCTGCCTCATCGAGATCGATCCTATCGGCCGCGTCCCTGGCGTTTTCGGCCAAAATATCCTGGTCTGGCGCTTCGTCAGATTTGGCGAAGCTGAAAGCCGCATCGAGCTGCTGTTGGAGCTTTTCGCGCATGCGATCGGCTTCCTCAGCCAGCTCCTTCCAAGCCGCCCGCTCTTCTATTGCACGTTGTGCCGCGTCGGCCGCCGAACGACGGGCGGCCTCAGCATTCTCCGCCTCCAACCTTAGCTTTTCAGTATCGGATTGGGCTGCGACCAACGCGCTCTTCAGCCGGCTGATTTCCTCAATGACATCTTGATCGCTGCTATCGGATATCCGAGGGGGGACGAACGGACCAAAATCTGCTTTCGGATTCACGAAAGTGCGCACAAACCAAATCGCAAGCTGGCGCGCGAATTTCAGACCAGTCAATGCGGAAGCGTGATCGTCTTTGTGGGCATGTACAGCATCGTTTCCGCTGACGCGGAGCTTATGGAATAGATCGGAAACCTCGCGCGGAACGCCGCACTCGAGTTTCAGACGCCGCAATACTTCCGCAAGGCTGTCGTCTGCATAGATTTGGAGTCCGAAATGGGCCGCCGATAGCTGTGCCAGGTGTTCAGCAAACTGCCTGAGTTTGATCTGGGCAGTATTGGGGTCGTCTCGAAAATACACCTCACTCAGTCGGCCGAGCCGAAAGAGCTGAGGCTCCGCCTTTTCAAGGAAAAGGAAATTCGACCCCCCGATCATGCCTCAGTTTCTAGCGTCTCATGGATCACTGATCTAGCCGGTGCCGGCAAATGTGGACGATTTCCAGAACATTAACGCCATTCGCCGCGCCGTTCGCAACTTCGGAGTTGCAATTGGAGGCTGGTCGCCTTGAAGCAAGTCTCTCGAGGCGAGGTTGACGATGAAAACCTACGACCAAGGCACGAGCGATCTGGCATGGAACCGCTAAGAGAGCATGCCCCTTCTGTGCACCACGTCCCGCGGGAGGGGGCGGGAGGGTAGCCCCCGCCGACCGCGATCGAGGGCTCAGTTATAGCTTCAACCGTTACTTGATGGAGGCCGGCATCCCAGCAGTTGCTACGTAGCGAAGGCCGCGTGCCTGAACCTCTTCTCGCGCCACAAAGGTGATGGCGTCAACCGGACTCTCAGGATCTGATGCAACCCACCCGCAACCACTATAGGCAGCAATTATCTCATAGTCGGCAGACCACTGGATCAGCATGGTTCGCTGCTCGGGAGTGATGTTAGGCTCGGTGAACGCCCATCGCTCATACATTTCCGCAAGCGCAACCATCTCGACATAATCCAGCGTCGCCATCGCGCGATCCACATCGATGATGTGCGTCTCAGGTTTTCTCATGCGCGGTGCCATTCCCTGATTTAGCTCTGGGAACGGATACGCGGCAATTCCCATTGAGGCGGACTTGGCCACAACCGCCTTTCGATTTGGAACGACAAGCGCGAACAACATCCGAATGGGGTGGAATCCAGCGCTGGGACGTGCGCCATTTTCCCCAAGAAGCGCTGATTTGCGCCATTTTGCGCCGAGCCAGCCCAGTCACACAGAATACGGTAGGTGATAGCCGATAGGGCTCGGCGCCCTATTCGCTAGGCCGCCATGGGTTCAAGGTTACCGTCGCTCGGGCGGCGACCGGTCCATGAACGTTGTGTTCAAGGAAATGGTGCCCAGAAGAGGACTCGAACCTCCACGCCCTTGCGAGCGCCAGCACCTGAAGCTGGTGCGTCTACCAATTCCGCCATCTGGGCACGGGGTAGGCCGCGCGAGTTAGGGGCGGACGCGGCGCATGTCAACGCGGGGATTCGCGCTTGCGGGGTCTCAGGCTGCTTCATGGCGGACGCCGTCAGAACGGCCGTCCAAATGGTGATGCTCTGATGGGCAGCATGATAAGCGACTTTGACCCATCCCAGTCATTCGCTGTGCGCGCAGTAGGGAACGCGAGGTTGCCGATCGGATCGAGCGCGCTACCGGGACCGCGCGGGGGGCGAGGATCAGTCGTTGTCACTCGGCGACGCTGCCGCGTTGAAGGAGCCAACGGCCGTGCCCCAAAGCGTGGACAGGAAGTTGGGCATCACGGTCCAGCGTCCGTCGGGCGCGCCGCGCACGCGCACCTCGAACTTCTCGTCGTTGTAGATGAGCCGCATCACCTGTGTGCCCGCCCAGGGGCTGTCATTGAGGATGCCCTCCATCGCAACGTCAACTTCACTGATAGCCGGCGCTTCGTCGCGCACGCCGGTAACGCACCAGCTCGTGAGCTTGAGGGCGCCAAGCTCTTCCCGATGGCGACCGGCTCGGTAGCCGATCGAGCGAAGTGGATAGTCGATCGTCATCTGCGCGAGCGTCCCGAAATTGCGCGCAACGATGGCATCGAGATAGGTGACAGCTGCCGCCTCCGGGCTTCCGGCCACCAGGCTGTGAGGTTCGCCCAGCGCAGCAAGAGATTGTCCGGACACGGCCGGCCGAGCCTTCCATGCCTCGATCCTGCGCTTGGTGTCCTGCGTCGCGGACACCGTGGCAGCCAGTTCCGACCAGGATGGCTGGCGTTGATCCTTCGCCGCCTTGGCGAGGCGCGCCTCCTCGTCCTCGCGCCGATCAAAATAGTCGACCATCGTCTGGAGCAGATTGACCGTCTTCGCGGCGACCAGTGCGTTCCCGAAATTGGGATTGAGGCCGTGCAGGATACCGTGACGATAGGGGCTATCGATGGCGCCGGTATCGAGTTTCCGGCGCGTGGCGCCGAGAATTGCAAGCCCGTCGGAGAGCCCGCCGGGACCGGTCGTTTCGGTGTCAAAAACGGGCGCATCCGCGCCGCCGGAGAACGGATGCTTGCCGGTCTTTGTGGTGCAAATGCCGTCAATGATGATGAGCAGCAGCGGGACGGCCGAAAGAAAATCCTGTGCGAGCAGCCGCTCGACGGCGCGCTCATAGAGATCGTGCCACGCCTCGAACCGGTTGGTGTTAAATCGATACCCCAAGAACGAGAGAATATCGGCATTGAGGTGGTGGGACACCAAGCCCTGATCCGCGAGGACATCGTCCTTCTCGCCGACCGCGATCCGCACTGCCTCGACCGAAAGGCGATCGAAGATCGTCCAGCCGCGCGGGCCGAAGCGAGCCGCGAACCTCTGGAGGTCTTTCTTGATGCGTCCGACATCCGCGAACTGCTTCTCAAGCTCTTTAGCCTGCCGGCGAACATCACCGCTGAACAGCCCAAGCAATCCGATGAGCGGCCGCATTTGCCGATACTGTCGGATGACATGCTCACCGGTAGGAATCGGGGTGTCGTCGTCGGCCATCAGCGCAAGATGGAGCGCGAAGGGTCAAAAACAAGCGCGCCGCACGCTAGTGATAGTAAGCGAACGTCTGCTCGCCGCTTCGTGCGTGAGCCGCTAGGTTGAATATCGGAGAGAGCTGAGGTTGGACACAAGTGTGAGCGCGCCTGATGAGAAAAACATTCTGAATTTGAACGGGCTTGCATCGGTCGAACCGCCGTCCGACGGTAAAATTCACTTTCACCGTCGCTTCGATGGCGGATGGATGCTGTCCAGCGGCGGCGACCTCGAACCCATCTGGGATGCCTGTCGACGCATCGATTTTGCGCTTCAACGACGGATCATGTCAGGTGTGGATTACGCAAACCTCGCCTACGCGCTCCCCATGTTCCTCGTTAATGGGGGTTTGAACTCCGAAGCGCCGATATCGCGTGACTTATTCGGCGAGCTTCTCAGTCTTCCCGTTGAGATCCCGGAGCGGAACCGCTTCCTCTATCTTTATGATTGCGAACGGCTGACATGGTCGGTCCGGCAATGCATCGAAGAAATTCAGGAGATTCTGGGAGCCTTCTATGCCATCTTCAACACCGCAAGCCTGACCGGCGGACCACCTCTAAAGCCGGATGGCGTGGTTTTCTCACGCTCTCCAAAAGTCACGCAGCTGTTCGCGAACCTTAGTTTCATTTTCATCCGGCTGCACAGCTTGCTAGACTATTGCGTAAAGCTGGCGATCGAAGCCTCCACGCTACAGGCGTCGTTCCAGAATTATAAGCGGATGGCGAGCCGCGGATGCCAGTTTGGCAACCGCAAGAACGTGACTTGGAATGGGAGCCAAGGCACGTTGTTCGAAGATTGCGAATTGGTGCGGACTGTCGAGACGGTGCGCAACCATATCGTGCATGATGGTCTGCTCGATGCGCTTCCAAAGGTGTACGAGCGATATTGTGAGGGAGCGCTGGTCGAGCGCTTTATCCTGTTCCCCGACATGACAGCTGGGCGCCTGGACAGTTTCGTCAATCGAAACCTGTTCTACGGGCGGGAAGACAAGATCAACTTGCGGCTACCGACACTCATATCGGAGTTCTGGAATCGGCTGGCCGAGACGCTGCGGATGGTCGAAGCGGAGCTATCCTCAGGCGCTCAGGCTGTGAACCCCGCCTGATTCAGCCTGTTTTCGACAGGCCGCGCCAGGCTTATGCAGGGCCGCGATGCTTCGCCTTCTGGCTACGCTGATGCGAGAGAAAAGCGTCCACTCCTGCCCTAACGCGATTGACATCGAACCGTTCGCCGTATGCGAGGTTCAGGTCGGACCTTATCCGATGCGCTAACCGTTCCGGCGCCCGATCATGGTGGGCCGCACTCGCATATGCTTCGACGACGACAAAATTTAGAATGTCGTCGAGTTCAAGGGTGCTGGCAAAGTCACGGTCAATTTTCTCAACCGACACCCGCAGCAGGTTCATGATGGCAAATGCGTACTCCGCGGTCAGCGCGTCTTGAGGCAACGACCGAAAGGAGACAGCGCCGAGATCGGTTATCCCATTATCCCAGTACCGCTGAAGGTGATGCGCATACTTCGCAACGTAGTTAGCAAACGCCGGCGACGGGTCGTCGTTGACATGGGCATAGTGGTTGCGGAGCAGCCGCAGGTAACCAAGACTGCGGTAGGGCCCCTTTTCCGGCTGGCGCCCCAGCCAGCGCGTCATCTTCGCAAACAGCTGGTCTTCCGGGGCATCTGCCTTCATCAGGTCGGCGTCGGAAGGTCTAGCTGAACCACGAAAAGCGTCGATCTCCTCAAGGTACGCGAGTGCATATTCAACACCCGCGATCACGCCCATTTGCAACTCGGTCTGCTCAGACTTCATCGCGAAATCCGGCATATCTGCCATTCGCCGATAGAGACGTTTGGCATAGGGATTGTCCGGGAAAGCTACCGTAGTGAATTTCTTTGGCGACGCGCTGACCAGTTCACCGAGGGTACGACCAAGCTCGTGGCGCCCTAATGCCGCAAAGCACAGTTGATCGTTCACCTGAATGAGCTTTCTGACGAACTTTGTTCGGATCGGCGTCTTTTCCATCTCGAGAGCATACGACAGGCCGCAACTTTCCCCAATGCGAGGTTAGTCGAGCCGGCCAGATAGCTCTCCCCATGGGGGCCAGCGAAGGAAGGGCGCAATGACGAAGCGGGGGAACGAGTGTGGGAACGCAACTAGAAAATGGTGAGTTTTACCTCAGAAAGTTCGGCAGCCTCCCCCTCCGCGATTTTTCGCCAGCGCGGCACGGATAACGCGGGTCTCAACGGTCAACTCGCGATTTCCGCTGTCAGCAGAACGCCGGTGGCGATTGCCATCGTTTTTCTTCAAGCGCGCGCTTGAAGGCGAAGAGACAGGGCAAAAGGCTCTCAGTACGCAATTGAAGTCTCCACTCAATTTCCACGACACGATAGAAGCTGTCGCGAGACATAATGTAGATCTTCGGCACATTGACAGTTGCCGTGAACCTGTTCAGCATTAATCGAGGGGTGCGGGGTGGATAAGCAGGAACTATTCTGGGGATGGTTTGCTGGTCTCGTTCGACGCGCGGCTCTTGGTATATTGTTGTTTTTTTCGTTCGCGACGGTTGCGATCCTGTTGCTCCTTGCCGAAAAAGGCCGCGAAGACAGCCTTTCCAAACTCAGCCGCTTCTCTGCTGACCATGCTCGTTTCACGGTAGCCTTTGTCGACATAGCGGATCATGCGACGGACTTGGCCAGTTCCGGGAAGCGCGCGTCGGCCATGAGCGCCGTTCAACCTCTTCGCCTGAGTTTGATTGCCGCGCGCGATCTCGGCACTCCTCGCTTTCAATGTGCCGGGGTCTGGGCGGACGGCCTGCAACGATTGCAGCAGGTGCCGGCTTCCATCCTGGAATCGTGCGGTAGCCCGGATGAACAATGCGAAGTGCGACATGCCGACCTCCTGCTCGACGATCTCGTGAGCTTCGAAATGGGATTGGCGTCGGCGCGCGACGCCCTCCGGGAGATCGATCAGCTCTGCAATGGTCCGGCTCCGAGCGATGCCGTTTGCCGCTACTATCTGGCCCGAGATGGTGAGAACGAGGTGGAGGCGCTCGATGGATTCGTGGGCTCCCATTATCAGGAGCGAAGTTCCAGCAGCGCGCGTCGGTTGTCCCAGTCCACCGGGCCGCAAGCCTGCGCGGCGAGCCAGACGCTCCTGACCTCGGCCTCGCGGCTCGTCAGCGAAATTGACCCCGCCGCTCGTCCCAGGACCCTCGCGGATTTCGAGCGGCTGGGGCAAACGATCACGGAAGCACGTGTCGCCGTCCAGGCTGAAGATACGCGTGTCAGCGGGGCCCCTGCTGGTGGTATCTTTTCAGTATTGATAGCGCGAGACGTGTCCCTGCCCATCGTCAACATGCTCGCGCTGCTGGCCATACTCTATGCGCTTCTGCAGATTCGCAGACTTGGCCGACTTGTGTCATCGTTGCCGCTGGACAGTGCAAACCCCCACTATGCCTTGTATCCAAGCGCCTCCAGCACCTTTACGTCTCCGGTCTTCAAAGGCAGTGGGTGGACGGCCGACGCTAAAAGAATCAACAAAATATCGTCGCGAATATCGAGCAAACTCGCCTGCCTGGTATTTGACTATATTCCTCAGATAGCTTTATCGATATCTATCATAGGGATTATTGGTGTTTCCTTTCTTAAGGTGCATGGAAGCAATCAGTTCTCGTACGCTGGAATTTCGATTTCTTGTATAATCGTAATTCTGCAGTTCGTGACAACCGCGGCCTATGTTGGCGAGCAGAAAGAGATCCGGTCCCGGTTCGCCGGCTGGGTGGACGCTTCGCCGGAGACAGCGGCCTTAGAATAGAGGGGGACATGATGCGGGCGACTCAGAAAGCATGGAGACTGCGCCGAATTTCGATGAGCCTTGGCCTTGCATTGCTTGTCGCGAGCTGCAGCTGCTCGACGAGTGAGACGACGACCGAATTGGTGGTCTGGCAAACCGAAACGGATCCGCGAGCAAAGGCGGTATTGGAAGATCTCGCGGTCTCATTCGAAAGGTCTCACCCCGGGGTTGACGTGACGATTGAATCCGTCCCGTGGGGATCATTGTCCGAGCGACTTACCTCCGCTCTTCGCAGCAATGACCCGCCGGATATTGCACACCTGCAGCCCTTCATGACCTACAGCCTGGTCCAGCGCGGACAGCTGAGCCCAATCGACGACGTGATCGCGAATCTTGAAAGGACCAACGGCCCAATTCTCCCTGCGGTTCGTGACCTGCAGTTGTTTGACGGGAGACGGTACGGTCTTGCCTACGCCGTTGGCGTCACCGGATGGACGTTCGATGTCCGGAAGGCCGGCGGGGTTGCGCCTCCCTATCCGACCGACACGACGGGCACGATATCCGAGGACGCGCTGTTCAGATATCTGGCTCAGGTCAGAGCCCGGAATCCGGAAGCGTCGGTGCTTATTCCCGGAGGAACTCCGTTCTTCATGGAGCAGCTGTTCGGAGAGCTCGTGGCGAATGCGGGCGGACGCCTCTATGACCCCGCAACGCGCCAATTCCTCTTCAAGTCGGAACCCGCGCGGCGTGCGCTCAGGTTCTTCGTTCGCCTGAGGCAGGCTGGAATGGTCACCGCAGATTGGCAGGGCCAGCAATATGTGGACCAGTTCAGCCGTCTTGCTTCACCGGGAGCGGTGTTCCTCACGCCGGTGACTTATGCGCGCGCCAGCGTGGCGATAGAAAGAACCCTCGGCAGCGGGGGCACCAGCCAGGCCAACAGCAACACGTTCCGATTCATGTCGCCGCCAACATTGCAGCCGAACGGCCGCCCTGTGGCAACGATCGATGCCGAGCCGTTTGTGATTTTTCAGCATACCGAACGCGAGCAACTGCCCGGTGGGGGCACCAAGCGTCAACTGGCCGCCGAGTTTCTTCAGGCCTTTTATGCGCGGGACAATTATCTCAGATTCGTGGGCACGGTGCCGATCCACCTAACGCCGGTCTTCAGCAGGCTGGCGGAGGATCCCGTCTATCTAGGGGCAATCCATCCGGGTTGGCTCGAATGGCACCGACACACCCTCGCCTTTCTGAGGGATCCGAACCTGACGCGCCCCATCCTCGTCCCCGGACCGAACGCGTCCACCCTGTCTGACGACCTTCGAAATCCGTATCTGCTTCAATTGCAGGCCCAGGGCATCATTTCCCGCGCTATTGGGCAGGCCATGGAGCCGAACGCGGATGTCGAACGAATTCTCGACACGGCTCAGGCCGCCGCGATGCGGCTCGTCGACCGGCAGGTCCAGCCAGCGCCGTCCCGGTAATCCGGATGGCCCGTATCCTGATCGGTCTGCCGATTGGCTTGATGGGGCTGTGCGTCGTGCTTGTGCTGGGGGTGCTGGTGGGCGATTTCCTGCCTGCCATCACGTCGGAGAATCTCGGCCTGGCCGGACCGTTCCTTTTGCGAACGATTGCCTACGCCCTGATCACGGCAATGGGGCAGGTCCTGATCGGTCTCCTGGCGGCTCTGACGGTGCTCTGGCTGGCGAAGCGGCGCCTGAGCCAGCTTGTCCTAATCGTCGTTTTCCTGCTGCCCTATGCCATTCCGGCCACGGTTATCGGTTTGGTGTTCAGGTTCGGGTTGGGCTCCGAGAGCATGTGGGCTCAGTATGCCAGCCCCTTCTTCGGAGTTGCCCCGACATATTGGCTTTACGACCATACGTTCGAGGCCGCGATCCTGGCGAGTATCTGGCAGTTTTTTCCTTTCGCTTTCCTCCTTTCCTTTCTCGCCCTTCGATCGATACCTACGCAAACGCTGCGAGCCGCGCAGATCGACGGCGCCCCCTTTCATCATATCCTCGCAGCCATCGTGCTGCCCCGCATCTGGCCGGTCCTCGCAGCCATCCTCTCGCTTCGATTCATCTTCATGATGGTGAAATTCGACACGCCCTATGTGTTCACCGAGACCATCCAGTCTGCGCATGACGTCGCGACCATCGAGCTTTGGCGCGCGATAGCGGGCTCAACGAGCCCCGAGCTCAGCTTGATCGGATGGGGCTTGCAGCTGATGGTTTTGTTCGTCGCGGCATCTTACGTTTGGGTTCGCGCGCGGCGCGATGCTTCAGCGTGAGAATGAGGCGGGTGTTCCTGATTTCGCTCGCGGCGCTGCTTGTCGGATTCGCACTGGTCCCGATCGCTATCCTTTTTCTGGCGTCCGGGCTGCCCGACTTCACCGTGCGGCCGACCGGAATCTCGCTTGAGGCCGCGAGTCACTGGCGGGGGCCGCGACTTTCGCTTCTTCTGGAGCGGGAAAATGCGCCCCTCTGGCGTTCGCTTTTGCGCACGGGATTTGTGGCCTTCACCGCATCGCTCGTGGCCTCAACGCTGGCCGTCATCAGCGCCTATGCGATGACGCGCCGACGATCATGGGCCACTCGCCACGGCGTCCAGTTCCTGTCGCTCGCGGCCTATGGATTGCCCAGTGTGTTCCTGATGCTGGCTATCCATCCCCTGCTGGTCAGGCTGTCGCTCGGGCCCGACGTCCGTGTCTGGCTACTGCACCTTCTCTACATTCTCCCGATGAGTTCGATCCTGGCGATGGGCTATGCCGCGTCGCACCCAATGCTGCTGGATCGCAGCGCCGCCATCGATGGCGCTGGCTGGAGTGGCCGGTTGATTTTCGCGTATCGGGCAAATCTCTGGCGTGGGCATCTTGCGGTGATGTCGATCGGATGCCTGGTCTCCTGGGGGGATCTCGTCTTTTCCCAGCAAATACTTTCCGTAAAGCACAAGCTGTTGGCTGACCTTTATGATCTTCGGTATTTCGACAATGATTCCACTACGCCGGACTATGCGAGCGCGGCCATCTTCTCACTCGTTCTGACGGCCATGGCGGTCGTTTTGGCGTGGATCATCGCTGCGACCAATAGGAGAGGCGTATGATCCAAGGATCGAGGATCGCCTTGTCCGTTTCGAACCTGGAAATCAGGCGGCAAAAGGGCGGCGCGCTGGTCTCGGCGTTGAACTTCGAGCTGTTCGAAGGCGAAATTCTGGCTCTGGTGGGTCGATCGGGCGTCGGAAAATCGTCAGTTTTGAACGCTATCGCCGGTTTTGTGCCACTCGTGGGTCAAAGGCAGAAGTCTCCCTGGAACTGGTTTGATGGGAAGGACGAGCTTCAATATTCGGGTGAGATCGCGGTGGGCGGCCTTCCCATCGACGGGACCGAACCTGAGAATCGCCGGGCCGTAGGAATGGTGATGCAAGGCGGCGTGGTTTACGAGCATCTCACCGTTATGCAGAATGTGGCCTTCCCGCTACGCGCGGCCGGTGTCCGCGATCGGAGCAAGCTTCGGGAGCGCGCGCGCCGCCTGATCGGCGAGGCGGGTCTCTTTCTGGATCTGCAGGGGGGCGCGCTTGACGAGGCGCTCGGCAAGAAAGCGGTCTCGCTTTCCGGAGGAGAGCGGCAACGTGTCGCCCTGGCGAGGGCCTTGGCGAAAGACCCCAGCGTGTTCCTGCTGGACGAGGCGTTTGCGAACCTTGATCCGCTCTTGCGGCTGGATCTCTTCCAAATGTTCACCGAGCTTATTCTTGGCCAGCCGAGATGCGCCGTGGTGGTGACCCACGATCTTTCGGATTTGGCGAAGGTACAGCGGGTGATTCTGCTTGGGCCGGTTGGCGAAGGGCCAAGTCACTGGTCGTACCGACGAAACAATGATAGTTCTTGGCAGCTTGAAGGGGACCACTCGGGTGGGTCGCATTACTGGGAAGCCTGGCACGCCCGCATCACCGGCTCGCACGGAACTCGCGCTGATCGCTGATCCACTTGATAAGATCGCTCCTCCGCGTCCCATCCCGCCAGCCTCGCTTTTTCGGCGGCTCTACCGGCTGTGGCGGCCGATCCCCAGGTCGCCCTCTCCCGCATCTCCTGAAGAGGCCCATAAACTCCAGCTCGTCCCGCGGGACTCGCTGATCGAGAGGTTCGAATGGGCTCTCGGCTTCCTTGGGGATGAACTCGGCGAAACCATGGGAGCTTATCTGGAATTCGGGGTCTACAACGGGTCCTCTATGCTTTGCCTTCTCGAGGCGCTGAAGCGCGCGGGCAATTCGGACATGACGTTATACGGCTTCGATTCCTTTCAGGGCCTGCCACATTCGGCAGCGCATGAGGATGGCGGCGTTTGGAACCCGGGCCAGTTCGCATGTCCCCGGGAATATGCGGAAGCGCGTCTCGCGGAGGCGGTCGACCGCCCTGGCCGGATCCATCTGATCGAGGGCTGGTTTCAGGATACGCTGTCCCCCGGCCATGATTACGGTATTCGGAGCGCTTCGCTGGTGATGATCGATTCGGACACCTATTCCTCGGCGCAGCTCGCTCTCCGCTTCTCCGCTCCCCTGCTCACCAATCCTTGCGTGGTGATGTTCGATGACTGGAGACTCAACGATCTCGACGTGAAGTCTATGGGTGAATACCGGGCCTTCCACGAATGGCTGGAGCAATATCCTCAACTGCGTTTCGACCGCGTACGCTCATACAATCGAAAGTCCAATACGATCATCCTCCGTTCCTGATGGTGCGCAGCTTGAAGGGCGAGTGCCGCGGAACCCCGTCAGTGCCACTGCCCCAGGAGGTTGCTGGGTAGACCGAGCCGTTGCTGGCAGTTGTGCAAAGCCGGCCGCTTCCGTTCGTTGACAAGCGGGCCGCTCACCCCTGATTCGCGCGACCTACCCCGTGCCCAGATGACGGGATTGGTAGACGCACCAGCTTCAGGTGCTGGCCCTCGCAAGGGCGTGGAGGTTCGAGTCCTCGTCTGGCACCATATCCCTGAGATGCAGCGCCGGCTCCCGCCAGTCTGCGCCTCTCGTCCAGCCGTCAGAGCCTGTTCGCCCGAGCGATCGCCCCGAAATGGCGGGCGCTCGGGCGGGGCGTGCGGCGGAAATTCCGGCGGTCGACGGCGACGAGGCCGAAGGGCACGTGATAGCCCGAAGTCCACTCGAAATTGTCGAGCAGCGACCAGTAGAGATAGGAGTGAACCGGAATGCCTTCGTCGAGGCAGGCGCGGACGCCATCCAGCGCCTGATCGATGAAGGCGATGCGCCGGGCGTCGTCCTGCGTCGCGATCCCGCTCTCGGTGACGTAGATCGGCTTGCCCACCGCCCGGTGCGCCCAGCGGATCGTGTTGGCCAGCGCCTCCGGGTAGAATTCATAGCCGGCCGCGGTCAGCTCCGCACCCGCGGGCGGCGGCACCAGGCCGTCCGGGCCGACGCGGAAGCGGGTATAGGTCTGCACGCCGAAGAAATCGGCATGGCTGCGCGCCACGGCGATCCAGTCGCCGTAGAGCCGTTGCCGGTACGTCTCCGCCAGCGCCGGGTCGCCGGTCGACTGGATGTCCTGCGTGGTCAAAGTCATGCCGACCGGCAGCCGGGGCCGCGCCGCCTTGATCGCGGCATAGGCAAGACGGTGCGCTTCCTGCATGATCGGCGTCGAGGCGGCCGGGTCGGCGAAGGCGAGCCGGGAGAAGCGGGGCGCGCTCAACGTCCGCCCGGCGGCCGCGATCATCTCCCGCGCCCGCGGCAGGCCGGCGGCGAGCTGCGGGAACAGATTCACGAGGAGCTGGATATTGGCCTCGTTGAAGGTCGTGGCGAGGTGCATCTGCGCGCCGAGATGCGCCGCCGCCCGGCCGCAATAGCGCGCGAACAATTCCGGCGCGTCCGCCACCTCGAAGCCGCCGCGCATCGCGAACCAGAGCGGGACCGTGAAATGGTTGAAGGTGACGATCGGCTTCAGCCCGTGCGCGCGGCAGGAGTCCAGCATGCGCGCATAATGATCGAGCGCGGCGTTGGAGAAATGGCCTTCATTGGGCTCGATCCGGGACCATTCGATGCCGAGCCGATAGGCGTTGAGCCCCAGCGAGCGGGCGATGGCGAAATCCTCGGCGTAGCGATGGTAGCTGTCACAGGCGTCGCCCGAGCGCTCGCGGAACATGCTCGGCGTCAGATTCTCCATCAGCCAGGCGTCGCTGTTGATATTATTGCCTTCGCTCTGGTGGCCGGAAATGGCGGTGCCCCAGAGGAAGCCGGGCGGCGCGGCCCGGCGCCGGTCGCGGGTCTGCGCGCCGAGGGCAGGGGCGGCGGCCAGCGCGCCGGCGCCGGCCAGGACCGCGCGCCGCGACACCGTCACCGTTGCGCCGCCATGACCGGCTCGCCGAGGCCGGCGCTGGCCAGCTCGCGCTCCGCCTGGGTGAAACCATAAGCCGGGACGATCTCGCCGGTCCGGTCAGACACTGCGTCCCAATCGCGGGCCAGAGCGGCGCCCGCCTCGTCGCCGGCACCGAGATAGAGGCCTTGCGACAAAGTGACGCTGGCCGTGGCGAAATGGCCGGCGCCGGCGCAGAGGATGGCGCGGGTCGGCGCCTCCTCGCCCACGAGCGCGAGCAGGCCCGGGCTTACCAGGGCGGGATCGAGCGCCGCCAGGCTGGCGCCGGAAAGGACGCCTTCGGTCATCTGCGTCGCCGCGGTCGGCGCCAGGCAATTGACCCGGATCCCGTATTTCTCGCCCTCCAGCGCCAGCGTCTGCATCAGGCCGACCAGGGCCATCTTGGCGGCACCGTAATTGGCCTGGCCGAAATTGCCGTACAGGCCGGACGAGGAGGTGGTCATCACGATGCGGCCATAGGCCTGGCCGCGCATCGCCTCCCACACCGCCTTGGTGCAGATTGCGGCGCCCATCAGGTGGACCTCGACCACCAGCCGGAACTCGGCGAGGCTCATCTTCGCGAAGCTGCGGTCGCGCAGGATGCCGGCATTGTTGACCAGGATGTCGATCCGCCCCCAGCGGTCGATCACCTCGGCGACCATCGCGTCTATCGCCGCTTCGTCGGTGACGGAGGCCGCTGCCGCCATCGCGGTGCCGCCCGCCGCCTCGATCTCCGCGACGACCCGGCCCGCCGCCTCCGCAGTCAGGTCGTTGACGACGACCCGGGCGCCCTGCCTGGCCAGAAACAGTGCATGGGCGCGGCCAAGCCCGCCGCCCGCGCCCGTCACGATCGCCACCCGTCCGCTCAGCATGTTCGTCATTACACTCACTCTCTGGTTAGTTAATTACTTGGCCGCGGCCCGGTGCATAGCGAATGCGCCTCAGCCCTTCCGCTGCTTCGCCTGCTTGCCGCAAATCTCGATGAAGCCCGCCGCCATGAAGGCGGCCATGCGGTGCTTGATCGCCTCGAAATCGTCCGACTTGCACAGGCCGCCGGAGAGGCGGTCGATGCGCCCCGTGCGGCCGAGCGTCAGCATCAGCGCCCCGGTCACGAAATGATAGCCCCAGAACAGATCCTCGTCGGGGCAGTCGGGCAGCGCCTTGCGCAGCAATTCGATCAGCCGCAGCACGACCGGATCGAAATGCTTGTTCATCAGATCGGCGCCGCCTTCGGCCGAGTTGGACATGAGCGCGCCGAGCGCGCCGTAATTCGCCCAACCCTCGTCGCCCTCGATGTAGAGGTCCAGATCGGTGTCGAGAAAGGCGTGGAGCGCGCCTTCCACGGTCGGCCTGCCCTTGGTGGCGGCGTCATATTCGTCGAGCGCCTTCATCCGCCGCTCCACGGTCACGCCCGCGCGGCGGCCAGAGACGGCGTCGAACAGCTTCTTCTTGTCCTCGAAATAATAGTTCACCAGCGTGTGGTGGACGCCGACCATCTTGGCGACGTCCTTCAGCGTGACGCCGTGCATGCCGTGCCGCGAGAACAGATATTCCGCGGCGTCGAGGATCTGCTCCATCGTCTCGGCGCGCTGCTCGGCCTTGGTCGGCTTGCGGCGGACATTCGCATTATCGGGCAAGACGCAGCCTTTCCTTCACTTGCTAGCCAGAGCTTTAACCGTTTCCATATTCGGATCGAAGCCGCATCTTGTCGATCTTGCCGGTCGGCGCCAGCGGCATATTGGCGAGGTGGAACACCTCGTCCGGGATCCACCAGGGCGCGACGCGGCCGCGCAGCGGCTCAAGCAGGGTCTCGTCGCTGACCGGCGCATCGCCCCGCGTCTCCACCAGCAGGATCGGCCGCTCGCCCCATTTGGGATCGGGGCGGCCGATCACGGCGGCGAGCGCGACCTGGGGCAAAGCGCCGACCACCGCCTCGATCTCGGCGGGATTGATCCATTCGCCGCCGGACTTGATCAAATCCTTCGCCCGGCCGGTGATGATGAGATTGCCATGGCCGTCGATCCGGGCGAGGTCGCCGGTCGAGAACCAGCCGTCTGCATTGGTCGCCGGTTCGGTCTCGCCGAAATAGCGCCCGACCACCGCCTGCCCGCGCACGTGGAGATGGCCCTCGGCGCCCCTCTGGTCGGCAAGCGGTTCGCCGGCGGCGTCCGTCAGCAGCAGATCGAGGCCGACCGCCGGGCGGCCAGACAGATGTGCCGCGCGGCCTGGATCGTCGGGCGGTGCGACCGTGCCCGAGGGGGAGAGCTCGGTCATGCCCCAGCTGGTCTGGACGGTCACCCCGAGCCGCCGCTCGAGCCGAGCCATCAGCGCCGGGGGCATAGGCGCGCCGCCGACCACGATCCGCTCCAGGGTCGGGACCTCGCCGCCGGCCGCGTCCAGATGCTCGGCGAGGCCGAGCCAGACGGTCGGCACGCCGACCGCGATCGTCACTTTCTCCTCGTTGATCAGGCGGGCGAGGCTGGCGCCGTCGGCATATCGGCCGGGCAGGACCAGTTTCGCGCCCACCGCGGGCACGGCGAAGGGCAGGCCCCAGGCATTGGCATGAAACATCGGCACCACCGCCAGCACGCTGTCCGAGCCCTTGAACGCCATCATATCCGCCTGCAACGAGCGCAAGGTGTGCAGATAGGAGGCGCGGTGCGTGTAGGTGACGCCCTTGGGCGCGCCGGTCGTGCCGGAGGTGAAGCAGAGGCCGCAGGGAAGCGTCTCCTCGAAGTCCCCCCAGGCCACATGGTCGCCCGCTGTTTCCAGCATCGGCTCCAGCGCCAGGCGGTCGTCCGCCGGGCCGTCGATCAGCAGCAATTTCTCGATCCGCGGCGCCCTCGCGCGGACGTCCTCGGCAAGGGGCGCGAGGTCGGCGCTGGCGATGAGCAGGCGCACTTCCGCGCGGGTCGCCATCTCGCCGAGCTGGGCGGCGGTGAGGCGCGGGTTCAGCGTGTGGCAGACCCCGCCCATGCCCATGATCGCATACCAGGTCTCGACATGGGCCTGGCTGTTCCAGGCCAGAGTGGCGACGCGGTCGCCCCGGCGGATGCCGAGCCCCTTCAGCACCGCCGAGACCTTCAGGCTGCGCGCCATCAATTCGCCATAGCCGGTCCGCAGGGCGGCTCCGTCAGTCTGCGCGGTGACGACCTCCGCTTCGGGGTGCCATTTCGCTGCGTGCCTGAGGAATTTGTCGAGCGTGAGCCGGTAGGGCTGCATCTCTCCGTCGGTCATCGGCATTCTGACCTTGCGGCGGGGAGAGGCGGCGAGACGATGCCGACATTCCAGACCCAGGGAATGCCGCCGGCGGCGCGGCGCCGGCACATTACCTGCTCGTTCAGCTCGTACATGCCGGGCATGAGGTGCGTGCCCGGCTGCGGCGCGTTGGCGAAGGCCATGTAGTTGCGCGCCGTGCCGTAGGGCTGCCAAGCGGGTTGCCCCTCGGCGGTGGGTGTGCCGCTGCGCGCGAAGCTCACCCAATAGCCGAGCATGGCGTCCTGGAGTGCCCGCTCCTGCGGCGTGTCCGGCGCGCGCGGCCAGGCTGGCGCGGACAGCCCCATCGTGCCGAAGGCATAGGGGATCTCCATGGCGTGGAAGCCATGCAGGTTGAGTGCGTCCGCGGCCGGATAGGAGTGGTCGAAATAGTAGAAAAAGCCCGGCGTTCCGGCCGCCGTTTGCTTCGCCGCCAGCCGCTCGGCGGTCCAGCCGTAGAGCGCGTCGCGCGGCGGCAGCAGCACCGTCTCGGCAAGATTGCCGGCCGGATAGAGGCGCAGGAATTCGTCGGCGAGGTCGCGGTAGCGCTCGCGGATCGCCGCCTCATAGGCCGTGGCGTCGGCCGGCGGCGGCGGCGCTAGCACGCGGAGCGAGCGGATCTCGCCGCTGTTGAAGCCAGCGATGAGCGGCACGCGCGCCTGCTCGCCGCGGTCGAAGACATTGACCAACTGGTCCGGCACGTAGCGGCCGTCGACGGTGATGAAAGGGAAATAGGGCGTGCGGGCTGCGGCATTGACCAGCGCTTCCGCTCCTGTCGCCCGGAGCGACGCGAGGTCCGGCGCCCCGACCAGACCCATCAGGATCGTGCCGATCTGCTCTGCGGTCGGGCCGCCATGGCGGGTGGTCCGGAGCTCCGGCGCCGAGACCATATAGCCGCTCTGGATGATCGCCTTGGCGAAAAGGCCGCGCGCCTGCGGCGCCGCCATCAGATACATGACGCTGAGCGCGCCGGCGGATTCCCCGGCGATGGTGACATTGTTCGGGTTGCCGCCGAAAGCGGCGGCGTTGCGGTTTACCCAGCGCAGGGCCGCGATCTGGTCCATCAGCCCGTAATTGCCGGAAATGCCTTCGCGGGATTCCGCGCTGAGCCCGGGATGGGCGAGAAAGCCGAGCACGCCGAGCCGATAATTGATCGAGATCACGATCACCCCGCGCCGGGCCATTGCCGCGCCATCATACATGGCCTGGTGGCTGGCGCCGGTGGTCAGCGCGCCGCCATGAATCCAGACGAAAACGGGGGCATTGCGGGCATTGGCGGGCACCCAGATGTTGAGCGTCAGGCAATCCTCGCTCATCGCCGACAGGGCTTCGTAATAGATGCTGCCGGGACGGGGCTGGGGCTGCACGCAGGCCGGGCCGAACCGGGTCGCGTCGCGCGTGCTCCGCCAGGGCTGGAGCGGAACCGGCGGGCGCCAGCGCAGGCGGCCCACGGGCGGCTGGGCATAAGGCAGGCCGCGATAGACGCTCACGCCGTCCAGCGCCTCGCCGCGCACGCTGCCCGCGGGCGCGTTGACGACGGGCTGGGCGCTTGCTTGTGTCGCCACGAACAGAGCCGCCATCGCGGTCAGGATCCGGATCATCTCGCCTCCTCGGCTTCTCGCCTCAACGCCCGGGCGAGCAGCAGAAACAGCCCGATCGCGAGGAAATAGAAGGGCACCAATGTGTAAAAGGCCACCTGCAGGGAATGGCCGGGATAGGATGGGCGCAGCCAGTCGCTCGCGAAGCCGAGCCAGGTCGGCCCGAGCCCGAGCCCGACCAGATTCATGACCAGCAGCAGCAAGGCGCCGGAGAGCACCCGCTCATTGGGCCGCACCGATTCCTGGACGAGGGCGACGGCGGGCGAGAGGTAGAAATAATTGAGGGCCGTCGGCACGATCAGGAACAGCATCGCCAGCTGCCAGCCGGGCGCCCAAACGAAGCCGATGAAGAAGGGGATCGCGATCGCCAGCCCGATCGCCGGAATGAAGGCGTAGGCGCGGCGGTCGCGGGGGACGAGCCGGTCGACCAGCCGGCCGGCGAGGAAGATGCCGCCGCCCATGCCGATCAGGACGAGCAAGGCGTACCAGACCGCCACCTGCTCCAGCGTCATGCCCTTCTCCTCCATCAGGAACAGGACGGTGAAATTGCCCGCGGCATAGGTGATGAACTGGTTCGCGGCGCAGGCGAGCGCCACGAGGAGGAGGACGGGGCGGGTGAAGAACATCTTCATCGTCCCGCCGAACGGCGCCTTGGCCGGCGGCACGTAACTCTCCGGCGCTGCGTCGGCGGGCATGTCCAGCGCACCGCGGCGCGGCTCCTTGACCACCAGCCAGACGACGAGGGCAGCGACGATCCCGACCGCGCCGACCGCGAGGAAGGCGTCGCGCCAGCTATAGGCGGCGGCGACCGACGCGCCGAAGGCAACGCCCAGCGCCTGGCCGATGGGCGGCCCGACATTGAACAGGCCGAGCGCGGTGCCGCGTGTCCCCGGCGGGAAATAGTCCGAAATGATGGCGTAGGAGGGCGGAACGCCGCCGGCCTCGCCGAGCCCGACCGTCATTCGCGCGATCGCCAGCTGCGGATAGGTGTTGGCCATGCCGCAGGCGACGGTCGCGGCGCTCCACAGGGCGCAGGCGAAGGACAGGACCTTCACCCGGTTCGACCGGTCCGCGAACCAGGCGACCGGGATGGAGATCACGCAATAGAAGATCGCGAAGTAGAGGCCGCTGATCAGGCCGAGCTGGGTGTGGGAGAGGCCCAGCTCGTCCCGGATCGGCTTGGCCAGGATCGACAGGAGCTGCCGGTCCAGGAAGTTCAGCACATAGATGAAGCACAAGATGGCGAGCGCGACCCAGGCAGCCTTGCCCGGGCGCGCCGCCATGGCCGGCGGCCGCGACGCGATGCCGGCGCCGCTCATCTAGAAGGCGTAGCCGGCGCGGATACCGATCGTGCGCGGCCGCAACCGGGCATAGCGGGCATCGAGGAACGCCTCGGGGTGGACGTAGGTGATCGAATTGTCGTCGAGCAGGTTCTCGACATAAGCGGTGATGTTGAGATCACCGACGATAACCCCCGCATAGAGATTCACGTTCGTCCAGGCGTCGGTGAAGTCATAGGTGGCGGCGGGGACGCCGGGCCGGCCCGGCACGAACGGAAACTGGTTCGGGAAAGAGCCGACATGGGAGATGTTCATCGCCGCCCAGCCATTGGCGCGCGGGCTGAGCGTGAAATCGTAGCGGAACGTCGCCGAGCCCTGGAAATGCGGAGAGGCGAGCCGGGTGCCGACCGTGGCGCCGGAGATCGCCGCTTCCGAGGCGGTGAGATCGGTGACCTTGGCCTCGTTGATCGAGCCGTTGAGCGCGATGCTGAAGCCCTGGAAGGGCCGCGCGAGCAGCTCCAGCTCGAGGCCGTAGCTCTCCGCCGCGCCGATATTGGTCGCGAACTGGAGCGTGTCGGAGACCCGGTTGGCCTGCACCTGGATGTTGCGCCAGTCGATATAATAAGCGGCGATATTGGCGGTGAGGTCGCCGTTCAGCCAGCGGCCTTTCAGACCCACCTCATATTGGGTGAGCTTGTCCGAAGTCGCGCCTGGCGGGATGACGATGTCGTTCGGGTCGAGCGTGCTGACCCGGCCCGCATTGGCATTCACAACGGGCGGACGGAAGCCGGTCGAGATCGAGGCATAGGTGGTGAGGTTGGGAGCCGGTCGCCAGGAGATGCTGCCTTTGTAGGACAGCCGGTCGTCCTCGACCCGAAGGCCGGTCGCGGCCGGGATCGGCGTCACAGTGATCGGGAAATTCTGGATGCCGAAGAAAGCGAGCGTCAGATAATTGCTGTTATAGCCGCCCGCACGGGTGAAGCCCTGCACGGCGATGCTGCCGTAGCGCAGGCCGCCGGTGACCCACAAATCGTCGGTGAAGCGGAAGGTCAGCTCGCCGAAGCCGGCAATCTCGCTCTGGTCGGCATAGGACTGGAACACCTGATAATATTCGTTGGGCAGACCGGTGAGGCCCCGCGCGGTGAGATATTCAGGGGTCGAGCGGTAGCGGAAGTCGACCGTCCGGCGCTTGTCGAAATAGAAGCCGCCAATCACCCAGTCGAACCGCCCGCCCGGCGCGGAGACGAGGCGCGTCTCCTGCACGAACAGATCGTCATAGCCATAGGCGTCGAGCGCGAAGGGGAAGGTGTTGCCGAAGGTGCCCTGCAGATCGACGTAGAAGCTCGCATCATAGGTCGAGAGCGTCGACGAGCTGATCAGCTCGGCGAAGTCCATGTCGTAATTGACCGTTACATTGTAGTTTTCGAGCTTGCCCTGGAACAGATCCGGCCGGTCTGACCGGCGCACAAATTCGCCGCGCAGAGGGTTGATCAGGCCGGAATCCGCCGGGTTGCTCTCTTCGTAGGACGCGAGCACGCGGACGGACAGGCGGTCGCTGGGCCGGAAGAGCAGCATCGCGCGGAAGCCGAACGCCTCGAGGCTGTTCGAATCCTCGACGCCCGTGCCGATATTGTTCACCCAGCCATCCTCGTTCCGGTAATAGCCGGTGAGCCGGAAGCCGATATTGTCCTCGATGATCGGCACGTTGATCATCGCGTCATAGCGCTGGCGCAGCGAGTCCGAACCGGTCAGGCCGAAATCGACCCGGGCCGAGGCCTGGAACTCGTTGACGTTGGGGCTGCGCGTGATGATCCGCATCGCACCGGAGAGCGAGCTGGAGCCGAACAGCGTCCCCTGGGGCCCGCGAAGGAACTCCACCCGCTCCACGTCGTAGAGGTTAGGATCGAGAATGGTGGAATTGCCGTTCGCTGAGATGGGCAGCTCGTCAACATAGATGGCGACCGGGCTCTGCAGGTTCGCGCTATAGCCATTGGTGTTGATGCCGCGACTGGTGAAATTGTTGAAATTCTGAGTCGGCCGGTTGATCACGATGCCGGGCGTGTTCTGGGCGATGCCCTCATAGCCGACGATACCAAGCTCGTTGAGCTGGTCCTGATTATAGGCGGTCACCGAGACCGGCACGTCCTGCAGCCGCTCGGCGCGCCGCGTGGCGGTGACGACCACCTCATTGCCCTGGGCGGGCGCCGCCTCGTCGTCGGTTCGCTGACCCTGCGCCGCCCCCTCCTGCGATTCGGCGGCGGGGGATGCGTCCTGCGCTTTGGCCGGCGCGGCGGTAGCGATCATGGCGCCGGCACAGACCGACGCGAGGAGAAGTGCCCTCATCTTTCAACCCTCCCAGTGAGCACCGGTCATTCTTGCCGGCCCTTCGGAGGTAAACCTGCGCCCGGAAACGAGCCTTGTCAACATTCACTATCACGTGCGTGAATGAAATTTCTGCTGACTTTCGGGCGTGTCGAGAGAGCCTTCAGGACGATGTGACCCTGCGGATTAAAGGGTGTTCGCTCCCGGCGAATCTCCTTATCCGCTTGATCTTCCTCGCAATGCGTCGAGGGTAGCGAATTGATTCGGGGTGATGGCTGGCGGGATTGGGGAAATGCACAATATCGGGAAAAATGCCCAGCGCCTGAAGAAGGCAGGCCCGGCCGAGGCGAGCCCTACGCCCGGCAATGACATCATCCACGGCACCGCCGGCGCGGACTACATCACCGACTCTCTGGGCGGCAATGACGAGTTTTACGGCGAGGGCGGCGACGATATCCTCTACGCCTCCCGCAACCCGGGCGTCACCGGCTCGGTCCTGCTCGACGGCGGCGACGACAATGACAGGCTCACCTTCGCGTCCGACTTTGAGGTCGGGAGCGTCATCCTGCGCGGCGGCAGTGGCCGGGACCTGATCGAAGCCTCAGGCGGACTGACCATCTCGGTGGACGCCGGCGCGGACGCGGACATCCTCAACATCGGCCGGGAAGGCACGGCCTACACGATCGCGCTCGGCACGGGCGCGGACATCATCTCCTTTTCGGGCGTGGAGTTTACCTGGGACCCGGGTCCCGCGATGCTGCTGACCGACTTCGAGACCGGGCCGGGCGGCGACCGGTTCGCGTTCGAGCAATATCTGGCGAAGCTCGTCGGCTGGAACCCGACGCTCAGCCCCTTCGCCACGGGGCATCTCGCGCTTGTCCAGCAAGGCGCGGACACCGTGCTCCGGATCGACCGCGACGGCACCGGGAGCGCCTTTCCCACCATCGATTTCGCCATTTTCCAAGGCCGCCTCGCCACGAGCTTCACCGTCGACAATGTCGGTTTCGCACTGGACGGCGGCGCGACGCCCGGCCTCATTCTTTCCGGCACGGTCGGCGAGGACCGGATTTACGGTGCGGGCGGCGACGACCTGATCGATGGCGGCGGCGAGCATGACGAGATTTTTGGCGGCGCCGGCAATGACGTGATCCAGGGCGGCGCCGGCAGTGACCGGCTCGACGGCCAGTTCGGCGACGACCGCCTGCACGGCGGCGACGAGGCCGACCAGCTCAGCGAAGACTATGGCGGCAACGACCGGCTTTATGGCGAGGGCGGCGGCGACATCATCAACGTGACGCGCGTGCGCTCCGAGACCGCCACCGACATCCTGGCGGAGGGCGGCGAGGGCAGAGACTCGCTCTATTTCTTCGGGCTGACGAGCAGCCGGGTGCACCGGCTGACCTATAATGGCGGGACGGGCGACGACTATATCAGCATCGAAAGCGGCGTCGCTACGGCCGCAGTCGACGCCGGCGAAGGCGATGACGACCTCTATCTCCTCCTCAACGACGCCTATTACACCGTCACCCTGGGCGCCGGCGCCGACCATGTCCGCCTGTACAACAACAATTTCGCCCATGCGGTTCTGCAGCATCTCCGCTTCACCGATTTTCAGGCGGGCGCGGGCGGGGATATCCTGGAGTTCAGCACCTCGATGCTGAAGGGCAAGCTGCTCACCTGGAACGGCACGACCGACCCTTTCTCGCTCGGGCTGCTCCGGCTCGCGCAGCGCGGCACCGACGCCATGATCCTGGCGGACCGGGACGGCGACGGCCAGGGCCTGGAGACCCTGGTCACCTTCGCCAATCTGAATGCGGCCAGCCTGGTCGCCGCCAATCTCTTCGGCTTCCAGCCGGGATCCGTCACCAACATGTCCGGCGACGAGGATGAGACCTTCACCGGCGGCACGGGGCCCGACGTCTTCAACGGCCTTGGCGGCAATGACACGCTCATCGGCGCCGGCGGCGGCGATACGCTGGACGGCGGGATTGGCAACGACCTGCTTTTTTCCGGCACCTACTTCGCCAACTGGAACAACCCCAACACCATCCCGGTCCTCGACACCGGGACCGAGGTTGACACGTTGCGCGGCCAGGCGGGCGACGATGTCCTGGTCGCCGGCTATGGCGATAATGTCGACGGCGGCGCCGATTACGACATCCTGTTCATCAGCTTCCGCGGCGCCGCGGCCGGAATCACCGCCGATTTCGCGGCGCTGGCGGCGGGCGGGACGCTCAATATCGGCGGTGGCCTCATCCAGAATGTCGAGCGCCTGCGCTGGGTCGAGGGCAGCGAGTTCGCCGACAATTTCACCATGGAAAATACCGGGGGCGACGGCGCGACCGTCTATGGCCGTGGCGGCGACGATACGATCGTCGCGGCCATGGGCACGGGCGAGATTTACGGCGGCGACGGCAACGACACGATCGATTCCAGCAGCAACGGCTATGGGCGGCCGGTTTATGGCGA
>Ga0070665_100000516_pt1 | contig 55112 bp, 52 predicted proteins | sample KBSS13metaG_FD_65862 | JGI IMG/M metagenome (GOLD analysis project Ga0070665, IMG submission 65862) | Switchgrass rhizosphere microbial communities from Kellogg Biological Station, Michigan, USA - KBS S1-3 metaG | ecosystem: Host-associated > Plants > Roots > Rhizosphere > Soil ...
CCAGTCACGAGAGGTCGACCCGGGCGGTCACCCGGCTCGTCTGCTTCGCTTGGTCGAGCCTGACCGTCCAGGTGCCACCCTCCGGCGAGCCGCACGGGGTGGGGTTGGAGTCCGGCGGACCCGTGGCGCACGCCATCTCCAGGACCCGGGCCCCCACCACGGTGCGGGTGGTGCGGGCGACCTCGCCGTCGGTCCACACGTTCAGGGCCGTGACCCTGGCCAGGGCCAGCCCGCCGGGGCCGGTGGCCTGGACGACTCCGGAGAGGCGGTACCGGAGGTAGACGGCGCCGGCGAACGGGAACCGGAACGTCTGCGTGTCCGGGGGACCCTGGTCGAGCGAGATCGCGGGGTACTTCGTCCCGTCGATGGCGAGGACGATGTGCGACACCTTCACTGTGCCGGTCACCGACCCCAGGACGGCCGGGGTGCGCACCGTCAGCGAGTCGACGCTGTGCCGGGCGCGGATCCAGTGGGTGACCTCGAGGTCACCGGAGGGCAGCACCCGGCTCCGGACGTACGCCGTCGCCGGCGACAGCCGGACCGGAGGGGCGTAGGGATCCCCGGAGACGGGACGGATCCGGCCACCGTCGCCGCCACGTCCGGTCCACGTCAGCGCACTCACGACCACCACCGCGACGGCCACCAGGACGGCGATCCCGGCACGCCGCCGAGGCCGCACCCGCGCCAGAGCCGCACGAGCCTCCGACGGTCGTCGGCGCACCGCGAGGGCGGGGGTCGGCACGGATTCCAGCTCGGGCTCGGGCTCAGGCTGGACCTCCGGCTCCGGCACCGGCACCGGCCTCAGCCTCGGCCGTGGTGAGGGGCTCGGTGTCGGCCGTGGTGCGGGCGGGGGCCGTCGCGTTGCCCGGGGTCTCGTCCCCGCATCGTTCTCCGGGCCGTGTGCACCTTCGGCCTCGGCGCCGTCGCCGAAGGGATAGAGGTTGAGCCAGCCCCATGCGGTCGGGTCGTCTCCGGAGAAGGTCGCAGCGTAAGGCGAGGGCTCGACTGTCGAGTCCTCGGTCGCCTGCGTCTTGTTCTTCCTGAACCGCTTCTGGGTGCTCATTCACCCGCTCCTCGGTACGGCGTCCTACACCGGGGGGCGGTGATCAGTGCGTGGTTCTGGTAGCCAGGTGAGCGTAGTCGCCCGGACCGGGGTACGTCACCAGGGTGGCTGCACCCTGACCCAGATGGGGGTGGTGCCGCGGGCGCGCCCACCCGCGGCACCACCGCCCCGGACCGACCCCCTCAAGGAGGTGGAGGGTCGGCGGCTCAGCCGGCCAGAAGGGACTTCATGGCCGGCACGGTGGCGGCGCCCGACGACGGGGTGAGCCAGACCCGCTCACCCTCCTCGAGGCCGAGCGCGCGGGCGTGAGACCGGGTGGTGACGACCGAGACCTCCTGGCCCTCGTCGGTCCCGGCGACGAGGCGCACCTCGAAGCCGACCCGGGTGAGCCGCAGGATGTCGGCCGACGTGCTGCCCGCGAGGTCCGGCGTGAGGGCGATCTCGATGTCGTGCGGGCGTAGCCGGATCTCCCCGAGCTGGGTGACCTCGCCGAGGAAGCTCATCACGAAGTCGTTGGCCGGCTTGTCGTAGAGCGAGTCCGGCGTTCCGACCTGTTCGATGCGGCCGTCGTTGATGACGACGATCTCGTCGGCGACCTCCATCGCCTCCTCCTGGTCGTGGGTCACGAACACCGTCGTCACCGGGACCTCGTCATGGAGGCGACGCAGCCAGTCGCGCAGCTCCTTGCGCACCTTCGCGTCCAAGGCCCCGAACGGCTCGTCGAGCAGGAGCACCTTGGGCTGGACGGCGAGGGCGCGGGCCAGGGCCATCCGCTGGCGCTGTCCACCCGACAGCTGCGACGGCAGCCGGTCCGCGAACTGCGACAGGTGCACGAGCTTCAGCAGCTCCTCGACACGCTCCCGCACCTCGCCCTTCGACTTCCTGCGGATCTCCAGGCCGAAGGCGACGTTCTTGGCCACCGTCATGTGCTTGAACACCGCGTAGTGCTGGAAGACGAAGCCGACGTTGCGCTTCTGCGGAGACATCCGCGTGGCGTCGACACCCTCGATGCTGACGGTGCCGGTGTCGGCCTTCTCCAGGCCGGCGATGATCCGCAGCAGCGTCGACTTGCCGCCACCGGACGGACCGAGCAACGCCGTCAGCTGCCCGGTGGGCAGGGACACGTTGACGTCCTCCAGGGCGACGAAGTCGCCGAACCTCTTGTTGACGTTTCTGATCTCGATACTCATGAGGTGGACTCCTGGGGGCGCAACAGGGAGACGACGAGGATGCAGAGCACGCTGATCGCGACCAGGATGAAGGCCACGGCGTACGCCTCGTTCTGGGCGAAGTTGTTGTACTTCTGCTCGACCACGAGCGGCGCGGTCTGCGTCTGCCCGGTCAGGTTTCCCGAGACGATCTTGAGGGCACCGAACTCGCCCAGAGAGCGAGCCAGCGAGAGGACCACGCCGTACACGACGGCCCACTTGATGGCCGGCAGCGTGATCCGCCGCAGGACCTGGACGGCGTTCGCGCCCAGGCTCCGAGCGGCCTGCTCCTGGTCGTCGCCGACCTCCTCGAGCACCGGCACGACCTCGCGTACGACGAGGGGCAGGGCGACGAAGCACGTCGCCATGATCATGCCGGGACTGTTGAAGATCACGACCAGCCCGTGCGACTCCAGGGTCGGCCCGAACCAGCCGTAGCGACCGCTGTAGACCAGCATCAGGGCCAGCCCGATGACCACGGGCGAGACCGACATCGGCAGGTCGATCAGCGCTGACAGGACCCGCTTGCCGGGGAACTGGTAGCGCACCAGCAGGAGTGCCATGCCGACGCCGAACACGGTGTTGATGATGACCGCCCAGATGGAGATCTCGACGGTGACCAGCAGGGCGTGGGTGACATCCGGGTCCGACAGCGCGGCGTTGAAGCTGGCCAAGCCGTCGGAGAACGTCCGCTGCGTGAGCGTGATGACGGGCCAGCCCACCAGGAAGAAGACGTAGCCGATCGCGAGCAGGCGCACGGCCCACTTCGCCGGAAGGGAGAGCTCAACCACGGCGAGCCATCCTTCGCTGCAGGACGTCCAGGGCGACGATCACCAGCAGGGCGACGCCCAGCATGATCGTGGCCAGAGCAGCCGCGGACGTCCGATCGCCACCCTCGATGAAGGTCAGCACCCGTACCGAGACGGCCTCGGTCCTGAACGGCAGCGAGCCGCTCAGCAGCACCAGCGAGCCGTACTCGGAGATCGCACGGGCGAACGACAACGCCGCACCCGCCGCGATGGCCGGGATGATCGAGGGCAGCACGATCCGGCGCAGGATCGTCGTCCGGGTCGCGCCCAGCGAGGCGGCGGCCTCCTCGACGTCGCCCTCGAGCTCGGCCAGCACCGGCTGGACCGTGCGGACGATGAACGGCAGCGTCACGAACGCGAGTGCGAGCGTCACCGAGTTGCGGGTGTTGGACACGTTGATCCCCAGCGGGCTCTTGGGTCCGTAGAGACCGAGCAGCACCAGACCGGCCACGACCGTCGGCATCGCGAACGGGATGTCGATCAGCAGGTCGAGCAGGCGCTTACCCCAGAAGCGGTCGCGGACCAGGACCCAGGCGATCAGGGTGCCCATCACGACGTTGATGGCGGTGACGACGAGCGACTGGCCCACGGTCAGCTTGATGGCTGCCCAGGACTGCGGGTTCTTGAGCGTGTCGACGTACCCGCTCCACCCGCCCTCACCCGCGGTCGCGACGATCGCGGCCAACGGGATGAGGACGAGCAGGCTGAACCAGATCATCCCGATCCCGAGACCCAGGCTCGGGCCCTTCGTCAAGGTCCAACGGACACCCGGACGGCCGCGCCCGACCGCCCGGGTGTCCTGACTGAGGACGGCAGTCGACATGGGTCAGCTGCCGATGTTGAGACCGGAGATGATCTTGGTGATGATCCCGGTCTTGTCGTCGAAGAACTCCGTGTTGGCCTTGCTCCAGCCGCCGAAGTCCTTATCGATCGTGTACTGCGTCTTGATCGCGGGGTAGGGGTTGCTCGGGTCGTTGGCACCCTTGACGTCCGTCTGGACGCCCGAGATCACCGGCCGGAAGCCCGACTGGGCGTAGAGGGTCTGGCCCGCCTTGCTGAGCTGGAAGTCCAGGAAGTCCTGGGCCGCCGGCTTGGCGTCGGTGGTGATGGCGGCCGGGTTCTCGATCAGCAGCGTGTCGTCGGGGACGATGTAGTCGACGTCGTCTCCGGCGGCCTTGGCCTCGATCGAGTCGTTCTCGTAGGCGAGCAGCACGTCACCGTTGCCGGCGAGGAACGACGCCAGGGCGTCGCTACCGCTGCCCGGGAGGGCGACGGCGTTGTGCAGCAGCTTGGTCACGAAGTCCTTGGCGGTGGCGTCGGAGCCACCGGGAGCGTTCGCGGCGTGCGCCCAGGCGGCCAGGATGTTCCACTTCGCCGACCCGGAGGAGGAGGGGTTGGGGGTGATGATCTTGACGCCGGGCTTGACCAGGTCGTCCCAGCTCTTGATCCCGAGGGGGTTGCCCTTGCGGACCAGGAAGACCACCTCGGAGTCGGTGAGGATGCCGTGGGTCGCGTTCTGGTCCCAGTTCTTGTCGACCAGGCCGGCGTCGACCAGCGACTGCACGTCGGGGGTCAGGGAGAGGTGGACCTCGTCGGCGTGGAGGCCGCCGGCCACGGCACGCGACTGGTCACCGGAGGCGCCGTACGACGTGGTGAACGAGACGTTCTTGCCGGCGTCGGTCTTCTGGAAGGCAGAGATGACGGGCTCGTTGGCGTTCTTGAGGACTGAGAAGCCGACGATGCTGAGCTGGTCCTTGTCGGACGACGAGCCGCTCGAGGCAGCACAGCCGGACAGGATGGCCGGCACGGCGGCAGCCGCGGCGGTCAGCGCGATGAGCCTGTTCCGCTGGATCATGGTCAGGGTCCTTACTTGTTCTCGGGTTCCAACGTAAGTCACGTTGTTTGCTAGAGATTATCAGGAAGGATCACTCCGGGACGAATCCGGCCGGTCGACATGCCGAGTTTTGGGGACGCCTCGCCTCGACGGCCGCGTCCGGCCGGCCGCTCCTCGCGGGCCGGATGCGCAGCGTCGTGCGCAGGGTCACTGTCCGAAAGTCGGGGCTCGCTCGGATCAGCCCGTTCGCCGGACTATCGTGGGGAGTCGCGCGCCGAGCACCGGAACTCTTGGCGAGACACGCCCCAGCAGCTGAAGGAAGTGCACGTAGGTGTCCAAGCAGGTCAAGCGGCTCGACCGCGTGATCATCCGGTTCGCAGGCGACTCGGGCGACGGGATGCAGCTGACCGGGGACCGGTTCACCCAGGAGTCCGCCGCGTTCGGCAACGACCTCTCGACGCTGCCCAACTTCCCGGCCGAGATCCGGGCTCCCCAAGGCACGCTGCCCGGGGTGTCGTCGTTCCAGGTGCACTTCGCCGACCACGACATCCTCACGCCCGGCGACGCCCCCGACGTGCTGGTCGCGATGAACCCCGCGGCGCTGCGGGCGAACCTCGGAGACCTGCCGAAGGGCGCCGCGATCGTCGTCGACACCCACGACTTCACCGCCCGCAACCTGACCAAGGCGGGGTACACCGACAACCCGCTGGACGACGACTCGCTGTCGGGGCCGTTGAGTGGGTACGCCGTCCACCCGCTCGACCTGACCGGCATGACGGTCGAGGCGGTCAAGGAGTTCGGCCTGTCGCGCAAGGATGCCGCCCGGGCCAAGAACATGTTCGCCCTGGGGCTGCTCTCGTGGCTCTACGGCAGGCCGACCGAGTCGACGATCGCCTTCCTGCAGAAGCGGTTCGCCAAGGTCCCCGACATCCGCGACGCCAACATCACGGCCTACCGCGCGGGCTGGAACTTCGGTGAGACCACCGAGACCTTCGTGGTCTCCTACGAGATCAAGCCCGCACCGATGCCGATGGGCACCTATCGGAACATCACCGGCAACCTGGCCCTGGCCTACGGACTGATCGCCGGCGCCGTGCAGTCGGGGCTCCCGCTGTTCCTGGGCTCCTACCCGATCACGCCGGCCTCCGACATCCTCCACGAGCTCAGCAAGCACAAGGCCTTCGGTGTCACGACGTTCCAGGCCGAGGACGAGATCGCCGGCATCGGCGCCGCCATCGGCGCTTCGTTCGCGGGCAGTCTCGGCGTGACCACGACCTCCGGCCCCGGCCTCGCCCTGAAGTCGGAGTCGATCGGGCTCGCCGTGATGACCGAGCTCCCGCTGCTGGTCGTCGACGTCCAGCGTGGCGGCCCGTCGACCGGGCTGCCCACCAAGACCGAGCAGGCCGACCTCCTCCAGGCGATGTTCGGCCGCAACGGCGAGTCCCCCGTCCCGATCGTCGCGCCGCGGTCCCCCGGCGACTGCTTCGACGCGACCCTCGAGGCGATCCGGATCGCGGTCACCTACCGCACGCCCGTGATGCTGCTGTCCGACGGGATGCTGGCCAACGGCTCCGAGCCCTGGCGCGTTCCCGACCTGTCCGAGCTGCCCGAGATCGACCCGGCGTTCGCGACCTCGACGAACCACGTGGTCTCGACAAGCTCGACCGACAAGAACGGCTCGACCGACAAGAACGGCTCGACCGACAAGAACGGCTCGACCGGCGAGAACGGCTCGACCGACGAGAAGCGTGAGTTCTGGCCCTACCTCCGCGACGAGCAGACGCTCGCCCGCCCCTGGGCGATCCCGGGGACGCCGGGGCTCGAGCACCGGATCGGCGGACTCGAGAAGGGCGACGGGCACGGCAACATCAGCTACGACCCCGTCAACCACGACTTCATGGTCCGCACCCGCGCGGCGAAGGTGGAGCGGATCGCGGGGTCGTTGCCGCCGCTCGAGGTCGACGACCCCGATGGCCTGGCGAAGGTGCTCGTGCTGGGCTGGGGCTCGACGTACGGGCCGATCGGAGCGGGCGTACGCCGGGTGCGCAAGGCCGGCTACCGCGTCGCCCAGGTCCACCTGCGCCACCTCAACCCGTTCCCCCGCGACCTGGGCGACATCCTGGCCCGCTACGACAAGGTGCTGATCCCGGAGATGAACCTCGGCCAGCTCGCGATGCTGGTCCGGTCGCGCTACCTGGTCGACGCGGTCGGCTACAACCACGTCCGCGGGCTGCCGCTCAAGGCCGCCGAGCTGGCCGAGGCGATCGGCAACCTGGTCGCCGACGCCGAGGGCATCGAGGTCGACCTGGCCGCCAGCGTCCGCGCCACGATCTCAGGAGACGACCGATGACTTCCACCGAGCTGCCCCTGCCCGTGATGCGCAGCGGGATCGAGCTGGTGCCCACCCAGGACCAGCCGCAGACCGGCAAGGAGTACACCAGCGACCAGGAGGTCCGCTGGTGCCCCGGCTGCGGGGACTACGCCGTGCTCAAGGCGGTGCAGGGGTTCCTGCCCGACCTCGGTCTGCGTCGCGAGAACATCGTGTTCGTCTCCGGCATCGGGTGCTCGTCGCGGTTCCCGTACTACCTCGAGACCTACGGCATGCACTCGATCCACGGCCGCGCCCCGTCGATCGCGACCGGCATCGCCACCTCGCGCGCGGACCTCTCGGTCTGGGTCGTCACCGGCGACGGCGACGCCCTGTCGATCGGCGGCAACCACCTGATCCACGCGCTGCGCCGCAACGTGAACATGACGATCCTGCTGTTCAACAACCGGATCTACGGCCTCACCAAGGGTCAGTACTCCCCCACCTCCGAGACCGGCAAGGTCACCAAGTCCACGCCGATGGGCTCCCTCGACCACCCGTTCAACCCGGTGTCGCTGGCGCTCGGCGCCGAGGCGACGTTCGTGGCCCGCACCATCGACTCCGACCGCAAGCACCTCACGGCCGTGCTCGCCGCGGCGGCCGAGCACCGCGGTACGTCGTTCGTGGAGATCTACCAGAACTGCCCGATCTTCAACGACGGCGCGTTCGACGCGGTGAAGTCGCCGACGACCCGCGACGAGGCGATCATCCCGCTCGTCCACGGCGAGCCGATCCGCTTCGGCACGGACGGCGCGCGGGGGTTGATCCGCGACAGCGCCACCGGCGGTGTCAAGGTCGTCGACATCGGTGACGCCCCCGACCAGGTCTCGCCCGACGACGTGCTCATGCACGACGCCCACAGCCCCGACGCGACCACGGCGTTCGCGATCTCGCGGCTGACCGACGCGGGCCGGCTGCACCAGGCACCGATCGGCATCTTCCGCCAGGTCTCACGCCCGACGTACGACGACCAGGCACGCGACCAGATCGCCGAGGCGTCCGCCGGTGTCGCCGGCACGAAGTCCGACCGTCTGGCCGCCCTCATCGGTGGCGGCGACACCTGGACCGTGGCCTAGGAGCATCGACCACCTTGTCAGAGTCCCGTCGCGGCTTCCTGCTGGGAGTCGCGGCCTACCTGCTGTGGGGTGCCTTCCCGCTCTACTGGCCGCTCCTGGAGCCGGCCGGAGCGATCGAGATCCTGGCCCACCGGATCTTCTGGTCGCTGGTGGTGATGGGGGTACTGATCCTGGCCCTGGGCCGGGGCCCGGCGTTTCGGCGGATGGTGGCCGACCGTCGCGTGGCACGGCTGCTCGCGCTGGCCGCGTGTTTGATCACGGTCAACTGGGCGACGTACATCTGGAGCGTCAACAACGGCCACGTCGTCGAGTCGTCGCTGGGCTACTTCATCAACCCGCTGGTCACGGTGCTGATGGGCGTCTTCATCCTCGGGGAACGCCTGCGGAGCTGGCAGTGGGCGGCGATGGCGGTGGCGGGACTCGCGGTCGTCGTGCTGAGCGTCGACTACGGCCGGCTGCCGTGGGTGGCGCTGGTGCTGGCGTTCTCCTTCGGCAGCTACGGCCTGTGCAAGAAGAAGGCGGGCGCACCACCGATCGAGAGCCTCACGTTCGAGACGCTGGTGATCGGGCCGTTCGCGCTGGCGTACGTCGTGTGGCTGAGCGCTCGCGGCGACTCGAACTTCACCAGCCACGGCGTCGGCCACCTGCTGCTGCTCCTGTCGACCGGCGTGGTCACCGCGGTGCCACTGATCTGCTTCGGCGGAGCGGCCATCCGGGTCTCGATGACGACGCTCGGGCTGCTGCAGTACCTCGCCCCGATCCTGCAGTTCGCGTTGGGGGTCCTGTACTTCCACGAGGACATGCCGACCGGCCGGTGGCTCGGGTTCGGGCTGGTCTGGGTGGCGCTGGCGATCTTCACGTTCGACTCGGCCCGCCATCGTCGGCGTACGCTCCGGCTCGGCGTCGAGGTGGTGGCGGTGTGACTCGGACTAGGGTCACCGGATGACGGTCGACCTCTTCGCCGGGATCTCGGTCAGCGACCTCGCGCAGGCCCGCGCGTGGTACGAGCGGTTCTGGGGGTCGGAGCCGGCGTTCTTGCCGAACGACGTCGAGGCGGTCTGGGAGGTCGGCGAGCACGCCTACGTCTACATCGAGCTCCGCCCGGACCACGCCGGGCATGCGCAGTGCACGCTGTTCGTCGACGACCTCGAGGGCTGGGTCGACCCGATCGTCGCGCGGGGGATCGAGCCGGAGGTCCGCGAGACGTACGAGAACGGCGTGCGGCACGTGACCTTCCGTGACCCCGACGGGAACGAGATCAGCTTGGGAGCCCCGCCGACCGAGCCTGCGAGGTAGGCGAGTGGGCGACAGATCGAACTGAGCGACCCGTCTCGAGATCCGGCCCCGCCGACCGGGCGTCAGGCGGAACGGGTGGCCACGATGTCGGCGAAGTTCTCCAGCGCCTGGCGGACCGGCCCGTCGGGCAGCACCGCCAGCAGGGCCTTGGCCTCCTGCGCGCGGGCGACGACGTAGTCACGAGCCTCGCCCATGGCCGGGTGGGCCCGCAGCAGCGTGAGCGCCTCGGCGTGCAGGCCGTCGTCGCTCAGGTCGGAGTCGAGGAGCTGCAGCAGGCGTGCGTCCTCGGGGCGCGTCGACGCCTGCGCCATCAGCACCGGCAGGGTGGGCACACCCTCGCGCAGGTCGGTGCCCGGCGTCTTGCCGGACTGCATCGAGTCGGAGGCGACGTCGAGGATGTCGTCGGAGAGCTGGAACGCCGTCCCGACGATGTGGCCGTACGACGTCAGCGCCTCCTCGACCTCGGCGGTCGCACCCCCGAAGCGGGCGCCGTAACGGGCGGAGGTCGCGATCAACGACCCGGTCTTGCCGGCCACGACGTCGAGGTAGTGCTCGAGCGGGTCGTCACCGGCGACGGGCTTGACCGTCTCCTGGATCTGGCCCTCGACCAGTCGGGTGAAGGTCTGGGCCTGGATGCGCACGGCGTCCGGACCCAGCTCGGCGGTGAGCTCCGACGACTTCGAGAACAGGAAGTCGCCGGTCAGGATCGCGACGTGGTTGTCCCACCGCGCGTTGGCCGACTCGGCCCCACGCCGCAGGGCGGCCTCGTCCATCACGTCGTCGTGGTACAGCGAAGCCAGGTGGGTCAGCTCCACCACGCACGCGGCGGTGATGACGTCGTCGGAGTCGGGGTGCGACCCGCTCTCGGCCGCGAGCAGGACCAGCAGCGGGCGGAAACGCTTGCCGCCGGCCTCCATCAGGTGGCTGGCGGCGTCCGTCACGAACGGCGCCCGGCTCCGGACGTGTCCGGTCAGGGCCGCCTCGACCTCCCGGATCCGCTCCTCGAGCCGGCGCGCCAGTGCCTCGTCGGTCACCGGCATCGCCAGGCCGACGTCGCCTGGGCGAACTGGAGCGGGGCTCACCTGATGAATACTCCCGCAGTTCGCGCCAGATCGAGAACCGGGCCCGGCAGGATGCCCAACGCGATGGTCGCCGCGGCCGCGACGCCGATCGCAGTGGCGGTCAGCACCGACGGGTGCGCGACGTGGGCGCTGTCCTCCTCGGGCTCGTGGAAGTACATGACCACGATCACCCGGACGTAGAAGAACGCCGCGGCAGCGCTGGCCAGGATCGCCACGATGACCACGGGCCACGCACCCGCAGCCAGGGCCACCTCGAAGACCGCCCACTTGCCGGTGAAGCCGGCGGTCAGCGGGATGCCGGCCATGCTGAGCAGGAACAGGGCGAACACCCCGGCCACGACCGGCGAGTGCTTTCCGAGCCCGGCCCAGCGGGAGATCGTCCCCTGCTCGCCGGCGGAGTCGCGGACCAGCCCGACGACGGCGAAGGCGCCGAGGGTGGTCAGGCCGTAGGTGACCAGGTAGAAGAGGACCGCCTGCAGGGAGGTGATCTGCCCGGGGTGGATCTCGGCGCTGCCCTGCAGTCCGACGACCCCGGTCAGCAGGAAGCCGGTGTGGGCGACCGACGAGTAGGCGAGCATCCGCTTCATGTCCGTCTGCACGAGCGCCAGCACCGTGCCGACGAGCATGGTCAGGATCGCGATCACCCACATCATCGGCTGCCAGGTCCAGCGGGCTTGACCGAACGCGACGTAGAACAGCCGCAGGATCGCCCCGAACGCCGCAGCCTTGGTCGCGGCGGCCATGAACGCCGTCACCGCCGTGGGAGCGCCCTGGTAGACGTCGGGAACCCAGGCCTGGAACGGCGCGGCACCGACCTTGAAGAGCAGACCGACCGTGAGCATGCCCATGCCGATGACCAGCAGCGTCTGGTTACCGGCGTTGTTGGCGACGGCCTCGTTGATGGCACCGAAGTCCATCGAGCCGGCGTACCCGTAGATCAGCGCGACGCCGTAGAGGAAGAAGCCCGACGAGAACGCGCCGAGCAGGAAGTACTTCATCGCAGCTTCCTGGCTGAGGAGCCGGCGCCGGCGAGCGAGCCCGCAGAGCAGGTAGAGCGGCAACGACAGCACCTCGAGCGCGACGAACATCGTCAGCAGGTCGCCGGAAGCGGGGAACAGCATCATGCCGCCGACCGCGAACAGCAGCAGTGGGTAGACCTCGGTGTGGTCGAGCCCCTCTGCCTGCCGCTCGGACTCGGTGCCCGGGAGGGCAGCCGCCTGGCCGGCGAACGCCGACACCCCGCTCTCGATGCGCCGCTCCGCGAAGAGCAGCACGCCACCGAGGCCGAAGACGAGGACGAGGCCCCACAGGAACATGGTCGGGCCGTCGAGGGCGATCGTGCCCTGCGAGCCGAAGAGGCCCCGCGCGGTGCCGTCACCCAGCTTGGGCAGGCCGTTGGCGACGAATCCGACGCCGACCAGCGCCACGACCAGCGCGGCGAGGGTGGTGCCGAACTGCGCGACGTAGCGCCACTGCCGGGGCAGGAACGCCTCGATCAGCACGCCGACGCAGGCCGCCCCGAAGATCACGAGGATCGGCCAGAGCGAGCCGTACTCGATGTGGGGCTTGACGAAGGTGTCGTCAGCGGCGAGCGCGATCACTGCTGTCCTCCCTGGGCGGGCGCGATGGCCACGGTCGGGGCCGGGTCGTGCACGCCGACGTGCTGCAGCGTGTCGTCGACGTAAGGGTTGATCACCTTGAGCAGTGGCATCGGGAAGAAGCCGAACACGATCAGCGCCACGAACAGCGGGGCCAGGGTGCCGACCTCACGCCGGTCGAGGTCGCGGGTCTCCTCCACGCGGCCGCCGACCAGGTCGGGGCCGGTCATCGTCCGCTGGTACATCCAGAGGATGTAGAACGCCGTGGTCACGATGGCCGACACGGCGATCGCGCCGGTCCACCAGTGGTGCTGGAACGCCGCGATGATCACCAGGATCTCCGAGACGAACGGCGAGAGACCGGGCAGGCTGAGGGCGGCCAGGCCGAACACCAGGAACAACCCGCCCAGGACGGGCGCGACCTTCTCGACACCGCCCATCGCCCGGATCGACGCCGTGCCGCGACGCTTGATCAGGTAGCCCGTGACCAGGAACAGCGCGGCCGTCGCGAGGCCGTGGTTGACCATGTAGAGGACGGCACCGGAGCCGCCCTGGCGGGTGAGCAGGAAGATGCCGAGGACGATGAAGCCGAAGTGGCTCACCGACATGTAGCCGAAGAGCCGGAGCATGTCGTCCTGGCCGATCGCCACGAACGCGCCGTAGACGATCGAGATCAGGGCGAACGTGATCACCACCGGCGTCGCCCACTGCGAGCCGTCGGGCAGCAGCCCCAGGCAGAACCGCAGCATGCCGTAGGCGCCGATCTTGTCGAGGATGCAGACCAGCAGCACGCTCGTGCCGGTGGTCGCCTGCTCGGTCGTGTCGGGCAGCCAGGTGTGGACCGGGAACAGCGGCGCCTTGACCGCGAAGGCGATGAAGAAGCCGACGAACAGCCACTTCTGGGTGTCCGGGTCGATGGTGATCCCCTGCAGGTCGCCGAAGAGGTACGACGGGGCGCCGCGGCTGGCGGACACGACGTACAGCCCGATCACCGAGGCCAGCATCACCAGGCCGCCGGCGAGCTGGAAGACCAGGAACTTCACCGCGGCCTTGCGCCGCTGGTTGCCGCCGAAGCCGCCGACCAGGAAGTACGCCGGGATCAGCGTCGCCTCGAACACGACGTAGAACAGGAAGACGTCGGTGGCCGCGAAGACCGCGATCGAGAGCGCCTCGAGAGCCAGTGCCCAGGCGAAGAACGCCTTGGTGTGCCGGGTCGCGGACGCCTCCTCGTCGGCCTTCAGCGTGACGCCGGGGTCGGCGTCGTGCCAGCTGGCGCCGATCACGATCGGCACGAGCACGGCGGTGAGCAGCACCATCAGCAGCCCGAGCCCGTCGACACCGAGCGCGTAGTGGGCGCCGAAGGCCTTGATCCAGACATGGTCCTCGGTGAACTGGAACCCGCCGTCCAGCTTGTAGCCGAACGACATCACCACGGCCAGCAGGAGGGTGAGCAGCGAGGCGCCGAGCGCCACCTGCTTGGGCAGCTCGACCTTGTGACCGGCGGGCAGGGCCGCCGTCGCGACCGCACCGAGGAGCGGGACGACGATCAGGAGGGTGAGCCAGGGGAAGTCGTTCATCGCAGGTTCACCGCCAGGAGGGCCACGACGACGAGGACGGCGCCGGCGAGCACGGACAGGGCGTAGGAGCGGACGAAGCCGGTCTGCGCGAGGCGCAGGATCGAGCCGGTGCCGCCGACACCGAGGGCGGTGCCCTCGACGACGCCGTCGACACCGTGCCGGTCGAAGAGGGTCAGACCCGCGACCAGCCGGCCGCCGGGCCGGATCACGAGGCCGTCGTTGATCTCGTTGCCGTAGAGCTCGGCCCGGGCCGCCTTGGTCGCGAACGACACGTCCTGGGGAGCCTCGCGCGGCACGTCCTGCCGCTCCACGAGGTACCAGGCGGCCGCCACTCCGACCGCGACGATCAGCACGACGATCAGCGAGATCATCAGTGCCGGGATCGGTGGGCTCTTCTCGGGAGCGGTGCCGACCACGGGCTCGAGGAAGTTCACGATCCAGTCGCCGGCGAGCAGCAGGCCGCCGAGCACCGAGAGGGCGGCGAGCACCATCAGCGGGATGGTCATCACCTTCGGCGACTCGTGCGGGTGGACGCCGTCGGCCCAGCGCCTCTTGGTGAAGAAGGTCATGAACATCAGCCGGCTCATGTAGAAGCCGGTGATCCCGGCGCCGATCATCGCGAGCACGCCCACGAACCAGTTCTGCGTGAGCGCGGCCTCGATGATCTTGTCCTTCGACCAGAACCCGGAGAACAGCGGGAAGCCGATGATCGCGAGATAGCCCATCGCGAAGGTCAGGAACGTGACCGGCATGGCCTTGTTGAGGGCGCCGTAGTGACGCATGTCGACGTCGTCGTCCATGCCGTGCATGACCGAACCGGCCCCCAGGAACATGTTGGCCTTGAAGAAGCCGTGGGTCAGCAGGTGGAAGATCGCGAACGGGTAGCCGGCGATGCCCAGGCCGGCGCCCAGCATCATGTAACCGATCTGGCTCATGGTCGAGCCGGCCAGCGCCTTCTTGATGTCGTCCTTCGCGCATCCGATGATCGCGCCCCAGAGCAGCGTCACCGTGGCCACGATCATCACCACGGTCCGTGCATGCGGCGCGTAGTCGAAGACGAAGTTCGAGCGGACGACGAGGTAGACGCCGGCCGTGACCATGGTCGCGGCGTGGATCAGGGCCGACACGGGGGTCGGGCCCTCCATCGCGTCGAGCAGCCAGGACTGGAGCGGCACCTGGGCGGACTTTCCGCAGGCGGCGAGCAGCAGGAGCAGGCCGAGGGCGGTCATCGTGCCCTCGGAGGCCTTGCCGGCGTTGGCGGAGATGGTGGTGAAGTCGGTGGTCCCGAACGTCGTGAAGAACAGCCCGATGCCCAGCGAGAGACCGATGTCGCCGACCCGGTTCAGGATGAAGGCCTTCTTGGCCGCGGCGGCCGCCGAGTGCTTGTGCTGCCAGAAGCCGATCAGCAGGTACGACGCGAGGCCGACGCCCTCCCAACCGAGGAACACCCCGAGGTAGTTGCCGGCGAGGACCAGGATCAGCATCGCGGCGACGAACAGGTTGAGGTACCCGAAGAAGCGGCGACGGCGCGGGTCGTGCTCCATGTAGCCGATGGAGTAGATGTGGATCAGCGAGCCGACACCGGTGATCAGGAGCAGGAAGAGTGCAGACAGCGGGTCGTAGAGCAGGTCGGCTCCGACCTTGAGCCCGCCCGCCTGGAACCAGGTGTAGAGGTGCTGGCTGACCTGGCGGTCGTTGCTGTCGCGGCCGAGCAGCTGGAAGAGGAGCACCAGGCTCAGCAGGAACGACAGCACCGGCAGCGCCGCCCCGATCAGGTGGCCGTTGCGGTCCAGCCGTCCCTTGGCCAGCGGACCACCGACGAGCAGGATCACGGCACCCAGCAGGGGGAGCGCGATCACCAGCCAGAGCAGGGAGAAGACCCCGTCGGCCGACCCCGGGTCGACGAGCGGAGCACCCTCGGCGAGAGCGAACATCTAGTCAGTCTCCTGTGCTGTGCTGGGTTGGCTGCTCAGTACTTCAGCAGGCTGGCGTCGTCGACCGAGGCCGAGCGACGGGTGCGGAAGATGGTCATGATGATGGCGAGGCCGACCACCACCTCGGCGGCGGCGACCACCATCACGAAGAACGCCAAGACCTGGCCGTCGAGGTCGCCGCTCTGCTTGGAGAAGGCCACCAGGGCGAGGTTGGAGGCGTTGAGCATGAGCTCGACGCACATGAACACGACGATCGCGTTGCGGCGGGTGAGCACCCCGACGCTGCCGATCGTGAACAGGATCGCGGACAAGATCACGTAAGGGGTCATGTCGCAGGCGCCTCCTCCTCCGTGGTGGCCGGAGCGGACGCGTCACGTCCGGCGTGCGGCGCCTGGCCGAGCTGCCTCTCGATCGCGGCGACGTCGTCGGCCATCGCCGGGGCGGACCGGACCGTGCCACGAGCGGCGAGCACCCGCGAGACCGACGACTCGGAGGCCGTGCCGTCGGGCAGGAGTGCCGGAGTGTCCACGGCGTTGTGCCGCGCGAAGACACCGGGCGTCGGCAGCGGGCCGGGGTGCTTGCCGGACGCGGCGTAGTCCTGCATCCGCTGGGCGGCCAGGTCGGCCTGGGTGGCCTTCGGCTCCAGGCGCTCGCGGTGAGCCAGCACCATGGCGCCCACGGCCGCGGTGATCAACAGGGCGCTGGTGACCTCGAAGGCGAAGACGTACTTGCTGAACAGCAGGTCGGCCAGTGCCGGGATGTTGCCGTTGGCGTTGGCGACGTCGAGACCGACCACCGGGCCGAGGCTGATCTGGGCGAGCCCGACGACCAGCACGATCCCGAGCAGCAACCCGGCCAGGATCGCCATGAACCGCTGCCCCTTGATCGTCTCGACCACCGAGTCGGAGGCGTCCACACCCACCAGCATCAGCACGAACAGGAACAGCATCAGGATCGCGCCCATGTAGACCGCGACCTGCACGGCCGCCAGGAACGGCGCGTTCAGCGAGAGGTAGAGGATGGCCAAGCCGATCATGACGACCGCCAGGAGCAGGGCGGCGTGCACGGCCTTGCGCACGAACAGGATGCCGAGCGCGGCGAGCACCATGACCGGGGCCAGGATCCAGAAGGTGCTCACGACGACACCCCCTCGCCCTGGGGCGCGGTGTCCTCGGCGCCGGGCGTCGGCGACTTGAACGTGCCGCGGTAGTAGTCACCCTCGTCGTCCCCGAGACGCATCGGATGGGGCGGCAGCTCCATGCCGGGCAGGAGCGGAGCGAGCAGGTCCTGCTTCTCGTAGATCAGGTCGGCGCGGTTGTCGTCGGCCAGCTCGTACTCGTTGGTCATCGTCAGCGCCCGGGTCGGGCAGGCCTCGATGCAGAGGCCGCACAGGATGCAGCGCAGGTAGTTGATCTGGTAGACGCGGCCGTAGCGCTCGCCGGGGCTGAACCGCTCGTCGTCGGTGTTGGAGGCACCCTCGACGTAGATCGCGTCGGCCGGGCACGCCCACGCGCACAGCTCGCACCCGATGCACTTCTCGAGCCCGTCGGGCCAGCGGTTGAGCTGGTGGCGGCCGTGGAACCGCGGCGCCGTGGGCTGCTTCTCGAACGGGTACTGCTCGGTGACGACCTTCTTGAACATGGTCCGGAAGGTCACCCCGAATCCGGCGACCGGGTCCCAGAGCTGCTCCTTGAGGGTCTTGCCCTCCTGCTCGGAGCTCATGACTGGTGGTCCTCCTCAGCCTGTCGAGGTGCGAGGTCGGCGCCGTCCGGCGCCACGACGGCGTCATCGTCCGGCAACGCGGTCACCGTGCGTCCGGGGGCGAAGGTGAGGGTGGCGGCAGCGCCCCGGACAGCTCCCCCACTCGGCATGGCGGGGACCGGGAAGCCACCGGCGTACCCCTGTGGCGTGGCCTCGCGGTCGGACGGCCCGTCGGTCTGGGCGTCTCCGAAGAAGAAGACGCCGAGGAACAGGACCACGGCGACACCGAGACCGATGAGGAGGTACTTCCGGTCGACTCCGCCGTCGAGCGACGCCGTACGGATCGCCGCGACCGCGACGATCCAGATCAGCGCGAACGGGATCAGCCGCTTCCAGCCGAACGCCATGAACTGGTCGTAGCGGAGCCGGGGCAGGGTGCCGCGGAGCCAGATGAAGATGAACACGAAGAACATGACCTTGCCCATGAACCACAGGAACGGCCAGTAGCCGGTGTTCGCGCCGGCCCACACGTGGTCGATCCAGAACGGCACGTGCCAGCCGCCGAGGAACAACGTGGTCGCGAGGGCCGAGACGGTGGCCATGTTGATGTACTCGGCCAGGAAGAAGAGGGCGAACTTCAGGCTGGAGTACTCGGTGTGGAAGCCGCCGACCAGCTCGCCCTCGGCCTCGGGGAGGTCGAACGGCGCACGGTTGGTCTCGCCGACCATCGCGATCGTGTAGATCACGAACGACGGCAGCAGGATCAGCCCGAACCACCACTTGTCCTGGGCCGCCACGATCTCGCTGGTCGACATCGACCCGGCGTAGAGGAACACCGCCACCAGGGCCAGGCCCATCGCGATCTCGTAGGAGATCATCTGCGCGCTGGAGCGCAGGGCGCCCAGCAGGGAGTACGTCGAGCCGCTCGACCAGCCGCCGAGCACGATGCCGTAGATGCCGATCGAGGAGATCGCCAGCACGAAGAGCACCGCCATCGGCATGTCGGTCAGCTGCAGCGGCGTGTGCCGATCGCTGAACGGCACCTTCACCTCGGGCCCGAACGGGATCACCGAGAACGCCACGAACGCCGGGACCGTCGCGATCACCGGCGCCAGGACGAACACCACCTTGTCGGCGGCCTTCGGGACGATGTCCTCCTTCAGGGCCAGCTTCACGCCGTCGGCGAGGCTCTGGAGAAGGCCGAACGGGCCGTTCACGTTGGGACCGATGCGGTGCTGCATCCGGGCCACCACGCGGCGCTCGAACCAGATGTTGAACAGGGTCAGCACCACCAGGATGACGAAGACCAGCAGGGCCTTGATCAGGATCAGCCACCACGGGTCCTGGCCGAACGCGCCGAGGCCGTTCGCACCGGCGCTGGGCGACAGGTCGAGGACGGTCACTGGTCGGCTCCCTTCAGGCGGACGCCGGACCCGGGCGAGGCCAGGTCGGCGAGGACGCCGTTACCGGTGGAGTTCGTCGGGACCCAGACGACATCGTCGGCGAGGTCGTCGGCCACCTCGACCGGAAGCGTGACCGAGCCGCGGTCGCCCTCCAGGGTGACCATCGTGCCGAGCGCTGCCGCGGCCGAGGCGGAGACCCGGCAGACCGGCGTACGGCCGGTGGCGCGGAGGTACTTCTCGCCGTCCTGCATCGAGCCGTTGTCGACCATCAGCTTCCAGGTGGCGAGGGCGACCTGACCCTCCTCCCGGCCGGTGTACGACGATGCGGCCGGAGTGTCGGGCAGCGTTGCTCGCTCGCCGTCCCACGGTCCCATCTCGACCATCCGGTCGTGAGCCTCGGCCGAGGTGCGGAAGCCGAGCGGTCGGCCGAGCTCCTCGGCGATGCCGGCCAGGACGCGGGCGTCGGGCAGGGCGTTCGGGTTGACGAAGACGGCCGCGAACTCGCGCGGCCGGCCCTCCCAGGTGACGAAGGTGCCGGGCTTGTCGGTCACCGGCGCGATCGGGAACACGACGTCGGCTGCTCGGGTCACATCGGTCTCGCGCTGCTCGAGCGCGACCACGAAGCGGGCGGCCTCGAGCGCGGCGCGGAACGCGGCCGGGTCGGCCGTGTCGTCCGGGTCGACGCCGCCGACGACCAGGCCGCCGAGCTCGCCCGCGGCCACCGCGGCGACGATCGCGTCGGCGTCGCGGCCCGGCTGGTCCGGAAGTCCGGCGACGCCCCAGGCGGTGGCGGCGTCGACTCGAGCCGAGGCATCGGTGACGGGGCGGCCACCGGGCAGCAGGGTCGGCAGGCAGCCGGTCTCGAGCGCGCCACGGTCGCCGGCGCGGCGTGGCACCCAGGCCAGCTTGGCGCCGGAGGTGCGGGCGAGCTTCGCGACGGCGGTGAGCGCGCCGGGCACCGTCGCCATCCGCTCGCCCACCAGGATCACGCTGGCGCTGTCGAGCTCGACGTCGGTGTGGTGGGTCAGGCCGGCGACGACGTCGGCCTCCCCGCCCGGTGCGGCCGCGAGCAGGGTGCCGCCCATCTTGCGCAGGCCGTTGGTGGCGTAGGGGGCGACCGACCACACGCGCGTGCGGTGCTCGCGGTTCGCCTTGCGGAGGCGCAGGAAGATCGTGCCGGCCTCGTCCTCGGGCTCGAGGCCGACGAGGACGACGGAGTTCGCGGTCTCGAGGTCGGCGTACGTCGCCCCCTGACGCAGGACGACCTCGGCGGCCAGGAAGTCGGCCTCCTCGGCGGACAACGGCCGTGCCCGGAAGTCGACGTCGTTGGTGCCGAGCGCCACCCGCGCGAACGTGCTGTAGGCGTAGCCGTCCTCGGCGGTCACCCGCCCACCGGGCAGGACTCCGGTCGCTCCGGCCTCAGCCAGCCCACGCGCCGCCACGGCGAACGCCTCGGGCCACGAGGCCGGCCGCAGCTCGCCGCCCTCGCGGACCTGGGGGTAGCCGAGCCGGTCGTCGGTGCGGAGGTAGCCGAACGCGAACCGGTCCTTGTCGGTGATCCACTCCTCGTTGACCTCGGGGTCGTTGCCGGAGAGGCGCCGCATCACCTGCCCGCGACGGTGGTCGACGCGGATCGCGGCGCCACAGGCGTCGTGCTCGGCGATCGAGGGCGTGGACACGAGGTCGAAGGGGCGCGAGCGGAACCGGTACTCGGCGCTGGTGAGGGCGCCGACCGGGCAGATCTGGATCGTGTTGCCCGAGAAGTAGGACTCGAAGGGCTCCTTCTCGTAGATGCCCACCTGCTGCAGCGCCCCGCGCTCGATCATCGCGATGAAGGGGTCGCCCGCGATCTGCTCGGAGAAACGGGTGCACCGGGCACACAGCACGCAGCGCTCACGGTCGAGCAGGACCTGGGCCGAGATGTTGATCGGCTTGGGGAAGGTGCGCTTCACACCGCCGGACGCCGCGAACCGGGACTCGCCGCGGCCGTTGGACATCGCCTGGTTCTGCAGGGGGCACTCGCCGCCCTTGTCGCAGACCGGGCAGTCCAGCGGGTGGTTGACCAGCAGGAACTCCATGATCCCTTGCTGCGCCTTGTCCGCGACCTCGCTGGTCGCCTGGGTGTTGACCACCATGCCCTCGGCCACCGGGATCGTGCAGGAGGCCTGCGGCTTGGGCATCGGCCGACCGTTGCCGGCATCGGGCACGTCGACCAGGCACTGGCGGCAGGCGCCGACCGGGTCGAGCAGCGGGTGGTCGCAGAAGCGCGGGATCTGGACGCCGACCTCCTCGGCGGCCCGGATCACCAGCGTGCCGGCGGGCACGCTGACCTGGACGCCGTCGATCGTCAGCGTCACCAGGTCGGTCTTCGCGATCTCGGCGGTGCTCATCTCGCGGCTCCCTCGGCGGCGAAGACGGTGGAGGCGACCGGGTCGAACGGGCAGCCGCGGTTGCTGAGGTGCTGGAGGTACTCGTCCCGGAAGTACTGGATGGAGCTCGAGATCGGGCTCGTGGCGCCGTCGCCCAGCGCGCAGAACGACCGGCCCAGGATGTTGTCGCACTGGTCGAGCAGGAGGTCGAGGTCCTCCTCGCGGCCGATGCCCTTCTCCAGGTTGGTCAGGGTCTGCACCAGCCACCAGGTGCCCTCGCGACAGGGCGTGCACTTGCCGCACGACTCGTGCTTGTAGAACTCGGTCCACCGCAGCACGGCCCGCACGACGCAGGTCGTCTCGTCGAAGATCTGCAGCGCGCGGGTGCCGAGCATGGAGCCGGCGGCGCCGACCGCCTCGAAGTCCAGTGGGACGTCGAGGTGCTCGTCGGTGAGGATCGGGGTCGAGGACCCTCCCGGCGTCCAGAACTTCAGCTCGTGACCGTGCCGGATGCCGCCGGCCAGGTCGATCAGGGTGCGCAGCGTGATCCCGAGCGGCGCTTCGTACTGGCCCGGCTTCGCGACGTGGCCCGAGAGGCTGAAGATGCCGAACCCCTTGGACTTCTCGGTGCCCATCGAGGCGAACCAGTCGGCGCCGTGATCGATGATGCTCGGCACCGAGGCGATCGACTCGACGTTGTTGATCACCGTCGGGCTGGCGTAGAGACCGGCCACGGCCGGGAACGGCGGGCGCAGCCGCGGTTGCCCGCGTCGCCCTTCGAGGCCCTCCAGGAGCGCGGTCTCCTCACCACAGATGTAGGCGCCCGCGCCGGCGTGGACGACGACGTCGAGGTCGTAGCCCGAGCCCTGGATGTTCTGACCGAGGTGACCGGCGGCGTACGCCTCGTCGACCGCGGCCTGCACCCGGCGGACCACGTGGACCACCTCGCCACGGATGTAGATGAACGCCTTGTTCGCGCGGATCGCGAAGCTGCTGATGATTACGCCCTCCACCAGCGTGTGCGGCGTCGCCATCATCAGCGGGATGTCCTTGCAGGTGCCCGGCTCGGACTCGTCGGCGTTGACGACGAGGTACTTCGGGTTGGGGTTGTCCTGCGGGATGAAGCCCCACTTCATGCCCGTCGGGAAGCCTGCGCCGCCACGACCGCGGAGCCCGGAGTCCTTGACTGCGGTGATGACGTCGTCCGGCGCCATCGCCAGGGCCTTGCCGAGCGCGCGGTAGCCACCGTGGCGCTCGTACGTCGCGAGCTTCCAGCTCTGCTCGTCCGCCCAGTCGGCGGTGAGGACCGGTGTGAGCGTGTCAGCCATCGTGCTGGCCCTCCTCCTGCTTCGTCTCGGTCTCGGCGCGGGAGGTGTCGGCCTGCTCGGCCGCCTCGCCCGCCGTGTCGGCGGTGGACCCGATCGCACCCGCGGAGCCGGTGCCCGGCGCGGTCCAGCCGCGCCGGCGAGCGATGTCCAGACCGACCAGCGAGGCAGGCCCGGCGCCGGGGCCCTCGTCGGCGAGGTCGTCGGGGAAGCCGGCGAGCACCCGCTCGACCTCGCGCCAGGTGGCGATCCGGGGCCCGCGGGTCGAGCGGACCTCCTTGCCCTCGCGCAGGTCGTCGACCAGCTCCATCGCCGACTGCGGCGTCATGTTGTCCATGAACTCCCAGTTGACCATCATCACCGGGGCGTAGTCGCAGGCGGCGTTGCACTCGACGTGCTCGAGCGTGATCGCACCGTCCTCGGTGGTCTCGTCGTTGCCGACGTCGAGGTGCTCCTTGAGCCGCTCGAAGATCGCGTCGCCGCCCATCACCGCGCACAGCGTGTTGGTGCAGACGCCGACGTGGTAGGTGCCGACGGGGCGACGCTTGTACATCGTGTAGAACGTCGCGACTCCGCTCACGTCGGCGGTACTGATGCCGAGGATGTCGGCACAGGCCTCGATGCCTTCGGCCGTGACCCTGCCCTCGGTCGACTGGACGAGGTGGAGCATCGGCAGCAGGCCGGACCGCGGCTGGGGGTAGCGCGCCGCGATCTGCCGGAGCTCGGCGTACGTCGCCTCGCTCAGGCCGCCCTCGGTGGTGGAGACCTCGGTCAACGGTCCACGCCTCCCATCACGGGGTCGATGCTGGCGATCGCGACGATCACGTCGGCGACCATGCCGCCCTCGGACATCACGCTGGTCGCCTGCAGGTTGGTGAACGACGGGTCGCGGAAGTGGGCCCGGAACGGGCGCGTGCCGCCGTCGGAGACGACGTGTGCCCCGAGCTCGCCACGCGGCGACTCGATCGGCACGTAGGCCTGCCCCGGCGGGACCCGGAAGCCCTCGGTGACCAGCTTGAAGTGGTGGATCAGCGCCTCCATCGACTCGCCCATGATGTGGCGGATGTGGTCGAGGCTGTTGCCCATGCCGTCGGAGCCGATCGCGAGCTGGCTGGGCCAGGCGATCTTCTTGTCCGCGACCATGACCGGGGCACCCTCGAGGTTGGCCAGCCGGTCGGCGGCCTGCTCGACGATCTTCAGCGACTCCCACATCTCGGCCAGCCGCACCCGGAAGCGGCCGTAGGAGTCGCAGGTGTCCCACGTCTGGACGTCGAAGTCGTAGGTCTCGTAGCCGCTGTAGGGCTGCGACTTGCGGAGGTCCCAGGGATAGCCGGTCGAGCGCAGCACCGGGCCGGTCATCCCGAGGGCCAGGCAGCCCGCGAGGTCGAGGTGTCCGACGCCTTCGAGGCGACCCTTGAAGATCGGGTTGGCGTTGCAGAGGTCGGCGTACTCGGGAAGGCGCTTCTTCATCAGCGCGACGAAGCTGCGGATCTCGTCGAGTGCACCTGGTGGGAGGTCCTGCGAGACCCCACCGGGCCGGATGAACGCGTGGTTCATCCGCAGGCCGGTGATCAGCTCGAACAGGTCCAGGACCAGCTCACGCTCGCGGAAGCCGATCGTCATCACCGTGAGCGCGCCGATCTCCATGCCACCGGTGGCGATGCAGACCAGGTGGGAGGAGATGCGGTTGAGCTCCATCAGGAGGACCCGCATGACCTGGGCCTTCTCCGGGATGTCGGCCTCGATGCCCAGCAGCCGCTCGACCCCGAGGACGTAGGTCATCTCGTTGTGGAACGGCGAGAGGTAGTCCATGCGGGTGCAGAACGTGACGCCCTGGACCCAGGAGCGGTACTCCATGTTCTTCTCGATGCCGGTGTGGAGGTAGCCGATGCCGCACCGGGCCTCGGTCACCGTCTCCCCCTCCAGCTCGAGGATCAGCCGGAGCACGCCATGGGTGGACGGGTGCTGCGGGCCCATGTTGACGACGATGCGCTCCTCGACGTCGTCCTCGAGCCCCTGGGTGATGGAGTCCCAGTCCTGGCCGGTGACGGTGAAGACCTTGCCCTGGGCGGTCTCGTTGCTGCCGGCGTACACGTCGCTCGTCATGAGTAGGACCTCCTCTGGTCCGGAGGCGGGATCGTGCCGCCCTTGTACTCGACCGGGATGCCTCCCAGCGGGTAGTCCTTGCGCTGCGGGTGTCCGGGCCAGTCGTCCGGCATCAGGATCCGGGTGAGAGCCGGGTGGCCGTCGAACACGATCCCGAACATGTCGTAGGTCTCGCGCTCGTGCCAGTCGTTGGTGGGGTAGATGCTGACGATGCTCGGGATGTGGGGGTCGGCATCGGGCGCACTGACCTCGAGCCGTACCCGGCGGTTGAAGGTCATCGAGAGCAGGTGGTAGACCGCGTGCAGCTCGCGGCCGGTGTCCTCGGGATAGTGGACGCCACTGACGCCGGAGCACAGCTCGAAGCGCAGCCCCTCGTCGTCGCGGAACATCTGGGCGACGAACGCCAGGTCCTCGCGCCGGACGTGGAAGGTGATCTCGCCGCGGTCGATGACGACCTTCTCCACGGCCGCCGTGAGGGCCGTGGCCTTCAACCGTGCCTCCAGCGCGTCGGCCACCTCGTCGTACCAGCCGCCGAACGGGCGCTGGCTGGCGGCGGGGAACACGGTCTGCTTGACCAGGCCGCCGTACCCGCTGGTGTCGCCGGAGCCGGAGACGCCGAACATGCCGTGGCGTACGCCGACGGCCTCGACCTCGCCCTGGGGGGCCGGGACGTTGCTGTTCTCCTCGGTCACCTCAGCAGGCCCTTCATCTGCGAGGTCGGGGCGGCGGCCAGGGCGGCGGTCTCGCGCTCCACGACGGCCTTGCGGGCGTTCGAGCCGAGCGGCTTGTGCTGCACCTGGTCGTGGAGCTTGAGGATCGCGTCGATCAGCATCTCGGGTCGCGGCGGGCAGCCGGGGAGGTACATGTCGACCGGGACGACGTGGTCGACGCCCTGCACGATCGCGTAGTTGTTGAACATCCCGCCGCTGCTGGCGCAGACGCCCATCGCCAGCACCCACTTGGGGTCTGGCATCTGGTCGTAGATCTGGCGCAGGACCGGCGCCATCTTCTGGCTGACCCGGCCGGCGACGATCATCAGGTCGGCCTGTCTCGGGCTGGCCCGGAAGACCTCCATCCCGAAGCGGCCGAGGTCGTACTTGGGGCCGCCGGTCGTCATCATCTCGATCGCGCAGCAGGCCAGCCCGAACGTGGCCGGCCAGAAGCTGGCCTTGCGCATGTAGCCCGCGACACCTTCGACGGTCGTCAGCAGGACGCCGCTCGGGAGCTTCTCTTCCAGACCCATCTGATGACCTCAGTCCCAGTCGAGTCCGCCGCGGCGCCAGACGTAGGCGTAGGCGACGAACACGGTGGCGATGAACAGCACCATCTCGACGAGGCCGAAGGTCTTCAGCGAGTCGAACCGCACCGCCCACGGCAGCAGGAAGACGACCTCGATGTCGAAGACGATGAACATCATCGCGATGATGAAGTACTTGATCGGGAACCGCCCGCCGCCCAGCGGCTGGGGCGTGGGCTCGATGCCGCACTCGTAGGAGTCGAGCTTGGCCCGGTTGTAGCGGCGGGGCCCGACCCCGGCCGACATGATCACCGAGAAGACCGCGAAGGCCGCCGCGATGAGCGCCAACACCAGGACGGGGACGTAGAGCTCCATCCAGCTTTTCCTTCCCTCCTGCGGGTGTCCGTCCGTGATGGGCGTCACGAGATTGTGACTTTGTGAACGCCTTCACGAACCGGCCGTCGGTCAGTCTAGGACTCCGCCCACGGGTCCGCACGTCCGGGTCCGGCGGTCGTCAAACGGCCTCCCACCTGGGCATTTAGCGAAGGCAGACGTGCCCTAAATGAGTGAGCCTCGGGCGCGGCGGCGAGCGGCGCTCAGGCCGTCGCGCGGTGCAGGGCGACGATGCCGCCGGAGAGGTTGCGCCACTCCGGGCGCTGCCACCCGGCCGCACCGATCAGGTCGGCGAGCGCCTGCTGGTCGGGCCAGGCCCGGATCGACTCGGCCAGGTAGACGTACGCGTCCGGGCTCGAGGAGACGGTGCGGGCGATCGGCGGGAGCGCGCGCATCAGGTACTCGACGTACACCGTGCGGAACGGCGCCCAGGTCGGGTGGCTGAACTCGCAGACGACGAGCCGGCCGCCGGGCCGGGTGACCCGGCGCATCTCGGCGAGCCCGGCGAGCGGGTCGACGATGTTGCGCAGCCCGAAGGAGATGGTGACCGCGTCGAAGACCCCGTCGGCGAACGGGAGCCGGGTGCCGTCGCCCGCGGTGAACGGCAGGTGCGGTCGATGCTCCTTGCCGACCCGGAGCATGCCCAGCGAGAAGTCGCAGGGCACCACGGTCGCGCCGGCGTCCGCGAAGGGCTGGCTCGACGTGCCCGTGCCGGCCGCGAGGTCGAGGACCAGCTCGCCGGCTGCGGGCGCCACGGCGTCGATCACGTCCATGCGCCAGCGGCGGTCCTGACCCAGGGACAGGACGTCGTTGGTCACGTCGTAGCGCTTCGCGACGGCGTCGAACATCCGGCGTACGTCGCTCGGCTGCTTGTCCAGGTCTGCGCGGGCCACGCCACGAGGGTAGGGGTCGCCGTTGTGCGGCCGCTGTGCAGGTGCGATGCGCTGGTTGGCAGCAGGAGCCGTTCGACGAACGACTGCGACCCCGTTCTTCTCGATCTCCGCCGGCGCCACGCGCCGTCGGAGCTCTCGGCAACCAAATCCCAGGATTTCGCGTCTTCAGGATCGAGACTGGGGCGTCCTCACCGCGCCCCACCGATCAACCCGGGTCACCCGGGGCGTGGACTTCCCCGGAGGAGAACGATGAAGGTCTTCAAGACCCTGCTGGTGCTGGTGCTCGTCGCCGGCGTCCTCGGCGGTGCGGCGTACGCCGGCGGCGTGCTGCTGCGAGACGACCACCCGAAGACGGTGGCGTCGTCCTCGGACCTGCCCGCCTCCCCGACCTCGTCCACGCCGTCCTCCCCCACCAGCTCCTCGACCTCACCGGACTCACCCACCTCGTCGTCGACGCACGAGACGCCGGTGGCCCAGGACGTGCTGAAGCCGGGCGCCACGGGCACGCAGGTCCGCGAGCTCCAGCAGCGACTGTCCCAGCTCTCCTGGCTTCCCGAGACCACGACCGGGGTGTACGACGGCGCGACGGCCGCGGCCGTGAAGGGCTTCCAGGGCAAGCACGGCCTTGCCCGCACCGGCGTCCTCGACCAGCAGACCTGGCACCAGCTCCGCGGGATGACCGTGACGCCGAGCCATGACGCGATGTTCAACGTGCTGCACGCCGGCAAGCCCCTGTTCGCCTCCGGCGACTCGGGCGACGACGTCCGGGTGATCCAGGCGCGGCTCAAGCAGATCGCGTGGTACTTCGGCGACGTCACCGGGAGCTACGACTCGTCGACCGTCACCGCCGTCAAGGGCTTCCAGGCCAAGCGCGCGATCCCCGTCACGGGGGCCGTCGACCAGCGCACCCTGGACCGGCTGACCGCGATGACGACGAGGCCGACCACAGCGGAGCTGCACAACCGGCTGCCCTCACCCGGCAAGCTCGACGCCCGCTGCCTGACCGGCCGGGTGATCTGCATCGACAAGACGTCGCGCACCCTGCGGTGGGTCGTCGACGGCCACGTGCAGCAGACGCTCGACGCGCGGTTCGGCTCGACGTTGAACGACACCCCCACACGCGAGGGTCTCTTCCACGTCTACCTCAAGGACGCCGATCACGTGTCGCGCCTCTACGGCTCGTCCATGCCGTTCGCGATGTTCTTCTCCGGTGGCCAGGCGGTGCACTACTCGTCCGACTTCGCGGCGGTGGGCTACAACGGTGCCTCGCACGGCTGCGTGAACATCCGCGACTACGACGGCGTGAAGTGGCTGTTCTCCCAGGTACGCGTCGGGGACAAGGTCGTCGTCTACTGGTCGTGACCCGGCGGCCGGCTCCGGCGGCAGAGTGACGTCCGCGACAACGAGTGCCGTCGAGGCCGGATCGGGCGATCCCGCCGGGTACGCTTCCCGACTGTGACGAGCCCTGCGGCCAACCCTGCGTCACCGGGTCTCTCGGTCCGGACGACCGAGATCGACGACGACGAACCCCTTCTCGCACTGCTCCCGGCCGACGACGCCGTGACCTGGCTGCGGCGCGACGAGGGCCTGGTCGGCTGGGGCGTGGCGGCCGAGATCCGGCCGAGTGGCATCACCCGGTTCTCCGACGCCGACAAGTGGTGGACCGAGACGGTGGCCCGTGCGAACGTCCGCGACGACGTCAACGAGCCCGGCTCAGGTCTGGTCTGCTTCGGCTCGTTCGCGTTCGCCGACGACCCCGGCGACTCGGTCCTGACCGTCCCGCAGGTCGTGGTGGGTCGCCGAGCCGGCCGCACCTGGCTCACGCTGGTCGGCGACGCGACGTACGACCGCCGCAACGAGAACGCCGAGGCACCCGAGGACGTCGTGTTCAGCGACGGCGCGATGGACGGCGAGCACTGGATGGCCGTCGTCGCCGAGGCCGTACGCCGGATCACGGCAGGCGCTCTGGGCAAGGTCGTGCTGGCTCGCGACCTCGTCGCCACCGCAGCGGGCAAGATCGACGTCCGCTGGCCCCTGAGCCGGCTCGCCGCGACCTACCCGATGTGCTGGACCTTCCACGTCGACGGCCTGTTCGGCGCGACGCCGGAGATGCTGGTCCGTCGCGAGCGTGGCCTGGTGACGTCCCGGGTCCTGGCCGGCACGATCCGGCGTACCGGCGACGACACCCGCGACCTCGCGCTGGCCGCGACGCTGGCTCGGTCGAGCAAGGACCACGAGGAGCACGAGTACGCCGTTCGCTCGGTCGCCGACGCCCTCGAGCCGCACTGCTCGTCGATGACGGTGCCCGAGACGCCGTTCGTCCTGCACCTGCCCAACGTCATGCACCTCGCCTCCGACGTCGCCGGCGTGGTCCACGACGCGACCACCGTCTCCTCGCTGCAGCTGGCCGCCTCCCTGCACCCGTCCGCTGCGGTGGGCGGTACGCCGACCTCGGCGGCGGTGGCCCTGATCTCCGAGATCGAGGGGATGACTCGTGGTCGGTACGCCGGCCCGGTCGGCTGGATGGACACCACCGGTGACGGCGAGTGGGGCATCGCTCTCCGTTCGGCCGAGATCGCCGGGAACACCGTGCGCCTCTTCGCCGGCTGCGGCATCGTCGCCGACTCCGACCCCGAGGCGGAGCTGGCCGAGACCCAGGCGAAGTTCGTGCCGGTCCGCGACTCCCTCACCATCGGCTGAGGTCGGTCTCGCCGGTTAGCGTTCCGGCCATGGACGAGTACCCCTGGCTGATGCACACCGCGATCGACACCACCGACTGCCGTGGGCTCGCGGAGTTCTACCGCGAGCTGCTGGGCCTGCAGTACCGCCCGGGCGACGAGCCTCCCACCGCCGGAGTCGACGACGCCGACTGGCTGGTGCTGGTCGACTCCGAAGGTCGGCGCAAGCTCGCCTTCCAGCAGGTCGACCGGCTCGAGCCGACGACGTGGCCCGAGCACGACGTCCCGATGCAGATGCACCTCGACTTCTCGGTGTCGAGTGCCGACGAGCTGGCGCGACACCGCGACCGGGCGCTGGCCCTCGGTGCCCGGATCGTCCTCGACCGCACCGACGAGGACGAGGCGCTCTACGTGCTGGCCGACCCGTCGGGCCATCCGTTCTGCCTGCTCGTGCGCTGACCGGGGGGTCGCCCGGCGTCCTCTCCGGGAGATCCTCCGACGCGCTGCTGGCCGGGCGGCTGCCGCCTCGGTACCTCCTCGATCAGATGGAGACGCCGGCTCTCGACTCGCCGTACGGGCCGGTGATCCTCGTGGAGCAGCTCCCCTGCCGGGTCACGGTGCTCGGCAAGGACGGCGACGCACCCGGCTACTCGGGCCTGACGTTCGAGGCGCCGGCCGAGCATCGACGCCTCACCGTCTCGGTCACCTGGGGCGCCGGCGACCCGGACCAGGCCCTGGACGACCTCGTCGAGGGACAGCTCTGCCCCTAGTCGAGATCGGCGCCGTCGGCGAGGCGGTGGAACGACGAGGTCTCCGGCAGCAGCAGGCCGTAGTGGCCGTCGACGATCCTCAGGCCCGCTTCGGAGTAGATGCGGTCGTGGATCGCCAGGTTGCGCGGGGCGCCGACGGCGCGCGCGAAGTCGATGCCCTCGGCCGCGCGCATCCACGGTGCGCAGACCGGGACGCAGAGCACGTCGACGCGCTGCTGAGGCACGGTGAGGGAGTCGCCCGGGTGGTAGACCGTCGTACCGCCGAGGTCGAAGAGGTAGCCGGAGTTGTAGAACCTCGGGAGGTCCGGGTGGATCACCGCGTGCAGCTCGCCGACCGACTCGACGGGGATGCCCGGGTCGAAGGACTCCCCCGGCGTGACGATCGTGACCCGATCACTGACGTCGGGTGAGTCGTCGTGGATCTTGGCCGCGACGGCCGCGATCGTGAAGACCGGCGCGTCGGTGCGAGCGAGGTGCTCGGGCAGGTAGTGGTCGGGGTGCTCGTGGGTGATCAGGACGGCATCGACGCCGTCGACCGCCTCGGGATCGGTGAACATCCCGGGATCGATCACCACCACCGTCCCGTCGTGCTCGAGCCGGACGCAGGAGTGGCCGAACTTGGTGATCCGCACGCGACCAGCCTAGGCATCAGGTCGGCGTGCCGCGGTCCCGGTGCCGCATGCTCAAACCGCGCAATTGCGCCGGTTGAGCAGCGCATCGCCCCTACCGGCCGTACAAGTGGCGCAATTGCGCTACTTGAGCAACCCCGGGCCGGTCACGCGGTCGCGTGGTGGACATAGCACCAGCGCCAGTCCTCGCCGGGCTCGGCGGACTCCATCACCGGGTGCTGGGTGTCGTGGAAGTGGGCGGTCGCGTGCCGGCGAGGCGAGGAGTCGCAGCAGCCGACGTTGCCGCACACGAGACACTGCCGGAGGGCGACCCACGCCGTACCCTCGCGCAGGCAGTCGCCGCACTCGGGACCCTCGACGGTGTCGGTCGCGGGGAAGGCGTCCAGGTCGGGACAGGCGTCACCCGTACGCCGCTGGGCCGTCGTGACCCGGAGGTCGTCGCGGCTCTCCTGACTGATGTCGAGCATCGACTCCTCGACGTCGAGCATCGACAGCACGTCGCTGACGACCTCGCTGGCGACGGTCCCGGACTTGCGGATGTCCAGCACCCGCTCGCGTTCGGCCGCAATCATCTCGAGGCGCACGCGCGTGTAGAGCTCGCTGGGCGCCTCCTGGTCGGCCACGGTGCCGAGCCGCTCCCACGCCGCGAAGTTGCGCTGCTCGATGCGCTGCTTGAGCAGTGCGAAGACGCCGTGCCGGTCGTCGTACTCCAGGTCGTGCAGCTTCTTGAAGCCGGCCTTGGACGCCTGCTGGAGCACGGTCGCGCGGGCGAGGGCGTCCTCGAGGGGGTCGGGTGCGGGCACGCGGAGGCGTCGCGCGAGCATCGGCAGCGACAGACCCTGGACGAAGAGCGTGCCGGCCACGACGGTGAACGCGATCAGCAGCAGGACCTCGCGGTACGGCGCGTCCTCGGGGATCACGAACGCCGCGGCCAGCGTCACCACGCCGCGCATCCCGGCCCAGCCGAGCAGGAACGTGAACGCCGCAGGCGGGACCTGGCCGGTCGTCGGATCGGGGCCTGGCCGGACCAGCAGGTAACGCGCGAAGAAGACCCAGACGATCCGGAGCACCACGGCGGCCAGCAGGGTGAGTCCGCAGACCGTGACGACGCGACCGGTCGAGACGCCGCCCTGGCGGACGTCGTGGAGGATCCAACGTGCCTGCAGGCCGATCAGCAGGAACACGGTGTTCTCCAGGAAGAACGCGATCGTGCGCCAGTTCATCCGCTCGGCGATCCGGGACTGCGCGGTCTGGATGATCGGAGCCTTGTGGCCGAGGAGCAGTCCGGCGACGACGACACTGACGACTCCGGAGGAGTTCACCTCCTCCGAGACGATGTACGTCGCGAACGGCACCACGAACGAGATCGCGGTGTCGAGGATCGGGTCGGTGACGTGTCGCCGGAGCCGCGCGACCACGATGAACACCACCACCCCGATCGCGGCCCCGCCGAGCGACGCGATCAGGAAGTCGGTGCCGACCTTCCACATGTGGACGCCGCCCGCGCCCGCGGCGATCGCGGTGCGCAGGGCGACCAGTGCGGTGGCGTCGTTGAAGAGCGACTCGCCCTCGAGGATCGTGACGATGCGTCGAGGCAGACCGATCCGGCGGCCGATGGCGGTCGCGGCGACGGCGTCGGGAGGAGCGACCACCGCACCGATCGCGATCGCCGCCCACCAGTCGATGCCCGGCAGCAGGGAGTGGACGAGCAGGCCGACGCCGAGGCTGGTGAACACCACCAGCCCGACGCTGAGCAGCAGGATCGACCGGCGGTTGGCGTTGAAGTCGACCAGGGAGGTCTGGATGGCGGCGGAGTAGAGGAGTGGTGGCAGCAGGCCGAGCAGCACGACGTCCGAGCTGAGGTGCACGGTCGGGACGCCCGGGACGTAGGACGCCACGACGCCCACGACGATCAGCCCGAGGGGAGCCGGGAAGCCGACGCGGTCAGCGAGCGCCGTACCGGCCAGGACGACGATCGCCAGGGCGACGAGCTCGAACGCGATCTCCACGCGGACATTCTTGCCTGTCCGCGCCGCGCGTCACCTGGCGTCCGCCACCCAGCGCATCGGGTCGCCCCAGCCCAGCTCGTCGTGGCCCAGCCGGGCGAGGGCGAGGACGACCACGGTGCGGCGGTACGCCGCGAACGTGAGCACATGGGCGATCATCCCGCCGTAGGTGAAGACCTCGGCCCGCTCGCAGATCGCGTCGACGAAGGTGTCCTCGACCCGGCCCTGGTCGCAGACCTCGCGGACGTGGGCGAGGTAGCGCGGCCCCTCGATCCGCAGACGTCGTGTCATCGAGGTCAGCGACTCGTGGTCCTCGACGCTCCAGTCGTAGTCGCGGGTCGCCATCGCGGCGTTCCACATGCCCATCTGCCCGACCAGCCGGCTGAGCAGGGACCGGACCGTCTGTCCCTCGTCGTCGTCCTCGAGCGAGATCTCGGTGTCGAGCTCCTCGTCGGTCAGCACGCCGGCCACCCGGATCAGCTCGCCGGTGAGCCAGACGTGGTGCTCGACCATCTTCTCCAGCAGGTCGGCACCGCGGACGACGTCGCGCGAGGGCAGCCGGATGCTGCCCGGCGGCACGAAGTGCACGCCGTTCGCCTCCCCGATCTGGATGTGCCCGGGCTTCTTGCGCCACTCGCGCGGGGCAGCGTCGTAGGCCTTGGTGAAGGCACGCGTGAACGCCTCGTGCGAGGAGTAGCCGGCCTCGACCGCGATGTCGAGCAGCGGCGCCTTCGTCGTGATCATCCGGTACGCCGCGCGCTCGAGCAGGATGCGCCGGCGCAGTGCCTGCGGTGGCTCGCCGCCGACGGACTTGATCATCCGGTCGAAGTGGTAGCGCGAGAAGTGGTGCCGAGCCGCCCAGTCCTCGCCGGTGGCGTCGTGGTCGTCGAGCGCGGCCGCGAGCCCGTCGACGAACTCGGCGAAGGTGTCGGCGGCTGAGCTCATGCGCTCATGGTGCCCCGTCCGCGGCGGTCGCGCCTTGACCTTCGTTGCGGGGATCGGTCGCCTGCAGGAACCGGGACAGGTGCTCGACGACGTGCGCCGCGTCGTCCCCCAGACCGAGGAAGGTGCCCGACCCGAACGTGTGCATCCAGTGAAGGCCGAGGAAGTAGAGCCCGGTCACGTCGGTCACGCCTCGGCGCTGCACCGGGTCGCCGGACTCGTCGAAGCAGGGGGCGTGCAGCCAGCCGTGGTCGAAGTCGTAACCGGTGGCCCAGATGACGGTCGTGACGCCGGCGGCACGGAGGGAGAGCTCCGGGCGCGGCGGGACCGGCGTCGACGGCGGCCGCGCCGGCACGGGTGCTCCGGCGCGTTCGGCGACGGCGCGGACGAACGCGTCGTACATCTCGTCGGCGGCGGCCAGGATCGGCTCGGCGTCATCGGCGAACCGGACGACGTCACCCGAGGCCCCGGTCAGGCGGCCGAGCAGGACGACTCCTCGGGCACCCAGCCTCCGGAGGTCGACATCGTGGCCGCCATCGACGCCGGTCACGAGCACGGTCGGCGGCATGCGTCCGTCGACCCAGTCCGCGCGGGTACGAGCCATCAGGCCGAGCTCCACCAGCCACGTGGTCACGTCGTGCCCGAGCACCCGGCGTGGCACGCGCCGGTGGCGGTTGAGGCAGAGGTAGACGGTCCGGCCGGCGCCGACCAGCTCCTCGGCGATCTGGGCCCCCGACGCCCCGCTTCCGACGACGAGCACCGCGCCGTCGGGCAGGAGGCCGGGGTTGCGGTAGTCCACGGCGTGGAGCTGGGCGAGTCCTCCGGGGAGGTCTGCGGCCACGGCCGGGATCCGGGCTCGCTGGAACGGACCGGTGGCCACGACGACGGCACGCGAGGCGATCTCACCGTCCGGGGTCCGCGTGCGCCAGCGGTCTCGGACGCGGTCCAGCGACAGGACCGGCGTCGACTCGCGCACCGGTGCCGCGACCAGCGCGGCGTACCGCTCGAGCAGGCGGAGCACCTCGGTGTGGTGGCTGAACCCGTCGGGGTCCGACCCGGCGTAGGGCTGTCCGGGAAGGGCGAGCACGGAGTTCGGGAACTGGAACATCAACGAGTCCCAGCGCGACCTGCGCCAGCTCTCGGCGATGCGCTCCCGCTCGAGCACGACATGGTCAACGCCGCGACTGCTCAGCTCGTGGCTGGCGACGAGGCCGGCTTGTCCGCCGCCGATGACGACGACGTCGTGGTGCTCGGACATGGGGCCATCCGGGTCTGGGTGCGTCAGGCCCAGTGTCGGACCGGCACGTCCACCCGGCAACCCCCGCGGCTCATTCGGCGGCCAGTGCGCGGATGCGGGCGTCGAGGGCACGCCGGTCGTCGCGACGTACGACGGCCTCGACCACCTCGATGCCGCCGTTGGGACCGGCCAGGGCCTGCTCGAGCTCGGGTCGGCTGGTGACCTTCAGGTGAGGCGTTCGGGTGGCGGCACACAGGCTCGCCAGGTCGACGCCGTGCGGCGTACCGAAGAGCCGGTCGTAGCGGTCGGCGTACTGCTCGGAGCCCTGCTCGAGGGTGGCGAAGATCGAGCCTCCGTCGTCGTTGACGACGACGATCGTGAGGTCGGGACGCGGCTCGTCGGGGCCGAGGACCAGGCCGTTGCTGTCGTGCAGGAAGGTGACGTCGCCGACCAGGGCGAGGCTGCGGTCGGAGCGTCGGCCCAGCGCCGCCCCGATGGCGGTGGAGACGACGCCGTCGATGCCGGACAGGCCGCGGTTGGCGATCACCTTGCGGCGGCCGCCGACCTCGTAGCGGGGGACCATCAGGTCGAGGTCGCGGATCGGGTTGGACGCACCGACGACGAGGAGCCCTTCGCGCGGCAGGGCCCGCGCCACCGCCCCCGCGACGTCGTACGGCGTCAGCCCGGGCTCGGCGGCGAGCAACCGGTCGAGGTCGCGACTCACCCGGACGTCGGCCTCGAGCCAGCGGCCGAGCCAATCCGTCTCGACGCCTTCGCCGACGGTGAGCCGGTCGAAGGAGTGGTCGACGCCGTACGGGCGCCCGGTCCACACGCCGTACGACGGGCCGCTCAAGACCTCGACGTCGTCGCGGGCGAGGAGCCGGGAGACCGGCCGCGACAGGGTCGGGTGCCCGAACACCACGACCCGTTCGACCTCGTCGGCCAGGGTGGATCCGAGCAGGAGCCGATAGGTGCGGATCGCGTGGGTGCCGGTGCGCGAGCCGCTCGAGGGCTCCGCCAGGAGCGGCCACTGGGCGCGCTCCGCGAGCGTGCGGGCAGGCGGCCCTGCGTCGTCCCCGGCCACGACGACCGTCCGTGGGCCGTGCGGGATCGCGACCTCGGAGCCGTCGTTCTGGAAGCGCCGCCAGCCTCGACGGCCCTCCTGCTCCGGCGTGTCCGGCAGGTCGTCGGTCCACCGGTCTTCCGGCACCAGCGGATCGTCCAGCTGCAGGTTGAGATGAAGGGGCGACCCCTGATGTGCGGCACCGAACACGCCGGCCAGAACCTGCGGAAGGTCGGGGGCCGTCCGGGAGATGTCCGCGGTCGGGATGAGCGGCCCGAAGATGCCGACCTGGTCGGTGGTCTGGTTGGCCCCGGTGCCGCGGAGCCGGGCGGGGCGGTCGGCGGTGACCGCGATCAGGCGTACGCCGGCGTGCGCCGCCTCGAGCATCGCGGGGTGCAGGTTGGCCACGGCCGTGCCGGAGGTACAGAGCACGGCCGCCGAGGAGCCCACCTTGGTCAGCCCCAGGGCCAGGTAGGCGGCCGAGCGTTCGTCGATCCGTGTGTGCAGCCGGACCAGACCGGCGCCGGCCGCGTCGTACGCGGCGAACGACAGCGGCGCGTTGCGTGATCCCGGGGCGAGCACGATCTCCCCCACGCCGTTCTCGACGAGGTGGCCGATGACGGCACGGGCCAGATCCGTCGACGTCGTCACGGGCGCGCAGTCTTCCGCACCGCCCGGACCGCCGCGAGCCGGTCCTCCCACCAGGCGACCCGCTCCGGGGACGCGGAGACCGCGTCGATCAGCTCGGGCACGATCGTGGGTACGACGACCGGCAGCGCGCCGTTCACCGGCACCAGCTCCGGTGTCGCGACATCGGCGGTCAGCAGCGCCCGCGTCGCCAGCCCCGACGCGTGCTCGAGCGTCGGCAGCGCCGCGGCCAGCGCGACGCCGGCCGCCAGACCGAGCGAGGTCTCCAACGCCGACGAGACGACCACGGGCATCCCGATCTCCTCGGCGATCCGCAAGCACGCCCACACCCCGCCGAGCGGTTGCACCTTGAGCACCGCGATGTCGGCGGCCCCGAGGTCGCGGACCCGGTAGGGGTCGGCTGCCCGCCGGATCGACTCGTCGGCGGCGATCGGGACGTCGACCCGGCGACGGCACGCCGCCAGGTCCTCGACCGACGCGCACGGCTGCTCGACGTACTCGAGCCCACCGGCCGCCCGCTCCAGGGCAGCGATCGCGGCCACCGCGTCGTCGACGGACCAGGCGCCGTTGGCGTCGACCCGGATCCGCCCGGTCGGCCCGAGCGCGTCGCGCACGGCCTCGACCCGTGCGAGGTCCTCGCCGAGCACGGAGCCCGGGTCCGCCACCTTGACCTTCGCGGTCGCGCATCCCGAGCGACGCACCAGCGCGTGCGCGACCTCGGGCGCGACCACCGGCACCGTCACGTTGACCGGTACCGAGTCGCGTACGGCCGCGGGCCAGTCACCGGCCGCGGCCTCCTCGGCGCAGCGCAGCCAGGGCTCGGCGACCTCCGGCGAGTACTCCGTGAACGGACTCCACTCCCCCCAGCCGCCGTCGCCCTCGACCAGCACCCCCTCGCGCACGGTGATCCCGCGGAAGCGCGTCGTCATCGGGATCGAGAAGACCCTCACGAGTCGTCACCTGCGAGCGAGCGGACGGCGAGCCGGTCGACCTTGCCGTTGCCGAGCATCGGCAGCGCAGGTACGACGACCACCTCTCGTGGCGCCCAGGCACGTGGGTGCCGCTCGCCCACCCAGTCGCGCGCCTCGTCCAGCTCGAGGTCACCGACGACCACGGCGACCACCCGGTTGCCCCACTCGGCATCGGCCAGCCCGACCACCTCCGCAGCCGCGACGCGCGGATGCTCCCGCAGCCGGGCGGCGACGGCCGCCGCGGGCACGTTCACCCCACCACTGACCACCATGTCGTCCACCCGTCCGAGCACGTGCAGCCGGCCGTCATCGGTCAGCCGACCGGCGTCGGAGGTGTGGAACCACCCGTCGACCAGCACCTCGGCGGTCGCGGCCGGGTCGTCGAGGTAGCCGTCGAAGAGGGTCGGCCCGGACAACCGCACACGCCCGTCCGCCGCCACTGCGACCCCCACGCCGTCGAGGGGCAGCCCGTCGTACACACAGCCGCCACAGGTCTCCGCCATCCCGTACGTCGCCACCAGCCGGACGCCGGCGTTCTTCGCCCGCTCCTTCAGGGACACGTCGACCGGTCCTCCCCCGACCAGGACCGTGTCGAACGCCGCCAGGGCATCGACGTCGGCGGGACGGGCGAGCCAGTGGTGCAGCTGGGTCGGCACCAGCGAGAGATGGCCGCCGACGACCCAGGCGTCCGCCGGCGAGCGCTCACCGAGGACGACCGGCCGGTGCCCGGCGACCAGCGAGCGGACGACGACGTTCAGGCCGGCGACGTACGACGTGGGCAGCGCGAGCAGCCACGGCCCCGACCCGCCGAGCCGGGCCGCCGACGCAGCCGCCGACGCCAGCACGGCGTCGCGCGAGAGGACCACCTGCTTGGGCCTGCCCGACGACCCCGACGTCGCGATCTCGGCCGGCCCCGGGTCGGCCGCGTCGAGCCACGCAGCGACGGCGTCGACGTCCCGCTCGACGTCTCCGGTCAGCCGCAAACCCATGCGACGAACGCTAGTGGTGCTGGTTCAATCGCCGGCATGCCCTCTCGGTTGCACCGGCTCCTGCCCGACCATCCCGTGGCGCGCAGGCTCTCGGTGCAGTCGATCCTGTTCGCGCTGGGCGACGGCGTCTTCACCACGGGCAACGCCGTCTACTTCACCCAGATCGTGGGCCTCAGCGCCGCTCAGGTCGGCCTCGGTCTGTCGATCACGGGCGTCGTCGCGCTCAGCCTGTCGGTGCCGCTCGGCCGGGTGGCGGACCGGTACGGCGCGCGACGGATGTGGGCGGTCGGCGCGGCGCTCGAGGCGATGCTCTACCTCACCTACCCCGTGATCCACGGCTTCGCGGCCTTCGTGGCGCTGCTGGCGGCCTTCACCCTCGTGAACAGCGTGGGCGGCGCAGGTCGGGGCGCCTACACGATCGCGATCTTCCCGCGCGAGGAGCGAGTGAAGTACCAGGCCTACCTGCGCTCCACGCTCAACCTCGGCTTCACCCTCGGCGCTCTGGTCAGCGGCCTCGCCCTCGCCACCGACAGCCACACCGTCATCCGGTTCCTCCCGGTGTTCACCGCCTTCGTCCTCGGCTGCAACGCGATGCTGATCGGCCGACTGCCCGAGCCCACCGGGAGCGACCGGCCCGCGGCCGCCGCCGCGCCATCGAGAGCCCCGTGCGTCACCACCAGCCCGAAGGCGCTGCAGAACCGGGGCTTCACGGCGACCGCGATCCTGAGCGGGGTCCTCAGCACCCACCAGATCCTGCTCACGATCGTCATCCCGCTCTGGCTGGTGGAGCGCACCGATGCCCCGCACTGGACGCTGGCCTGGCTGTTCGGCACCAACACCGTCCTCTGCGTGCTGCTCCAGGTGCCCGCCGCCCGTGGCATGAACAACGTCGCCGGGGCGCTCCGCGGCGTCCGGCTCGCGGTCGCGTTCATGGTCGCCTCGTGCGCGATCGTCGCGGTCACCCACGACACCCTCGGCTGGACGTCCATCGTGCTCCTGCTCGTCGGCCACATGACCGTGACCGGGGCTGAGCTGTTCGAGTCGGCGGCCGTCTGGGGCTTCCTCAGCGAGCTGTCCGATCCGACCCGTCGCGGTGAGTACCAAGGCGTCTGGGGCATCGGTCAGCGGCTGACGAACATCATCGGCCCGGCGGCGTACACCTGGCTCGCGCTCAACCACGGCACCCTCGGCTGGGTCGTGATCGCCGCCGTGATCGTGACCGCCGGCGTGCTGGTGCACCCGGCGGTGCGCGCTGCCGAGCGGTTCCTGACGACCCACGCGCTCGACCCCTCGGCCGCGACTGCTTGAATCCCGCCCATGGCTTCTGCCGCTCACTGGCTCGCGGGTGCGCGCCCGCGCACGCTGCCCGCGGCGATCTCACCGGTGCTCGCCGGCACCGGCGTCGCGACGTACGGCGACGACGCGGTGTGGTGGAAGGCGCTGCTGGCTCTCGTGGTCGCGCTCGCGCTGCAGGTCGGCGTGAACTACGCCAACGACTACTCCGACGGCATCCGCGGCACCGACGCCGACCGGGTCGGCCCGATGCGGCTCGTCGGCTCCGGTACGGCGTCGCCCGGCGCGGTGAAGCGCGCGGCGTTCCTCGCGTTCGGCGTCGCAGCCGTCGCCGGGCTGGTGCTCGGCGTGACGACCGCGTGGTGGCTGGTGCTCGTCGGTGCGGTGTCGATGCTGGCCGCCTGGTTCTACACCGGCGGCTCGAAGCCCTACGGGTACCTGGGGCTCGGCGAGCTCATGGTGTTCGTCTTCTTCGGGTTGGTCGCCGTGATCGGCACGGCCTACGTCCAGACCGAGGAGTGGCAGGCCTCCGCCCTGTACGCCGCCGTCGGCATCGGCGCGATCGCTTGCGCGATCCTGGTCGCGAACAACCTCCGCGACATCCCCACCGACCGCGGCTCCGGCAAGATCACGCTCGCCGTCCGGCTCGGCGACCAGCGCACCCGGATCTTCTACGTCCTGCTGATGCTGCTCGCCCTGATCGCGCTCCTCGGGGTCGCGCTCGCCACCACGTGGTGGGCCCTGCTCGCCCTGGTGTACGTCGTTCCGGCCGCCCGTGCCGCCCGGGTCGTCCGCTCGGGCGCCGGAGGCCCCGGCCTGATCCCGGTGCTCCAGCTCACCGGCATCGCCGAGCTGCTCTACGGGCTCGGGCTGCTGGTGGGGCTGACGATCGGGAGCTGACCAGCCACCAGCGGACTAGGCTGACACCATGATCTGGTTGATCCTGCTGGTGATCGTCGTGGCCGGAATCGTCGCCTGGCGGATGCGCGTGCCCCTGCTGGCCAAGATCCTCGGCCAGTCGCCGTCCCGCATCAACCGGCAGATCAACCGCAAGAAGTAGCACCCGTCGGTCGGGCCCGTCGACACCCCGACCCGTCGGTCGAGCCCGTCGAGACCACGAGACCCCGACCCGTCGGTCGAGCCCGTCGAGACCACGAGACCCCGACCCGTCGGTCGAGCCCGTCGAGACCACGGGTCGACGACCTGTCGGTCGAGCCTGTCGAGACCACGAGACCCCGACCCGTCGGTCGAGCCTGTCGAGACCACGGGTCGACCACCCACCGGTCGAGCCCGTCGAGACCACGAGACCCCGACCCGTCGGTCGAGCCCGTCGAGACCACGGGTCGACCACCCACGGAGCCATGGTTTCGACTGGCCCCGCACGGCTTCGCACGCTCAGCCGTGGGCCTCGCTCAACCCGACTTCGCGCACGCCGCGTGTTCGTACCTCACACGCGGCTGCTCAGTCGACGTCCTCTTTCGCCTTCAGCTCCTCGAACTTCTCCGTCGCCCGGCGGGCACGCTCGTCGACGTGCTGCGCGAGCGCGATCCGTTGACGCCCGAGCAGGAACAGCGACGCCAGGCCGCTGATCACGAGGGAGATGACCAGGACCCACATCACGTTGGCCGAGTCGGTGACCGCGAGCCAGATCCCGCCGACGACGATGACCGAGGCGGCGAAGAACAGCAGCCGCAGGCCGGTGTAGACCCAGAACTCCTTCACCCCTACAGGTTAGACATCACCCGACCGTTGACCAGAATCCGCCGGACTCGCCCCCACACGACCAGGAGCGACCTAGTCTGTGCGTGTGTGGAGGTTCGTGCTGCTGCTGATCGTGGTCGCGGTGGGTTCCTACTACGCCGCGCGATTCCTGCTCGAGGGCTTCCCCCGGCGGCCGCACCACGACGACGAGTACGTCCGGCCCTACGGGCCCGATGACGACGACGAGTTCCTCGAGGGCATCTCGCGCAAGAAGGGTCCCGAGGACACGCCCTAGCGCTCGCGCAGGCTGACCGCCGAGGCACCACTCGCGTAGGAGTGCTGGCTGGTCGTCGAGAAGTAGTTGATCCCGATGAAGTTGAACCACAGCGTCGCGACGCCGACCAGGGCCAGGATCGCCGCGTTGCGGCCACGCCAGCCGGCGGTCGCCCGCGCGTGCAGGTAGGCGGCGTACACCACCCAGGTGATGAACGCGCAGACCTCCTTGGGGTCCCAGTTCCAGTACGACGACCAGGCCTGGTGCGCCCAGATCGGCCCGCTGATCAGCACCGCGAACGTCCAGACGGGGAACGCGAAGGCGTGGATCCGGTAGGACACCCGGTCGAGCGTGGTCAGCGCGGGCAGCCGGGCGATGTAGCCGTGGTCGCTCCCGCCCCGCTTCTCCGACCGCGCCTTGATCAGGTAGAGCGCGGAGGTGATCCCGCCGAGGGTGAACGCCCCGGTCGCGATGATCGCCGACATCACGTGGATCACCAGCCAGTACGACAGCAGAGCTTCGGTGAGCGGAGCGATCGGGTCGTAGAGCCACAGCACCGCGACCATCAGCAGCACGATCTCGATCGCGGTCACGATCGGGCCCATCCAGGCCAGGCTGTAGCGCTTGCGCAGCAGCAGGTAGCCGGCCGCGACCACGAACGAGCCGGTGATCGTGAACTCGTACATGTTGCCCCAGGGCACCCGGTTGGGGTCCGCGGCCATGCCCCGGCCGATCAGGCCCACCAGGTGGGCCGCACACGCGATCACGGTCAGCATCAGCGCCAGCCGGCCGAACATGTCGATGCGGAACCGAGTCGACTCGGTGGGTCCGTCGAGCGCGGGCGGTGACGGCTCGTCGCCCGCGGCCGGCGGCGCACCCGCACCGGCGCCTGCTGGTACGGCGGTCCGCGCGGTCGTCGTGAGCGGCACCGTGCGGAGGGCGCTCCACTCGACCAGGTGGGCCATCAGCGCCAGGAAGTAGACGATCCCCGCAGCCGCGATCGCCTGGTTGCTCAGGTGCTCCCAGTCGGTGTTCGTCACGCCGGCTCCTTCGGTGTCTCGGTGGTCCCGACCTGCAACGAGTCCACCACCGACGAGAGTACGGGGGCCAGGTCGCCGCCCCCCGACCGGTCCAGTCCGGCCACCTCGACCAGCGTCCTGCCGTCGCGACGATGCGCGCGCACCCAGACCCGGCGGGACCGGATGAACAGCGAGCCGAGCAGTCCGACCAGGGCGAGGACGACGCCCAGCAGGGTGACCCACACGTCCGGCGTCCGGCTGATCTGCAGCCGCGTCCAGTGCCGCACGCCGTGGAACGTCACCGATCCGGCGCCGTCGGGGAGCCGGACCGTCTCGCCGGGCTGCAGGTCGAGCCGGAACATCTTCCCGTTCGGCTTCTTCAGCTGCCGCATGTGCGCCTTGTCCATCGCGTAGATCGACTGCGGCACCCCGGAGTTGTAGCCGAGGTCGCCGACGTAGGCGAGCAGCGACAGCGCAGGATTCTCGTCCTTGCCCATCACGTTGATCGGGTCGCCGTTCACGAGCGCGAACGTCGGGTAGAACAACCCCTCCAGGCCGATGTCCTGGCCGGCCTTCCGGCCGGGTGCCTTGACCACGCCGAACGACTCGAAGTTCGAGCTCTCCGGCAAGAACACCGTCGGCCCGTCGTACAGCTTGTGCCCCTGCCCGTCGCGGACCGTGATCACCGGCGCGTAGCCGTGCCCGATCAGGAAGATCTGGGTGCCACCGATGGTGAGCGGGTGGTTCACCTTCAGGTCGTACGTCTGCTCGGGCGACCAGCTCGACGGATGGCCCTGGCACGAGGTGCGGTAGGCCAGGTGGGCGACGAACCCGCGGGCCATTCCCTGTCGTGGACCCGACTCGATCCAGTCGATGTCGAACGGCGGCTTCACGGTGAAGCAGAAGGGCTCCATCTTGTCGGCGTTGAAGAGCGAGCCGGGATCGAAGTCGTCGTACTGGGTCAGCGTGTTGGAGAAGCCGCTGCCCACGACCAGGATGACGCCGCCCTTGTAGCCGAACAGGCTGCCGACCCCGAAGCCCACCAGCACGATCAGCACCGACAGGTGGAAGAGCAGGTTGCCGGCCTCGCGGAGCTGTCCCCGCTCCGCGGAGACCCACCCCTCGTCGACACCCTCGAACGACGTGGCGGTGCCCTCGGAGGTGGCGACGCGATGGCCGCGCGAGAGCCGGCGAGCCGCCCGGTGCAGGACGACCCCCGGCTCCTCGTCGGTGGTGTACGTCGCGTGGTCCGGCAGGCGGGTCAGGTTGCGGGGGGCGGCGGGGGGCTGCTTGCGGTACCCACGCCAGTAGACGAACAGGCGCGGCACGATGCAGCCGACCAGCGAGACCATCAGCATCAGGTAGATCGCGGCGAACCACGGCGAGTGGTAGACGCTGAAGAGGCCGAGCCGGTCGTAGATCGGGGTGAGGTGGGGGTGGGCCGCCTGCCAGTTCTGCGTCTTGAGCGCGTCCACCCCGCTCTGCGGGATGACCGACCCCGGGATCGCTCCCAGGGCGAGCAGGAGGAGCAGGACCAGCGCCGTCCGCATCGAGGTCAGCTGGCGCCAGGCCCAGCGCAGGAACTCCCACGCCGTCAGCTCTCCCGCGCGCCGGTGGTGGTCACGGTCACCGCTCGGCTGCCAGCGCTCGGTCTCGTCGGCCGGCTCGGTCCGGACGTCGCTCATGGCAGCCTCACACCGCCACCGTCGACTGGTTGACGAGGTGGATCTGGAGCCAGGTCACGGCCTGGTCCCAGAAGCCGGTCAGGAGGGCGAGGCCGACCACGACCAGCATCAGGCCGCCGATGCGGGTGACCCACTGCTGGTGGCGTCGGATCACGCGGAACGCGCCCAGCGCCCGGCGGTAGGCCAGGGCAGCCACGATGAACGGCAGGCCGAGCCCGACGCAGTAGATGGCGGCGAGGAGTGCCCCGCGGCTGGCCGTCCCCTCGTTCAGCTCGAGCCCGATGATCGCGCTCAGGGTCGGCCCGACGCACGGCGTCCAGCCCAGCCCGAACAGGAAGCCCAGCAACGGCGCGGCCCCGAGCCCGACCGCCGGCACGGAGTGGATGCGCACGTCGCGCTGGAGGAACGGCACCAGCCCCGCGAACGCGAGCCCGAGCAGCACGAGCATCGCGCCGAGCACGATCTCCAGCTGGGTGCGCCACTCGATCAGCCAGTCGCCGACGGATCCCGCCGTCCAGCCGAGGAGGACGTAGACCGCGGAGAAGCCGAGCACGAACAGCACGGCACCGGCCAGCATCCGGCCACGGCGGGCGTCCTCGAGGTCTGCTCCGGACAGGCCGGTCGCGTAGGACAGGTAGCCCGGGAGCAGCGGGATCACGCAAGGTGAGAAGAAGGAGACCAGGCCGGCGAGGAGCGCCACGGGGATGGCCAGGAGCAGCGAGCCGGACGCAGCCTGCTGCTGGAACCAGTCACCCATCCGCCATCACGTCCTGCACCACGTCGACCAGGGTCAGGCTGGTCGGCACCCCGCCGAGGATGGCGGCCGCGGGGCGTCCCTGCGCGTCCAGCACCACCGTCGACGGGATCGAGGTGCGTGAGATCACCCCCGAGAACGCCAGCAGCGCCTCGCCGCCCGGGGAGAAGAACGACGGCCAGCCGATGCCGTACCGCTGGGTGTAGGCCCGGGCCTGGGCGGTGCCGTTGTCGCGGCTGTCGATCCCGACGAAGTTGACCTTGCCGCCCAGCTGTCGCGCCGCGGCCACGAGGAAGGGCTGCTCGTGGTGGCAGTCCGCGCACCAGGACCCCCAGACGTTCACGACGGTGGGCTTGCCGCGGAACGACGCGAGCGTGATCGGCTTGCCGTGGAGATCCCGCCCGGACAGGTCCACCGGGGCGCCGCGCTCGGCCACGGGGATGGTCCGGATGGCGCCGTTGCCCACGACGTAGCCCTTGCCGTCGGTGCCGTTGAGACCGTGGAGGGAGGAGCAACCGCTCGCGGTCAGCAGGAGTACTGCCACCACGAGCGACGAGCGCAAGCGCGTCAACACCTAGGGCCGCCTCGCCTCCGGTGCGTTGCCGGCCGAGAACGGCGCCGACTTGTCCCGCACCGGGATCAGGTCACCGGCCGGCTCGGAGTAGCTGATGGTGGTCAGCACGTCACCGGTGAACTGCAGCGACGTCACCGAGCACAGCGTGCACTCGCGCTTGCGTGGGTCGTGCAGGAAGGACCGGTGCTCCAGCGACAGCCGGGTGATCCAGATGGGCAGCTGGTGGGAGACGATCGCGGCCTCGTGACCACGGGCCGCGTCGCGCGCGTCGTGGATCGCGGCCGTCATCCGGGCGACGACCTCCTTGTAGGGCTCGCCCCACGACGGCTTCAGCGGGTTCCAGAGATGGATCCAGGTGCTGGGCTTGCGCAGCGCGTTGTCGCCGTGGCCGAAGCGCTTGCCCTCGAACACGTTGCCCGACTCGATCACGCGCGGGTCGATCACCGGCGTCAGATCTCGTGCTGCCGCCAGCGGCGCGGCCGTCTCCTGCGCCCGCTCGAGCGGCGACGTACGGAGGTGCGCGATGTCACGGTCGCCGAGCGCCTTGCCGATGCGCTCGGCCATCTGCCGACCGAGGTCGGACAGGTGGTACCCGTCGCGGCGCCCGTAGAGGACACCCTCGGGGTTGTGGACCTCGCCGTGCCGGATCAGGTGGACGGTCGTCTGCTCAGCCACGCGTCGCCTCCCGGGCGGCCGCCGCGGCGAGCGGCAGTGCGTCCACGACGGTCTGGACGGCGGTGTCGTCGTGGGCCGAGGAGAGGAACCACGCCTCGTACGCCGACGGGGGCAGGTAGACCCCATGGTCGAGCATGGCGTGGAAGAAGGCGGCGTACGCCGCGATGTCCTGGCGCTGCGCGTCGTCGTAGTCGCGCACCGGGCCGTCGGTGAAGAAGACCGAGAACATGGTGCCGGCCGACTGGACGGCGTGTGGCACGCCGGCGTCGGACAACGCCTTGTCGGCGGCGTCCTTGATCGCGTCGGCGGCGGACGTCACGTGCGCGTAGACGTCGTCGGTCGCCAGCCGCAGGGTCGTCAGGCCGGCCGTGGCCGCGATCGGGTTCCCCGACAACGTGCCGGCCTGGTAGACGGGGCCGACCGGGGAGAGCATCTGCATGACGTCGGCGCGGCCACCGAACGCCGCGGCCGGGAAGCCGCCACCCATCACCTTGCCGAAGGTCATCAGGTCGGGGGTCCAGCCCTCGAGCGCGCCGTCGAGGCCCCACTGGCCCTGGCGGGACGCGCGGAAGCCGGTCATCACCTCGTCGCTGACGAACAAGGCCCCGTGCTCGGCGCAGGTCGTCGCCAGGAACTGGTTGAAGCCCGGCTCAGGCGTGATCACGCCCATGTTGCCGGGAGCCGCCTCGGTGATCACACAGGCGATGCGATCGCCCTCCTCGGCGAAGAGCGCCGCCACGGCGTCGCGGTCGTGGTAGGGGAGCACCCGGGTGAGCGCGGTCGCGCTCTCCGGGACCCCGGGGGTGCCGGGCACCGCCAACGTGGTCAGGCCCGAGCCCGCCGCGGCGAGCAAGGCGTCGACGTGACCGTGGTAGCAGCCGGCGAACTTCACGACGACGTCTCGGCCCGTGAACCCCCGCGCCAGCCGGATCGCCGACATCGTCGCCTCGGTGCCGGAGGAGACCAGGCGGACCTGCTCGACCGGCGTACGCCCGACGATCTCCTCGGCGAGGTCGACCTCGGCCTCGGTCGGGGCGCCGTACGACGTGCCGCGGGCCAGTGCGTCGCGCACGGCCGCCATCACCTCGGGGTGGGCGTGGCCGAGCAGCATCGGGCCCCACGAGCCGACCAGGTCGACGTACTCGTGCCCGTCGACGTCGGTCAGCCGGGCCCCGGACGCCGAACGGATGAACCGTGGCGTCCCGCCGACGGCGCGGAACGCGCGCACCGGGGAGTTGACCCCGCCGGGCGTGACCGCGCTCGCACGAGCGAACAGAGCCTCCGACCGGTCGTGAGTCACCGGGACATTGTGGCCGAGGTGCCCAACCCGGCCGCAATCGAGGCCGGTCACGGGTTCCGGAGAGTGGCCCATCGCACGTCTACTCCCGCGTAACATGGACGGTTCCGGCTCGTTTAGAAGAGCGTCAGGGAGGGAAACCTGCACTCGGAGCCAGGGCTCCACTGACCGGCGTACACCGCAGCAGACGGGGTACGACGGTCAGTGGGCAGCCGGAGGCGTGGCAGGCGACGAACCCTCTCCGGAAGGCTCTGCGAGGAGGAAGGTTCGATGGCTCGGTTCGGACGGGCGCAGAAGGCGTCGGCACTGTTGCCGCTCGCCGTTCTCTCGGCCGCCTGGACGGCCGGTCTGGCGACCGCTGGTTCGAACGCCTCGGCCTCCGCCGACTCCCAGACCCTGCCCGACGGCACCCGGGTGCCCGCCCAGGCCGTCGAGGCGCCCGCCAGCCTGACTGCCCCGGGCACCCTCACCCACGGCGTCCCCGGTGACGCACAGCAGGTCGTCGCCACGGCCTCGGCCAGCGGGATCCCGGCGGTCGCCCTGGCGGCGTACGAGCGGGCCGCGACCGTGATCAACGCGGCCGACCGCAGCTGCCGGATGCCCTGGCAGCTGGTCGCCGCGATCGGTCGGGTCGAGTCCGACCACGGCCGCGCGGACGGCAACGTGCTGACCGACCGGGGCATCGCCCAGCCCGGCATCTACGGCCCGGCGCTCGACGGCAAGCACGGCACGGTGCTGATCAAGGACACCGACGCCGGCCAGTACGACCACGACTCCCGCTTCGACCGTGCGGTCGGGCCGATGCAGTTCATCCCCTCGACGTGGGCGATCGTCGGCGTCGACGCCGACAACGACGGCCAGCGCAACCCGCAGGACATCTACGACGCGGCGCTGGGCTCCGCGGTCTACCTCTGCTCCGGTCCCGACGACCTCTCGACCACGAGCGGCCAACGGTCGGCCGTCTATCGCTACAACCACAGCCAGAAGTACGTCGACCTCGTGCTCGCGATCGAGCGGGCCTACCTCGCCGGCAACTACAGCTCGGTGCCGAACGGCACGACCACCACCAGCTTCAGCCTCGGCAACACCCCGCTGGTGCACGACGGCGTCCACCACCACCACCACCATGGCCACCACCACGGTCACCACGGCCACCACCACCCGGGCCAGCCGTCGACCGACCCGACGAGCGGTCCGACGACGGGGCCGACCGGCGGGCCCACCCAGGCGCCCGACCCGGGCACGTCGCCGACGCCGACGATCCCGCCGGTCACGGTTCCCGGGGGCGGTCCGACGATCTCGGTCCCGCCGCTTCCGACGCCGACGATCCTGACCCAGGCCGAGGCGATCGTGCAGTGCCTGGCCGAGGGGCTGATCGACAACCCGCTCGATCCTCACGACGCGTTCGACCAGTGCGTGTACAACCTCACCCACTGACGCTCGCCGGCGGGCTCTCTCCGCGGACGAGGAAGCGAGAACAGCTCAGCGAGCCAGGAGACGAGCGGCCTCGGCGGCCCAGTAGGTGAGCACGACGTCGGCGCCGGCGCGGCGGATCGAGGTGAGCAGCTCGAGGATCGCCCGCTCCCGCTCGATCCAGCCGTTCGCGGCGGCGGCCTCGACCATGGCGTACTCGCCCGACACGTTGTACGCCGCGACCGGGACGTCGACGGCGTCGCGCACCCGGCGTACGACGTCGAGGTAGCCGAGCGCGGGCTTCACCATCACGATGTCGGCGCCCTCGGCGACGTCGAGCAGCGCCTCGCGGACGCCCTCGCGGGCGTTGGCGGCGTCCTGCTGGTAGGTCCGCCGGTCGCCCTGCAGGGAGCTGTCGACGGCCTCGCGGAAGGGTCCGTAGAAGGAGGAGGCGTACTTCGCGGAGTAGGCCAGGATCGCGACGTCGGTGTGTCCGGCGGCATCCAGCGCACCGCGGACCGCGGCGACCTGGCCGTCCATCATCCCGCTCGGGCCGACCATGTCGACCCCGGCATCGGCCTGCGCCAGCGCCATCTCGGCGTAGGCCTCGAGCGTCCGGTCGTTGTCGACCCGGCCGTCGGGCGTGAGCACCCCGCAGTGGCCGTGGTCGGTGAACTCGTCGAGGCACAGGTCGCTCATCACCGTGAGCGCGTCGCCGACCTCGGCGACGACGTCGGTGATCGCGAGGTTGAGGATCCCGGACGGGTCGATGCCACCGGAGCCGACTGCGTCCTTGGACTCGGGGATGCCGTAGAGCATCACACCGCCGAGCCCGAGCTCCGCCGCCTCGCGGGCGGCCTCGAGCAGGGAGTGACGGGTGTGCTGGACGACGCCCGGCATCGACGAGATCGGACGTGCCTCCGCGGCGCCCTCTCGGACGAACATCGGCAGCACGAGCTGCTCCGGCACCAGGTGCGTCTCGGCGACCATGCTCCGCAGGCCCTGGGTCGTGCGGAGCCGCCGCGGCCGGGTGACCGGCCGCGGCACCGGGGCGCCGCCCTCGTCGCTCATCGTGAGGAGGTGACCTTCTTGCGCCCGGAGGGCTTGCGCTCCGACGGCTTCGTCACCGGCAGCCCGGCGTCGAGCATCTCCGCCCGACGCGCGGCACCGAAGTCGGCCAGCGCGTCGACCAGCTCGTCGACGTCCGGCTTGGGTGCCAGGACGTCGACCCGGAGGCCGTGCTCCTCGGCGGTCTTCGCAGTGGCGGGGCCGATCACCGCGATCACCGTCGACGGGTGCGGCTTGCCGGCGATGCCGACCAGGTTGCGCACGGTCGAGGACGACGTGAACACGACGGCGTCGAACTTGCCGCTCTTGATCGCGTCGCGCACCGGCGCCGGCGGCGGGGCCGCGCGGACGGTGCGGTACGCCGTGACGTCGTCGCACTCCCAGCCCAGGTCGATCAGGCCGGCCACGAGGTTCTCGGTGGCGATGTCGGCGCGCGGCAGGAACACCCGGTTGATCGGGTCGAGCATCTCGTCGTACTCGGGCCAGTCCTCGAGGAGGCCGGCGGCCGACTGCTCGCCGCTCGGGGTGAGGTCGGCTCGCAGTCCCCAGTCGGCGATCGCGGCGGCCGTCTTGTCGCCGACCGCGGCGATCTTGAGACCGGAGAACGCCCGGGCGTCGAGGCCGTACTCCTCGAACTTCTCGCGCACGGCCTTGACGGCGTTGACGCTGGTGAAGGCGATCCACTCGTAGCGACCCTCGACCAGGCCGCGGACGGCCTTGTCCATCTGCAGCGGGTTGCGCGGGGGCTCGACCGAGATCGTCGGGACCTCCTCGGGCACGCCGCCGAAGCCGCGCAGGCGGGCGGACAGCGAGCCGGCCTGCTCCTTGGTGCGGGGCACCAGGATCCGCCAGCCGAACAGGGGCTTGGTCTCGAACCACGACAGCGCTTCGCGCATGGCGACGACCTCACCGACCACGGTGACGGCCGGCGGGGCCATCCGTGCGGCGCGGGCGTCGGCCGCGATGTGCTCCAGGGTCGAGCAGACCGTCGTCTGCTCGGTCGTGGTGCCGGTGCGGGTCATCGCGACCGGAGTCTGCGGCGAACGGCCGGCGGCGACGAGCGCCTGGGCGATGTCGCCGATGGAGTTCACGGCGGAGAGCAGGACCAGGGTCTTGGTGTCGGCGTACCGGCTCCAGTCGATCTTGTCGCCGGCGGTGACGACGGTGACCTCGCGGTGGTCCTTGGTGGTCAGCGGGATGCCGGCGTACGCCGGGACCGCTGCCGCCGAGGAGACGCCGGGGACGATCTCGAACCCGAGGCCCGCCTTGGCACAGGCCGCGGCCTCCTCGGGGCCGGACGCGTAGACGAACGGGTCGCCGGTCATCAGCCGGACCACCACCCCGCCGCGCTTGGCCTGCCGGACCACGACCTTGGCGCGGGCGGCGTGCGTCAGCGGCTGGCCGTCCTCACCGAAGCCGCCGTCGACGAGCTCGGGACCACCCTCGGACCCCTCGGGGAGCCCGAGCAGGGTACGGACGAGGGTGGGATGCTCCGGCCCTTCGGTGATCACGATGTCGGCCTCGCGGATCAGGTCGGCGGCGCGCAGGGTCAGCAGACCGGGGTCGCCCGGTCCGCTCCCCACGAACGCCACCCACCCGGGACGGGGTGGGGTGGTCGTCCGCTTGGTGTCGGCGGTCTCGGACTGGGCCCTGGGGGCTCGGGTCATGATTCTTGCCTTTCGCAGTCGGTCACCGGCTGCTGGTGCGGTGTCCCGTGCTGTGTGTCCGTCAGCTGTGCTGCCCCCTCGTCGAGCATCTGCTCGGCGAGACGGATGCCGACGCCGGCGGCGTCGGCCGGGTCGCCGGTCGCGGACATCCGCACCGCCAGCGTCCCGTCGGGTGAGAGCGCTACCGCCCTCACCCAGAGCTCTTCTCGTTCGTCGCCCTCGACGACCTCGGCCAGGACCCCGATCGGAGCCGTGCAGCCGCCCTCGAGCGTCGACAGCACGGATCGCTCGGCGGTCACGGCCGCCCGGGTGCGGGCGTCGTCGAGCACGGCTACGTCGCGAGCCAGGTCGTCCCCCTCCCGCATCTCGACGGCCAGTGCGCCCTGGGCCGGGGCCGGCAGCATCTGCAGCGGGTCGAGGACCTCGGTGATGTCGTCGAGTCGCCCGATACGGGCCAGCCCGGCACGGGCCAGGATCACCGCGTCGTACGCACCTTCACGCAACTTGCGGATCCGGGTGTCCACATTGCCGCGAATGCCGGTGATCTCCAAACCGAGGCCGAGGGCCAGCAGCTGGGCGGCTCGACGCGGCGCGCCGGTGCCGACGCGACTTCCGGCCGGCAGCTCGCCGAGAGTCAGCCCGTCGCGGGCGACCAGGACGTCACGCGGGTCCTCGCGGACCGGGATCGCGGCCAGCGTGAGGCCCGGCGCCGCTGCGGTCGGGAGGTCCTTCATCGAGTGCACGGCCATGTCGACGCGCTCATCGGCCAGAGCCTGGCGCAGGGCCGTCACGAAGACGCCGGTGCCGCCGAGCTGCGCCACCGGCTTCAGGTCGCGGTCGCCGGTCGTCGTGATCTCGACCAGCTCGACGTCGCGACCCAGTTCCTCGGACAGCCGGTCGCCCACCCAGCGGGACTGGGTGGTGGCGAGGAGGGAGGCGCGGGTGCCCAGCCGGATCGGCGTGCTCACGACTCGTCCACCGGTCGGGGCTCCACGGGCCGGGTCACGGCGTCGACGGCCTCGGGGTCGAGGGCGAACAGCTCCGCCAGGGCGGTCGCGTAGGAGACGGCGTCGCGGTCGCCGAGCTCCTTGGCCCGGATGGTCGGCTGGTGGACCAGCTTGTCGGCGACCCGGCGCAGGGTGTGCAGCAGCTCGTCACGGGTGTGGTCGTCGAGGTCGGGCAGGCGCCGGTCGATCCGCGCCATCTCGGCCTCGACGACGCTCGTCGCCATCGTGCGCAGGGCGACCACGGTCGGGGTGATGCTGGACTGGCCACGGGCGGACAGGAACGCCTCGACCTCGGCCGCGACGATCGCGCGCACCGCCTCCACCTCGGCACCGGCGTCCGAGCCGCGCAGGTCCTCGACGAGGTCCGCGAGCGTCACCAGTGTGACGCCGGGAAGGTCGGCCACGGCGGGGTCGATGTCGTGGGGCAGGGCGAGGTCGACCAGGGCGATCGGCCCGGCCGCAGCGGCAACGGCCTCCCGGCTGACCAGGGTGCCGTTCGCGCCGGCACACGCGACGACCACGTCTGCGGCAGCGACCTCGGCGGCGACGGTGGTCAGCGGCGCCCACCGGGCGGCGTGCTCGGTGGCGAGCCGCTCGGCCCGCTCGCGCGTGCGGTTGACCACCACGACCTCGCCGGCCCCGCGGCGTACGACGGTGGCGACGCTCAGGGCGGCCATCGCGCCGGCACCTACGACCACGACACGAAGACCGGTGAGGTCGCCGGCCGCGCGGTCGAGCGCCGCCGACACCAGGGTCGGCGCGGCACGGTCGATGCCCGTCTCGGCGTGGGCCCGCTTGCCGACGCGCAACGCCTGTTGGAAGAGGGTGTTCAGGACCGGGCCGACCGAGCCCTGCTCCTGTCCGAGTCGCAGGGCATCGCGGGTCTGGCCGAGGATCTGCGCCTCGCCGACGGCCATCGAGTCGAGCCCTGCGGCGACCCGGAAGAGGTGGGAGACGGCGCCGTCGTCGTAGTGGACGTAGAGGTGCGGGATCAGCGCGTCGACGCTCTCGCCGGCCGGCTCGAGCAGCCGCTGCGAGATGTCCTCGACACTGCCGTGGAAACGGTCGACAGCGGCGTAGATCTCGAGGCGGTTGCAGGTCGCGACGACGGTGGCCTCGGAGACGTGGGGGTTGGCCAGCACGTCCTCGACCAGCTTCGCGGCTCCGTCGGCGCCGACGATCAGCCGTTCCAGCAGGGCGATCGGGGCAGAGCGGTGGGAGATCCCGACGACAAGAGCACTCATGCTGTTTCCTGAGTCGCCTTGCGCTGCTCGTGATACGCGAGGACCTGGAGCTCTTTGGAGAGGTCCACCTTGCTCACGGCCACGTCGGCACCGACGTTCAGCACGGTCGGGGCGAAGTTGAGGATGCTGGTGATGCCCGCGTCGACCATCTGGTCGGCGACGTCCTGGGCGGAGGCCGCCGGGGTGGCGATGACACCGATGGCGACGCCCTGCTCTCGCACGATCACCCGCAGGTC
>Ga0070665_100000518_pt1 | contig 54815 bp, 49 predicted proteins | sample KBSS13metaG_FD_65862 | JGI IMG/M metagenome (GOLD analysis project Ga0070665, IMG submission 65862) | Switchgrass rhizosphere microbial communities from Kellogg Biological Station, Michigan, USA - KBS S1-3 metaG | ecosystem: Host-associated > Plants > Roots > Rhizosphere > Soil ...
TGCGGCTCGATCCGAAGAGTCTCGCCACGGCCCGGCTGGAAGTGAAGGTGCCGATCGCGACGGTCGAAACCACCAACCGCGAACTCGATGGCGAGCTCTTTTCAGACGAATTCTTTGATGGCGAAACCTCCCCGTACCTGAGTTTCGTGGCGACCGCGGTGAAGCGGACCGGTCCGCAGACCCTGGCGCTCTCGGGCAAGCTGTCGATGCATAACATCACGTTGCCCGTGGTGCTCAATGCAACCTTCATCGGCGGTGGCCCCAATCCCTTTGATAGCAAAGAAATCATCATTGGATTCCGCGCCACGGCCACGGTGAAGCGGTCCGACTTCGGCCTGGGTAAGTATGTTCCCATCGTGAGCGATGAAACTCACATCGTGATCAGCGTTGCGTTCAAGAAAACCTGATGGCAACGCCGCGCTGAGCGCCAGACTGGTCCAAACGCTCCGGAGTCATACAGCACTCATTCACAGGACTCGTGCCGCTCGACGCAGGCACGGTAGCGCTCAAGGTGACAAATCCGCTTCGGCGGAGCGAAATTGATGCAGTGCGGTATCGATGGGCGTGCTACTTGTCTCACAAAGTGAATCTCCCGGAGTTGGTTGTGACGACAAGTAGAGTGGACCGTCGTAGGTCCTGGATGTTGCGATGACGAGTGGTCGCCAACATCCCGCTTGTCCCATTGACGGGATGCGAGCAAAGTAACGATCGGGAACGCGTCCATGCTTCTGGCATAGGGTCTCACTGGTATGCCGCTGGGGCAGAATCCGGCCCCGGTCGACTCTTGATCTTGACTGCGACTGCTGAGGTACGCAATGTACGTTCAGCCTGGTAGTTCGTCTGAGGGATCGAACACAACTCGAGGAGCGGCGCTGCGCATTCAGAATCCCCGACTGCTCGGCGGGGCGGTGTTTGTCCTCGTTGCCTTGGTCGCCGCCGTCATCGTGTTGCAATCGGAACGCGCGCGACGCCTGCACGAGCGCGCGCTCCTGGCGGTGGTGATGCGCCTGCCGGGTGCCCTGCAACCCGCGCAGCTCTCGCGGCTGAGCGCTGGCGGCTATGGGTACGAGCTCTGGAGGCGCTCTCCGCAGACTGGAATGAAGCAGATCATTCAAGCCTCTGACGGAGCGCTCGTCGATCCGATAGAGGCGAGCGTCCAGGTTCCAAACGGTACGTGGACGCTGAGCGTGGCGCCGGTTCAGGGTTGGGGCGATCCGCTGCGGGTATCGCTCGAGGCGGCTGTTGGATTGATCTTGGCTTTGCTGGCGGGGTACCTGGCGAATCTGCTGCTTGCGCAAAGGGCGCGAGGCCGCGTGCTCGAGGCACTCGTGACCCAACGCGCTGCAGATAGCGAAACCGCGAAGGACCATCTGAAAGCCTTGCTCGATGCCATCCCGGACCCCGTTTGGCTGAAGGATACCAATGGCGTTTTTCTCAGTTGCAACCCACAGCTCGAGCGGTATTTCGACGCTGCCGAAGCCGACATCGTCGGCCGTACCGATTACGACTTCGTGGATCGCCAGGTTGCGGACTCTTTCCGTGAGAATGATCGCAGGGCGATGGAGGCTGGCGAGCCGCGGGCCAACGAGGAATGGCTCACTTTTTCCAGGGACGGGTATCGGGGTCTCTTCGAGACCATCAAAGCGCCGATGCGCAGTCCCACGGGCAAGGTCATCGGGATCGTGGGAATCGCCCGCGACATCACCGCCCGATACCGTGCTGAGAGGGCCGCAAGGCTGAGCAAAACCCGATTGACGGTGGCGCTGCAGGCGACCCAGATCGCCATCTGGGACTGGGATATCAAACATGACCGGTGGTATGCCTCGCGGGAGTACTACACCGTCCTGGGCTATCCACCAGAGCTCGGACGCGGCAACCGTGAAGTCTGGTTGGAGCGCCTCCATCCGGACGACCGTCCCAGGGTCAGTGCATTGATCGAGAGGGCGAGGAGCGGCGTCCCACAGCTTTATCAATACGAAGCCCGCCTGCGACACGCGGACGGCACGTACCGCTGGATGAGTGTACGGGGGAAAACCGTCGAGCGGGACCGACAGGGCCGTGCTACCCGCATGCTGGGCGTGCGTATCGATGTTACGGACAAGAAGTCCGCGGAAGAGAGCATCCGCCGGCTCGCTCACTATGATCCGCTCACCGGACTACCGAACCGGACACTGTTGAACGAGCGGATGTCGGCCGATATCGCGTGGGCGCAGAGCAAGCGGGAGTCCTTCGCCGTGTTGGTTCTGGATATCGACAGATTCAAGAATATCAACGATACCTTCGGCCAGACGATTGGCGATGAGTTGCTCGTGGAGGTTGCGAAACGCATTCAATCGCTGGGGAGCGAGGCCGACACTGTTGCCCGGGTCGGCGGCGATACCTTCGTCATAGTGCTATCCGGTGCCAAGACTACGCAGGCCACCCGCACCGCGCAGCGGCTTCTGGATTCGCTTTCGGTACCGTTCCGAACCCGTGAATTGGAATTGGTCGTTACGCCGACGATAGGGATTGCTCTGTTTCCAGCTCACGGAACCGATTTCGACACGTTGATCAAGTGCGCAGATACCGCGATGCACCGTGCGAAGCACAGCGGGCGCAATCACTATGTGTTCTTTACGGAGGAGATGCAGACGCGGTCCGGTCGCAATCTGGCGCTGGAGATTGCGTTGCGACATGCCATCGAGCGAGGTGAGTTGCAGCTCCACTACCAGCCTCAGATATCGTTGGTCGATGGGCGTATCACAGGGGCGGAGGCGCTGCTTCGCTGGCGCAATGCCAATCTGGGGAACGTTTTCCCTGCCGAATTCATTCCCATCATCGAGGACAGTGGACAGATCCTCCAGATCGGTACGTGGGTGCTACGCACGGCGGCAACACAACTGCGCAAGTGGTTGAGTGCGGGAATCACCCCCTTCACGCTTGCCGTGAACATTTCTTCAGCGCAGTTTCGCCATCCTAACCTGCCGGGCCTCATCGGAAAGATACTCGGCGAAACCAATCTGGAGCCCCGCTACCTGGAGCTCGAATTGACGGAAAGGGTTGCGATGGATGATCCGTTGGGCGCCATCGCGGTCATGAATGAGCTCCGTGGGCTCGGTGTGCGGATCTCGATCGATGACTTTGGCACAGGTTATTCCTCCTTGAACTATCTCAAGCGATTCCGCGCTCACAAGCTCAAGATCGATCAGTCGTTCGTTCGCGATGTGGCTGACGATCCTGACGATCAGGCGATCGTCAGGGCAATCATCAATCTGGCTAATAGTCTGGGCATCGACACGATCGCGGAAGGGGTGGAAACGCTTGCCCAGATCGCATTCCTGCAGGGAAACGGATGTCAGGAAGCGCAGGGTTTCTACTTCAGTCCGGCGATTCCCGCCGAGCAGTTTACGGCGCTCGTCACCGAACATCGGGGGCTGCCTATCGTTTGAGCGAAATCGGGCAGGCCCGAGGCGGATCGCGCGGCTCGCTCGGTTCACAACATCACAATATCCAGTGACGGGCCCCCTGTTCCTCCAGAAACGCTCGGGCTCCGGCTCCCTGGAGCATAGCCAGCGTCGCCAACAGGCCGGCCTCGGTGCAACTGCTGGCGGCCACGGTGACAGTGCGGGGCGCGTCAACCACGGGCCACCCGGTGCGAGGGTCCAGGATGTGGCTGTAGCGGACGGAATCTTTCATGAGGAAACGGTGTGAGTCGCCGCTAGTGGCGAGGGCACCGGATTCGAGATCGAGCAGCATGGCCGCGGTTCGGTCCGAGTCGGGGCGCTCGACACCGATTCGCCAGGGACCTTGGGGAGGAGCGCAGTTGGCGCGCAGATCGCCGCCGAAGTTCAGCAGAAAGGGGGCGTTGCAGTAGGACGCGAGTATGTCATAGGCGCAGTCGACGGCGTACTCCTTGCCGATGCCGCCGAAGTCCAATTCCATGCCTTCAGGCAGCAGCAGGTCCGGCGGGTCCCACTGGAGCTTCGCGAAGCCGATTGACGGCAGCAAGGCGGCTACCGTCGCGACCTCCGGCACCCGGTCCGAGCCATCGAATTTCCAGGCCCGCCGCAGAATTCCGGAGGTGATGTCGAAGCGGCCGTCACTCATCTCGAAGCACTGTCGCGCGAAGTCGAGCAACGCGGTCGTTTCGGCATCGAGGGTGCACTTCGAGCCGCGGTGACCATGGATCCAGGCAACTACGCTGTCATCCCGGTAGCGACTGAATTTGTGCTCGATGCGCCAGGCCTCTTGCGCGGCCATGACGCCGAGACCCATTGTGCGCGTCGGGTCGCTGCCGTGTATGAGGACTTCACACGGGCACGCCATCGCGGTGAATTTAACCGCTAGCAGACCGCCTGGTCGCTCCTCCATTTGCAGAGGGTTGGACACGATATCGCCCGCTTCAGTAGCTCCAGCCAAACTGAATCAACACGGCCTTCAGACCCGGATAAAGGTTCAGACCCTGCAATCCGTCGGGGACGCGATTGTTGATTGCCAGCGTTTGCTGATAGTACTCCAGGCGAACCGTGAATTCAGAGCTCGATCGGTGCAGTCGATTGCCAAGCTCGTAGCCATATTTCAAACCATAGGTCAGCGCGTGGAAGTTGGCGAGGCGCGGATCTGCGGAAATGTAGCGCGTGTCGGCTTGGTCGACGGCCGGCAGCCAGGGCATGAAGAAATCAGCTGAGCCCTGGTGATACCAGCGCACGGTCGGTTCAAAGTAGTGTTGCCGGTCTGGAGTCCACCAGCGTGTGCGCACCTGGGCGGTCTCCGAGCGGATCCCCCAGCTATCCGTCATGTAGCGCAGCGACAGATCTACCGAAGCATGCTCACTGCCCACGCGGTTTTCAAAGTAGACGCTTTTTCTCGTGCGTGTGTCGGGTCGATTCTCGTAGATGTAGCCCGTTGTAGTGCCGCCAGCGTCGAGCACCGACGCGATCTTGTAGGGATCGTTCAGGTATCCGGAAAATCTGTCTACCGAAACGTTGAGTTGGGTCAGCCAGTTGCGGGTCATGACCTGGGTGAGACCGAGCAGTGCTCCGACCCCGTTCTTGCTTTTGTTGCCTTCTTTCTGGAAGGCGGCGTAGTTGCTGAGGGGAACGGGTGTATTGCCGATCGGCTGGATGATATCGCTTTCATCGTTGATGCCGAACGTGACGGTGGTGTTCTTGTCGTTGAAGTCGTGGGCGAAGGACGCATTGACCGTGCCCGAGTAGAAGTCGTCCTCGATGGAGAGTTTCCCTCCGAGGGTAATGCGTGACAGTCGCGTCAGGGGCAGTGTCCACTCCGCGCCTCCCGCTGCCCTGGCGGTGCTGTAGCTTGGATCGACAGGCAGATTTCCCGGTCGCGTCGTAAAGGGATGACGTGCGCTGGCAAAGCTCTTCGCCGAGGGCGAGGCGAATGTCTGGGGCGCGTGACTGGGGAGAGCCCCGTTGGGGCTGCTGCCCGACAGAGCGTCGAAGGTGAAATTCAGGCTGACATTGCCGCCGTCACCGTAGTCGTGGCTCGCGTTCACTACGGGTTCGATGGCTTGGATGCGGCCGTCCTCGTGGTAGTACGCGAGCGCGGACTCGAACTGCCAGTCTTTCAGGACGCGGCCGACAAACCCGGGGGCGGAGGTCTCCTGGCTGCGCGCGGCCGAGGTGGACAGGAGTGCACAACTGGCCGCGATCAGGCGTCGGCGCAGTTGCGAGGGGGCGGGCTTCAATTGCATCCGCAGCCTCCGCCACCGAATGAGCGGCCGCCCGAGGAGGCCTCTTTGCTGAAGTACAGATGCTCGTCGATGGCGTCGTCGAGGCCGGCGCCATCGGGTCGCATGTCGGTTCGCGACAGGATGTCGCGCTCCCAGGGTTTGACGCCCACGGTGCTGCAGCCGGTGAGGGCGGCGCTGCCGCCTAGGGTCAGCAGGAGGACAATGTTGAATATCTTCATGGGGTCTTCTCATCGAGGAGTTCGCGAATTTCTCGTGCGGCTACTTCGCCTTGAGCCGGCCAGAATCCGATGTGGGTGAAACGCACCACGCCGTGGCGATCGATGAGGATGCTGGTGGGCATGCCGGTGACCTTGAATTGTCGGGCCCAGTCGCCTTGCGGATCGAAGCGGACGTCGAAGTGCGGACGAAATTCATTCAGGAACCGGTCGGCGTCGGCGCGGTCGTGGTCGACATTGATCGCTATGACCGAGAGTCCTTGTGCGGAGTAGGTCTGAAGCAGGGAGTCCATCCAAGGGAAAGACTGGCGGCAGGGGGCGCACCAGGAGGCCCAGAAGTCGAGGTAGATAACGCGCCCGCGTAGCGCGCTCAAATCGAGTGGGTCCGCTTTGAGGGGGCTGGTGAGGGCTAGCGCGAGAAGAAAAGAGGCCAGGAGCGGGTAGGCCGTCCTCTGGCAGGGATTGCTCGTCGGCAAGAAGTACTCCGCTGGGTCCAAGTCAGCGGAAGTTACTTTACATCGCAAAGTAACCGCGATGCAAATGGGATATTGCAGCGGTTGGGGTGCAGTCGCGGGTCGCAGACGCCACGCAAGGACCAGGGGGCGGGCGGGCATGAACGAGAATCAGAATCATCAGCAGTTGCGGTAGGGTCGCGCCGGTTTGACCGTGATGCACGACCTTCATCAGATGTTGCTCGGAAATGCCGTAGGAGCGGGCGATCTCGGCGATCGTCAGCAGTTCCTCGGGCCGCAGCGCGAGGCGAATCAGAACTCGCAGCGAGTAATCAGTGTAAGCCGTCAGGCGCATGGCGCAGGGTGCTAAGGACTAACCCCTATTATCAAAGATGTATTGCGCATCTACCTTAACAGGAGCAGCAGTAGAGGCGATAAGGGTAATCCGTCATGCATGGCACTAGCAGACTCTGGCGCAGCCTGGGGATCGTTTTTGTCCTGTCGTTTGCCGCTCTGGGATGGCTGGGCCGGGAGATTTATCTCGCGGCGCCGCCGATTCCAAAGGAGGTCCGCAGCAACGACGGCACAACATTGCTCAACAGCGAGCAGATCCGTCTCGGTCAGCAGGCATGGTTCAAAGCTGGCGGCCAACAGTTGGGGACGGTCTGGGGCCACGGAAGTTATGTCGCGCCCGACTGGTCGGCCGACTGGCTGCATCGCGAAGCGCTGGCGCTGCGCGAAATCCTGGCCAAAGAGACGTACGGTCGCGAATACGACGTTCTCGGCTTGTCCGAGCGCGCGGGCATCGATGCGCGCTTGAAATCTGAGATGCGGGGCAATACGTACGACCCTGGCAGCGGAGTGCTGAGCGTCACCAAGCAACGCGCGCGTGCGATTACCACGGTAGCAAGTCACTACGAGGCGCTGTTTGGTGTTGATCCTGTGTTGAGCGGTCTGCGCACGCAATACGCGATGCCCGACGGCGCGCTGGCTTCCCGCGAGGATCGTCGCGACCTGGCGGCATTCTTTTTCTGGTCGAGTTGGTCGGCCACCACCGACAGGCCCGGCGAGACAGGCCTGTCCTACACGAGCAACTGGCCCCACGAGCCGTTGGTCGGCAACACCATGACCGATGGCAGTGCGATCTGGACCGTGGTCAGTATCGTCCTGTTGATAGCGGGAATCGCGGCGATGATCTGGTGGCACAGTGCGCACCCGGAAGGCGAGATCCCCACGCCTCCGGCAGCCGATCCGCTCTTGCAGGTCGCCCCGACGGCGTCGATGAAAGCGACGCGCAAGTACTTCTTCGTCGTGATTGGCTTGATCCTGGTGCAGATCGGGATGGGCGCCATTACGGCGCACTATGCCGTGGAGGGCCGCACCTTTTTCGGCCTGCCCCTCGCGCACTTGCTCCCGTACACGGTGAGCCGCAGCATTCACACCCAGTTCGGGGTTTTCTGGATCGCCACGGCCTGGTTGGCGACCGGCCTGTACATCGCACCGCTGCTCGCCGGCCAGGAGCCCAGATGGCAGCGGCTCGGTGTCGATGCCTTGTTCTACGCACTCCTGCTGATCGTCGTGGGATCGACCGTCTGTGGCTGGCTCGGGAGCCTCGCGCATGCCGGATTCCACTTCGACTTCTGGTTCGGCGCGCAAGGGCTCGAGTACACCAACATGGGGAGATTGTGGCAGGTGTTGCTGTTCGTCGGCCTGTTGTTCTGGCTGCTCCTGTTGGGTCGTGCGCTGTGGCCCGCGTTGAAACGACCGTCTGAAACCCGCGGCCTGATCGCGATGGTGTTCCTGTCGGCGAGTTGCATCGGCGCGTTCTACGCGACGTCGCTCACCTGGGGACAGCGGACTCACTACTCGATGATCGAGTACTGGCGATGGTGGCTCGTGCACCTATGGGTGGAAGGGTTCTTCGAAGTGTTCGCGACCGCGGTGGTAGCGTTGATCTTCACCCGGCTGGGCCTGGTCGCCGCGCGCAGCGCCAACCGCGCCATCGTCGCCGAGACCATCGTGTTTCTGTTCGGCGGTATCCTGGGGACCTTGCACCACCTTTATTGGACCGGCACGCCGACCTCGGTGATCGCCGTCGGTGCCGTGTTCTCGGCCCTGGAGGTTGTGCCGCTCGCCCTGCTGGGTCTGGAAGGTTGGCACAACTACCAGCGCTCGAAGGCGGCGCCGTGGGTGGCCGCTTACCGCTGGCCGATCCTGTGTTTCGTCGCGGTGGGCTTCTGGAATACCGTGGGAGCGGGGCTGCTCGGGTTCACGATCAACCCTCCCGCGTCGCTCTATTACGTCCAGGGCCTGAACCTGACGCCCGCCCACGGCCACGCGGCACTGTTTGGCGTCTATGGGATGTTGGGTATCGGCCTCATGCTGTTCTGCCTCCGGGGCCTGTTCGAACGCCAGCGCCATGCGGATGGAATCCTGGCGTGGAGCTTCTGGAGCCTCAATGTCGGGCTCGCCATGATGGTGTTCATGAGCCTCGTGCCCGCCGGCATCTACCAGGCCGCCGCCTCCATCTCGCAGGGATTGTGGTATGCCCGCTCGGCGGAGATCGTCCACTCGAAAGTCATGGAGACGTTTGTCTGGCTGCGGGTCCCCGGTGACATCGTCTTTGCCATCGGGGGCGTACTGCTGGGATTGTATGCCATCGGGCTGTTGGGTCGGCGTCGCGCCAAAGTGGCGAGCGTGCGCCCCTTCGCTTTGCAGGACCGCTGATTGTCGGCGGCGCCGGGAGAATGGTCTCCCGGCGCTCCCAGGGGAGGAAAGTGGCCACGCATAGCGTAGTCGGTCGGCATCACGCCCAACGAGCCGGCAGCACGGCAACGGTCAGCGTGCACGTGCGCGAGCTCACCCAACTCTTCAACTCGCTGGATCCGGCACCGTTCTGGGATCGAGACCTCGATCGCACGGCGGCCGAGTTCATCGAGGATGAATTCCGCGACAGGCAGTCCGCCGACCTCTGGCATCTGCACGTTCACGTGCTGGAAGGAAACACGTCCGCGGCGGATTTGCAGCGTGCGATCGAGAGCTACTACGGAAGGATGGCAAACTCAGCGCGTCTGGCGCTGCGCGAGCACTTCCGGTTCGGACAGGTCGCTCTCGTGGGCGGGCTGAGCATATTCCTGCTGAGCATGGGTGCCCGGGATATCCTGGCGCGCCTGTTGAGCCATCTCCCGGTGCTCCTGGATGAAGGGTTGATCATTCTCGCGTGGCTGGCGTTGTGGAGACCGGCGGAAGCGCTCATCTACGGCTGGGTCCCGTTTTATCGCAACCGACGCCTGTTCGAACGGTTGGCCGGGATCAAGGTCTTCGTCCGACTCAGCTCCCCGCCAGGTGCGCACGCGCATCCACCTGCCGCTGCGTGAATACGGGGTTGGCCTGGGTTGCGAGATGTTGATCGGCACGGAGGCGTTCCTGGCGCGCCCCGTGACTTTTTGAATCCGTATTTTCCGCAGAGGTGTCGTTGAATCATCGTAGTGTGCGCCGACCGGGGCTGCGGCACTATCGATCCAGCGGCGGATCGCCGGAACTTCGAGGCGCTGAGGCTCATGAGCGGACCTCCCAAGATCGAAACGAATGTCCCGCGGATCTCGAGCGGCAAATGCGTTCTATTTGCGATCACTTCCCCCGATGGCATCAGTCGCAGCGCCTTGCGCAAAGCCGCCCGGCTGGCCGGCGCGTTGGGAGCGGAGCTCGAGCTGTTTTATCGCGGTTTCGACCCGGATCTCCTCCACCCGTCACGGCTGAGCTCGGGTAGCGGCGAGGAGGGGATCCGGGCGTTTGTGGAAAATCGCCAGAAACAACTCTGGTCACTGGCCGAGGATCTGCGCAAACCGGGGCTGAGTGTCCGCACACGCGTGGAATGGGATTGCCGCCCGGCCGAGGGGATCGTCCGCGAGGTTCTGCATAAACAACCGGCTTTGTTGATCGTCGAATCTTTTCGCAAGAGCCCTGCGGAGGGGCTCTTGTTCGCGCAGACGCTGCACAAACTCATCGAACTATGCCCTTGCCCGTTGCTCATCGTCCGTCGAGCGAGCGCCTATCCGGCAAACCCACGGGTGGTCGCCGCAGTCGATCCGATGCACGCACATGCTAAGCCGGCTGCGTTGGACACTGCGATTCTGAAAGCGGCGTCGGAAGTCTCGGAGGCACTCGAAGGTGAGTTGCATCTGTTCCATGCCCGTGTGCCGTGGGCCATCGTGTCGCATCAGTCCCGCGCCGTCCGCTGGGTCCCGGATGTGGCCAAGGATGAGGCGCAGGTGACCTACGAGCATGTCGTTCTGGCTCGGGTTACCGACCTGGCCCGTCGCTACAACATCCCAAGCCTGTGCACGCATGTCGTCGATGGTGATGTCACAGACTGTTTGCCGAGCTACCTGGGCGCGGACCCGGTTCAAATCGTCGCCATGGGAGCGTTGTCCCGCTCGTTTCTCGCGCGGATTCTGATCGGCAACACCGCACGCCGTCTCCTGGATGACCTGGATTGCGATGTGCTGGTGGTCAAACCGCCAGGGTTTCGTACGCCTGTGACTCTGCGGGACCCTATGGAACACGAGACCGACCAAACGGTGCCTGGTTGAAAGTACTTACTTGATCCCGGGCTGTCATGAGCGTTCACTGCAGTCAAGAATCGAGTTCCGAAAAGAAGGAGACCCGTCATGAATGTCGGAGATATCTGTGTCCGCAATGTCGTCACGGTGCGCGAGCTCGATGAGCTGACAAAGGCGGCTCAGCTCATGCGCGAGCAGCATGTCGGATACCTGGTCGTTGTCGGCTCGAAGGTGAGTGCAGATTCGGGCTTCGTACCCATCGGTGTTCTCACCGATCGCGATATCGTCGTAGGTGTCCTCGCCAAAGACACCGATCCGAAAGCACTGCGCGTCGCCGACCTGATGACTCGCCAGCCAGTCGTCGTCGGGGAGGGCGCCTCGATCAGCGAGGCCCTGGGCGAGATGCGTCGCATCGGAATACGACGTATTCCCGTCACCGACCGCAATGGTCTTCTGATCGGAGTGTTATCGCTGGATGACATCCTCGGCGCGTTGTCCGCGGATCTGGTCGATGTAGCGGGCTCCGTCCGCAAAGAAGTGCGAGTGGAGAAGGCGCTACGTCCATGAAAGCTCCAACCTGCCTGCTGGTCGTGCTGGACCGCAGCAGCTCCGACCCCGTCGTCCTGGCCAAGGCCGGCAAGTTGGCACGGCGCTTCGGGGCGCGGTTGGAGCTGTTTCTGTGCGACGCCGAACATGCCTTTGAATTGAAACACGACTACGAGCCGGGCCACCGTGAAGCCGTCAGCCAGGAATGCGTCGCCCAGGCGCTCGCTTACCTGACGGGCCTGCGAACCTCCGCCAGTTTGCAGGGGATCGATGTGTCGGTGTCGGCCGCCTGTGAGAGTCCTCTGTACGAGGGGATCGTGCGTAAAGTCACGCAGAGTCGTCCAGATATGGTGATCAAGCACGCCAGTGGGGTGCATTCTCCCGCGGAGGCTGCCTTCGACCCCAACGATTGGCAGCTCATGCGCAAGTGTCCGGTGACACTCCTGATGACCCGCGGCAGGGCCTGGCACGCGCATCCCCGGTTCGCCGCCGCAGTCGACGTGTCAACGGAGGAAACGGAGGGTCTCGCCGCCAGTATTCTCGACACTGCGGCGACGCTGAGTGCGGCGCACGGTTGCGAGACCGATGTGTTGTATTCAGAGGCGGCGAGTACGCCAGGGGAAATCCAGGCCGCCCGTGCGGAGGCTCTCCGTAAGCTTGCGCAACAATACCACGTCGATGTCAACGGGGTGCGCATCTTCCATGGCGAACCCGAACGGACACTACCTGCTGTCGTGCTCGCGCGCCACTACGACGTATTGACGATGGGAGCGTTGACTCACCGACCGGGAGTCACGACGTTGGTCGGCACGCTCACCACGAAGCTGGTGGATGCAGCGGATTGTGATTTTGTCCTTGTGAAGGCGGCAACACCGGCAGCAACGGAGATCGAACATCATGCATACGAGAGTAGTAGTTGCAGATCAGAGTGAGGCGCGCTTCTACGACGTCGTGGATATTGCCGCCAGGAACATGCGGTTGACGCGACGTTTGACCGACGAGGCTGCACACTTACACGATCGAGACATGGTGTCGGACAAACCGGGTAGGGTGTTCGATCATGCTCCGCCTTCATCCGGCCGGCGTGGTGCGGTCGGGCACCACAGCACGGGCGGTGAGCGATCACCGCGCAAACACGAGGCCGAGAATTTCGCGAGGACGATAGTTACAGAGCTCGACAAGGGCCGCAACGCCGGCGAGTTCGATCGGCTGGTCCTGATGGCCGCTCCGACCTTCCTGGGCCTGTTGCGCAATTCCCTGCCCAAGACGCTGGAGCACGTCGTTGCCGCACAAATCAACAAGGACCTCGTGCATCAGTCCGAAGCGGCCATCGCCGCGCACATGCCCTGGGGCGACCTACAATAGTCGAAAGGCGATACAAGATCTCACGGCATCGCTCGAGATCGAAGCTCGAATTCGATGCCGTGAGGGACAACACGAGATCACTATCGTCCTTTAGTCGACCTTGATCTGCTTCGGCTGCTGCTTGGTAATTTGCACCTTGGGAATGTGCACGGTGAGCACGCCGTCTTTGCTGTCGCATCGTATGGCATTCTCGTCGACGCTCTCGGGCAGCGAGAAACTACGGGTGAAGTGGCCGTAGAAGCTCTCCACGCGGTGCATTTTCTCGTTCTTGTCTTCCTTCTGTTGTTTGCGCTCGCCCTCGATGGTGATCATCCCATCGTCCACGGTTACTTTGACATCCTCCTTCTTGACTGCCGGAAGCTCTGCGCGGATCAGGTACTCCTTCTCGGTCTCGCTGATGTCGGCGGACGGCGCCCATTGGACGGTGTCGCCATTCGAGCTACCCAGCCGCGAGGGCCACCGGTTCATCATGGCTGGCACGAGACGGTTGAACAGGCTGTCCATCTCCGCAAACGGTTCCCAGCGAACGATACTCATTTGGTTTCTCCTAGGCTTGATTTGACGTGGTTCACCCTCGAAAGGGTGCCCCCGGTGAGCTCGTGCCGGAATAAGAGCTTGTACATACTCGCGGCACGCAGGAGACTGCGACCGCGCAGCTCACGCCCTGGGAGGCGCTGCGTGAAATCTCGGTAGGGACTAGCGACGCCTCAGGGGCTGGCTAACAGCGCGCGCATCAGACTCAGCAGCTCTTCGGCTCGAATGGGCTTGCTGGCCACGCGGAGGTTGGGATCCAACGGCAACTCTTTGATTGCGGTAGACGTATCGCCGGTGATGAGAATGGCCCGCAGCGTAGCCCCCGTTGCCTCGCGCAGGGCAGAGAGAACCTGGATGCCGGTTTCACCATCGCGCAGGTGATAGTCCGTCACCAGGATATCGATTCCGTCGAGCTCGCGCGTCTTCTGCAACGCTTCGGCGAGAGTCGCAACGGCCACCACGTCGTATCCCTCGACTTTCAACAACAAACGCGTTGCATCGCGTACGGCGAGATCGTCCTCGACCAGTAACACGCTCGATTTTGTGAGCTTCTTGACCGGCGCCCGCACAACTTCGCCGGCGCGCGAGCTGGCAACTGCCGAGCGCCCGCTGCCTGCCGGCAACGTGAGACAGAACGCGGAGCCTTTACCCACTTCCGATCGAACGTCCAGCCGCAGCTGCAGCAGCTTGACCAGGCGCTGCACGATACTCAACCCGAGGCCGTAGCCTTCGCGTGTGCTGTTGGTCGGGACGCCGACCTGATAGAACTCGTCGTAGATGAGCGGAATCTGGTCCGCCGGGATGCCGACCCCCGAGTCGATGACCTCGAGCCGCACGACGGCCTCCTCGTGCAGACAACGCAGGCGGACCCAACCTTGCCGGGTGTACTTGACCGCATTCGAGACCAGGTTGCGCAAGATCTGCTCCACCAGCGAGGGGTCGCTGTGCACGCAGTCCTGGCAGGTCTCGACCTCCAGGCGCAGTCCCTTGTTGGCCGCAAGGCTCGTGAACTCACGCCGCAGCTCCTCGAACACGCTGGCGACCGTGAAGTCGGTGGGCTCGGGCTTGATGGCACCCGACTCGAGCTTGCTGATGTCGAGGAGCGCATTGAGGAGGCGCGACATGGCGCCGATAGCTTGTTCCTGCTGCTCCAGGGCCTCGGCGCTGTCGGGCTCCCTGTCGATGCGTCGCAACGCACCATTGAGCAGCGCGAGCGTCTGCAGCGGCTGGCGCAGGTCGTGGCTGGCCGTGGCCAAAAAGCGACTCTTACCCTGGTTGGCGCGATCGGCGCTCTCCCGCGCCTCGTCAGCGATTTCCCGCTGCCGATCCGCGGCGACACGAGCCCGCTCGGCCGATTCGCGGGCCACGATGAGCTCCGCCTCGACCCGTTTGCGGTCGGTTACGTCGCGAATCGCCGCCGCCGTGAGTATCCCTTCACCGGTCTCGATGGGACTCAGGCTGATCTCGACGGGGAACTCGCTGCCGTCGCGCCGTCGACCGAACAGCTCGAGACCCTGGCCCATCGGCCGGACCCGAACATTGTGGACATAGCCGTTCCGGTGACCGAGATGGCGGATGCGATAGCGCTCCGGCATGAGCTGCTCGACTTCCTTGCCGATGACGTCATCATGGGAATATCCGAACAACGCCGACACCTGCCTGTTGGCGTAACGGATGATGCCGGTAGCGTCGATAATGACCATCGCGTCCGGCGCTGCATCCAGCGCACTGCGCGCAAGCTCTGGAGGAATGGTAAGCATTTCAGACACTGCGTAGAGATATGACCCTACGTTTGCAGGTGTTTCCCCGAAAGTGCCATTTCGGGTCTAAAAACGCAATTGGACCAAGTGTCTGAATTGTAACGCAGATGCAACGTCTCTGCACGCAGTGCACACGACTCACGCGTATAGTCCAAGACAGCGCGACCTCAGGCGCTCACGGGCTTTCATGTATCTGCGGGCGTGAGTGATTCTTCACCTCCTGCCTGCGGATCCTCTCGTAGTCCTGCAGCTGGCGTCGGGCCGAGCGAAATGCGTCCCGCAGAGCGATGTAAGGATTCGTGTGGGCCGGGTTCTTAGTATGGGTATGTCCTATGACGATCTCTTTACCCGGCACGGCGATATCAACCTGAAAATCGAACAGCGCGCCTTGCTCGTGATGCTGGTGATGGGGTGCCTGCACGACGATATGGCACCGGATGATCTGACTGCTGAAGCGCGCCAACTTTCCCGAGAGCTCGCGTATGCGGTTTTCGAGCGCAGCAGAGGTCTCCATGTTACGGAAGGTGATTTGTAGTTGCATGTCGGTTCTCTTTCGTGGCGGGAAAACCAGGGGAGTTACTCCAGGTCGGGCTCGGCGCAGGCCTCGAGGATCTGCTGTCGGGCGCTATTTCTCAGGCGCAGCGCAGCTTTGAAGGGTCCCCCGGCGTTAGGGCCTGAAATCGGGGACCCCACCCGGGCAGTGACTGCAACCCGCCTGGGCAGCCACTGCCCATCACGAAGCACGGACCGTGTTCCGTGCAACGTCACGGGTATTACCGACACGCCTGCGGCGGCAGCGGCCTGAAACGCTCCGAGGTGAAAGGCCCTCAGGCCCTCGATTCTCGTGAAAGTGCCCTCCGGGAAAACGATGAGCGAGCGGCCTTCGCGCAGCGCGTCCGCGAGTCTCCCGGTCTCGGTAGCGCTCCGCAGAGGGTCGGTGCGATTGACGAATAGGACGCCGAGCTTGCGCAGGATACGGCCCAACAGCCCGGCCTGCCGCAACTCTTCCTTGACGACAAAAACATGTGAATCGGGTAATAACGCCACCAGGAACAGACTGTCGACGTAGCTGGAGTGGTTTACGACCAGCACGTGCGGTGCGGGAAGGTCGCGAATATCTCCCGGACTGTGTGCAAACGGTATGCGCCATGCCCGCAGCAGCCGCACGGCCGCCCGATGACACCGCCGCCAGGCCGCCGCAGGCTCCTGTGACAGCAACACCATGACGGCAACGGGTGCGGCGATGGCACCAAATGCCAACCACGCGTACACGCCAAAGGCGCTTGCTGCACACACCTCTCGCAGTCGTCTCAGCCTCAGTGCCAAACCCTCCCATTGCAGTCTCATCATCTGCACGAAGGGTCGCGCTGGAGCGCGCCCCAACTGCCTCTCCTGGTATGCAGCCCGAGTCGCTGCGCGCCTCAGTTTCCCACTGGAGGTTTTGAGCACGGAGTGAGGCGGAGCCAGGATCACCTCTTCGGGAGGCTCGCCGATGCAATCGATGACGCAGCGCATGACCCGCTTTTCCAGGCGGCTACGCACCGCGGTATCGCGGTGGTGGGTTTCGGCAACGACGACCAGCTTTTCGGTGCCGCGATCAGGCTCCCCGATACCGAATGCGGCTACGCATCCCTTACGGATGCCGGTCAGATTGCCCACCGCCTGCTCGATCTCCTCCGGATAGATGTGCCGCCCGCGTCGGATGATGAGATCCTTGACGCGCCCGGTGATGAACACTTCCCCCGCCGCCATGTAGCCCTGGTCGCCTGTATCGCGCCAGTCTCCGCGGAGGAGGCGTGCCGTCGCAGTAGGATTGCGGAAGTAGCCGCTCGTCGCGGAAGGCCCGCTGAATTGCAGGAGACCCTCGGTGCGCTCCGGCACTTCGGTGCCTCCCTGGTCGACGACGCGCAATTGGTATCCGGCCAGGGGCTTGCCACAAGAGACGAAAGCGAGGCAGCCGGGGGTGCTACCCCCTACAGTGACCGCACGTCCCGCGGAACTGAGCTGCTTGCGATCGACATAGTCGATCCGCGGGCCGCGACCGGCTGAGGGGAGTGTCAAAGCGACTGCCGCCTCGGCCAGTCCGTACACGGGCGTCATGGTCTGGGGTTTGAATCCACAGCGGGAGAATCGCTGTTGGAAGCGCTCCAGCGTGTCAGGTGCGACCGGTTCGGCACCGTTGAACGCCAGTCTCCATTTGGACAGATCGAGCTCCGCCAGTTCGGCATCTGTAACGCGTCGCGTACACAGTTCATAGCCGAAGTTCGGCGACGCCGAGAGGGTCCCACCATACTGATGAATGGCCCGCAACCAGCTCGAGGGTCGTGTGAGAAAGCGGGTGGGCGTCATGAGCACCAGCAGGCACCCGAAGTACAGCGAGCCGAGCCACGCACCGATGAGCCCCATATCGTGATAGAGGGGCAGCCAACTCACGAACACATCCTTTGCGGTAGCTTCGGCCGCCGCTCCTACGGCGCGGATGTTTGCCAGCAGTTGCGTGTGTGTGAGCATGACCCCCTTGGGTGACCCTGTGCTGCCCGAGGTGTATTGCAACATGGCGAGAGAGCTTGCCGTAACGGCCGGGAGTTCAGCGGTCTCAGCGACGCCTCGGGTGCCCAGCTCCGCCGCGGACCAGAGGTGCTCCAGGCCGGGAACCCTCATCTTCAGCAAGCGCCCGACAGCACGGGCATCGTGGAAGGTGACTAACGCTGCTGCTGCGCAATTGCTGAGAATCTCCACATGACGATGGACGTGTTCCTCGAGTTGGGAGGGCCGGGTTGGGGGATACATGGGCACAGGCACCGCCCCGGCGAGCAGCACACCAAAGAAGGTGCAAAGGTACTCGAAGGAAGTCGGCAACATCAGCGCAATGGTCATGCCTTCCCGAATTCCCGCACGTCGCAGGTTTCCTGCGACAATCTGCGCCGCCTGCCACAACTCGGCATAGGTCACAGTGCGGGCCCCAGCGTTTTCCAGGAGGAGGGCATGGACCGCCTCGGGATGCCGTTGGACGTGCCATGCCAACATTTGCACTAGAGTTGTTGCTTCGCGCGGACTTTGCAGGGCGAGTGACGGATCGGTTCGAAATGCGGGTGTCGGGCCCGTCGGAGGCCCGGGCGTGCCCACCTCCGGCGCAGGGGCTTCCGACACCGAAGACGCAAGCCTGAGAACGTCTCCCACGCGCTCGATCTGCTCCAACGCCTTCTCACCCGGACGGATGCCGTAGCGTTGCTCGAGGCGCGCCAACAGTTCGACCCTGACGAGGCTGTCAAATCCGAGGTCGCGCTCGAGATGGCTATCGAGGTTGATTTGAAGCGCCCGGGCTTCGTAGCCATGCAGCTCCCGATAGAGTGACTCGACGGTACCGATCAGCTCGTCGGCCGACAATCGCGACATCACGAAACCCCTGGGCGGGACCCCGCACGAAAGACCGTGCAGCCCTTGACTTGCAGTTGGTAAGCCTCCAGGAAAATCTCTGGCAAAGCCTCCCGCGGAAAGCCGGCGGGCAAGGTGACGGTCTTGGAAATCGACCCGTCGATATACGGCTGCACGGCAGCTTGCATCAGCAATTGATCGTGCGCGGCGATCTCTGTGGGGCCCACGAGGGGCTCGATGCCAGTGCTGATGTTACCCGCCAGCCGGCTGATCGCGCCGGCAGGGGCGATGGCAAGCAGGTGACTGTTGCGGAGGCCGTGGGCACGGATACCGGCTCGAATGTCCTCCGGCAACCGGGCAATGAACGGTTGGCGCAGATACGGCTCGGCGAGAAACGCCGGGAAGGCGCCTTTTTCGCGGGCCAGCGCGAGCGACTCTTCGTAGGCCGCGTTGCGGATACCCTTTACCAGGTCGGCTGCGAGCAAGCGAGCGGCGTCCGAGTCATAGCGATGTCCTGACATGGCGAGCGCGTCGGCGAGGCCGGTCACCCCCAGCCCGAGGCGGCGTGTGCGGTGTGCCTGCTCGGATTGCTGTACGAGAGGGAAGCGCGACAGGTCGATGACGTCGTCGAGAAACCTGACGGCAACACGCGCCGTGGCGCGCAAGGCTTCGTCATCGATACGAGCCTCGGGCGTGAAGGGATCGCGCACGAAAGCAGTCAGGTTGAGTGAGCCGAGATTGCAAGCTCCGTAAGGCGGCAGAGGCTCCTCCGCACAAGGGTTCGTAGCGCAGAGCGTCTCGCAATAGCCGAGGTTGTTCTCCCGGTTGATTTGATCGATGAACAGGACGCCGGGCTCGGCGCACTCGTAAGCACTGGCGCACAGGCGCTCCCAAAGCTTTCGCGCTCGCGTGATCCGCCAGACGCGGCACGAAGCGGGCTTGTCACTCCCGCTCCAGGTCCGCTTCAGATACGCCGACTCGCCCTCGGAAAGCGGACACGTTCCTTCCTCCGGGAAGAGTAGGGGCCATTCCAGATCGTGCTTCACCGCGTCCATGAACGCATCGGTAATCAACACCGACAGTGTGAAGTGGGGTAGTGCGCCTGGCGTCCGCTTTGCGTCGATGAAAGCTTCAATATCCGGGTGATCACAACGCAACGTAGCCATCATCGCGCCGCCGCGTGGCCCCGTGGATTGAAGCGTTGCGCAGGCGACATCCCATACTTTCAGGAAAGAGACTGGCCCTGAAGCCGCGGAGCCGCTGTCGACGGCCTGCGCGCCATGGGGGCGAAGTGTCGAAAAGTCATAGCCGACACCGCCACCTTGTTGCATCGTGACGGCCCCTTCCTTGAGCGCCTCGAATATGCCCGGGAGGGAGTCCTCGATCACTCCCATGACGAAGCAATTGCACAGAGTGACCTGTCGCGTGCTACCAGCGCCCGCCAGGATCCGGCCTCCGGGAAGGAAGCGGAAATCGTGCAGGATGCCGTAGAAACGATCGCTCCACAGCTGCGGTTCCCTTTCGACCGACGCCACACTGCGAGCGACCCGCCTCCAGGTATCCGCTATCTCCTTCTCCGGCGGCCGCGGATTCTCATCGCGATAACGCGCGCGCCAAAGGAGTTCCGCGTCCGGTCTTGTCGTCATAGCGCCAGGACCTGCGCGAGCTCGAGCAGTTTCGTATCCAAAGGTTTGGTGGCAGTCACCACGTCCGCAAGAGGCGTCGAGGCGACCTTTCCATCGATCATGCCCAGGAGAATTCCATGCTCGTTGGCGTAGAGGGCTTCGACGGCCGCGGCGCCGAGCCGGGTAGCAAGTAAGCGGTCGAAGGTGGCCGGCGCACCGCCGCGCTGCACGTGGCCCAACTTCGTGACCCGCAGCTCGAAGCCCAGGCGCTGCTCGTGTTGTTGGAAGTAGGCCGCCAGGTGCTCGGCGTTGTATTTCGCCCCTTCCGCGACGACGACGATGGCGTGACGCTTGCCGCGCTCGTAAGCCTGCAGAATCTGGTGAGCGACGGTCTCTGGCGCCAGGTCCGATTCCGGCGTGACGATAGCCTCGGCGCCGCCGGTAATGCCGGCAACGAGCGCCAAGTGGCCGCTCGCCCGGCCCATGACCTCGACGAGAAACGCCCGCCGGTGAGCCGAGGCGGTGACTCTGAGCCGATCGATCGCTTCCAGTGCGATATCCATAGCCGTTGTGCAGCCGATGCTGGGCTCCGAGCCCGGCAGGTCATTGTCGATCGTCGAGGCCACGCCGACGACCCGCACGCCGCGACGGGACAAAGCGTACGAGCCAGCCTGGGAGCCATTGCCGCCCACCACCACCAGGCCGTCTATTTCATGGTTCTCCAGCTGCCGCGCAGCGGCCGCTGGACCCGCCGGGGTCTTCATCTGCTCACAGCGGGTCGTACCCAGAAAAGTACCGCCGTGGCCGATGATTCCGCCCACATCTCGGGGGCCGAGCCGTTTGAACTGCCCCCCGATGAGACCCTCATAACCCTGTTGGACCCCGAATACCGGCAGGCCCTTGGCAATGCCGCATCGGACCACCGCCCGGACGGCCGCGTTCATTCCGGGAGCATCTCCGCCACTCGTCACGACCGCGATACGCTTCATGTCCGCGCCTCCTGCGCCGAGGACACAGCACGTAGAGGCACCGCGCCGACCAGGGGTTTCACACGATCGAGCGCCTTTTCCAGCTCCAGCACCCGCAACGTCGTTTTCACGATGACATCGGGGTTGAGGCTGATGGAGTCGATGCGCTGTCGCACCAGGTACTCCGCGACTTCCGGAAAATCCGACGGCGCCTGTCCGCACAAGCCCGAGTGACGGGTATTGCGCCGACAGCCCTCGATGGCGAGCCGGATCATCTGCAGGACTCCCGGGTCGCGCTCATCGAAGTCGAACGCGACCAGCTCGGAATCGCGGTCGACACCGAGGGTGAGTTGCGTTAGGTCGTTGGATCCGATCGAGAAGCCGTCGAAGATGCGGCTGAACTCATCGATGCGCAGCACGTTGTTGGGAATCTCGCACATCACGTAGATTTCCAGGCCGTCCTTGCCCCGTTCCAAACCAAGCTCGCGCATCCGCTTTACCACCTGGGCACCTTCCTCCACGCGCCGGCAGAAGGGAATCATCAGCTTGATGTTGGTGAGCCCCATGACCTCGCGGGCCCGTTTCATCGCCGCGCACTCGAGCGCAAAAGCCTCCGCGTAGGCTGGGTGCGTATATCGCGAAGCACCCCGAAAGCCCAACATCGGGTTGGATTCCCGAGCCTCGAACCACCGTCCGCCGAGGAGGCCGGCGTACTCGTTGGTCTTGAAATCCGACATGCGCACGATGACCGGCTTGGGATAGAAGGCCGCGGCAATGGTGCCGATGCCCTCGGCAAGACGGTGTACGAAGTACTCCGGACCACTGGTACTGTTGCGGGCGAGCTCCGCAATGGCCTTGCGCTCGGACTCATCCTGGACCTTCTCCGGGTGGAGGAGGGCCATGGGATGCGCCTTGATGTATTCGGTGATGACGAACTCCATACGCGCGAGCCCGACGCCGTCATTCGGTAGAAAGCTGCACTGAAACGCCGTCTCGGGGTTGCCCACGATCAGCATCACTTTCGTTTGCGGGCGCTCGATGCTCGAAATGTCGGTACGTCGCACTTCGAAAGGCACGCTACCGCGGTAAACCCGCCCGGTATCACCCTCGGCACACGACACCGTTATGGTTTCGCCGGTAGTGAGCTTCTGCGTTGCGTCCTCGCAACCAACGATCGCCGGAATACCGAACTCTCGGGCGACGATTGCCGCGTGACAAGTGCGGCCGCCGCGGTTGGTGACTATCGCGGCCGCCTGCTTCATCACAGGTTCCCAATCCGGCGTGGTGATGTCAGTGACCAACACCTCGCCCGGTTTGAAGTCCGCGATCTGTGCTGCGTTGGGTATCACGCGCGCTATGCCGCTTCCGACTCGCGTCCCGACCGCGCGCCCTGTGACCAAGGGCTTTTCCGTACTCTTGAGGAGGAACTCTTCGAGAACGTTGCCTTGTTTGTGCGCGGCAACCGTCTCGGGGCGCGCCTGTACGATGTATAGGCAGCCATCCATGCCGTCCTTGGCCCACTCGATATCCATCGGTACGGGATGGCCCGCCTTGCGACTGTAGTGTCGCTCGATCTTGATGGCAAAGTCCGACAGCGTCAGGACATCCTCATCATTGATGCAGAAACGCTCCCGTTCCGCCGGCGTAGTGGGGATGTTGCGCGTGGCCTCACGTGTGCCTCCCTCGCGGTAGATCATCTTGAGCTTCTTGCTGCCCAGTGATCTGCGCAGCACTGCACGGGCACCGCGCTCGAACGTGGGCTTGAAAACCATGAACTCATCCGGCTCGACGGTTCCCTGGACGACATTTTCCCCAAGACCGTAACAGCCCGTGACCAACACGACGTCGCGAAATCCCGTTTCGGTATCGAGAGTGAAAATCACACCGCTCGCCGCGACGTCCGCGCGAACCATTTTCATCACGCCGATGGAGAGCCCGACCTTGAAATGATCGAACCCCTGGTCGATCCGATAGTGGATCGCGCGATCCGTGAACAAACTGGCGAAGCATCGTTTGCACGCTTCCAACAGACTGTTCTCGCCCGTGATGTTCAGGTACGTTTCCTGTTGTCCGGCGAAACTGGCATTGGGAAGATCCTCCGCCGTGGCGGAGCTACGAACGGCAAGGCTGACGTGCTCCCCATACTCCTGGCGCAACTGCCGGTAAGCGTCCAGGATTTCCGCTCTGACATCTTCGGGCAGCATCGCGCCATACACGATCTCTCGCGCGCGGCGCCCCCTACGGGACAATTCCGTGACGTCGTCGGCGCGCAGGTCGTCTAATGCTTCGTGCAGTGGGCCCAGTGCCCGGGCCTGCTCGAGCATGTAGCGATAGGCTTCGGCTGTGATGGCGAAGCCGTTGGGAACTTTGACACCCTGCGCAGAGAGGTTGCGATACATCTCCCCGAGTGATGCATTCTTCCCGCCGACGAGCGGCACATCCTCGATCCCGATTTCGTCAAAGAAACGTATGTAGCGTCGTGTCATGTCGGCTCCTGGCGCAAGGCCTTGCCGACATGGTGAGCGAACGCCTCGTGAATGCGATGCGGAGTTGTACTTACGCCTTCGTTTAGGCACTTGTGCGTATTTCGCGGTGATTTGCCGCTGGCGCATGCTCGTTTTGACGGAAAATCAAGAGGTACAGAGTGTCATGAGCAGTGCAGCGGTGAAGCCCCAGATCGGGCAGTGGTACGCGCGGACGGACACTGGAGATGTTTTCCAGGTCACGGGTCTGGACGAGGGCGGTGGGACTATCGAAATCCAATCATTCGATGGTGACGTCGATGAGATCGAGAATCCGCTCTGGGCAGGGTTGCCGCTCGAGTCGGCGCCTCCACCGGAGGGCGCGATGGAGCCGGTCGAAGACATGGAAGCGCAGGATCTGGCCTGCTCGCAGGCGCAGCGCATCCTGGAAAACCCGCTGGCGCTCGAGCAATACTCATGAACGGGATCGCGCGCATCCTGGCGGTTCTGGACGGCAGCGACCAGGATGCGGTCATTCTGTCGAAGGCCGTCTCACTGACCCACCAACAGGGCGCAGCGCTCGAGCTGTTTCTGTGCGATTCGCAGTGTGCCTACTCCTTGCTGCATTCCTACGATCAGACGAACGTAGCGGCGTTCCGCCGGCAGAGCACTCAACAATCGCGACGCTACCTCGATCGCCTGCGCGACGTCGCCGTCGGCGCGGGAGTGCCCATCACTGTGGACGCGGCCTGCGAGAGTCCTTTGTATGAGGCTATCGTACACAAGGTCCTCAGGAGCGGCACGGATCTGGTCATCAAGAGCGCTGTGAGCTCCAATTCCCGCCGGCGCTTTGCGTTGGATGCGAACGACTGGCAGCTGATGCGGGCCTGCCCGGCAACACTCCTGTTGAGCCGCGGCGGGTCGTGGCGAGCTTGCCCCCGATTCGTGGCCGCTGTCGATGTGTCCCCCAGCGAGGTATCGGAGCTGCCCGGCATGATCCTGCGGGTCAGCGACCAGTTGTGCCGAGGCAGTCATGGCCAACTCGACGTGGTTTACAGCGACAACGCGGAAACTTCCTCCGCCGAGCACCGCCGGCGCGTCGCGAAGCTTAGCGCGCTTACCGGCACGCCCGAGTTTCTCACCGAGGCCGACATTCACGTCCTCTCCGGAGCGCCGGAGGTCGCGCTGCCCGCATTTGCCGCGGGTCGCGGCTATGACGCGGTGGTGATGGGCGCTCTGACCCACCGGGAAGGCTTCGCGGCGTTGGTGGGGACTCTGACCTCGAAGCTCATTGAGACACTCGACTGTGATTTCGTGCTCGTCAAGCCGGAAAGTTGTCGGATCGGCCTCGAGCTGCCCGCCACACCTGTCGGCGCCCCGGGTGACGAATCGGAATATGAAGTCCTGCCGCAGCCACCTGCCGCGCCTGGATTCGTCACTCCCTGGCAGTTGCCGGCGCGCTGAAGCCGGCTGCAGCAGCCGGGAACCCGCTCCATACGTAGATCCCCTTATACCGGGCGGATCCCGGCGCCCTGCGGTTTACGCGTATTCCCAGGCGAGCCGCGGCAGTTTGAAGTTGCCCGATGTCACGCTACAGCTCCATCCTTTCCAAGCCCTTTGAAAATCATCACCGCGCTGCGCAGCCCGCTGGGCCACACCGGGAAGGTGTGAGCCCTGAGCTGCGCGAGATCGCAGCACTCGATTGCGCCGGGGCGCTACACCGCTTGCAGTCCACCGAGCAGGGACTCTCGGCCGGCGAAGTCCAAACCCGTCGTGAGCAATATGGTGAGAACAAGCTCGCACATGAGAGGACGGCCGGCCTGATCGCGCAAACGGTGGCGCGTCTGCTGAACCCTCTGGTGGTTCTCCTGGTCACGTTGGCCATCGTCTCGGTGCTCATGAACGAGCGGGAGTCCGCAATCATCATCCTGGGCATGGTCTTTTTGAGCATCACCTTGGGCCTTGTGCAGGAGCGTAAGTCCAACCGGGCAGCCGAGGAGCTGCGGGCCATGGTTCACACCACAGCCACCGTAATCAGGCTTTCGGAGAATGAGCCCGGCACCGTCGCGGCGACTGAGCAGGGCCCCCGTGAAGTTCCGATCGACGCGCTCGTTCCGGGCGATGTGGTGCATCTGTCCGCGGGCGACATGGTGCCGGCGGACCTACGCTTGATCGTTGCGAAAGATCTGTTCGTCAACCAGGCCTCGGTGACCGGTGAAGCGCTGCCCGTGGAAAAGCACACGCAGCCGATTGCCGCGAGTAGCGTCGGTGTCGGTGAGCTCACCAACATCTGCCTGATGGGCACCGCGGTCGTGAGTGGGAGCGCGACCGGAGTGGTTGTGCTGACCGGGAGCCGCGCCTACTTCGGCAAGCTGGCCGCGAATATCGCCGGCGAGCGACCGCTGACGAGCTTCGATCGCGGCATCAATCGCTTTGCCTGGTTGATGATCCGTTTCATTCTCGTGATGGCCCCGCTCGTCCTGCTGATCAACGGGCTCACCAAGGGCGACTGGGTGCAAGCGCTGCTGTTTTCCACGGCGGTGGCCGTAGGCTTGACCCCCGAAATGTTGCCCATGATCGTCACGGTGAACCTGGCGAAAGGCGCCCTGGCGATGTCCCGTCGCAAGGTCATCGTCAAGCGGCTGAACGCCATTCAGAACTTCGGGGCGATGGACATCCTCTGTACCGACAAGACGGGCACCCTGACCCAGGACCGCGTGGTTCTGCAGCGGGCCCTCGACGTCGCTGGCGAGGACAGTCGCGAGGTCCTGCAGTACGCCTATCTCAACAGTTATTATCAGTCGGGCCTGCGCAATCTGCTCGATGTAGCCGTGCTCCACCACGTCGATTGCGACAGTCTGCTCGCCGAGGCACATGGCTACCACAAGATCGACGAGGTCCCGTTCGACTTCGAGCGCCGCCGGATGTCCGTGGCCATCGAGCGGGGAGGGCGCCGACTGTTGATCTGCAAAGGCGCTGTCGAGGAGGTCTTCGCCGTCTCACGCCAGGGACGGGCGGGTGACCGCACCTTTCCTCTCGACGCGGAGCACGGGAAGCAACTTCGCCGGACGGTAGATGAGCTCAACAGCGAAGGATTTCGCGTCATTGCCGTGGCCGTCAAGGAGCTGGCGCCCGGGCAAACCACCTGCGGTGTGCAGGATGAGCGGGATCTCACTCTGGTGGGTTATATCGCGTTTCTCGATCCGCCCAAGGAGAGCGCCGGCCGCGCCATTGCCGCGCTGGCGGCGCACGGGGTCCAGATCAAGGTACTGACGGGCGATAATGAGACCATCACCCGCAAAATCTGTCGCGAAGTGGGCCTGCGCATCGATCGATTGGTGCTGGGCAGCGAGCTCGAATCCCTGACACCGGCACAACTCGATACGGCCGTCGAGGAAGCCCAGGTGTTCGCGAAGTTGTCACCCTCGCAGAAGGCGCTGGTGATTACGGCCCTGCAGCGCCGGGGGCACGTAGTCGGCTTCCTGGGAGACGGTATCAATGACGGCCCCGCGTTGAAAACGGCCGATGTCGGGGTGTCGGTGGACTCCGCTGTCGACATCGCCAAGGAAACCGCCGACATCATTCTGCTGGAAAAGAGCCTGCTCGTGCTCGATGAGGGTGTCATCGAGGGCCGCAAGGTGTTCGGCAATGTCGTGAAATACATCCGGATGGGGGCCAGCTCCAACTTTGGCAACATGTTCAGTGTTCTGGGCGCCAGCGCCTGGTTGCCATTCCTCCCCATGGCGCCGGTACAGGTGCTGACGAATAACCTCCTGTACGATTTTTCCCAGACAGCCATCCCTACCGATAACGTCGACGAGGAGTACCTGGCGCGTCCACGCCGCTGGGAGATCGGCAACATCGGCCGCTACATGCTCTTCATCGGGCCGGTCAGCTCGATATTCGACTACGCGACCTACCTGACGATGTATTTCTTTTTTGGCGCCTCTACGCCCGCGCAGGCGGCCTTGTTCCAGACGGGATGGTTCGTGGAGTCCATCGTCTCGCAGACGCTCATCATCCATGTCATCCGGACCCGGCGGCTGGCTTTCTTCGAGAGCCGGGCCAGTGTGCCACTCACCCTCACGACGATGACCGTATGCCTCGTGGGTGTCTATCTCCCGTATTCGGCCTTCGCGCCCGCCTTGGGGTTCGTGCCGCTACCCTGGAGTTATTGGCCGATCCTGGTGGCGATGATTGTGGCCTACCTGGCACTGACACACCTGATGAAGCTGTGGTTTCACCGCCGGTTCGGCCTGGGTTGACGTTCTTCCGCGACGATCAATTGACGGTCGGAGTGCCAAAGTAGCGGTCGAAGCACGTTGCGACCGATCGCAATAGCAACCGTCCGCGCGGGGTAACCGAGATGAAGCTGCCCACCACGCTGACGAGACCATCCGAGATGAGCGGACTCAGGCGACGCAGTGCCTCGCCAAAATAGCTCAGGAAATCGATGGCATGTCGCCGCTCCACGGCGCCGATGTCGATGTAACCGAGACACATCCACTGCTGGATCACGTCCGCGCGAATGACATCGTCGGAGCTCAACTCCAGGCCGCGCCACACGGGCAGGCGATCCTGGTCGATCGCAGCCTCCCAATCGCTCAGATCGCGGGCGTTCTGGCTGAAACTGTGGCCGACGTGACTGATGGCGCTCACACCGAGGCCGAGCAAGTCGCACTCCGCATGCGTCGTGTAGCCCATGAAGTTCCGCTGGAGCGTTCCGGCGTCCTGCGCCTTCGAGAGCTCATCCTCGGGCAGGGCGAAGTGATCCATGCCGATGTAGCGATAGCCGGCCGCCGTGAGTCGCTCGATGGCCAACTGCAGCAGGCGCAGTTTGGCCTCCCCATCCGGCAAGTCCCGCGCGTCGATCTGCCTCTGTGCCTTGAAGAGGTTCGGCATGTGCGCATAGCCATAGATCGCGAACCGGTCGGGCCGTACGGCGATCAGGGTGTCCAACGTGTTTGCGAACCCGGCAGGTGTTTGCCGCGGTAGCCCATAGATCAGGTCGACATTGACCGAGCGGAACGAGCTCTGTCGACAAGCGGCAATCGCGTCCAGCGTCTGTTCGACGCTCTGCCCGCGATTGATGGCTTGCTGGACGTCCGGCGCGAAGTCCTGGATGCCGAAGCTGGCGCGGTTGAAGCCGATCCGCGCCAGGTGCTCGATATCGCCGTTGGCGATAAAACGCGGATCCAACTCGATCGAAAAGTCCCGACCGGGAGCCGAGCTGAGGTTGAAATGCCCGCGCACAGCGGCGACCAGGGACTCCAGTTCCTCGCCCCGCAGAAAGTTGGGTGTGCCGCCGCCGAGATGCAGTTGGACGACTTCCCGACGGTGCTCGAAGAGCGCCGCTGCCAATGCTATTTCGTGCCGCAACCGCTCGAGGTAGCGGGCGCCTTTTTCCGGGTCCCGCGTTATGAGGCGATTGCAGCCGCAGTAGAAACAGGGGGTCCGGCAGTACGGGATGTGCACGTAAAGCGAGAGGGGGCGTTCGCTGGCCGCATCGTTGCTCTGCCGCGCGTAGGCGCGTAGTTGGGCTTCTCCGAACGCGCTGTTGAACTGGGGCGCTGTCGGATAAGACGTGTAGCGCGGACCGGGTCGGTCGTAGCGACGCAGCAAGTCGGCGTCGAAGCGGGTAGCAGCATCCATTGGTGGGATTTAAAGGGCGAACCGCCTCCGAAGGCTATGCGTACTAATGCGGATTCGCCTCCGGACACCCCTGCGTAGGCTGGAGTGGCGTTATGGGGAGGTCCGATGATGATGCGTCCACGCTCTGTTTTCATCCTGGGTGCCCTGGTCCTGGTGCCCTCCCTGCTGGTCTTCGCGATGCCTACCGGCAACCAGGAGTATCTGGATGCCGTGAAGGCAACTCCGGACCCCGAGCGAGGCGCCCACTATTTCGTTGTGTGCTCGAATTGCCATGGCGTCAAGGGAGGCGGGACGGTCGATGGCAAGGTTCCCCGGATCGCCGGGCAGTATGTCCGTGTTGTGGCGCGTCAGCTCGTCGCGTTCCGGCATGGCGGGCGCTGGGACATCCTCATGGAGAACTTTGCCGATCGGCATCGACTTCCCGATGCCCAGGCCATTGCAGACGTGGCCGCCTACATCAGCGGGCTGGAGGATCCCACTCCGCCCGGTACCGGCAGCGGCGAGCGCACGGCAACAGGCGCGCGAATCTACTTCAGACAGTGTGAGGCCTGTCACGGCAGCTCGGGGCAGGGCGACCCCGAGCACGCCGTACCGAGGCTCTCCGGGCAACATTACGAATACCTGCGTCGGCAGATCTATGACGCCGTAGACGGTCGTCGCCCCGGCTTCCCCGTGAGCCACGTCCGGCTGTTGGCGCAACTCGATCACGATGGCATCGAGGGTGTTGCGGACTATCTGTCGCGCATCGCACCGCGCTACGCCGAGCCAACCATCATTCCCGCGACCCAACACTGATTACGCACTTGTACGGATGGCCGACCCCCCGGCAGGGGCTAGGCTTGCGCACATCCACTGCTGGAGTTCCGACACATGACAAGGAGCTTGACGTTAGGGTCTCTCCCCGTGCTGGCGACGCTGTTCGCCCTGGCTGGCTACGCCACTTTGGCGGTCTACAAGGTAAACGAGTCCTTCGCGTCGTTGGCTCAAACCGCGCCGCCTGCGACGAGCTCCTCCAGCAAGGTTGCGGCCGGAGATCTGCCCGATGTTGCTATCGAGACGGCGGATGGAGCGCACACCAGCTTCGCCGCCACAGCCGGCAGCGTCCGCATCGCAACGATGTTCTACAGCCACTGCCCTGGAGTTTGTCCCATGACGTTTGCGGCCCTCCGGGGCATCGAAAGTCAGCTCACTGCGCAGCAACGAGCCAGGTTGAGTTTCATCCTCCTGTCGTTGGATCCCGCGCGGGATTCGCCACAGACCTTGAGAGCGCTGGCCGCGGAGAGAAGAGTCAAGTCGCCCCGTTGGTTACTGGGTCGGACCTTGGAGGCCGATGCGCATGCCTTCGCCTCTGCCGCGGGTATCGAGTGCCGTCCGCTGTCGGACGGCACTATCGATCACTCCACTGCACTGGTGTTGGTCGACTCACGGGGGCATATGCTCGCCCGCACGAGTGACACGGGGGACACCTCGGTATTCGTCGGGGCGGTGCGTCGCGCCCTGGAACGGCAGTAGGGGAGATGTCCATGAGTTCCGTGACAGCTGCCGAGTCGGTCGCCGCACCCATAGCCACTGCGAAGTCAGTGGAGCTGGCCGAGGTATACAACGACAAGGTCGTCCGCCAGTTCACCGTCATGACGGTGGTCTGGGGGGTCATCGGGATGACAGTAGGGGTCGTCATCGCAGCGCAGCTCATCTGGCCGGCGCTGAATTTCGGGATTCCCTGGCTGGCGTACGGCAGGTTGCGCCCGCTGCACACCAACGCGGTGATTTTCGCCTTCGGGGGGTGCGCTTTGATGGGCACGTCCTTCTACGTGGTGCAGCGCACCTGCCACGCCCGTTTGTTCAGTGACAAGCTGGCGTCCTTCGTGTTCTGGGGCTGGCAGGCCGTTATCGCGCTCGCCGTCATCAGCCTCCCGATGGGCTGGACCTCCGCGAAAGAGTATGCGGAGCTCGAATGGCCCATCGACATCCTGATCGCCGTGGTGTGGGTCGCCTACCTGATCGTGTTCTTCGGCACGCTGGTCAAGCGCCGCGTGTCGCACATCTACGTCGCGAACTGGTTCTACGGCGCGTTCATCATTACGACCGCAGTCCTGCACATCGTCAACAGCGCCGAAGTCCCACTCACCTTGACGAAGTCCTATTCGGCCTACGCGGGTACCGCGGACGCGATGGTGCAGTGGTGGTACGGCCATAACGCCGTTGGGTTTTTTCTGACCGCGGGCTTTCTGGGCATGATGTACTACTTCGTGCCGAAGCAGGTCGGGCGCCCGATCTACTCCTACCGCCTGTCCATCGTGCACTTCTGGGCCCTCATCTCGGTCTACATGTGGGCCGGCCCGCACCACCTGCATTACTCGACGTTGCCCGACTGGGCCCAGACCCTGGGAATGGTCTTCTCGTTGATCCTGCTGGCTCCCTCCTGGGGAGGCATGATCAACGGCATCATGACGCTCTCCGGGGCGTGGGACAAACTGCGGACCGACCCGATCATCAAGTTCCTCATCGTGTCGCTGTCGTTCTACGGCATGTCCACCTTCGAGGGCCCCATGATGTCGATCAAGACGGTGAACGCGCTCTCGCATTTCACTGATTGGGGTATCGGTCATGTGCACTCGGGCGCCCTGGGTTGGGTTGCCATGATGACCATCGGCTCAACCTATGTCCTCATCCCGCGCCTGTACGGTCAAAAGGCCATGTGGAGCATCCGCTTGATCGACTGGCACTTCTGGACCACTACCGTGGGCATTGTGTTGTATGTGTCGGCGATGTGGGTGGCGGGGCTGACACAGGGTCTCATGTGGCGTGCGACGAATCCGGACGGCACCCTGACCTACACGTTCGTCGAGGCACTCAAGGCCACCTATCCCTATTACGAGGTGCGGCTGGCGGGGGGGCTCATCGTGCTCGGCGGCATGTTCCTGTTGGCCTATAACCTCTACAAGACGGCGCAACAGCGACGCGGTGCCCTTGTCCTGGCCGCCATACCGCAGCCTGTTTGAGCTTCGGAAAGCAGATCATGAAACACGAAACGGTAGAAAAGCGGCCGGGCCTGTTGGGAGTGCTGATTGCGCTGGTGATCAGCGTAGGTGGGCTCGTAGAGATCGTTCCTTTGTACTTCTCGAGCCAGGTCACGACGGCCGCGCCCGGGGTGAAGCCGTACACGGCGCTGCAGTTCGAGGGTCGCGACATCTACATCCGCGAGGGCTGCTACAACTGCCACTCGCAAATGATCCGGCCCTTGCGCGCCGAAACCGAGCGGTATGGCCACTATTCGCTCGCGGGCGAATCCGTGTACGACCATCCTTTTCAATGGGGCTCCAAGCGCACGGGTCCCGATCTCGCGCGTGTGGGTGGCCGCTATAGCGATGAATGGCATCGGGTGCACCTGAGCAACCCGCGCGACGTCGTTCCGGAGTCCAACATGCCGACCTACGCCTGGCTGGCGGAACGACAGGTCGATCCGAGTCTGACACCGGCGAAGCTGCGCTTGATGCGCAAGTTAGGTGTTCCCTACACGAATGAAGAGATCACTCAAGCCGCCGCCGCCGTTGCCGGCAAGTCGGAGATGGATGCACTGATCGCATACCTGCAAGGTCTCGGCCTGGCCTCGAAGGAGTGGCACTGATGAGCCCTGAAATACTTGCGGCTACGGGCGTCGTTCGCGGCATCGTCGCCGGCGTGCTGCTCATCGCGTTCATGGCGCTGTGGGCATGGGCATACAGCGCCCGCCGGCGCGCATTGTTCGACTCGCTGTCGCAACTACCACTGGAGGACGACGACTATCACAGCGTGCCTTCGCGAGGCGAAGTGCAATGACGCCTATAGCTGGGATTCTGGTCGCCATCGTCTCGCTCGCCAACATAGCGGGCCTCATGTACCTGTTGGCCAGCCTGCGCCGCCGTCCGGGCGAAACCGCCGGGACCGGCGAGACGACAGGACACGTTTGGGACGAAGACCTGCGTGAGCTCAACAACCCGTTGCCACGCTGGTGGTTGTGGCTCTTCATTCTGACGGTCGTTTTCGGCCTGGGTTACCTGGTGATCTATCCCGGCCTCGGCAACTACACAGGAGCCTCGGGCTGGAGTTCCCAGAAGCAGTACCAGGAACAGACGGTTGCGGCCGAGGCCGTTCTTGCCAGGACGCTCGCGCCTTTCGAGCGCCAGGACGTGACGGCGCTCGCGCGCAATCCTGATGCGCTGCGCATAGGTCGGAACCTGTTCATGAACAATTGCTCCACCTGCCACGGCTCGGATGCTCGGGGTGCCCCCGGATTCCCCAATCTCACGGATAAGGACTGGCTCTTCGGTGGGACGCCGGAAGCCATCGTGCAAACGATCTCTTATGGTAGAACGTCGGTGATGCCGCCCTGGCGCGAGGCATTGGGAGGTGACGCGGGGGTCGAGGACGCGCTCGCCTATGTGTTGAGCCTGTCCGGACGGCACGGGTCCGCCGGAAACATGGAAAATGGCCGCGCCAAGTTCACCGTCATCTGCGTTGCCTGCCACGGCGCCGACGGACGAGGAACTCAGGCTCTCGGTGCGCCGAATCTGACCGATCAGACCTGGCTGAATGGCGGCGCAGTCGCTACCGTGCGTGAGACGATTTCTAAGGGTCGCCAGGCGCAGATGCCTGCGCAACTGGAAAGGCTGGGCGAGACGCGTGTGAAGCTGTTGGCTGCCTACGTCATCAGCCTTGGTGGAGCCGACCTCAGCGCTCCTGCTCAGGTGGCCGGCACATCCGTCCCACAGGCGCCCCAATGAATCCAACCGGAGCTGCGAAGGTGGTGGAGGCGAAGCCAGCTGCGGAGCCTGCCGCGGGCGGGCTGTCTTCTCTTTACGCCGCGCAGCAAAAGATCTACCCACGCGGAGTCATCGGCCGTTACGCTCGCTTGCGCACCCTGGCTGCCTGGGCACTGTTGGGTCTGTTCTACTGCATCCCGTGGTTCACCTGGAACGCCCGGCAGGCGGTTCTCTTTGACCTGCCCGCGCGGAAGTTTTACGTCCTTGGCTTGGTCATGTGGCCGCAGGACTTCATTTTCCTGACCGGTCTGCTGATCATCGCGGCGCTCACGCTGTTCTTTTTCACTTCACTAGCCGGGCGGCTCTGGTGCGGATACGCGTGTCCGCAGACCGTGTGGACCGAGGTCTTCCTGTGGATGGAGCGTGTTGTCGAAGGCGACCGGAATGAGCGGATGAAGCTCGACCGCGGTCGCTGGACCGCGTTCAAGCTCTCCCGCAAGTTGCTCAAGCAGGTGCTGTGGATCAGCTTCGCAGCCTGGACCGGCTTCACGTTTGTTGGCTTTTTCACTCCCATCCGCACCCTCGCTGGTGAGCTGTTCTCGGCTTCACTCGGGCCTTGGGAGACCTTCTGGATCGTCTTCTACGGATTCGCCACTTACGGCAATGCCGGCTATTTGCGTGAGCAGGTCTGCAAGTACATGTGTCCTTACGCGCGCTTCCAGAGCGCGATGTTCGATAAGGACACCCTGATCATCACCTACGACGCGGCTCGTGGGGAGCCGCGCGGGCCGAGACGCCGCGGCGTGCAGCCTGCTCCCGGTACGATGGGTGCTTGCGTGGATTGCACATGGTGCGTCCAGGTCTGTCCTACCGGCATCGATATCCGCAAAGGATTGCAATACGAGTGCATCGCCTGCGCGGCGTGCGTCGATGCGTGCGACAGCATCATGGACAAGATGCAATACCCTCGCGGTCTGATTCGCTATACCACGGAGCATGCGCTGAATCATCAACGCACGCGCATTCTCCGCCCTCGTGTTTTGATGTATGCGACGCTGTTGGGAGTGTTGATAACGGCGTTTGGTGTTGCGCTGGCAGTGCGCGAGCCTGTCGCACTGGACGTAATCCGCGACCGCAATGCGCTCTATCGCATGCTGGATGATGGACGGGTCGAAAATGTTTATGACTTGAAAATCATGAACAAGACGGAGCACCCACACCGCTTCGCGGTCGTCGTGCGCGGCGCTGGAGCGTTGGCATTGGATCCGGACCCTGCCATCTTTTCGGTGCGCAGCGGTGAGGTGTTTCCGGCCGCCATCCGTGTGCGACGCGCAGCCTATGACCCGATGGGATCTGAAACCGTGTTCTTCGAGATTCGCGCCGTGGATGAGCCGACGTTGTACGCAAGCTCCAAGGCTCGATTCATCGCGCCCGCAAAGTGAGTCGCACCATGACGAGGAAATCGATCAATTCCGGGTTGCTCGTGACGATCGGCCTGCCGCTTTTCGCGATCTTCGCCAGCGTAGGGGTTGCAGTCATTGCGTTCACGCGCGGCGATCCGACGCTCCCCGATGAATATCATTGGGAGGGCATGAGCCTCGACCGCGATTTCGCCGATGCTCGTCGAGCTGCCGACCTGAATGTCCATGCCACGGTTCAGACGCTGCCCGCGACCGGTACATGTCGGGTGACGCTGCAGCTCGATGGCGCGTTGCCCCCGGATCTCACTCTGAAACTGGTTCACGCCACACACCCCGACCTTGATCGGCAAGTACGCTTGCCCCGCACGGGCGCATCGTATGAAGGCCATTGTGGTGTCGTGCCGTCTGGGCATTGGCACCTTGAGTTGTCAGATGTCGCAGGGAGCTGGACCGTGCGCAAGGATGTGCTCGGAGGGCTGGACGATATAACTATCGACGCGCGGCCCGCACGCGCCGCGGCAGCCGCGCCCGCACCCGGCCCTTCGGCCCCGCCCGCACCCGCCACCCCGGCCATCACCTGACGGCCTCGTCGTGGACCACGTCGCCCAAGCCTCCCCATCTTCCCTAGGTCACGCGAGTTGGAGCGCTCGAGGTGTCTCGCACACCGTCTTTGCCATTGAAGGCATGCGCTGCGCCAACTGCTCGCGTGCCGTGACGCGCGCGGTCGATTCGCTACCCGGTGTCGAACGCGTCTCCGTGAATGTCGCAACAGGCAGAGCCGCGGTCGATTGGCATCCCGGCACGGTCCCCCTCAAAAAGATACTCGACGCCGTCACCCGCGCTGGATTCAAGCCGCTCCCACTGGGTGGCGAGACGGCCGCCTCCGCACAACGTGCAGAGCATCGGCTCGCACTGAAGCGAATCGGACTTGCCGGGCTGGGCATGATGCAAACGATGATGTTCGTCTATTGCATCTACGCCGCCGGCTCGCACGGCATCGATCCCGCGATCGCGCAATATCTGAAGCTCGCCGGCTTACTCATAGCGACCCCCGTATTGGTGTACTGCGGATCGCCTTTCTTCACCGGAGCACTCCGTGACATTCGCCGGGGCGCACTCGGAATGGACGTTCCGGTGGCGTTGGCCTTGACGATCGCCTACACGGCAAGCGTCATCAATACGCTGCGTGGCGCTGGAGAGATTTACTTCGACTCCGTGACCATGTTCATTTTCTTTCTGTTGGCCGGACGCTTTGTCGAAATGACCGTCCGCCAACGAAACCTGAGCGCCACGGAAGCTCTCGCACGCAGCCTCCCGTCGACCGTTGCTCGCATAGCCGCGGATGGCACTGCCGAGCGAATCTCGCCCGAGCTCATCAGGCCGGGCGATCTGCTCTCGATACCCAAGGGTGCCGTGATTCCCGTCGATTGCCGCCTGGTCGAGGGCGATACCGTCGTGGACGAGTCTCTGCTCACCGGCGAGTCGACTGCAATAACCAAGCGAACGGGGGAATCGCTGTTGGGTGGCGCGATCAACGTCGGGCGTCCGATGCGGGTGATCGCAACGACCCGCACGTCCGAATCCATGTTGGCGAGCCTGGTGGGACTTCTGGAGCGAACGCAGGCCGCCCGTCCGTCGATTACCCAAGCGGCCGATCGCGTTGCGTCGTGGTTTGTAGTGCTGACGGTGTCACTGGCACTCGCGGCCGCGTTGTTCTGGCTCTTTGCCGAGCCAACCCGCGCATTGCCGGCAGCCCTGGCAGTCCTGGTTGTGACATGCCCCTGCGCCTTATCCCTCGCGACTCCCGCGGCCATCGCCGCCGCCACCGCGCGACTTGCGCGTCTCGGCCTGCTGGTGACCCGCCCTGACGCGCTCGAGCGTCTGGCTCTTGTCGATGTCATGGTCATCGACAAGACCGGAACACTGACCGCCGGCGCGCCCGTCGTGGAAGTGACCGACATCAAGGGTGAGTACTCACGCGATGCGTTACTGCAGATCGCCGCTGCCCTGGAGAGCGTCTCTGACCATCCGGTCGCCGTCGCTTTCCGCCCGCACGCGAATACGAATGTAACGGCGGGCTCCCTGCAGGAATTCCCAGGAAAAGGCATGGAAGGCAGGATCAACGGAACCGGGTGGCGGCTGGGAACCCATCAGTTCGTAACGGAGCTGGCAAACTCACACGCAGGCGCCAGCCCTGCAACCGTCGCCGGCGCCGCCGACACCGGCATCTTCCTGGGTACTCCGCAAGGCCTGGCCGCAACTTTCAGCCTGACCGATGGCCTGCGACCCGACGCCGCCCTCGCGGTGGAGCAATTGCGCGGGCTGGGCCTCCAGGTCGCCATTGCCAGTGGCGATGAGCAGGCGAGGGTGGATGCGGCAGCCCGCCAGCTCCACATTCAAGACGCCCTGGGCCGCCTGACACCGCAACAGAAGTTGGCGCTGGTCCAACAGCGCCAAGCCGCCGGATCCAACATCCTCATGGTGGGTGACGGCATCAACGACGGCCCGGTCCTGGCCGCGGCATCCGTGTCCTGCGCCATGGCACGCGGATCCGCCATCGCACAAGCCGCCGCCGACCTGTTGTTGTTGAACGACTCGCTCACGACTCTAGCTGAAGCAATCCGCACCGCGCGCCAGATGCGCGCCGCAATCCGGCAGAATCTCGCCTGGGCACTCGCCTATAACCTTGCGGCGGTCCCGTTAGCCGCAATGGGTTGGATCGCCCCCTGGGTCGCAGCCATCGGCATGTCGATGAGCTCGCTCCTCGTCGTGCTCAACGCCGCCCGCCTCGCGCGCCCGCGTGGAGCGCGACCGTGAACATCGTGTTTCTCCTCATTCCCCTCGGCATGGTCCTGATGGTCGCCGCGGTCGCGGCTCTATTCTGGGCCGTCAACTCCGGCCAATACGACGACCTGGACGACGTCGATCGTTGCCCCCTGGATTCCGACGAGCTGTAGGTATAAGCCACGACGTGGCCGGCAGGGGCGGCACCTAAAATGACGCCATGCCCCGCTCGCGCCACCACACAATCTCTCCACGGTCCTCGCAATCCAGCATTCTCGCCAGCGGGTTTCGGCCTACATTTCTCGCCGCCGGTGTTGCAGCACTGCTCCTCATCCCGCTATGGGTCCTGATCTGGGGATTCGGAGTGCCCCTGCCGAGCGGGTGGCCGCCCACCCTGTGGCACGCGCACGAGATGATGTTCGGCTTCGTAGCGGCAGCCATCGCAGGCTTTCTTCTGACCGCCGTTCCGAGTTGGACCGGCCAACGCGGCTTCGCCGGCGCGCCGTTACTGCTACTGACTGTATTCTGGTTGGCGGCAAGAGTCCTGATCGCAACGGCGCCTGCCGGGCTCGCTCCGGTCGTCATGCTCACCGACGTCGCGTTCCCGGTGTTGCTCGGGATTTTCATCGCACCCTCCCTGCTGCGGTCAGGCAATCGCAACGCCATATTGCTCCTGGTGCTCGCCCTGTTCGCCGCATGCAACGCAACATTCCATTGGGCACTCCTGCGCCGTGATCCCACGTTGGCCTTGCGCTCCATCCTGATAGCCATCGATATCGCTCTGCTGCTCGTAACAATTATCGGCGGCCGGATCATCCCCACATTCACCGGCAACGCATTGCGCGCGAGCGGCAGCCCGGCCCTGATCCGCACTTGGCCCATCATTGGCCCGCTCACAATAGGCTCGATGGCCGCGGTGATCCTCGTCGATATCCTCTGGCGGGACAGCCGCGCGGCGGGCGTCCTGGCGGGCCTCGTCGCGGTGCTTCAGATAGTGCGCATGTTGCAGTGGCGCAGCCTGGCCTCGTTGCGCAGCCCGATCGTCTGGGTATTGCATCTCGGCTATGTATGGCTTCCTGTGGGTTTCGCGCTGAAGGCGCTCGCCATCCTGGTAGGGTTCGCGACGTCAGCCTTCTGGTTGCACGCGCTGACGGTCGGCGCGCTCGCGACCATGATCCTCGCTGTAATGACCCGGGCAGCGTTGGGCCATACGGGCAGGCCGCTCGTCGTGGAGCCCGCGATTGCGTTGGGATACCTGTTGCTTCTCGGGGCCGCGCTGGTTCGGGTGTTCGGACTGGGCGTTCTCAACCTGCCGTACGAGGCGATCATTCTCGTCAGTGCAACCTGTTGGACACTGGCATTCGGAGTCTTCATTTATGTCTACGCGCCGATTCTCTGGTCACCTCGCGCCGACGGCAAGTCTGGTTGAGGCACCATTGAGGTTGCGAATCGCGCTGCTCGTGGCAGCTGTCGTCCTGGCTCTAGCGCTGCTGCCGCGTAATGCTGCAGCAGCATCCGCGGAACCCGTCGTTCACGCGGTGTTGACCTCCCCACCGAATGTGCCGCCTCCGACAGGCCGGTCCCAACCGGCGAAAGTCATCGTCGAGCTCGAGATCCGCGAGGTCGAGAAAGAGATCTCCGAGGGCGTGCGCTACACGTTCTGGACGTTCGGCGGCACTGTTCCGGGCAGCTTCATCCGCGTCCGGCAAGGCGACACCGTCGAGTTTCATCTCAAGAACCATCCCGACAACAAGATGCCACATAACATCGACCTGCACGGTGTGATCGGGCCGGGTGGTGGTGCCGCGTCCAGCTTTACCGCCCCCGGTCACGAGTCCCAGTTTTCGTTCAAGGCCATGAACAAAGGCATCTACGTCTACCACTGCGCCACCGCTCCGGTGGGTATGCACGTCGGCAATGGAATGTACGGCCTCATGTTGGTTGAGCCCCCCGAAGGGCTGCAGCGAGTGGATCACGAGTACTACGTGATGCAGGGCGATTTCTACACCGTGGGAAAATATCGCGAGAAGGGGCTGCAGCTCTTTGACATGCAGAAGGCGATCGACGAGAAACCCACTTATGTCGTTTTCAACGGCAGCGAGAATTCCCTCGTCGGCGATCGCGCGTTGACGGCGAAAGTGGGCGAGCGCATCCGCCTCTTTGTCGGCAACGGTGGACCTAACCTGGTGTCCTCGTTCCACGTGATCGGCGAGATCTTCGACCGGGTCTGGTACGAAGGCGGCTCCCACTTTCAGGAGAATGTCCAGACCACCATCATTCCTTCCGGCGGAGCCGCGATCGCCGAGTTCCACACCATCGTGCCCGGCAGCTTCGTGCTGGTCGATCACTCCATATTCCGCGCCTTCAACAAGGGGGCGCTGGCGATCCTGAAAGTCGACGGCCCCGACAACAAACTGGTGTACTCCGGCAAGGAGATCGACTCGGTCTATCTGGGCGACAAGGCCAAGGACCTGAAGGTTGTCAGCCAGGTGACCGCGGCGGCGGAGAAGGGGACTCTCACCCTGGAGCAGCAGATCAAGGCCGGGGAGGCCCTGTTCGCCGGAACGTGCTCGGTCTGCCACCAGGTCAACGGACAAGGCCTGGAGGGCGTATTTCCGCCGCTGGCGGGCTCCGACTTGCTCGCCAAGGATCCGCACCGGGCCGCCACAATCGTTCTGAACGGCTTGACCGGAGCGGTCACGGTGAACGGCAAGACCTTCAACTCCGTCATGCCTCCCATGAGCCAGTTGAATGACGACGAGCTCGCCAACATCCTGACTTATGTGTCCCATTCCTGGGGCAACAAAGGCCTCCGCTACACGGCCCAGGAGCTGGCCCAGACCCGCAAGACGACAGCCCGCCCACCTGGCGCGGCCAACTGAATGCCTCCGCCGTCGTGCGCACCATCGTGACAGGCCTGTTGCTCGCAATCGTCTCAGTCGGCGGCGCCAACGTCGCGGCAGCCGGGGCCAACTCCGCGGTAGCCGGGGCCAACTCCGCACCGGCCGACAGCGCCGCTGTGCCCGCCGGCGACTTCGCTCCGGTGCTCGCACCGGCTCCCGGTAAACAGAGCGTCCATGTCACAGCCTTCCGCTTGGACAAAACTCCGGTCACCAACGCGCAGTTCCTGGAGTTCGTCCGCACCCACCCACAATGGCGTCGCGACCGCATTGCGACCCTGTTCGCCGACAAAGAGTATTTGTCTCATTGGTCCGCGCCCGACGCATTGGGGAAGGGCGCGCTCGCCCAACAGTCGGTCACACGCGTAAGTTGGTTTGCCGCGCGTGCTTACTGCGCTGCCGCCGGAGCGCGCCTGCCGAACTGGTACGAGTGGGAGTTGGCCGCCGCCGCCGATGAAAGGCACACAGATGCGCGCTCGAGCCCGGCCTGGCGCGAGCGCATTCTCGATTGGTATGCAAGGCCCGCCGGCCAGCCCTTACCCGCCGTGGGCTCGGGCACCGCCAATATCTATGGAATACAGGATTTGCACGGCCTGATCTGGGAGTGGGTGGAGGATTTCGGCTCACTGATGGTCAGCGGTGACAGCCGCACCCAGGGCGATCCGGACAAGTTGGCCTTCTGCGGTGCTGGGGCTCTGAGCGCGCAGGACCGTGAGAACTATCCCGTCCTGATGCGGATCGCCTATCTGAGCGCGCTGGAAGCTCGCTCGACAGGTCGTGTGCTGGGCTTTCGTTGCGCACAGGATGCCACGCCTTGATGCGGTTGATCAGCAAATGTCTCATCTGCCTGTTCATGACGGCAGCACTGGCCGAGGAGCTCCCGGGCGACTCGCTTTACAGGCTACAGATTCCGCTCCAGACCGCTGACGGCAGGACAGTGGCGCTGGCGGACCTCCGCGGCAAACCGATATTGATCACGCTCTTTTACAGCCAATGCTCCAGCGTCTGTCCGATGATCACCGTGCAACTGCAGAACATCGACAGGCATCTCACGCAGAAAGCACGACACAACCTCACGATCCTCATGCTGTCTCTCGATTCGGACCGGGATACTCCACAGGCACTGCAAACGTTCAAACAGGACCATCACATCGACGACCCCCGCTGGATAGTGGCCCGAGCGAGTGCCACTGACGTGCGTACCCTGGCGGCTGTTCTGGGCGTCCGTTATCGCCAGTTACCGGACCAAAGCTTCAATCATTCCGCAGTGATCACCTTGGCCGACCGAGATGGTGTCATCAAAGGTCATGCAGAGGGCGTCACGGCGGGCGGGGCCGCCTTCTTGCGAAAGGTCGAGTCCACGGCCGCAGCACCCAGACACTGACCCGCAGTCTCGCTGGCCGGTGTCGAGGCCTGGATCAGTCGTGTTCCGTCAGCGGCAATCGTAGGCTGAAGCACGCACCTCGGGGGCTGTTCGGCCGGTACTCCAGCGACCCCTGGTGCGACTTGACGATCGTACGGCTGATCGCCAGCCCAAGCCCGGTCCCGTGAGGCTTGGTAGTGCAAAAAGGTTCGAACAGGCGCGGCGCAATGGCACTGGAGATGCCAGGCCCGTTGTCGCTCACCTTGATCTCTACCGCCCCGTCGGACACTTGCTGCGTTTGCACCGTGAGCTGGCGCGGCGAGTGTGCACTGTCCCCAAGAGCCTCCAGCCCATTGCGCACGAGGTTGAGGACAACCTGTTGGATCTGCGCGCGATCGACCTCGACCCGGGGCAGCTGAGCGGCGAGGTCGAGCTTGTACTGCACGTCATACCGCTTGGCGTCGAGCTGAATCAGGTCGCTCAACTCACTTACGAGCCCGTTGATATCGGTCGGCTCGCGTTGCATGACCTCGTTGCGGGCGAGGGCACGCAGCCTGCGGATGATATCGCCCGCGCGGACGGCCTGAGCCGTGATCTGCTGAAGAGCGTCACGAATCTCCGGGATGTCCGGATCGGCCAGCATCAGCAGTCGGTCGCAGGCCTGCGCGTAGTTGGCCACCGCCGCCAGCGGCTGATTGAGCTCATGTGCGATGCCAGCGGACATCTCACCAACGGTGGCGAGCCGGGAGACGTGAGTGAGGCGCTCCTGCAGACGATGAGCTTCCTCTTCGGCGCGCCGCCGGTGCGTGATGTCGTGAACGAAGCCAACAAAGCGGGGAGGTTGGGTCCCCTCCACGATACCCACCGATAAAAATGCTGGAAAGACGCTACCGTCCTTGCGGCGGGCCTCGACTTCCCGCCCACGCCCGATGACGTGCGGGTCGCCGGTGGCCAGGAGTCGCGCCATGTAGCTATCGTGAGCGCTCCTATCGGGCTCCGGTGCCAGGAGGCTCACATTGCGGCCCAGGACCTCAGCCGGCGAATACCCGAACAGGCGCTCCGCTGCCCGGTTGAACGCCTGGATGCTGCCCGCGTGATCGACAATGACGATGCCGTCTACCGCGGCATCCATCAGCGCCTGAAACTCTCCTACTGAAGTCGATACCACAATGCCTCGCGACTTCTAGAGTGGTGTGGGTAATGCGGCCGTTGCAAGGAAGCGGGCTCCGCGACGCCCACGGGGTACCCGGTTGGTAAAGCGTGCGGGCTTCACGATCAGAATATCGCAGGACAGGAGATCGAGCACCCGCTCGGCCGTGTTGCCGATGAACAAGCGCTTGAGGCCGGAGCGTGAAACCGCGCCCATGACGACGATTGCGGCGTGAGTCTCCTTGGCGGTTTCTGGAATCGCGGCATCCGGGTGTCGCCCGACGACGTGTCGCCGTGCTTTCGGAATGCGAGTACCCCGCAATTCCCGATCCAGCAACTTCTGCGCCGCCGCGGTGGCCTCGTCCTCCAGCCGGGCCACCGTTTCCCGGCTGACCATCGTTTCGGGATCGGCCATGTAGGGAAAGGGCACGTAGGCATGCATGGCGTGTTGGGTGCCGTGGAGTGCTCCAGCCAGTAGTGAGCCTGCGGCCACGATCCGTTGATCCAGCTTTGCAGGCTTTGAATACGCGTGTTCCGGGTCGAGCGCGGCCAGGATGACCGGATGGCGATAGGTTCCCGAGGATTTCACGAGGAGCACCGGCACCGGGCTCAGCCGCAACAGCTCCCAATCGGTCAAGTGCAGCAACCCGGCTGCCATGTGCCTGCCGGCGTGTTGATCGGCCACGACCAGGTCGGCTTGCGTCTGCTGCGCGCGCCGCACGATGGCTTCGTAACCGGGATAGTCCCATTCGGCCGCCACGGTGACCTTGATATCGTCCTGGCGCAGCTTGGCCGCCATTTTCTCGAGCTTCGTCAGAACACGCGAGCGCATGTCGTGCTCGATCCTCGGGAGCTCGACTCCGGTTACGGTGTAACCGTCGACATACAGAGGGGTCGAGATTCCATGGAAGAGCTCGACGCGGGCCCCCAGCGCCCGCGCCAGCTGCGCGCCCTTGACCAGGGCCGGCGTGCTCTTGGCTTCGCAATCCTTGATGGCGATCAAAATGCGACGGATGGAGCGCATGATCGGTCTCCCTTCTCTAGTGCGACCGCGGCGCACCGGAGGTCGCCGCAGAGGCGTGCGGGACAGCGCTGCTGTGGGTCATGTGAACCAGGTGGGCCAGCGACTCGGCGTTCATTTTCTCCATGACCCGGGCTCGATGGATTTCGACCGTGCGCTGACTGATGCCCAACTTGTGCGCAATGATCTTGTTGGGAGCACCGGCGGCCACGAGCTCCAGCACGTCGTGTTCCCGTGCGGTCAGGGACTCGAGCCGACGCCGGACGTCCTCGTTGCCGCGCAGTTGCTCGCGGATGGCGTGGTCCTTGGCGATGGCGCGTTGGACGCGGTCGAGGAGCTCCTGGTCGCGAAACGGCTTCTGCAGGAAGTCGAAGGCGCCTTGCTGCATGGCCTCGACGGCCATCGGGACGTCCGCGTGGCCGGCGATGAAAATAACGGGCGCGATACAGCCTCGTTGGTTCAGGACCTGTTGCAACTCCAGGCCGCTCATGCCGGCCATGCGGATGTCCAGCAACAGGCAGCCGGGCTGGTATGGATCGTAGCCCTCGAGAAAACTGGCCGCCGAGTCATAGGCCACCGCTGCCAGTCCCAGAGATTTCAGCAGCAGGCGCAGTGAGCTGCGGGCCGCGGCGTCATCATCGACCACGCAAACGACGGGTGCTCGTTCTTTCATGGCTCTTAGTCTCCGTAAGCGGTTGTTGCCGATCCGGAAGCAGTCTCGCTGCAATGCCCGCTGCAATCCAATACGGAGGTGTCCGCAGGAGGCTAGGTATTTTCCGCAATAACGCCTTCTAGTGCTCGCTCACTCCCGCCGGCGCGGCTGGCAAGGTCAAGGTGAAACACGCTCCACTCGGGGAATTCGGGTGGTAATCGAGCTCGCCCCCGTGTGAGTTCGCGATCGTACGGGCCATGGCGAGCCCGAGGCCGGTACCGGCAGCCTTTGAGGTACAAAAGGGGGTGAACAGGTAGGGGGCAATCGACGCCGCCACTCCGGGGCCGTGATCGCTCACGGTGACCTCGACCTCGCCAGCCGGGTTGCGCTGGGTGTGGACGACGACCTCCCGGGCGTCCGCGGGTAGCTCGGCAAGCGCCTCGATCGCGTTACGGATCAAGTTGAGAAGGAGCTGCTGGATCTGCGACCGATCGACGCAGACGCCCGGCAGACCCATGCCCGCTTCGAACCGATACCGCACGTGGTTGTGCTTCGCGTCGGATTGAATCAGGTCGGTGATCTCCATGATCAGGAGATTGATATCCGTCATCTGCGGCTGCGCGTGCTGGGGTCGCGCCAGGCCGCGCAGGTGCCGGATAATTTCTCCGGCGCGCAACGCCTGGTCCGCGATGGCCTGCAGAGCACCCCGGACCTCCGCAAGGTCGGGGTCTGGCGCGGCCAGCAGTCGCTCGCTGGCCTGGGCATAGTTGGCAATCGCACACAGCGGTTGATTGAGCTCGTGCGCGATGCCGCTGCTCATTTCGCCGACCGTCGCGAGCCGGGAGACGTGGAGGAGGCGGCCCTGCAGCCGCAGCAAAGCCTCCAACTCGGGAAACGGCGGAGGGCTCAGGGTCGGGCGGGATGTTTCTTTCATGGACGAATGATTACGATTCGGCGACACGCCGGCCATAAGGGGTTCCACTCATTTCCGCATAGGAACACCCGCACCTGCGGTTAGTGCGTACGAAAAGGTGACCTGAATCGGGCAGTCTGCCGCAATGACAGCTCGTTCGAATCCGGCAGGTACCGCGGCAATCGTCAGATTCCTGCGCGAGTCCCGACATTACCCCGATCGACCAACGCGCATCGAAGTCATCGAAACCCATTTTGCCTGGATATTCCTGGCCGACGCGTACGCCTACAAGTTGAAGAAGCCGGTCTGTCGGGGCCGCATGGACTACCGCACGATCGCGGCTCGCAAGCGTGTCTGTTGTGACGAGGTGATCCTGAATCGCCGGCTCGCCCCTGAGACCTATCTCGGCGTGATACCGATCACGCGCGCGAGCGACGGCACCTTGGCGCTCGGTAGGAGCGGGCACGGGCGCGTTGTGGATTGGGTCGTGAAAATGCATCGTCTGCCGGCCGAGCGGATGCTCGATCGCGCCATCATCGAGCGCCACGTACACAACCAGGATCTCCGAGCGCTGGTGGCTCGGTTGACCCGATTCTTCGACGCCGCCGTGCGGCAACCCATGAGCGCGAATCGTTATGTCGAACACCTCGCTGCGCGTACGACGCAGAACCAACGCGACCTGTGCTCCCCGGATCTGGGGTTGAATCGGCGCTTGGTGACCCGGATTACCGGAATGCAGTTTGCCTTTCTGGCGGAGCACGCGGCATCGGTAGGGGTTCGTGCGGAGCACTTGATTGACGGTCACGGAGATTTGCGCCCGGAGCACGTGTACCTGGGCTCGGAGACGGAAGGGCCCTGTGTGATCGACTGCCTGGAGTTCGACCCGGGGCTGCGATGGCTCGATCCAGGTGAAGAGATGGCGTTTCTCGCCATGGAATGCCGGATGTTGGGCGCGCGTGCCCTCTCACGAGCGCTCCTCGCTCGGTATCGATCGGCCACACTGACGCCTCCGGACGCTCCGCTCATGGACTTCTACACGAGCCAGAGTGCACTGACCCGCGCCAAATTGGCCGCGTGGCACTTGCACGATCCGGAAATTGCGCGTCACGCAGCCGCGTGGCGCGCCCGGGCGCAGCGTTATCTCCTCATGGCGGCCCGTTTCATTCGTCGCGCAAATCATCATCGCGAGCCTGAGATCGGTTCGAGCCTCGCAGACCCAGCTACCGGAAATGACGTCATCCGCATAAATGCGTAAGTGACGACCACGATGTGCGGTTTCGGGGTGAGACGCTATATATCCGGGTACATCTCACGAGCCGGAAGTCCCTATGTTGCCTACACCCCATTTTGCAGCCGGAACGCCCGTGGTAGGGCTCGATGAAACCAAGCACCACCACGTCGTCTTGCGCTCGCTGGCCGACTATATGTCGGAGGTTTGCGAAACCGCCGCTATACGGGCTGGATTCCCTTTGCCCCTGGGGGCGTACGAGTTCGAAGGGGGCGTCAATTTCGCCCTCTTCAGCCGTGATGCGACCCGGGTGCGACTCGAATTCTTCGGCGCCGCGGAGGACTCCCGCGCGAGCCGGGTGGTCGACCTCGATCCCGCTCGTAACCGCACGGGCGACATCTGGCACATCTGGATAAAGGGCATCGAACCGGGACAACTCTACGCTTACCGCGTGGACGGTCCTCACAAGCCCGAGGTGGGGCAGCTTTTCGATTTCGAGCGTTTGTTGTTGGACCCCTTCGCCACGGCGATCAAGCGCTCCAAGGAGCCCAATGTCGCGCCTAAGTGCGTTTTCACGCGTCAGGATTTCGATTGGGGCGACGACAGAGCGCCGCAGCACTCATGGTCGCAGACACTGATGTATGAAACCCATGTACGGGGCTTGACCGCACATGAGAGCTCGGCAGCCCGTTTCCCCGGAACCTTCCGCGGGCTCATGGAAAAGATTCCGTATCTCAAGGACCTCGGGGTGACCGCGGTCGAATTGCAGCCGGTGCAGGAATTCGACGCCACAGAGTGCCGGGCGCGCGATCCGCGCACGGGCGAGACATTGAGAAATTACTGGGGCTATGACCCCATCTCATTCTTTGCACCCAACGGCGCGTACAGCAGTGCCGGCGACTCCGGCGAGCAGACCGCGGAATTCAAGGAGATGGTGCGCCAACTCCATGCCGCCGGCATCGAGGTCATTATCGATATCGTCCTCGGTCATACCGGCGAGTTCGACGAGCACGGTCCTTTCCTGAGTTGGCGCGGAATCGACAACCCCGTCTATTACTGCCTGGCGAAGGACAAGCGGCACTATCTCGATGCCGCCGGTGCCGGCAACACGATCAACGCCAATCATCCGGTCGTGCGGCAACTCATCCTGAGTGCCTTGCGCTACTGGGTCATGGACATGCACGTCGACGGCTTCCGCTTCGACCTCGCCGCCATCCTCGGTCGGGACAGCTCGGGCCAGGTCCTCAAAAACCCGCCGCTGCTGGAGCAGATCGCGGAGGACCCGGTCTTGCGTAACACGAAGCTGATCGCCGAGGCTTGGGACGCAGCCGGTGCTTACCAGGTGGGCAGTTTCTCCGAGCGGCGTTGGGCTGAATGGAACGGGCGCTACAGGGACGACGTGCGTCGTTTCTGGCGAGGCGATGCGGGCATGCTGGCCAGCTTCGCGAGCCGCATCTGCGGCAGCGAGGACCTGTATGCGAGCTCCGGCAAGGGCCCGGAATGCAGTATCAACTTCGTCTCGTGTCACGATGGCTTCACGCTCAACGACCTGGTGAGCTACCGTTGCAAACACAACCTGGCCAACGGCGCCAGCGACTGTGACGGCGTGGATCAGAATTACAGTGCGAATTACGGCACCGAGGGCCCCAGCGAGGACCCCGCCATCGAGGCGATCCGCAAGCGCCAGATCAAGAATTTCCTGCTGACCTTGTGTGTCTCGCGCGGTGTGCCGATGCTGTTGGGTGGAGACGAGTTCCGCCGCACCCAAAGAGGCAACAATAACGCCTACTGCCAGGATAACGAGGTGAGCTGGTACGACTGGAGCGGGCTCGATCGCAACGGGGACATCCACGACTTCGTCAGGCGGATGATCTCATTCCGCCGCGCGCATCCGGTCCTCTCCAGGGAGAGTTTTTATACGTCCGCTGAGGTGAGTTGGTTCACTCCCGAGGCGGCCGTGCCCGACTGGGACGACGCGGACGCCAGGGCAGTGGGTTGGCTGATCCGCGACTGCGCCGGGACGGACGCCCTCTACCTGATGTTCAATGCCGAGGACAAGCCTGTGTCATTCCTGATTCCCGCCGCCCCCGCGGGCTATCAGTGGCGGCTCGAGGTTGACACCGCCACGGACCTGCCGGTTTCCGGTGCGGAGCCCGCCGTGCCGGCCGGGAAGTCACGAACGATCGACTCCCGCTCGAGTGCCGTGCTGGTCGCCATCCCGGTTTGAGGCATGAAAGTCTCCGACGTCATGACTCGCACACCCATCGTGGTCCGCATGGATGCCACTTTGCTGGAAGCTGAAAGGGGCCGCATCACCAACGCGATGGGGCCCCCTGTTCCGTTTCGCAAACTTAACTCACGACGTTGATTTCATTGCTGACGCGCGTCACACCGGGAGCAGCCCACGCCGTGCTGAAGGCCTGCTCGCGCTCAGCCCACGAGTGAACCCGCCCACGCAGAGTGATTACGCCATGATGCTCCTCGATCGAAATCGTGTTCGCGTCCAACTGCGCGTTGCGTCGGAACGCGGCGGCGATCTGGTCCTTCAACCCGTTCGTGGCGACGTGCTGGGGCTTGACCCGGACTGAGTTGCGCACACTTACGACGCCGCGGAGGTTGTGCATGGCCTGCTCGGCACGCTCGCGTTGGTAGTGCCACTCTACCGTACCTTCGAGTGCCACTTTGCCGTCCTGCACGATCGGCTTGATCTGGTCCCAGGTGATCGGCAACTCCGCTTTCAATGCGGCGACTGCATCCCGGGCGAGCTGTGGATCGGGAACGCCTTCCCCGGCTGACAGCCGCACTTCAATGTCGTTTGCCAATGCCGTCACGCCCGCAATCCGTTTGGCGGCGTTGCCGGCCCGATATTTCTGAGCGTAAGTCTTGACGAAACCAGTCAGCGTTACGACACCATTGTTGATCTTGACGGAAATGTCCGTGTCGTCGACCTCCGGCTCCCAACTCAGCTCGGCCTCCACGTCATGCTTGATTGCACTGTCAGTCTTCATGCTCGATTCCTCCAGGTGTCTTCTCTTGTACTGCGGCGACAGTACGCCCCCTGGATAAAAGGTCGATCCGCGATTTCACCTACGTGAAAGTCACAATGGTCCCTGCGTACGGATCTCGCGGATACCTCGGCCCATGCCGTAGCAGCGTTGTACGCACTGCAGTGTAAGTATCTCTACTGATTCCCGTGCGGTTCGCCACGGTTTGCGCGAATTGAATCTGCTGCAATCCTATGCGCGCGGCAGAACCTCGAAAGGAAACAGACCATGACGAATCGAAAGGCGACCCCGTTACTGCTTTATTCGAACGCATCCTCCATCGGATGGGTGCGCACCCTGCGCTCATTCATTGACGAGGGCTTGGCCGCGGTGTGCATGCAGCAATGGCAACGTGCCCCGCTAACCTGCGCCCGACCGCTCGCCGCTGTCGCTCCGCGGCGGCGCGACAACCAGGGCTAGAGCGGCGAAGTGAAGTTCTGCAGCACAGTGAGCAGGAGTGCGGAATTCGTCGGCTTCCTGAGCCAACACAAGTGGCTGTCGCCGTCGAAGTCGTGTACCGCCGCCGAGGTATCCCCGCTGATGACTATTGCGTTGAACGTCGAGCCACGAATTCCGCGTACCGCCGCGATCACTTGGCGCCCTGCTTCATCCCGCGTCCCTCCTGCCTCGTTGAGACAGTGTACGCGCAGAATCTTCCCGCTACAGCCGCTGATACCCGACAGACTGCGCGAATGTGACGAACTGGTCATAGCCCAGCCCGAGCGTCTTGCCCAAGGCTTCGGTATCCAAGGCGCCCCGGAAGACGGTCGCCAACCCTTCCGACGCGCAATACAGATAGACGTTCTGTCCGATGAAGGCCGCATCGACCGATGCGTACAGCCGCCGCTCGGCGCTGAGCATTTCACTCATGTACTCACCATGCGCGACATAGATGAGATTCACCGGCGCTATAGCAACGAAGTCCTGCGTCCCGGTTTGCGGTCGGATGTCGGCAGACAGGCGCAACGTCAGCTCGTGACTGTCCGGCTCATAACGCCAGACCCCATCGGCCATGGCGACAAAAACGTCGATCACCAGCCGAGGTCGCCAGAAGGGTGCCGTTCTCTCACCCGTGTCGCGTCGATTCACACCGAAGGCCGCCCATAACAGGTCCGATAGGATCTGCGGCTCGAGCGGCACCGGTGAGTACTCGCGACTGGAGCGACGGGCCCATAACGCGGCCATGAGGGGTCGACCGGAGTCGTGACGTGGAGGAAGCAACGAGACCCTCTCGTTGCTGCGATACGTGGCGGCATTCGAATGGACTGCAATCATGACAACTCCCACGAACGGGTAACGGAAGAGGATTGTCCCGTTGCCGCGGGCTGACAGGTTCTCCCGCGAACATTCCAACAATGTGCTGCCACAGATGTTCGCATGGTTGGCACCGACGCTCCTGCTACTCGGTGTCTGGTATCTCATGAGTCGCGCCGCGGGACGCGGAACCGGTCTGCCGGGCATGATGTCAACTTCAGCGAGCAGACGGCACGGGAAATCGACTGCGTCGGGCGTGACCTGGTGCACGATGCCTTCCAGACGGGCGACGGGTATCTCCGCCAGAGGGTCTGGGAGGCTGTCTGACGAATGTTCGCCTTACTGCGCCGGCCCCAGTCAGACAGCCCTCTAACGTCGCCCGCGGATCTCCTGCGCCTGCTCCAACGAGACCACTTCGGTCAGCAACGCTGCATCCGCGGCCAGCCGCTTCAGCATATCGTCGGCGGTCACGATACCGACGAGCTTCCCGCCGACGCCCACGACCGGAATCCGACGCACACCATGTGTGCGCATCCGCTGCAGGACCTGGCTCGAGTCTTCGCCTTCCTCCGCAATGACAACCGGCTTGTGGATGACGGAGCCGACCGTTGTGACGGTGGGATCGAGTCCCTTGGCCAACACTTCCACGACAATGTCGCGGTCCGTGATGATCCCTAGCGGCGCGGGCTTCTGCTCGTCGTCGTCAATGACCACCAGGTCGCCCGTGTGCTTCTTGCGCATGAGGTGGGCCGCTTCGAGAGCCGTGGTGCGTGGACTGCAGCAGGCCACGTCCAGCATGCAGAAATCGCTCAATCGCATGTGCATTCTCCATTGTTTGCCTGGAGAAAGCATGCGGCGCGGGAGGGGGCGTGCGCATCGTGGCAAACCCGTAGCTTTTTAGCGATGGGCTCGCGGAACGGTATTGCAGCAACGGAAACCGAGGTGATAGTTGGAGTGACTGTGTGGGTCCAGGACCCGGCTGCCGTGCCAGTACGGAGCGCGCCATCGGCACCAGTCCTCATGGGCACGATAGGTGTCGAATATAAACCAACTGCCTTTCATCTCCGTGTATCCCAGGGTGAGACTGCCCCGGCTCGACATCTGTTCGGGATTGAGAGGCAGACTCATGTGCTCGGCGGCGTTCCCGTTGATATCGAAGACCTCCAGCGGACTGCGGCACGCGGGGAAACTTCCCGTCGGATAGGTGTTCGATCCGCATTGCGCCCAGTTGCCCCCGTTGCAGCCCGGGCTCTTGAAGCTTCCCGTAGCGCAGATCCGCGGCTGATAGACCGGGCCATAGCTCCAGCGCTTGCCCACCTCCTGGGCGCGATTGTGCGCCTCGCGCATCAGGTGGATGCCGACCTCGGGGGGGACCCCTCGCGCGAGATCGAAACGATAATCGGGCGGTTGCGCCTCCCCCTGGCAGGCATCTTCCCACTCATTCGCATCGCACATCCGTTTCCCTTCCGCGGCACAGATTTGCGCTGCCTCGCTGGCTTTGACCCACACCACCGGGTAGGTGCAGGGAATGTCTGGAAATTCGAACTGGTCGATGCAAACTTTCGCATCCTCGGGCTTCTGTGTAGCCGGGTTGTACAGCGGAGCCATGTAGGGTGCGCCACAGATGTGCTCGAACCGTTCGTTCTCATAGCGTACCCCCTGCTGTTGCAACCGGGCCTGGCACTGCTCGGGAGTCAGGGGATGTTGGGTGATCGCCGGGTTACCCTGGCCGATGACCCGCGAGCCGGCGAAGATGGCCCTGATCCGATCCATCTGGTCCGACCGCAGGCGATGGACCTGCTGCAGTTGCTGCAGGAGTTGGTCATGGCGCTCGGCCAATGTTTGCGCAACGGCAGGCCCCACCTCCGCGGCAGCGAGGATGCACGTGAGAGCCAGCGCAACGCGTGGTTCCATCGGATCAGCGCGCCTTGCAGCCGGGCTGACCCGCGAGCATGATTTTCAACCCGGTCGCGGCGATGTTGAAGCGCACGCCATTTTCCAACATGGCGAGCTCCACCATGACGCCGCGCTGGTTCTTCAGGATTGCCGCCGATCCGCCCCGGCCGATGGCAAATCCGCCCGACAGGGAGAAGTATTTCCCCGCAAAGTCTTCCGGAGCCTTCAGGTTGTACACATTACCCTGGGCATCGAGGGTGGCGGCGCCCACGTCGCCCACGGAGAGTCCCCGGACGCAGAATGTGAACTGCTGCCCCTGGTACGTCAGGGTGCCATGCCCCCATTTGTAGCCGACCCCCGCTGCCACGATGCCGCCGGTCAACTTAACGGTGGCGTCGAGAGTGGCCGGGGGCGGGCTCGAGGATGCGGAGGCGTCGTCGGCTACGCACGGAGCGGCTGACGCGGTGGCGAGCAACGCGACGAGGAGTGGAATTCGCATGGAAGGTGAGCCTGTGTATCGACGGGCCTTTCAGGGAACGATCAGGGTATCGACGGGGCAGTGGTAAGCCATCCGCAACCCTTCGGTTCCAAAAGGATCAAAGGATTCCGACGCGCCGGCCTCTTGCCGCCCCAGCACCACCAGCGTCGGTTGACTACGGGCGATCTCGGTCACCAGGCACCCCAGGGGGCTGCCGCGCACGATGTGGGGATGGATCCGAGCCTCCGGGGCGGCGGCCTTGATGACATCACTGACCATCCGTTGAGCCGCCGACTCGGTGACGCGCACGGATTCGTTGATTGACGCGTCGCTCACATCCGAAGCGCGGGTCCGCTCTATGTAGGGCACCTCGTAGGCGTGCATGACATGGCAGTCTCCCGCACCGACGAGGGAGCTGGCCCAGAGGACCACGCGCCTGGAGATGTCACAAGCCTCGTGCACGGCGGCGATCGAAATACGGTAGGGCTTGGGGTCCCACCCGCGGACCAACAGCAGTGGATATTCCGTATGTAACAGGAGCTTGAGCGTCGTGCCACCGAAGGCTTCGGGCGAAACTTTCGGCTGATGCTCACCGCGCGCGCCGGCGACAATGAGATCGGGGTGATATTCGGAGGCGGTCCGGGTAATGACGCGACTGGCTCGCCCGAGTTGGATTTCACTGCGAGCGTGCACACCGAACTCGCTCGCGAGCCGATTGACCTCGGCACGCATGGCGTCGTGTGCGCGGTTGGTGATGGCCTT
>Ga0070665_100000519_pt1 | contig 54796 bp, 48 predicted proteins | sample KBSS13metaG_FD_65862 | JGI IMG/M metagenome (GOLD analysis project Ga0070665, IMG submission 65862) | Switchgrass rhizosphere microbial communities from Kellogg Biological Station, Michigan, USA - KBS S1-3 metaG | ecosystem: Host-associated > Plants > Roots > Rhizosphere > Soil ...
GTGGCCGAGGCCTGCAAGATCCTCGAGAACACCTACCGCGCCGTCAACATCGCCCTGGTGAACGAGATGAAGATGCTGCTCACCGCGATGGACATCGACGTGTGGGAAGTCATCGCGGCAGCCAGCACCAAGCCGTTTGGTTTTCAGGCGTTTTACCCCGGGCCGGGGCTCGGCGGGCACTGCATTCCGATCGATCCGTTCTATCTCACGTGGAAAGCGCGCGAAGTCGGCATGCCGACGCGGTTTATCGAATTGGCCGGCGAGATTAACCACGCCATGCCGGAGTACGTCATCCGCCGGCTAAGCCTGGCGATGAACGACCGCTCGATGGCGATCAAGGGAAGCCGGATTCTCATCCTCGGCCTGGCGTACAAGCCTGACATCGACGACATCCGCGAGTCGCCGAGTTTTGAGCTGATCGAAAAGCTGGATGCACTCGGCGCGAGCGTTGACTACAACGATCCGCACGTCGCTCGCACGCACAAGATGCGCAAGTACGACCTGGGCATGGCCAGCGTGCCCCTCACGCCCGAATCGCTCAAGACCTACGACGCGGTGCTGATCGCCACCCACCACAAGGCCTACGACTGGCAGATGATCGCCGACCACGCCAAGCTGATCCTGGACACCCGCAACGCCATGAAAGATGTTAAAGGCCCGCGAAATCACATCGTTTCCGCCTGATTATCCCACATCAGTAGCACGCGACGCTCATTTGCTGCATGATAGAATGGTCATGGGGCGGCGGTGCGAACCGGGGAGTTTTTGTGAGCAACATATTCAACGTCGAAGAAGTAGAAGACCCGCGAGGCCTGGTTGTTCGCGTCAGCGGGTTTATGGATTTGACCAGCGCCGACAAATTCAGTCAGCATCTCGCAGCGGTGATGCACAAGCGGCCGCCGCTGGTGGTGTTTGATCTGTCCAAGGCGCCGTACATCTCAAGCCCGTGCATTGGCGCACTGGTGAACTTCCGAAACAACCTACAGCAAACGGGCGGCGACACACGTGTGGCCGCGGCGCATCCGACGCTGGCAGAGACATTCCGACGAGTCGGCCTGCACCAGGTCTTCCCGATGTTCGATACGACCGAACAGGCGCTGAACGCGAAAGCGTAAAATCGTCTCCCGCAATCCAGCCTTGTCATACACGGTGCAAAAAAGCCGCAGGCAGAATCAATTGACTCCGCCTGCGGCCTATCGTTTCGCAATGTAATCCGACTCACCTACGCGCCGGCGATGCTGTCAGCGATGCTCGCGAGGCGGGCGCCCTGCGAACTCGAAATACCCAGCGACGAGAACATCTTGGTGAGGTTCACGTTTGATGAAGTCGTCTGGTAGATCGTGTCGTACAGCACCATCGCCGACAGAGCGTAGCCCGAGTTGTTGGCGTGGTGGTTGTCCGAACTGAACAGGCCGGTCCAGCCGGCTTTCTCGAACGCGTCGCCCACGCCGGCCACCAGCGTGTTGCCGGCGCCGACCGATTGATCGAGCACTACGGCGGCTTGCGCGTAGTACTTCTTCAGCTCGGCCTGCATCTTGGTGGCCGCTGCGCTCGCGGATAGGCCGGGGTAGTAATTCTTCAGATCGGTCGTTGCCATCGGCGGCTGGGCCCAGGTTTCGTACAGCACCGGGAGCGCGTCGGGCGCGATCGCGTTGATATCCGCAAGCAGGCCCGCGGCATCGGCCTTGAACTGTGCGGGGTCGCCGCGGTTCTCGTAGCTGATGTCGGTCGGCTTGGTCGAATACTCCTGCATGACCACGTAGTCGAGGTCTTTCGCGACCGACGACGTGAGGAAGTGCGAGAGGGCGTACGACAGGTCCTGCCCGTCAACGGCCTTATTCTTGATGATCGGGGCCGGGTGACCAGCGGCCACCGCGATCTCGCTGATCAGCGTCGGCACAGGCGTCACGTCGCCGAGACCCTTTTGATAGCCGTTGGTAAAGCTGTTCCCGTAGAACAGAACGCTCAACGGGTCTTCAGTCGGGTCCGGTGTCGGTGTCGGGTCCGGCGTGGGTGTCGGATCAGGGGTTGGTGTTGGGTCCGGAGTTGGAGTTGGATCAGGTGTCGGCGTCGGATCGGGCGTCGGAGTGGGATCCGGCGTAGGAGTCGGGTCGGGTGTTGGCGTGGGGTCCGGCGTTGGTGTCGGATCCGGCGACGGCGTGGGCGCCTCTGTCTTTAAGGCGTACAGACTTTCAACATCCCGCCAGTTCAGGGCGCGGTTGTACACGCGAACGTCGTCAAGCGAGCCGTCGAGCGCGCGGAATCCGTCGGCTTGGGCCCCAATGCTGAGGTCGACGTTGTTTTCGTGAATCCGCACGCGGGTGCGCTTGGCGCGTTCCAGCTTCCCGTTGATGTAGATCTTCATCGTTCGGCCGTCATACGTGCCGACGACGTGAACCCAAGACTTTCCGTCCGATGGATAGTCGCTGACCGAGTCGATGCGGAAGCGGTTGTCCGCAGAGGCCTCGTTCAATCGGAAGAATACTTTTCCATTATTGCTAAGGCCGAGCTCGTATCCATCGACCGAGCCGAACGTCGCTTTCTTGACGATCACCATCGATTCGCCGGTGTGCTCCGGCTGCACCCAGGCGGACAGTGTGATCTGTCCGGTGATATCAAGGCTATTGCTATCAGATACAACCACGCGGTCGTTCTTAGGCTCGAACTCGAGCGCCGTACCGACGGGCCCGCTTACATTGACGGGGCTGCCCAGAATTTTCCCGTCGTTGCCGTTTCCTGACGCGTCCATCTCGATCGCGCTTTGCCCCGGCGAAAGGTTGTAAAGTGCAACCAATCCCGCATCGGCGGACAAAAACGTGCGTTTTTCAAGGGTTTCCACCACTGCGCGCCGAATCAAACCAACTGCGCGCGCAGCGGTACAGGCAAGGAATTTAGGATTTTCCCGGAGAACGTTTGCACGGGGGGCTCGAAACATGGTGTACCTCGAAGGTGTGAATCTTGGTGAACAACAGGACGCCTCAGACAACAACGGAAGGACAATTCGATCAACAAATTGCTTTAGCACAGCACGGTGCGACTCAGCAACTAATCGACATCATAGACAGTTGGAGATGAGAAAATCAAAAAATATTCTTTTAACTTTCAACGAAACAAAGATATGTAATTTTTACACGCACTGCGCGCTGTTGGAACTCGTATTACTTACAGCGCGCCGGTTATGCAGCAGGCGGCGCGAGAATTAAATCGCCCAAGTCCTGTTGCTGATCACTCCAAACTGAAGCGGTCGAGAGCGGGCCCTGCTGGCAGAATGATTGCAGTTGCATGATCCATAGCGTGGAGAGTCCGAATGCATAGGCGCCGGCGATGACGCGCTCAATGTAATCGCGGCTGGGAGCGATTTGTCGCACGTCGTGAACGGTGGCTTGAAAAGTGACGGCCTCAATCGGCAAGCGACCGCGAGACAGTTCGGCCGTCACATTCACGCGACGAAAAAGTGCGGGGGTGCCCGCGGGGTTGAAGAAACGGTCGAGCAGGTTGAGATCGCGGGAGGACAAGTCAAACAGCGCGCCCGCCACGGATTTGCCGGGCTCAGGCGCAAGATCGGCCACGCCGCCTTGCCAGAACTCGCTGTAGGCGGGGAAGCAGAGGCGGTAATTCGCCAGCGTGGCCGGGCCGACCAGCGTGCGCGCCGGCACGCGAGTCGAGTGCAGTTTTGTCCACTCCACCAGCGAGCGCATATCCAGATCAAGGCCGTATGCGAAGTATTTCATGGTCGATCCTCCAAGTGCCGCCAGACGAGAGTGCACGAGGCACAGCGGGTGTTCAGGAACCGCTGCCCATGGCTTGGGACGGCGGATCCTGTCCCGAATCAGATTCCCAATCCGCCGTCGAATTCAAAAGGGTTGTCGTCGCCGTCGGTGGCTCTCACCAGTGCGCCTTGTAACCCCGCCACAAACGAGAGCACTGCCGCACGATCCTGGGGACGTTTCGCGACATGGCTTTGGGCCGTGGCGACGATGAGCCCGAGGTGATCGCGCAGCGCCTGCGCCACGCCGGCTCGCAGGCCTCGATCGTAGGTGGAATCCATCGACGCCCAGAGGTTCCCTTCGCTGGCAAGTAATTCATCCAGGGCAAACGCATTGCGATCCGCCAAAACCAAAGTATTCGTACTCATGACCAGTTCCTCCAAAGGCCATGCCGGAATGTTCTTCAGGCGGGCCAACTTAACTTGCAAAATTTAGGGTTCGATTTGCGAGCGATGAAGCTTTGCTCGCGGCTAACTCGTGGTTCGATTTAGTTTACCGAAATCGACCACGCGCAGAGCGGGTGTCGCATATACATGCGGCCCTGCGTGAGGGGTTTACAGCGGAATGATACGGCGGTGCGTGTCATTAGAGATGCATTTATACGGGGGTTTTCGGGGAAAATCAAGTGATTGTAAAAACCGCCATGGCGAGGCCGCAAAGGCACCCGCGCATCATTTTGTTGCTGCGTACCATTTCATCGTCGCTGCCAGTCCGTCTTCAAAACCGGTGATCGGTTCATAGCCGAGCAGCATTTCTGCGCGGGCGAGGTCGGCCAGTGAGTGCTTCACGTCGCCGGCGCGTTCGGGTTTGTGAACGGGGAGGAGATCAGTGCGTCCGACCGCGGCGGCCATCCGCTCGGCGAGTTGGTTGACGCTGATGCGCCGGCCACAGGCGATGTTGATCGGCACGCCGCCGATCGGTCGCTCGCTCTTGAGTGCGAGCAGGTTGGCGTGCACGACATTGTCGACGTAAGTGAAATCGCGCGACTGCTCGCCGTCGCCGAAGATGACCGGCCGCTCACCGGCAAGGAGCGATTTTGCGAACGCCGCTATGACGGCCGCGTAGGCGCTATTGGCGTTCTGCTTCGGGCCGAAGATGTTGAAGTAACGGAGCGCCGCTGTGTCGAGCCCGTAGCTGCCGGCGTAGGCAGTCATGAGCGCTTCACCGGCGATCTTGTTTGCGGCATACGGACTCTTGGCGCTGGTGGGCATGGTCTCGATCTTGGGAAGCGTCTCGCTGTCGCCATACGCGCTGCTGCTGGCGGCAAAGGTGACGCGGCTGACCTTGGCGGCGCGAGCAGCCTCGAGTACGTTCACTGTGCCGGTGACATTCACCTCTTGAAACAAACGCGGTTCAGCAACGGATCGCGGGACCGATCCGAGCGCGCCCTGGTGCAGCACAAAGCGGCAGCCGTTGGTCACTTTCGCAAGCAGCGTTTGATCGAGGATCGAGCCCTTAACGAATTCAACATTGGCCAAGCCGGCCAGGTTCTCGCTCTGTCCGCCCGACAGATCGTCGAGCACGGTGACTCTCGCGCCCAGTTCTGACAGCCCCGTGCACAAGTGAGCGCCGATGAATCCTGCGCCGCCGGTAACGAGCACGCGTACGCCGTCGAAGAAATCGCCATGCAAGGCTCGCCAGTTGATGCTCATGCGGCGATTGTCCGCAGAACGTGCGTTTCCGGCAAGATGCCCACAAGCAGTGGACTGCGGCGCATGAAAGAGCAGGATTCGGTCGAACGAACCAGCACGATGCCGGCGTTCACCAAATCCTGCCCGGTCTATCGAGTCGCGCGGCGCCCGGTCCTAAAACCGGGTGCCGTGCGGAGGTGCTGCGCGTTTTCAATCGATGTCCCGCGCCGGGTGCGACACGTCTGGATTCGTGCGATGGGTCGAACCGGCGGCGTTGCCCGGGTTGTCGCGGGCCATGTTGCCGGCGCGGTCTTTCACGCGGTCCCACGCGTCGCGAACCGCGTGCTGCGCGCGATCCCACTCCAACCGGCTCGTGCCGCGATTCTTTTCCCAACCGGCGCGAAGTCTGTCCTCTACTTCGTCCGCCGGCCGATCGGCGTAGGCGTTGTACGATTCCCAGCCGTATCGATACGCGGGCGCGAAGTCCGCGTCGTAATCGAGCGAAGAATCGAAATACTTGCGATTGCGGTATTCATTTCGCCAGTACGTGTTTTCCGTGGTCGGATCAATGACCTCGGCCACGCCTTTACCGGCGAGTCCGCCCGCGACCGCGCCGACCGCCGCTCCGATCGCACCGCCCAGGGTTGTGCCCAAACCGGGCACCACTGATCCGATCGCCGCTCCGGCCGCGCCGGCTGCAGCCGCGCCGATGCCAGTTCCCACCGGGTGCGAGCCCGGCGTACCGGTGATCGGATCGGGATTGCGATCAGGGTTCTTTCGATCGCGTTCAACATTGGATGAAATATCCGGATTGGTCATTCCGGCATTGATGTTTTTTGGGGTATTGGTGGCCATGGCTAAGTCCTCCGTCAGTTAGATCGATCGAACAAAAGAAGGCACGTTACGCCGCGCGCCTTCTATCTGATTTTTGGTGCTGCAAACGAGTAAGTCATCAAGGGGATCGAATCGAACAACCCTCAAGGAAATGCTGATCGCGTATCGGGAGAAGGATGAATCGGACCGAAGCGCAGACGTGCCAACGCTGGGATTGATTCGCTGTCGCAACGTCGGCGAATGTTCGGCGAATCACACTGGTTTTTCCGTGGTTTGGCGCGATTCGTGCCGATAAGATAATTGTCATGACCACGCCATCTCCGTACGCAGCGGGGCACGTTTTTCGCAGTCCATTGATGGCATTTTGGGAAGTGACCAGGGCGTGCGATCTTGCGTGTCAGAACTGTCGTGCCTGCGCGCAGGCCGATCGTCATCCTCGCGAACTTTCGCTTGCGCAGGGGAAGCAGCTCATCGATGAACTCACGACATTCCCACGCCTGCCGACGCTGATTTTGACGGGCGGCGATCCGATGAAGCGCGAAGACTTGTCGGAACTCGTGGGATACGCCACGCGACGCGGGTTGAGCGTGGAGTTGACGATCTCGGCCACGCCGTTGGTGACCAAGCAGGGGCTCATCTCGCTGCAGCAGTTAGGGCTGAAGCAGTTAATCGTGAGCGTCGATGGCGCCGACGCCGCCACGCACGACGGCATGCGCGGCCTGCCCGGAAGCTTCGAGCGGACGGGGGAAATCCTCGGCTTCGCCAAGGAGATTGGCCTGCCCGTGCAGGTCAATACCGTCATCAGCCGACGTAACGTCCTGCAGGTTGATGCGATCGCGTCGTTGATCGAGGCCCGGGGCGCGTCGACGTGGTCGGTTTTCTTGGTCGTTCCGATCGGCCGCGGTCGAATGGAACAGCGAATCAATCCGTTTGAGATCGAGCGGCTGTTCGGCGAGCTCTTTGCGCAAAGTCGCAAGCGATCGTTTCACGTGACGACCAGCGAAGCGCCGCAGTACCGCCGCTATCGCCATCAGCACGGACAACACGCCTCGCACGACGTTGGCACGAATGACGGAAAAGGCATGCTGTTCATCAGCCATACCGGCGACATTTCTCCGGGTGGGCTGCTGCCGGTGAATTGCGGGCGGTTTCCGATCGATTCACCGGTAACCGTTTATCAGCAGTCGCCGGTGTTCAACTCGCTGCGCGACCCTTCCAGGCTCAAGGGCAAGTGCGGCGTGTGCGAATTCAGAAGCCTGTGCGGTGGATCGCGTGCCCGCGCGTACGCCGTTTCCCGCGACGTCCTTGCGCCCGAGCCCGACTGCTCCTACCAACCGTCGACGACCAAGAAGGCGATCGTTAACTGAGCCGACTGGCGCACTTCTGTCCCACCCGCTGCGGCCGCGCTTGTCCTATCAGGGATGACCCGACGGACTAGCCCTTTCATCAGCCGTAAAATTTGTTGTCCGGCAACAAGCTGAGGGTCGCACACATGGCAGTTAAAAGCGCATCCAAATTCAATGCTGGGGGAAGCGCGCCTTCGTCAGGTTCGCCATTGCCGCGAAAAGCTGGCCGTGTCAGTCAGATCAACCATGAGATCGAATCGAAAGAGGCGCATTGCGAGCCGAAGCCCGAGGGGTTCTTCTGCAATACGCACCAATGGTTCCGTATCGCGGCCGCCCGCACTGCGTCGGCCATGGGGTCGCCGTGGACGTTTGCGATCGCAGTCGGATCGGTCATTACGTGGGCGCTGCTTGGGCCGCACTTTCAATATTCGGAGAACTGGCAGCTCGTCATTAACACCGGCACTACGATCGTCACGTTCCTGATGATCTTCCTCGTGCAGAACACGCAAAACCGCGACTCGCGTGCAATTCACCTTAAGCTTGATGAACTGCTGCACGGCGTGAAGGGAGCGCGGACCTCTCTTGTCGATCTGGAAGATGCGACCGATGAAGAGCTCGAGGCGTTGCACCAACATTTCAAGTCGATGCGCTCGAAGAAATCCGATGCGGATGTCACGGACGAGCCGGGCGAAGTGGACGAGTGATGACTGTCGCATTTAGCCGAGCACTTCATCAAACAGGGCAAGATAACGAGTAGTCATCGCCGACAGGCTCAACTCGTCGGCGCGACGGAGTGCTTTATCGACGAGAATCTGTCGTTTAGCTGGGAAGCTCACCAGCTCGAGCATGGCGTTGGCCAGTGCGTGCGGATCGCGCGGCGGCACGAGCAGGCCGAACTCGCCATTGCCGAGGATTTCGGCCGGGCCGCTGGGGCAGTCGGTGCTGATGCAAGGCGTGCCGAGGGTCATCGCTTCGAGGATCGCCAGGCCGAACCCTTCGTAGACGCTGGAAAGGACAAGAGCTTGCGCGTGCTTGAGGTATGGATAAGGATTCTGCACGAAGCCCGCGAATTTCACGTTGCCGCCAATGCCGAGTTTGCCGGCGAGCGCTTCGAGTGCCGGCAGTTGCGAGCCGGCGCCAAGGATCAGCAGATCGGTCTTGATCGCCCGGCCGTGCGCTTCGGCGTAGGCCGTCAGCATCGTCGGGTAGTCTTTCTGAGGGACGAGCCGACCGGCCGCCACCATGTACGGGTGCTTGGGAAGATCGTCGGGCGTTTCCTCGGCCAGCCGCAGCACGCGCTCGGCGTCGATTCCGTGCGGAATGACGCGAACGTCATCAAGCCCGTACCGATCGCGCAAATCATCGGCCGCTCCCTGACTCGGCACAACGACCGGCCGACCGGGATATCGCCAGCGGATCAGCTTCGGCAGCACCACGCGCGATTTGCTTTCGTTCAGCCGGCCCGAGAGATGCACGTGCTCGGTGAGGATGATTTTTCGCTTGGGCGCCACGTACGGGACGAGAAGGTTCGCGTAGGTGCCGATGGAGACGATGAGGTCCGACTGCGCGCTGTCGATGGCATCGGTCAGCCGGCGAATGTCGCGCACGGTTTCAAATGATCGCCGCCAGTCAGTGTGCACTGGCAGGTCGAGCTTAGTGATTTGATCAAAGAGCAACGTGTCTTCGTCAGACATCTCTGGGCTGCGGAAAGTCATCAGGTGCGTACGCACGGGCCGATCGGCGAAGCGTTTCAGGCCGGTTGCCAAGATCTTGCAATACACGCCCGCGCCGCCGTACAGGTCGACAATGACGAAGAGGAGGTTGAGCGGCTTGTCGGCTATTTCAGGTCCCGTTGTTTGATGACTTTCGCAGGGTTGCCCCCGACGACGGTCCACGGCTCCACGTCTTTGGTTACAACCGCCCGCGCGGCGATGACCGCTCCGTCGCCGATCGTAACACCCGGCGAAATGAACGCGCCGGCAGCGATCCACACGTCGTTGCCGATGGTGATGGGGCCACCGATCAGCGGAAAATCCGGCTGCGTGTAATCGTGGCTCGGCGTGCAGAGCACAACGTCGCGGCTGATGACGACGCGGTCTCCCACGGTGATTCCGTACGGGTTGTACAACTGCACGCGGGAGTCGACGTACACGTGCGAGCCCATTTTTAGCTTCCACGGCGCCCAGATCTCGGCCGACGAGGCGACCTTTCCGTACCCGAGTTTGGCGCCGAATAGCTTCAGCAGCATCGCCCGCCACTGCGGCAGCACGTGCGGCGACGGGCGGAAGAGCGTCATATAAATAACGCCCCATGCCACGCGGGCGAGCTTGTTGCCCAGCGAATGCGGGTTGCGGAAGTTGTTGATCTCGGTCTTCATTCGTAAACGGCTTGGCCGAGCTGGAAAATCGCCTGGTAGAAGCTCGCCAGCGCCTGCACGCGCAGGCCGTCACCGGTGGCGTCGGTGGCGGCGAGGTACGCTCGGCCGTGCGAGGGGTCGCTATCGCGATTGGTTACCTTGTCGATCACTTTTTTCAGCGTGGCGTTGAACGCCTGTTTCTTCTGCATCGCATAAAGGGCCGGGCCGTCGTGGGCCATCTGCGCGACAAATGTGTCGGGGTAGAAGCCGAGGAACGTCAGGTAGTTCTGGAACGTAAACCGCAGCATCGCCCGGCGGGGCATGAATCCTTGCCGCAGGACGAAGTTGACGGGGTATGTCGATGAATTCAGCCGCCCTTCGATCAAATTCGTGTGTCCATTGTAGTCGGTCTCGTAACGGGCGTGGCCGAGCGACCAGTCCTGTGTGGCAAACATACAGGCGACGTCGAGGTAGTGAATCGAGTAGTCCATCAGCAGCGTGCGGGCGCGGCGTTCATTGCGCGTCCAGGTGCGCCACTCGTTCACTACCGACGGGCTGTGGAATGACAGATCGACCTGTAGCAGCTTGCCCGGCTCATATTTCCGCAGGTGCTCGATCATTTTCTCGACGTGAGTCTTGAATCGGTAGTTCTGGCAAACGGTCACCGGCGCTTTGCGCGAGGTGGAAAACTGCACCCACGCGTCCAGTTCGTCAGCCCTGTAGCAGAGCGGCTTTTCGATCAGCACTGGCACGTCCTGCTGCTGCAGGAGCGGGATCGCCTGGTTGTGCACCGGCCCGGGCGAGGCGACGACGATCAAATCGCTCGGCGGCAGCTTAGCGTTCTCTAGCGGTTCAACAGCGTGCCCGTCCTCGGTCGTGCGGGCGGCGACATCGAACGCAGAAATATTGCCGGCGAACTCCAACTGCTTAAGCGCCGGCAAATGCTTCTGTTTCACCACCTGGCCGAAGCCGATGTAGGTGACCTGCTTGCCCGGCAGCGATTTCTTAGTTAGCGGGGCGTACGGCAGTTTGTAATTCTTCTCCTGGCCGTTGAAGGAGCGCGACAGTTCCTTCGGCCAATCGATCGAGAAATTCATGCCGAGCTTTTTCTCGCTGACGGACGCGTCGTAGCTCTGGCTGCGGCAGACGTTGCGAGCGATCTTGTTCGGCTGCAGCTTCATGCCCGCAAGCTTCGCGACGATTCCGCCGCCGAAGCCCATCAAGTACCAAAGCGGCACGGGCATCGAAACGACGCGGGCGCCGCTACCGAGAACCTTGCAGCAGCCGCGGAGCCATTCCAGGCGCGAGGGCGATTTCTTGTCGGCCAGCAGAAATACATCGCGATGGCCGGGGTTCGGTTGCATGACGATGCGCACGATCGCGTCGTTCACCAGCTCGCGCGTCGTGAGCGGCAGCACGTTTTTCGTCGCGCCCATCAGCAGCACGTTGTTTTTGCCCAGCCGCAATCCCATGCCGACCATCGGATCACCGAGGCCCGGTCCGAGGATGAACCCCGGCCGAACCATCGTCAGTTTCAGTTCGGCCGGCGTGTTGTTGATGAGCGTGAGATCGCTGGCTACCTTGAGGCTTCCGTACGAGCCTTTGCGGTCGGGTACAGTTTCCACGATCGACTGTTCGTTGATCAGCGCCTGTTCGCTGGCGTACACGCTCATCGATGAAAGGTGGATTAGGTGCTTTACCTGTCGGCTCTCGCAGAACCGCAACAGCGAGTTGAGGTACGCGTTGTTGCGCTCAATTGTTTCGTCCTTGAGCAGGATGTAGTTGATGACGATGTCGTACGGCCCCGGCAGCTCCGGGTTTTCGTGCATGTGATCGACTGCCCCAGTCACGTGAATGCCGTCGCGGGAGACGGACCCGCGCGAGAACGTCGTTACAGTGCAACCGGCGGCCTGCAGCAACTCCACCAGGCCGCGCGCGGCGAAACTGCGGTGGCCGCACACCAGAACGTTGGGGTTCGATGAATTCAAGAAGCGATTCCTTCGCGGAGGGTTCGAGGTTTGATTGTCTGAAGCGGATGCCCGGCCACGACCGTCCACGGCGCCACGTCGGTCGTGACCACAGAGCAAGCGGCGACAACCGCGCCGTCGCCGATCGTCACGCCGGGCCCAATGTACGCGCCGGCGGCGATCCATACGTCGCTTCCGATGACAATCGGCCGACTGATCGGCGTAAACGTGCCGGGAGTAGGTCCAGGTTCAACGCCGCATACGTGTGCGTCCTGCGAGATAATCGTACGGTCCCCGATCGTCAGCCCGCTGGTATTTTGTAGGATGACGCGTCGGCCGATGGCGCAGTACTCGCCCATCGTGAGCTGCCATGGCGATTCAACGATACAGGTGCGTGACAGTTGCGATTTCAACGTCGTTTTCGCCCCGCAGATACGCAGCAGCAGGCATCGCAGGGCGGGAATCTTTTTCCATCCCAGCGGCCACAGGAACAGGCGTATGGTATCCCACGCCCATTGGGCAGCGGCGCGCGGTGCGAGCGGGTTCGCCGGGGGCGATGAAAGCGCGGTGGGCATGCAATCAGATTATCGGCAATCCATTGCCGATCCATAGCCGTCATTTGCCGATATACTGCAAGTCTCTACTCGCTTGACCGAAAGATGAGCTCGATGAGCAATCCAGAGCCTGCTTCGCCCGCTCCCGCGTCCGGTAAAGTGCCGGTCACGGTGGTCATTCCCGCCAAGAACGAGGCGGCCAACCTCCCACGGTGCCTCGATCATCTACGCTGGGCCGACGACGTAGTGGTCGTCGATTCAAGCAGTCACGACGTCACGCCCGCTATCGCGGCCGCGTACGGGGCACGAGTGATCGACTTCCAATGGAACGGCAAGTGGCCCAAGAAGCGCAATTGGGCGCTCCGCCATGCCGATTTGAAGCACCCGTGGGTCTTGTTCGTCGATGCTGACGAGTGGATCGTTCCTGAACTGGCCGCGGAAGTCGCCGAGGCGATCAAGAGCGACCAGAACGTCGGCTACTACATCAACCGCAAATTCATTTTTATGGGACGCTGGTTGCGCCACTGCGGGTATTACCCGAGTTGGAATCTCCGCCTGATCAAGCGCGGCTTTGGCGAGTACGAACGGCTGACGAGCTTCAACGAAACCGGCTCGGGCGACAACGAGGTACACGAGCACATGGTGCCGACTGGGCCGGTGGGGCATCTCAAGCACGACATGCTGCACTTCGCGTTTCCGGATATCGCCACGTTCATCGAAAAACACAACCGTTACAGCAGTTGGGAGGCGGCCGTTGAGGTGGCGGGCGAAGAAGGGCGGGACAAGGTGAAGGGCAGCTCCGACCTCTCGCGACGACGGAAGCTAAAGCTGCTGAGCCGAAAGATGCCGTTTCGGCCACTCCTGCGATTCATCTACGCCTACGTACTGCGGCTTGGTTTTCTCGACGGGCGGGCGGGATTCACCTTCTGCCGGCTGCTGGCGATTTACGAGTTTCTGTCGGTCGCCAAAACACAGGAAGTGCTGCGTCTTCAGGACGATCTGGCGCGGGGCATCGCACTGAGTGACGTGCCGGCGTTCGACTGGAAGAACGCAGCCGCGGCGAACGACCCTTCTGCCGCCACGGCTAAGTGATGCGCATCCTCCACGTCATCTCCAGCCTCGATCGCCGCTTCGGCGGCCCGCCGGTGGTATTGGCGGGGCTGGCACTCGCGCAGGCGCGGCTGGGCGCTCAGGTGATCGTTGCGACGACCGTATCGCCCGATGCGGATCGCAGCTTGGCACATGAGCTCCGCGACGCGGGAATTGAAGTCTCGCTCATCGGCCCAGCGACTGGGAAATTCCAGCGGCATCCACAGATCAAACCCGTGCTCTCGCAGCTCATTGCGGTGGCCGACGTCGTACATATTCACACGCTATGGGAGGAGATACAGCACCAGGCGGCCACCATTTCGCGACGAATGGGCAAGCCGTACGTGTTCGTGCCACACGGCATGCTCGATCCGTGGAGCCTGTCGCAAAGCCGCTGGCTGAAGCGGGCGTACCTCTCGCTGCGGCTGCGTCGCGATTTGAACGGTGCGGCGTTTCTGCACGTGCTCAACCGCGACGAGGCAAGGCTCATCGAGCCGCTTGGCCTCCGGCCCCCGTGCGAGGTGATTCCGAACGGCATTGATCCGGCGCAGATTCATCCGCGGCCTGCGACTGGGAGCTTTCGCGCGAAGCACCCGCAGTTGGCCGATGCACCGTACGCGCTGTTTCTTTCGCGACTGCATCCGAAAAAAGGTTTGGATTATCTGGCCGACGCGTTTGCGATCTTGGCGGCGCAGCGGCCAGACGTGAAGCTCGTCGTGGCCGGGCCTGACGACGGGGCGGAGAAGGAATTCGACCAGCGAATCGCCGCCGCGAAACTCGGCGACCGGGTACTCCGCGTCGGCCCGATTTACGGACAGGGCAAGCTCGCTGCGATCGTCGACGCATCGCTTTTCGTGCTGCCGAGCCGGCAGGAAGGCTTTAGCGTAGCGATCGTAGAGTCGCTTGCGTGCGGTACTCCAGTGGTCATCAGCGAGGCGTGCCATTTCCCCGAAGTCCGTGACAGCGGGGCAGGGATCATTGTTCCGCTCGACGCCCGCACAATCGCGGACGCGATGCTTATGTTGCTGAACGACACCATACGGCGCAAGTCCGCGAGCGAGGCGGCGGCTCGATTGGGACGGGAATACACGTGGGATCGCATCGCCTCACGCACACTCGAACTCTACGGCAGGCCGGGCCTTGCCATTCTCGCCAACTCGATGACGCCGTACCGCATCGCGTTGCACGAGCGAATCGTGCGGGAAATGCGGGAGATCAAGCTGCACAGCTTGTTCACGCACGCGCAGAGCAACGCACCGTGGGAGCTTAGCCCGCCTGCGGAAATTGGGCCGGTTTCATTCACCCAGCACGGGCGGATCGCGCAGGGTCTGGCGATCGTGAACTGGTTGCACCGCAATCGACCAGCAGCCGTCATTGTTAACGGGTACAACGAACTGGCTCGTCTGCAGGTGATCGCGTGGTGCAGTCGGAATCGTGTGCCCGTGATGCTGTGGGGCGACAGCAACATTCGCGGCGACCGCGCGACCGGCGTTAAAGCGTTCATAAAAGCGCAACTGATCCGCTGGGTCATTCGTCACTGTGACGCGGTGCTGCCGTGCGGGTCGCTCGGCCAAGCATATTTCGAAAAATACGGAGCCGATCCGAAGCGGATTTTCTGGATGCCGTACGAGCCGGATTACACGCTGATCCGCAACGTGTCGCCAGAGGAGATCGAGTCGGCGCGGCAACGGTTCAATCTGCCAGCGGGGCGGCGGCGGATCGTTTACAGCGGACGGCTGATCGACATCAAGCGCGTCGACCTGCTGCTCCGCGCGTTCGCTGATATCGCCGCCGAGCGGCCGGAGTGGGACTTGGTTATTGTTGGCGACGGTCCGCTGCGACAGTCGCTGACGGCATCGGTTTCGCCGGCGCTCGCGTCGCGGATTGTGTGGACGGGTTTCATCGGTGAGCAAGCGACCGTGAACGCGATCTACCGCTGCGGCGACGTGCTGGCTCATCCCCCGGATATTGAACCATGGGCGCTGGTGATCAATGAGGCCGCCGCCGCGGGGCTAGCCATCGTCGCCAGCGACGCCGTCGGCGCCGCCGCTGAACTCGTACGCGACGGCGTGAACGGCAAGATCTTCACCGCCGGCAACGAGGCGGCGCTCCGACTGGCACTACTCGACGTCACGGCAGCCGATAAAATCGACGCCTACAAAGCCGCCTCCGAAGCGGTGTTGGCCGACTGGCAGCGGCGGGGTGATCCGGTCAGTGGTGTGCGGCGTGCGCTCAGCGGGCTGAATGCCACTCTGTCTCGGGCAGCAGACTGATCATTCCATGCCATCGGAGCAATATCTCTGCCGCGGCCAAATCGGCGATTTTAAGCCCAGATGAACCCGCGTTGGCTTCGAGACGTATCGTCTCAAGCCGGACCCCTCACGTGAAATGCGGCCTTAGCTTCGTACGCAGGCAGCTTTTACAATCAATTTTGCAAGTGTTTGACCGCATCGGCCGACGTTATAATCATTAGTACTCGCAAGCTCTTCCGCGGAAATAGTTATCGGACAGCATGAGCTATTCGGCCTCACATTACGATCTGACCTACGACGATCTCGTCTACGCGCCGGCGCTCCCTGATGAGTTGTCGCAGTCTCGCCTCATGCCGCTGATGCTGGCCGTCGCCACGGTGATCAGTCTCATTTCATGGATGGGTAACGGAATTCCAGCTTTGACCGATCTAGCATTCCTGTGGCTGACATTGATTTGCACGGTGGCGGTCACTAAGGAATTACTTTTTTTTCCAAAACGTCTGCGGATCGGCTCCATAACGCTGTACGGTGGGGTGATGGTCTGGTACTGCCACGACTATTTCAGCAATTGGTTCCAGATCGACTTCTACTCGATGCCCGTGCAATACCCGGCATGGGTGGTGGCTAAGGGAGCGTTCTTTACCTGCCTGTTTTGCCTTTGCGCGTCTCTCGGTCTCATGCTGCCGACCGGCGGTTGGTTGGAAAAGAGAATTACGCGGCTTCCGGAACCTCGGGGCAACAAACTGTACGGCTTGCTGATCGCGGCAACTTTTTTAATCGGCTTCTCACCGTTCCTGCTATTTAATCGCGAGCCATTTTATACGGCCGTCTACAAGTCGATCACCGCCATGCGAGGTGGGGAAGGGGCGCAATGGACAGTCGGTCGCGATGGGAACCTTAATTATTCCTGGGGCGGCTATCTCGCTCAAGTGCTTCAAGTCGGCGATGTGGGCGGAATTCTTGCGGCTTTTTTTGCCATCATGGTTCCCTGCAGCATGCTCGCTCGGATCGTCTGCCTAGGGATCTGGCTGCTGTGGACATTGATTGAGTTTGGCACTGGAGCACGCGGACCATTCCTCTTCATGATTCTGCCGGTGGTTGCATTGATTTGGATAAAGTATTCTGCTGTTGCGATTCAGCAACTCCAGATGTACAGCAAAAAGGCAATTCTTTACACTGGTGTGGCAATCGCAATTATGCTGTTTTTCGTTCAGGTACAGGGGTCTTTCCGAACCGTGGGCTTGCTCGCAGCCGATCTGTCGCAGGTTGAGATATTCAAGAATCAGGGCAATTCGATGTTCACCGAGAGCCTGATCGCTTACCGCTACTATCCCGACTATCGGCCGCACCCGAACAACCAAACGCCCGGCGAAGGAGCGATTTCGGTTCTTCCCAGAACCGCCTTACGTTTCGCAATCGGTTGGATTCCTCGCGCAATTTGGTGGAACAAACCGGGTTTCGACGAAACCAGTAACGCGATCAATACTGAAATGACCGGCGGCAGCGCCGAAAACAGTCGTGGCGGCACAATCGCCACGTCCATCGCCGGCGGCACCTACATCTACTACGGCAGCGCGGGCGTGATCGAAATGGGACTACTTTTTGGCTGGCTTTTCCGGTGTGTCGAAAGCTCGCTCCGCGTCAGTTTCGGACGGGCATTTGCGATGATGATGGTGCTGGGGTTGGCAACGTATTTGTTTCGCAGCTTCCGCGATCTGACACCGCATAATCTGTATCCGTTGCTCATTGGAGCGGGTGTAATGATCATGTTGCACCGCATCCTGCCAAAGGGATGATGTTCCGCCTGACCGCGGAAAGCCCATCATGAAATTCGCCTACCTTTCGTCACCCGGATCGTTCGGGTTGTTCACCGTCTGTAGAAACTTACGCGCCGGTTTGGCTCCGCTCGGTGTCGAACTGCGGTGGATCGGTCATGGCACCTGGGCGAAACGCGCGGCTGAGGATCCACTCTTTGCCGACGAGCGATCGCGCGGCGAAGTGGTGGGCGCGAACAGCGAAGACTTCGACCACCTTGGCAAGCTGTTGGTGTCACACCTAGTCGATCAGGCGTACGACGGAGTATTTGTTAGTCCGCCGCAAGACGCCTGCCAGATGAACATCGTTCGCTACCTGCCAGCCCATGTCACGCGAATATTGGTGGGGCAGAGCAATGCGATCGGCGTCTTTCCTCCGCTGCGGGGGCTTCGCGACTATGTGCACGCGGCTGTGGGTGTCGCGCCAGGCGTGCGTAACGGTTTGGTGAAATATGGGAAGATAGATCCCGCCCGTACGACCGTCATCGGCAACGCCGTGAGTCTGACACCCTACGAATCGCTCCCGCCGCGCACGCCATCGACCACACTGCGATTGTTGTCGTTCGGGCGAATCGAAGAACGGCAGAAGGGCGTGTTCTGGCTGCCACAGATTCTGTCGTTGCTGTCAGACATTGACGTGCACCTCACGATCGGCGGCGACGGCCTACACCTGAACGAACTGAAAGCCCGTTGTGCGCCTCTTGGTGATCGCGTGACGTTTCTTGGACTTGTACCGACGGCCCAAATCCCGGCACTGATTGCCAGCCACGATGTGTTCGTCCTTCCATCGCGATATGAAGGATTACCTTCTGCGCTGATCGAATCAATGGCCGGCGGGTGCGTGCCGGTCGCATCGCGTATCGAAGGTGTCACCGACTACGTCATCCGCGACAACGAAAACGGACGGCTATTCGATATCGGTGACGTTGCCACGGCTGCGGCGATGATCCGATCGCTGGCCGAGGACCGCGCATCCCTGGCACGCCTCTCTGCCGCCGCGGCGAAGGAAGTACGTGAACGATTCAGCGCCGCCGTGATGGGCCAAAGCTACTTCGATTTGATCCAAAACGTCCGAGCCAATCCGCCCGCGCTGGCCAAGCCTCTGCCGCTCGAGCAGTGGGCTTATCCGGCGTCTTTTCGCCCGGGGCTCGGCAGGTGGATGCCGCGATCGCTCAAGACGGTCATTCGATCGCTCTTGCGGCGGTAGGGCGGCCGATCGGTATTGCCACTTTCAATCGGCGGCGTTAACGTCGAACTCGACCGTATCCCAAAACGTTTTATGCTCAACAGATCCCCCAGCTCCTTAACGACCGAGCCAAAGGTTGCCGTCCTCCAAGACGGCGCCCGGCGTCACTACGCCGTGCCGATCGCGATGCAGCGGGCAGGAATCCTCGAGCGCGTTTACACTGATTGGTACACACGCAAGGGCTCGATCGAGTCGCTCGTGACCGGCGTGATGAAGCGCGTCAAACCGGCTCGAGCGCAGCGAATGGCCGAACGGTTCGCCCCAGAACTTGATGCGTCCAAAGTGACTACTAAGCCGACGCTGGCGCTCTCCCAGGCGTTCGGGCGGCGGAAGTTCAAGACCGACGTAGACTTTTACGCGTGGATGAGCGACCTCACCGCCCGATGGGTCCTCGACCAAGGTTTCGGCGAAGCCAACTCGCTCTACGGCTTCGTACGCAACATTTTCCCCGGCCTGTGTGCGACGGCCAAATCGTACGGCCTGAAAGTGATTACTGATCAGATGATCGCACCGTGCGCCGTGGAATATGCGGAGTTTGCCAAGCAACTCGCGCGCTTTCCCGCGTGGACCAGCGAAAAGTCGGCCATCGGTAGTCGCGTGCTTAACGACATCGAGCGCAGCACGTGGGACCTTTCCGACGTGGTGACCTGCATGTCGGAGTACGTGCGCGACGGCCTAATCAGCTGCGGCGTGAGCCCGAATAAAATTGTCGTCGTTCCATACCCGGTGGATCGCAACGCGCCGCCGCCGATTGATCGTCGCGATCGCACCGGGCCCGTGACGGTGGGGTTTGTCGGGCAGATCGGACTGCGTAAAGGCGCGCCTTATTTCTTTGAAGTCGCCCGGCGGCTCGATCCGCAGAAGGTACGGTTCGTCATGGTCGGGCCGACCGCGGTTGAAAAGAGCGTGCTTGATCAGTTCCGCGACACGGTCGAACTCCCCGGCCCGGCGCCGCGAGGCGAGATTCGCGGATGGATGGAAAAGTTCGACATATTCCTTTTCCCCTCCACCTGCGAAGGCTCAGCCGGCGCCGTCACCGAGGCGATGATGGCCGGCCTTCCGATTGTCACGTCGCGGAACAGCGGTTCACTCGTTCGCCACGGACAGGAAGGGTTCCTGAGCGCGTACGACGACTCTGACCACATGGCCGGTTTCATCAGCGCGTTGGCGGCCGACGCGGAGCTTCGGCATCAGATGGGAATGGCCGCGCGGGCACGCGTGGAATCGTTCGACATCGACTACTACGGCGCAACGTTCAAAGACCTTTTCAGCCGACTTTTGAACCCTTCCGCTTCCTCGACGACATGAGCGGTGGCAATAGCATGTCGACTGCCCGAAGCGGCGTCGGATGCTTGCTGAGTCGGACGAACAAGTCGTACGTTCCGGGCGGCACGGCATGGCGGCTCAGCAGGTGCGTGATGATTGCCCCGTAACCCCAGAGCAGTCCCCGAGCGGTTCGCATTGCCTTTCCCGTCTTCCATCCCTGGGTTAATCCGCCGGTTGTCGCGCTGACCAGTCGGCCCGGCAATTTCGAGAACGGGTAAGTTTCCCACGCAGTCAGCAAGTCGTTCCGCCGTGCGTAGAGATCGCCCCACTTCGAATCGGGATCAGATGTTTCGTAATGTTCGACCGGGTCCGCCATTCCAAGGCGCGTCACGTATCCGCATGCCAGCAGGCGCAGGCATAGGTCGTTGTCTTCGCCCTTGTAAAACAGCTCCTCGTGGTAGCCGTTGACGGCCATGAACGCAGTCTTACGCACCGCGTTTGCAACGCCGACGAATGCCGCCGTCAGATATATCTCATTATCGTCTGGCGCTCGCTGACGCACGTCGGGACTGATGCGCTTGTTGATGAACGGAATGCCCACCGCCCCGATCCGCGGCGTCGAAAATTCGGCGATCGTTTGCTCGACCGTGCGCCGCGACACGAAGGCCGCGTCGTCATCGAGCGAAAACAAGAATTCGCCCCGCGACAGCTTTGCCCCGCGGTTTCGCAGCCAGCACGGACCCTTCGGATCTTCAAAGCGGTGATACTGCGCCCGCGGAAACTCGCGGCGAACCATTTCATCAGTGCCGTCGGTCGAACCGTCGTCGAGGACAATGACTTCCATCGGAACCGTCTGTGCAAAGCAACTGGCGATTGCAGTGCGCAGCAGGTCCTTTCGATTCAGGGTTGGCAGAATAACGGTTGCGCTGAGCGATGACTGTGCCATAGTAACTTGAAAGCGATGATCGTGTTCCCGGCCCTGCCGGAAGGCGACAGCATGGCCCTCCAGTACTTCGGCGGATGATAACGCATGCTGTCAATATTTTCGCCGGATGCCATCGATTATGCGCTGGATGCACCTAATGCAACGGCGGCAACTGAGGCTCGATGTCGACTAGCGGAAGCGAAGCACCGGACAATCGGCGGTAAAGGCAGTAAATCGAACGGCTGACCGGCGCGCGCTTGGTAGCGAATTTCAAAACGCCACCATACCCGCAAGCCAGCCCTTCGATCGTCCACCACACCTGATGCCGCCGCACGCCATGCCGAATCCCGCCGGCCGTGGCGCGGATCCACCGCGCGGGCAGGTCGATCAGCGGCACGTTGTGCCATCCAAAGAGTATGTCATTGCGACGGCCGAACAGCGTCATCCGCCGCGAGCTCCGTTTGGGCGATTCGAAATGGTGAATCGGATCGGCGCGGCCGAGTCCTACAACGTATCCCGCACTCAGCAGACGGATGCAGAGGTCGCCTTCCTCGCCTTGGTGGATTAGGTGAGGACGGTAACCGCTTAGCCGCAGAAAGACATCGCGCCGCAGCGCGTGGGCCGTTCCGATGTACGCTCCGGTGACAAAAGTACCGATCTCGCCGGGGGCGCGTTGTCGAACGATATCGTCCTTCTTCACGTTGATGAATGGAATCGCCACCGCCCCGATCCGCGGATGCGAAAACTCTGCGAGTGTTTGCTCCAGTACTCGAGGCGAAGAAAATACGGCGTCGTCGTCGATGGAAAAGATGATCTCGCCCGACGCTAACTCCGCGCCGCGGTTGCGCTGCACAATCAGACCTAGCGAGGCACCGCTCCGATGCAGCGTGACGGTCGGGAACTCCGCGCGCACCATCTCGCTGGTTCCGTCGGTCGATCCATCGTCGATCACCAGCACCTGCGGCTTGGCGGTTTGATCCAGCGCCGATTGAATCGCCGGCCGCAACTCATCCTTGCGGTTCTTGGTGGTGATGACAACGGTCGCGGTGATGTTGGGCATTTCAGGACTCAGCATGCTCGAAAACGCCGTTCAGGTAGAAGCCGGCAATAAATTGAGACGCCATCTGGCGATTCCATTTCACGAACCACTTTTTTAGAACCGACGTGCGGTGTTTACGGTCGGATGCCATTTCCCAGGGGCTGTCGAGCTTCAACGCGAGCGGCTTCCAGCCACATGCAGCCGCCATATCGACGAACGAATGGTAGTTGAAAAATCCGATGTGTCCCCACTGCTTTCGTTGTCCCGCGTAGTTGGCATGTCGAAAGGTGGAGAAGCTTTCAAGAAGCGGTTGTCGCACAACCAGAAACCGGCTAATCCGGTGCGCGATTCGCAGCAGTTCCCAGGGGTTTTCCACGTGCTCTAATACGTCGACGAACATCGTCACGTCGAAAGGGCCGTCAGTCGGTCCGACGAATTTGTTCCTCATCATAATATGCGGAAAATGCTGGGCGGCGATGGCCACGGCATCTGCGGCGATTTCAAAACCGGTCGGGTGAACTCGCAAGCTTGGATACTGCTTGCCGTGCCAGGCGACCAACTCCGCAAGCACGCCCGCTGCACCGGCGCCAATGTCGGCGATGCTCAATTCTTGCGCTTGACCATTTCGCTGATGGATTGCCCGAAACGCGTCGTAAAGATCGGCCGCCTTAAAAGGTGCATCGGGCAAATGCCAGTCCGGATTCTCGCGCGCATAGGCCCCCTCCGTGTATCGCGAATTGGAAGGATCAATTTCAGGCGCTGCCATGGCTTATCCATTGGTTGAGGGATCGACAATGAATGTCGGCTGGTAAGAGTTGTTAAACGGGCGTCGACGCGGGTCGAGTATCGGCAGCAGCAGGGGATGAACGATGCGCTGTGCCAACCGAGTCTTCCAGCCCGGCAGGTGATCCGTCGGATGCAGTTCCGGCAGCTGCGTGCCGGGGAGCCACTGGTGTACCTGGTCGTGATCGAGTCCGGACATCCTTGATACGCCCTCAGTCTTTGCCACGGCCACTTGCGAGGTGGGGTCGATGACATCCTTATGCCAGTCGTCCAACTTCCAATGCGGCCCGGCATGGGCTTTCAGCTTCATTTGTGATGCGCGGAGCTCATACCGACGTGCCATCTGTAGTGGATCGCGGTGCGGGTAGTGGCGGATCGGAATTCGTTCGCGTGCCACGAAGCCGGCATTGTACGGGAAGCTCGTAACCTCCGGCCACTGCATCGATCGACGGTAGCGGAACATACGTGGCTCGGAGTACTTGGCGATCTGGTAGAACTGCCGACGGAGTTCGATCGGTCGGTTGCGGTCTTCCATCACGTCGATTGCGCCGGTCTCGTACGCGGTCACCTCTGCCTGGGTGAGTCGGAAGTAATACCACAGCAGGTTGACAGCCGACTCGCCCGGCCGCAGCCGCTCTCTCACGAACTGCGGCGGCGGAACGTGATAAAATTCGTCGGCGTCGATTTTAAAAATCCAGTCGCCGTTGGAAAAGCGGTCGCGGAAGTGGCTGAATACGAACGACCGCAGGTTGTCGTCGTAAAGAATCGACCGGTGCATGAACGGCACGACCCGCGGATCGCGGCGGGCAAAGTCTTGTACGATATCCCACGTTCGATCAGTGCTGCCCAGGTCGAGAATGTAGAGCGCGTCGATCCACGTGAGCAGGTGCTCGAGGTTTTGCACGATGATGTCCTCTTCATCGCGCAGCAACATGAGGCCGTGGAATCGCATGTGAACCCTAGTGTATGTCCTCTATCGTGCCGGGGGTAATGGACTTCGAAATCGCAGCGTTCAGGTCAAAATTTTGGACGCCGATCCGGGCGAAAATTTCGCGAAACCGGTGCGCGTATGTGTGCTCACGCAAAGTTCGCCGATAGCCGGCTTCACAAACCGACTGACGCTGGGCCTCGTGTTCGAGATAGTATTGGGTTTTTTCGATCAATTCGGCGCCGTTACGGAAGATGGCGGCGTCAGTTCCGTCGCGAAAATAATCGTTCATGTTTTCAGCGTCGCCCGTGACCATGAATCCGCCGCATCCAGGAATCTCAAAAGTCCTTCCTTTAATCTGCGGTATGCCACCATTGACCAGCTGCGCTGGAGGGCCGGCGAATAGTGACGGCTGCGCGACATCCGGACTCGTAAGTTTGCGACTTCGCCATTGCCACCATGCCTGGCTGATACGACTACCCAACGCGAAGTCACCAAGACGAGCATAAAGGTAATTTCGCGCGCGGGTTCGCATCGCTTGGGCTACCGTGGGAGCGGAGGCGCCGTTGGTAAAGTTCAGGTTGATCCGACTACTGGAGAAAATGCGCAACATCTCTTCTTGTGACACCCGTCCACCACTCCAGCCGCTGCCCCAGCATTGCACCGCGATGCCTGCTCGCTCTATCGCAGAAACAAAACTCCTTCGATTGCCATGGGCGGCGCCAACGAACGTCACGTCGTATTTTAAAGGCTCGTCCTGTCGCACATAGTCGAAATGGTTGCACGCCCATTGGCTTTTGATCGCATTGTCGAATCCGTGAATCGCGTATAACGGGAACTTCTCTTGCGATGTCGTGACCACCCAATTAAACGCCGGCGTCCAGCGGCGGGAGAATGATTCAAAATTGAAATGGTCGTCGCAGTACCAATTCACGGTCGTTGTGTGGCCGGAACTAGAAATTCGCTGGATCACTCGCTTTTGGAGTTGGTCGCCCGTCAAGACGAAAAAAGTGAGGGTGGGTTTGTCACGCCGCACGATCTCCTCGAGGCGTGCCGAGGCGTGCGCCAGGCCAATGGTCCGAACCCGTGACACAAAATCGAAAACCGAAACGTCGTAACCCAGGTGTGCAAAGGTCTTAGCAAATGTGACGTACTCGAAGCCCGCCCCGCGGGCGGCACTTCCGTAATCATGCTTCGGCAGGACGCAAAGGATCCGCATCAGGCCCCTCCGGCATACGATACGACGGCGTTACGCAGAATTTCGTCAAAATGCTTGCCGGCTGCATTCCAGTTAAACGTATCGTTGTATCTTGCGACACAACGTTCGCACATCGCGCGGTAGGCGTTGTCATCGTCGTATTCGCGGCAGATTCGCTCGACAATCGATGTTGCCAGATCGTCCGACCAATCGAACAGCATGCCCGTTTCGCCGTCGCGGACGATCGTTCCCACACCGCCAACATTTGCCGCGATACTCGGAACGCCGTGCGCCATCGCTTCGCAGTAGACGATTCCGAACGATTCGCCATGCGAAGTCATGAAGAAATAGTCCGCCGAGAGATACAACTCGCTTAGACGTTGAAGGTCGGCCGGATCATTCTTATTCAGACGTCCCTCAAGGTGAACATACGATCGTTGGGCGTCGTTGAGTTCAGGCGTACTGCCTACCACGGTGAGAGTTGCATTGAAATTTCGACTGCGTAGGTGTTCGGTAACATCGATCGCCACCGAGCCACCTTTACGCCTCCAGTCGAATCCAACAAAGAGCAATTTCAGATCGCGGCCAGCGCGACGTTGCACTCGAGTTTCGATCGCCGTGGCAATGCGGTCACTACTCGGTACGTGTGACAGATTGGCACCGAAGGGAACCGTATGCACGCGTGCCGGATCGGCATCATAATGCCGGATAGCTGACAGCCGGCTCGCGTTGGAACAGTAGACGGCCGTAGCCGTATGAACCGCCTCGCGGTCCAGAGCCAGAGCGCGGCGATAGCTCGACGCCGTCACTCTCGGGTAATAGATGGGCTGCGTTTCGATAAAGGTAGTGTCATACCAAAAAACTCGGGGGCAACTGCCAGGTACAAGAAGGGTCGCCCAAGGATGCCAACTCACTACGGCGTCGAATGCACGGCCGCGCAATCGTTTTTGCAACGATCGGTACCATCCGCCGCGAACCAAAGGATCGGCATCTGTGAGGAATTGTTTTCCCATCGTGCGGTAGGTGTGCCATTTTAGATCGCCGACCATTTCGGATTTCGTGTGGGGAATGGTTTCCACTTCAACAGTGTGCCCGCATGCCTCGGTCGCCCGAAGGATTGCAAGGGCTGTTCCGGACCACAATAAAGGCGTCGTGCGAGGATCACCGGGCGTAAGATAGAGCACTTTCATGGGAATGTCTGCTCTTTCACGATCCATCCGGAGTTGGCGAGTCCGGGACGAGCTTTTACTACGCGGTGTCCGTCGTATCCACCCAATTTACGAAGATGCTTGCGGAGGCCTGGTATCTCAAAAAGTCGCGAGCGAACCAAGGCGTTTTGAAAGCTTCTGTTGCCCCATCCGGTAGAACTGCGAAGTTCCGTCAGCGAGCGTGCAGCCTCTTCAAGATATTTCTTCATGTCTTCAGATCGTTGCCCCTGCCGCTTTCGATAGCCGCCGAGGGGGGCATCGATGCCGTACAAATCCGTGAGGCCGTAAAATCGGGACCAAAGATCAAAATCGCCAGCGAGGGTGAACTCGGTTCTTATTCGACCACCGGCCTGTTCCCACAGTGAGCGATGCCAAAAAGTTGACTCCTGCTGGATCCATCCCAAATGCCTCGATTTGAAGGGCAGGTATTCACCATCCAGAAAAGCCTCGCGTGAAAATCCCGGGACCGGGAAAATTCCGAGTATTGCGCCATCACTGTCCCAGCATATACCATTTAGGCTGCTTAGCCATTTCACTTGAGGCAGTTCGGCCATTACGCTGCCGACGGTTTGCAACGCGTTTGTTACATACATGTCATCACTGTTGATCCACGCCACAATATCGCCAGTCGCTTTGGCCATGCCTTTGTTCACGGCATCGTAATGTCCTTTGTCCGGCTCACTCACCCAATATGCGAGCCGGTTCTCGTATTTTCGGATGATGTCGACGGAGCCGTCCCTGCTGCCGCCGTCGATGATGATGTATTCGAGGTTGGGGTAATTCTGGCCTAGAACGGACTGAACTGTTTTCTCAAGGAAATCGGCTTGGTTAAAACTGGGTGTGATGATGCTGATACGCGGCAACTCGCGCTCCGGGAAGGCAATTGTCGAAGACGTTACGTTCATGTTTGGCTCATTCCGATTGCCGCACGCAAAGCCGACTCAAACTGACTAAGGACGGCGTCGAAGGAGTGGGCTGTTTCTGCCTCTTTGATCGTCAGAATTGCCTCGTTACGTACCTTTTCGGATGGCCAATTTGAGACCTCGGTTGCCACCTTTCCGATCAATTCCGGTGAGCAGGGGTCGAGATACGAATTTGATGCGAGGTCAATACCGCTCTCTCGAGTGATGAGAGGAATTAATCCTTGGCTCATGCCATTCAGCACCGAGCCGGCCATTCCTTCGGCGCAAGAGGGGAATAGTTGAAATGCGCAGCGGTTGACGAGGTGCCGAAACTTTTCCGAATGAAGGTCGACCCATCCGATTGGATGGATATTGGATCTGTCGAATAATTCGGTGCGATATGCACGGAGGAAAGCGCGATCGTCCTTTAAAGGGGCGCAGATCCACAAGTGCAGATCGGGCATTTTCGAGAAGGCGTCGAGGGTCTGATCCAGACCCTTGTGCACCAATCCCCAACTAGAAAGAAACAGGAAATTCTTTCGAGCGGTGGCAAAGTCCTTGGCGTCTAGCTCTGGTTTTTTGATTGGCAGGCAGGCATTCGTTACGGCGTACGTTGGAAGCCCAAGATGGTCATATGTACTTACTGTCTGCTGATTGCCGATGACAAAAATCGCGTCGGCCGATTCGACGCCATCGTCACGAATTCCAGCGAACAATTCGTCCTCACGCAGAGAAAGCCCGCGACGTTTGTAGAGTGCGTCTAGTCGAGCTTGGAGCGCCGCCTTTTCGAACGAGGCGTGCGAACGAGTGGCCCAGTAAATTTTTATCGTGTCCGGCTTGAGCAGGTTTGCCAGACGCTGGAAACTGGGCGTCATACCGATGAACAGGTCATAGTCGCACGCCGGTTGAAACGTTGTGTCGAGCCAGTCAACGACGTCTACGACGTACCCGTTCCGGTTGAGCGAACGCGCCATCATCCGGGCTATGGATTCGTTTGAGTAACTATGGCGATCGGCGCTCTCTTGGCCGAGGTGGAATGGTTTTACCAGATAATTCAGTAGCGCGCGTTTACGCGGGGCGGCGACAGGTTCAATCTCAACGTTGAAAACGGGCGGCAGATAGGTCGACTTGGCAATCTCGGGCCGCACCAACCGGAGTACTTTTGCAGCAACGTTTCGTGTTCGGGCAGTAGCTCGTTCAACGACTTTTGATAGGCTGAACGGATCGGTCAATTCGGCGATGTTGGGCTGACTTTGCGCCATGGTCATTTTGACGCCGCTGCTTTGTTTTGTGGTTCCGTGCCCAGCAGGACCCACCCTGCACCCTTGGCATATTCGAACACATGCCCGGTCGCGGTCGGCGTGCCCTCAAACGTCATTCGTACTGCTTGCTGTGCCTCCATCCACACGTGTAATCCGGGATGGGTAAGGTGGATGTTGAGATAATAGTAGCCGCGACTCATCGGCGGCAGTTGAAATGACCGAGTAAGCTTAAAGTCGCCGGCCTTGTGCTGCGGAACGATGCCGGTGAGATGGCCGGGACTGAAAAAACCGAGTGGCAGCCCGTACATGTCCATGACGCGGACTTCCATTTCCATCTGCAGTTGCTCGTGCACCGTGCCGCTGATTTCGACGGTAATGGACCTAACGTCGCCGAGCGGAAGCTCGTCATTGCTGCTCCCATTCACGGTGATTTCGGTCACGCTGATAGCTTTATCAATCCGGTTCACATGGGTGAGGATGTTCCCATGTTCAGTGCCGCCGTTGATGTATGAATCGACGGCGTTGGAGATCTTGTCGTATGAGACGGCCCGGCCGCGTTGAAGCATGACGCCCGACGTGCACAATTGGCGGATCGCAGCCAGATTGTGGCTGACAAACAGCACCGTGCGACCCTGCTGGGCAACGTCGTTCATCTTTCCCATGCACTTTTTTTGAAACTCCATGTCGCCGACGGCCAGTACTTCGTCGACAATAAGGATTTCAGGTTCCAGGTGCGCAGCGACGGCAAATGCGAGCCGCATATACATCCCGCTACTGTAATGCTTGACCGGCGTGTCGATGAACTTTTCGACCTCGGCGAAGGCGACGATCTCGTCAAATTTCGATATGATCTCGGCACGCCGCATGCCGAGGATCGCGCCATTCAGGAAGACATTCTCGCGGCCGCTAAGTTCTGGGTGAAACCCGGTGCCCACTTCAAGTAGGCTGCCGACGCGACCGTGAATGCTAATTCGGCCCTTCGTGGGCTCGGTGATGCGGGCAAGTACCTTGAGCAACGTGGATTTTCCTGCCCCATTACGCCCGATGATGCCGACTACTTCGCCCCGCTTCACCTCGAATGAAACGTCTTTCAGCGCCCATAGGTCGGTCGGATCGGGTTCCTCGCTTTTCGGACGGGCGAGTTGTTTCGCAAGTCGTAGCGGAGCAGACAGTGCGCTCATCAATGATTCGCGCGCGGTTTTGTACGTTTTATTCGCGCCGATGTGGTACAGCTTGGAGACGCCCTCGACTTGAATGGCTGTATCGTTCATTGGTGATTAGATGAGATCCGCAAATGTTTTTTCCATCCGCCGGAAGTAGAACAGGCCGCCGATCAGCAAGACCACGATCATCGCGGTGGAGACGCCCATCATTGCGAACGACGGCGCCACTTCGCCGAGCATTGCCCAGCGAAAGCCTTCGATGACTCCCGCCATCGGATTCAAGCCATAGAGCGTGCGCCATTGTTCTGGCACTTCGGACGATTTGTATCCCACCGGCGAGGCGAACACCCAAAGCTGCGTGAGAAATGGAATGATGTAACGAATGTCACGGTATTCCACGTTGAGAGCACTGAGCCATAAGCCCACAGCCATTGCGCTCATCAACACAAGCAAAATAAAGACCGGCAGGAGAACAACGCTCCAGCCCGGCACGATTCGGTAGCAACCCATCATTACCAGTAATACGGCGAACGCGATGGCAAAATCCACTAGGGCGCTGAGGATGGATGCGATTGGGATTATGAGGCGGGGAAAGTAAACCTTGGAAATCAGGTTCTGGTTGCTGATGAGGCTATTTCCCGCATTAGACAAGGCCGACGCAAATAGCGTCCAAGGCACGGCTGCACAGAAGATGATGACCGGACTCGTGTTCATCTTCGCGAATTTTCCAAAGACGATGGTGAATACAACCATCGTCATGAGTGGCTGCAAGACTGCCCATGCGGCGCCGAGGCTGGTCTGTTTGTAGCGAACCTTGATGTCGCGCCACGCGAGAAAAAACAGCAGATCGCGGTAGTGCCAGATCTCCCGCAGGTCGATCGGCTGCCATCCTACGCGCGGTTCGATCACGGTCGTGCTGAGCGCATCGGGCGGCGGAGCTGGGGTCGGGTTGGTCGGCGAAATCGTCTGCGACACTGAAATCACTTGCCAATCGTGTAAGTGTATCGAGGCCAGACTGCGGTCACAAACCGCCTAAGACGGCTCGTACCGAAAAGGACTCTGAAAATTTTTGAGCGACGGCAACTTCCGGTCCTTGTCGGACAGCAGCGGCGATTTGTCGGGCCACTCCAGCCCGGCCGAGTCCCACGCCACGCCGGCGTCTAGCGCCGGCACCCAGGGCGTTTCGATCTTGTAAACGAAGACCGCTTTTTCGACCGGCACGTAAAACCCGTGGGCGAACCCGCGGGGGATGTAAACGCCGTTGCCTTTGGCCGCATCGAGTTCCCATAACCCGCCTTCGCCGTAGGTCGGCGAGCCGACGCGCAGGTCGACGACCGCGTCGATCACTTTTCCTTCGACGCAGTACACCACCTTGGCGTGGTCAGCTGGCGGAAGCTGAAAGTGCAGCCCGCGGAGCACACCTTGCTTAGAGACCGAGCATGCGAGTTCCGGGAAGTCGGCCGTAAGTCCAGCCTTGGCAAACACTTCGCCGCTGAACAATTTTGCGAACTGGCCGCGCGAATCGGGAAAAACTTTGGGCTGAACGATGTAACAGCCCGGCAAATGCGTTTCGATGATCTCCATATCACTTTCCACTTAACCTAAGGCAGACGAGGGTGTTATCGGCAATCGCCACATCCGGGTTTGCGTCAAAAACCGGGCGGGCTCGGAATTGTAGCCGGGATTGGTGCGTCCGATAAGAAGGGCTTTGCCCAAATGAAAATCGAGTCGGTCAACGTTCCTGCGGATCGTGCGGTTTTCCCATGTCGACACCGTGCTCGGCCGGGCTCGGTACGCCGAACGGTGCTCGCTTTTCTACGCTGCTGGGCGCGGTGAGCGCGAGAATGATGTCGACCAGCGGCTCCACCCGGTCGGCGAACTGTGGATTGATCGCCTCGACGAGCAGTCGCTTGAGGATCTGCCGCCCTGCGGGATCGGCTGGCGGGGCGAATGCTACGCGGCACCCGGTCAAACTCTCGCGATCGACCAACTCCGGCAGCGGGAAGCGGAACGGCTGTCGTTCCTGCAGCGGCATCCACATCGGCTCGGTACCGGCGGCCTCGGCCAAGTCGTCGAGCGCGCGAAGGTCGTCCTGATCCTCCAGCGATTTCACTTTCATGATCTGCAGGCTCACGCGATTTTCCTTGCAGCCCTTGGCGATCGCGAGGCAGTCCGCCTGTGTCTCGGGGTGCGGCGGTGCGTCGGTCAGCAGCACGATCTCACGTTTGCCCTGGCCTTTCCAACTCCATGGGTTGGCTTTGAGTGCATCAGTCAAGGCGTCGAGCACCGCCTCGGGCCGATCCACGCCGCCGTGGGCGTCGATCGTGCCGATGAACGCGTCGAGTGCGTTGAGATTTTCGCTTAACCGCATCGAGCGGGTGACGAACATGTCGCCGTTGTCGCGGTAAAACGTCAGACCGATGCGCGGGTGGTTGGCGACGAGTTCCAGCGCCGCGCGGATGTGCCCGATGTCGCGCTTGAGGAAGTCGAGCACGTGTTGCATCGAGCCGGTGGCGTCGACGACGAAGACGACGTCGAGCGGCTTGGGGTCAACCCGGCCGAGCTCAGTTTCGTGCCGCCACACGGGGTCGTTCGGGTTGATCGGTGCGTCAAGGTCGGCCGACGGAATGAGCTGCGCCTCCAGTGTTTTCCACGATTTGGGCTCCATCGGCTTAACCGACCGCCAATCGAGCCGGCCTTGCTTGAGGAACTGCTGGTTGTTGTCGATCGCCAACTTCCACATCGGCCCGCTGCCGAGGTCCATGTGCTCGCCGGCCCACGGTGTATCGAGCCCGGCGCGGTGCAGCACGTACTCGGCGCGGTAGGCGTCGTTTAGATTACTCAAGCGGTTGAAGAGATAGGTGCCCAGGTCCGGCGTTTTCCAGGAGGCCAGGCAATCGCCGAGCGCATCCAGCACCGGAATGTCCTGCGGCTCGAGCGCGTTCGTTTGCGCGAAGATCGATACGAACAGCAGCTTCGCGCTGCGCGACGGCGGGTTAAGCGCCATCACCTGCAGCAGGCCCACGCGCGTCGTGCCGCGGAAATAATCCTTCTTGCACATCTGATCGGTCGCATCGAGCCACGTCTGGTACTGCGCGACATCAAGCCACTTCGCACGGCTGAGAATCGCCTGCCACGCCACGATCCGCACCGCCGGCGTGGGGTCGAATCGCACGACGGCGAGTAACTGGTCCGTCGCCTTTGTTCCCGGCAGCCGCGCGAGGCTGATGACTGCCAGTGATCGCTCGATCCAATCTTGGGACTTCAGCAGCTTGCCGTACTGGCCGTTGAGGTAGGTGAGGAGTTGATCGACTTCCTGCTCGCGCGTGAGGGCGGGGCGGCTGGTGGGCTGCGTGGCCGGCTCGGTCGTCTGCGCCGCAACGGTCGCGGCAAGACAACACACGATGAGGAGAATTCGCCCGGCGTTCATTGGTGACGATTCTCGCCGCCGGATCGCTTGCATGGCAAGGAGAATCGTCACCTTGATCCGGTGAAGTGAACGTCTTTAACCTTCCACTTGTCGCCAATTTTCACCAGGCTGACATCGTACTGAACGGCGCCGTTGGCAAACGTGGCCGTGCCGGAAACTTCAGCCGTCTTGTTGCCATTAACGTTGTTGGCCGACACCGAATTGGCAGCGGAATCGACGAACGCGCCCTGGTTCTGCACCAGTTGGTTGATCGAGTCGAAGTGGTCGCTGGCAACCGGCTTGTCGAACAGCGCGGCGGCCGCGTCGATCTTACCTTGGCCGAGATCGCGGACGACTTCGTTCGCGGTGGCGCGAATCTCAGTCGTTCCGACATAAAACGCGTAGACGCCTCCGCCGCCTAAGGTCCACGCTACGAGGCTAACCAGTCCGAGGATCAGACCGGCGATGGCCAATCCTCGCCCCGATTTCTGTGGATCGCGACCCGCTTTGCGCAGGCCGATCCATGAAAAAGCGACTGCCAGCAGGCCGGTGAGAATCGGAACGCAACCAAGAATCCCAAAGACAAGCCCGGCGATCGCCCAGCCGTTGCTTCGGGGCGTCGGCAGCGGGTAAGTGTGGATGGGTGGAGGAGCGCTGCTCATGGCTCAAAGCGTACTGAGCGTTACGGTAAAGTCCAAAATGTTGGCCGATTCAAGCTGGCTGTCGCCGATTCGCCAGCATCGAGATCACAACCCCACCAGCCAGAATCAGCAGGACAGTCCCCAGCAGGTAAAAGTTGAAGTTCCCGCCCAGCCACGCCTTGAGCTGCAGGTGCATCAGCATCTTCACGCCCACCACGGCCAGTACGATCGCCAGTGCGTATTTGAGGTACTTAAACGTCTCCATCATGCCCGCCAGCGCGAAGTAGAGCGACCGCAGGCCGAGGATCGCAAAGACGTTGCTCGTGAAGACCAGGAACGGGTCGGCCGTGATCGCGAAGATCGCGGGGATGGAGTCGACGGCGAAGATCAGGTCGGTCACTTCTACTGACACAAGCGATAGACTGAGCGGCGTGAGCATCATCCGGCCCACACGGGCGGTGTCGACGGCGTTATCTTTTTCAACCGTGCCCGCAGGCGTGGCGGCTTCATGACTTGCGGTGCTGCCGGCGCGGACGAAGAAGTGCTCGCCATGGAAGCGATCAGTAATCGGGAAGAGCTTTTTAACGAATCGCACGACCGGGTTCTTCGCCGGATCAGTGTGGCTGTCGATCAGCAGCATCTTGATGGCCGTGATGATGAGGAACGCGCCGAAGACGTAGAGGATCCAGTTGAAGCTGGCGATGAGCGAAGCGCCGATGCCGATCATCGCGCCGCGCATCAGCAGCGCCCCCAGGATGCCCCAGAACAGAACGCGGTGCTGGTACATCGCCGGCACGGCAAAGAAGCTGAAGATCATCGCAATGACGAAAATGTTATCGACGCTGAGCGACTTCTCGACGACGTACCCGGTGAGGTATTTGACGACCGCCTGCTTGCCGTCGTTCACCTTGCCTTGCGGGAAGTCGGCAGATTTTTCCACGGCGTCGGGTGTATTGCCCAGACCCAGCCAGTGATGTTCGTAACCCAGGTAGACCAGCACCGAGAACGACAACCCCAGCCCGATCCAGACCGCCGACCAGCCGAGCGCTTCCTTCACGCCGATGACGTGGGCCTTGCGGTTCAGCACCCCCAGATCGAGTGCGAGCAGCAGCAGAATGAAGAGAATGAAACCGACCCAGATCCAGAGCATGTTGAACCTTCTGTTACTTAAAGCCAATCCACATAGGGATTTATCGAATTCAGGATCATTGGCATGGTCTGGGGCGTTGTCTATTAGAATACGAGCTCCCGACTGGAACCTCCGCGAGGTTTTGCTTGACGGGTGGAGGAATCCATCCAACAATGTATCCGGATAGACAGATGGAGTGCCCGCCTGCCGCCTAGAATGAGCGAGCGCCGCTTCCGTTCCGACCGATAGAGAAGCAACCCATGCCAAACTTGCCGCGCATACCGTTCCTTGAATTGGCCCGCCAGCGTATCGTCGTCATCGACGGCGCGATGGGCAGCAACCTGCAAACCCGCCAGTTCGATCTGCACCGCGACTGGATGAACCAGGAAAACATGTCCGAGGTGCTGAACTTCACCCGGCCGGAGGTGATCCAGGAAATTCACGAGGCGTTCCTCGCCGTCGGCTGTGATGCGGTGGAGACGAACACGTTCGGCGCGAACAAAATCGTAATGGCCGAAGCGGACATGCTCGACCGCGTTTTTGAGAACAACGTGGCCGCCGCCAAAACCGCGCGGGCGGCGTGCGACCGGTTTGAAACACCGGACCGGCCGCGGTACGTCGTCGGCTCGGTCGGCCCCGGCACGAAGATCGTCTCGCTTGGCATGATCGACTGGGACACGATGCTCGACAGCTATGCCGAGCAAATGCGCGGCCTGGTGGCCGGCGGCGTTGATGTCATCCTTATTGAAACCCAGCAAGACATTCTCGCCATCAAGTGCGCCATCGCCGCGTGCGAAGTGGCGTTCGCCGAGCTCGGCAAGCGTGTGCCGATTATGGTGCAGGCGTCGTTCGATCAGGACAACGGCCAACAGATGCTCACCGGCTCTGATCCGTCGGCCCTTGTGGCCGCGTTCGAGCCGTACAAGAACGTCGACGTGCTCGGCGTGAACTGCGCGTTCGGCCCGAACGAACTGACTGAAACCGTCCGCAACATCTGCCAGACCTGGCCGCGGCTGGTGAGCGCGCTCCCCAACGCCGGCCTACCGGTGATGGTCGACGGCAAGTCGCATTTCCCCATGAATCCCACGGATTTCACCAAGGGCGTGATGCGCATGGTGAACGAGTTTGGGGTCAATATTGTTGGAGGTTGCTGCGGGACGATGCCCGAGCATCTGCACGAGCTGTGCAAGGCGCTGAACGTCGCGGATCGGTCGTCGGTCGGTCTTCAAGCAAAGGTGCGCACGATCGTACCCAAGCCGCAGATTTCCTCGCTCTACAGCGCCGAAGACATTCGCCAGGACCTGAGCTATCTCATCGTCGCCGAGCGTACGAACACCAATGGCAGTCGCCAGTTCAAGCGTCTCCTGCAGGAAGAGAACTGGGACGGACTAGTGTCAATGGCCCGCGACGAAGTGCGCGACGGCAGCCACATGCTCGACGTCTGCGTCGATTTCGTCGGCCGCGACGGCATTCGCGATATGCAGGAAGTCGTCAAGCGCTACGTCAACAGCATCAACGTACCGCTCATGCTCGACAGCACGAACCCGGCCGTCCTTGAAGCGGGCTTGAAGCTCGCGGGCGGGCGCTGCATTCTCAACTCGACCAACCTCGAAGACGGCGAAGAAAAGTTCGGCGAGATGTGCGAACTGGCGCGCAACTACGGCGCCGCGCTCGTGTGCGGCACCATCGATGAAGACAAGCTGAACGCGATGGCCCGCACGGAAGAGCGAAAGATCGCCATCGCCACCCGCATCCGCGATTTGGCTGTTGGCAAGCACGGATTGCGCGACGAAGACCTCATGTTCGATCCGCTCGTACTGCCGATCAGCACGGGCATTGAAGAAGACCGCAAAAACGCGATCGCGACGATCGAGGGCACCCGCCGCATCAGCAAAGAGCTGCCCAAGTGCCACACGGTGGTGGGCCTGAGCAACATCAGCTTCGGCCTCAAGCCGTCGGCGCGCGTGGTGTTGAATAGCGCGTTCCTGCACGAGCTGCGCGAGGCCGGACTGACCGGCGCGATTGTGCACGCGAGCAAGATTCTGCCGCAGAACCGCATTCCAGCCGAGCAGTGGAACGCGGCGCTCGATTTGATTTACGACCGCCGCCGCGACGGCTTCGATCCGCTCACGCACTTCATCGGGCTGTTTCCGGAAGAAGGCGACAAGAAGGTCGATAAGAGCGGCTCCGATCCATTCGCCGGCCTGACGGTGGAAGAGCAGCTAAAGAAGCACATCATCGACGGCGAGAAACGAAATCTGGTCCAGCATCTGGAAGACGCGCGCAAGACTTACACGCCGCTGCAGATCATCAACGACCTGTTGCTGGAAGGCATGAAAGTCGTCGGCGAGCTGTTCGGCTCCGGCCAGATGCAGTTGCCGTTCGTGCTGCAAAGCGCCGAGACGATGAAGCAGGCCGTCGCGTATCTCGAGCCATTCATGGAGAAGATCGAGGGTTCGAGCAAGGGCCGCATCGTGCTCGCCACCGTGCGCGGCGATGTGCACGATATCGGTAAGAACCTGGTCGACATCATCCTCTCCAACAACGGCTACACCGTGTTCAACCTCGGCATTAAGCAGCCGGTGGCGGATATCTTGAAGGCGTTCGAGGAAAAGAAAGCCGACGCCATCGGAATGAGCGGCCTGCTGGTGAAATCCGTCGCGGTGATGAAAGAAAATCTCGAAGAGCTCAACAGCCGCGGTGTGAAAGCGCCAGTGCTGCTCGGCGGGGCCGCGCTCACGCGCGATTATGCCGAAGAAGATCTGGCCGGGCTGTACAAGGGCAACGTCCTCTACTGCCGCGACGCGTTTGACGGCCTGCACATGATGGACGCCATCACCGGCGGGCAGCTCGGCCAGGTCGTGATCGACCGCCAGGCCCGCGTCGAAAAACGCCGCAACCAGCGGGCGAACGCGGTTAAACCGCAAAGCACCGACGCGGCCGACGTCGTGAAGCCGGCGCAGGACAATGTCGTCCCGTGCCCGCCGTTCTGGGGCCGGCGCGTGGTGAAGGAAAATCTGTCGCCGCGGCTGATCTTTCCGTTCATCAACACCAACGCTCTGTTCATGGGGCAGTGGGGGCTCAAGAAGGGCGCGCTGTCCGACGAGCAGTACGAGAAGCTGATCGAAGACAAAGCCAAGCCGGTGTTTGAAGCCCTTAAAGCTCGCGCGCTCGCGGAAAAATTCATCGCGCCTAAGGTTATCTACGGCTATTTCCCCGTGCAGGCCGATGGTGATGACCTGATCGTCTACCACGTTGAAGAGTTTCAACAAGCCAAGTGCGCGTGTGGCATCGATCACAACAAGGTGATCAAACCGCACGGCACGCCGCGCGAACGGATGCGGTTTACCTTCCCGCGGCAAGAAGGTCGTCGGCGCCTTTGCCTGAGCGATTTCTACCGCACGAAACAATCCGGCGAGTACGACGTGCTCGGCCTGCAGCTCGTCACCGTCGGCGATAAGTCGAGCGAACTCGCCGAGGAACTCCGCAAGGAAAACCGCTACCAAGACTACCTCTACCTGCACGGCTTCGGCGTCGAGTCGGCCGAGGCGCTGGCGGAGTACTGGCACAAGTACATGAGGCAGGAACTTGGCTTCGGCAGCGAGGACGATCCGAGCATCGCCAAAATCTTCCAGCAGAAATACCGCGGCAGCCGGTACAGCTTCGGCTACCCGGCCTGTCCGAACCTGGAAGACCGCGCGAAGGTGGTCGAACTGCTGAACCCGGCTGAGATCGGCGTGGAGCTCAGCGAGAACTACATGCTCGTGCCCGAGCAGAGCACCGACGCGCTCGTCGCTCACCATCCGCAGGCGAAATACTTCGACGTCTAGCCGCAAGATTCGAATCAGTGGTTCCCGGATACTCGGCGGCTGCGCGCGCGACCTAGACTTCTCCTTTCAGAAAGAGGAGATGTCATGTCCAACGAACTCAACGGAAAAACAGTAGCGATTCTAGTGGCCGACGGTTTTGAACAGGTCGAGATGACCGAGCCGCGGGACGCGCTTACGTCGGCCGGTGCGGGAACAGCGCTGGTGTCGCCCGTAAGCGGCAAGGTCAAAGGGATGCACCACGACAAGCCCGGCGATCAATTCGACGTCGACACGCCCCTGAAGAAAGCCGATCCGAACGACTACGACGCGCTGCTGCTCCCCGGCGGCGTGGCGAATCCGGACACGCTGCGCATGGATCCCGACGCGGTGAAGTTCGTGAAGGCGTTCGCCGACGCTGGCAAGCCGATCGCCGCCATCTGTCACGGGCCGTGGACGCTGATCGAAGCAGGCGTTGCGAAAGGGCGGCACATGACGAGTTGGCCGTCGCTGAAGACCGATCTGAAAAACGCCGGCGCGGATTGGACGGACGAGGAAGTCGTCGTCGATCGCGGGGTGGTGACCAGCCGCAAGCCGGATGACATTCCCGCGTTCAACAAAAAGATGATTGAAGAATTCGGCGAAGGCTCGCACGGCCGCGGGCTAAGTCGAAAGTCCAAGCCGTAACCAACGGCCCTCGTAACTGGCGCGGGTTGCGGTAAAGTCGCTTTGATGTTCGAGGTCTTGGCCACCGGTAACTGGGCGATCGACCAAATCCGCGTCCGCAGCGGCGGGGCGGCGCGCAAGATCGTGCCGGCGGTTGAGGCGATCATCGAAGCCGAGTGGGACCGCATGCGCCAACGGCCCGGCGTGAAGCTGTTCGACGGGCCGATGATGCGGCTTGCGTCGTTTCACGCGTCATGTGATCTATTCGAGCTCGAACTTTCCGAAACCAGCTATAAACCGTTCGCCGCCACGCACATGGCTCGGCCGGACCTGATCCAGCTTTACGGCCGCGAGGTGATGGCCGATCCGCTAGGACTTTCCACACTGGTCGTGACGACCGACGGCTGCCTGCTGATGGGCTGGCGACAGGAATCGCTCGCATTTTATGGCGGCCGCGTGCATCCGTTCGCGGGGGCGATGGAGCCGGGTGATGCCGGGCCGATCCATGCGGCGATGCGCGAGCTGCAGGAAGAACTGTCGCTCGATCGCGAGGCCGCCGGCGAGGTGCGGTGCGTCGGCATTGTTGAGGAGCATCGCCTGTGGATGCGCGAGCTCATCTGCGTCGCCGATTGCCGAAAGAGCAAGGCAGAACTCGAAGCCGTGCTGGATGTCGACGAGCATCACGCCACGTGGTCGGTTCGCGCAACGGCCGATGACGTGGCAGAATCTCTGAAGACCGATCGAGCGCCGACACCTGTCGGCCGTGCGGCGCTGTTGCTTTGGGGATTGCGACAGTTCGGGCAGGCGTGGTTTGATGCGAATCACCTCGTCGCACAGCGCGAATTATAAGTCTGCCGTCGGCTAAAAACCCGCCACTCGCTTGCTCGCTGAACGCCTCCGCTCTACCTTCATTTGCATGAATCTTCCCCCTGATCTGCAGTTTGTGATGGATGTCGCCCGGCAGGCCGGGGCGCTGGTTCTTGAGCAGTGGGGCAAGGTCGACCGCCTCACCAAGACGCACGCGGCCACTACCGACGAAGCCGTCACCGAAGCCGACCGCGCCAGCCAGCGGCTGATCGTTGCGGAACTCCGCGAGCGATTCCCCAACGACAACATCGTCGGCGAAGAGAACGACACTGGCAGTGCGATTACCGCGGAGATCAATGATCCGATGGGCCGCACGTGGGTGATCGATCCAATCGACGGCACGAACAATTTCATCTGCGGGTATGGCGGATTCGCCGTCTGCATCGGGCTAATGGAGAAGGGCAGTCCCACGATGGGCGTAGTGTACGACGTTGCCCGCGATCAGATGTACGCCGCCGCCAAGGGTTACGGCGCGTGGCGCGATAAAAAACAAATCCGCGTACTCGATACGCCGCTGAGTAACAGCAGCATGCTGATGGTCACGAGCAACCTGCTCGACAAGGCCGGAAAGTGCCCGCAGTGGGCGTGTCGCTGGATCGGCCAGACGGATTGGAAAATCCGCATGATCGGCAGCGCCGCGCTCGAGGCGGTGCACGTTGCGTCCGGCGTCGCCCACGGCGCGGTGACGGTGAACGGCAAATTATGGGATATCGTCGCGCCCGCAGCGGTAGTGCTGGAGGCGGGCGGCTCGATCACCACGCTCACCGGCGGGCCTGTATTTCCGTTTGATCTGCGGAACTACAGCGGTGCAAAAGTTCCCTTCCTCGCCGCAGCGCCCAACGCGCGGCAGCCGTTGCTGGATGAGCTGGCGAAGGGCTGATGCCTACACGCCTCGGTTGACTTGAACTGGTCAGCGGTTGACGTACAGTTTCGCCTCCGCCAAACGTCCCACTACGACTATCTAACGAGGTCAACTCATGTACGCTTACCAACCCGTTCTCGACCTGATCGTTTCAAAGGTTCGCGAGGCTTATTCGCGTCAAGTCACCGACCCGGCTCATCGGGCCCACGGCGCTTTTCTGTCGGAAGTGAATCTCAGCGGCTATCCCAACGCCGACCACACCTCCAACTCATCCGACCTGACGCGTGCGTGCCAGGTGTATCTCGCGCCGGGATCGCCGCTGGAGGACGACGCGGAACTATTGAAGCGCATCCGCGACTCGATCGGGTTTCAACGCCGGTGGCAGCGCGAGACGGGGTTGATCGATTTGGCGCAGCTCAATCTCCACTCGCCGCCGGACACCGGGTTTTCGGTGAATCTTTGCTCGGCCGTGCTAAAGATCGCACGAAAGAAAGCCGCGGCGGGCAATGCGGGCGCGAAAATCATCGCCGACGAACTCGGCGAATACGTCCGCACCGCTGCTAATGGAATGATCGGCCGCGGGTTTCATACGCCGAATCACCGATGGGTGGTTTGCTCGGCACTCGCGCAGGCGATGGAACTCTTTCCCGAACTGCCGGCGCTGGATTATGTCAACTCGATCCTGATTGAAGGGATCGACATCCAATCCGACGGCGAATACACCGAGCGCAGCAACGGCGTGTACAACGCGGTGGTTAACCGAGCCCTGATCCACATGGCCGACGGCCTCAATCGGCCCGATCTGCTGGAGCACGCCCGCAAAAGTCTCGAATTCATGGCCCACATGTTTCACGACGACGGGGCGATCGTCACCTCCTACTCCAACCGCCAGGACCACGGCCTGCGCATCGTTCCCATCGGCGTGATCGACGGGTTCTACGAGATGGCGCGCCGCGACGGCAATGGCACGTTTGCGGCCGTCGCTGATCTCGTGTTCGACAACCGCATGCCCGATGTGCCGTTCAACTACGACTGGCTGCTCGATCCGTTCCTGCAGCATCCGGAGCTGCAAACGCAGCCGCTGCCGCGCAAGCCGATGCCGAATCAACTCGCCAAGCACTTCGCGGTGTCAGGATTGTGGCGCGTGAAGCGCGACCGGCTCTCGGCGACCGTCGCGGTCGGCAACCGCACGATGATGGCCGTTCAGTTCGGAAAGGTGAATCTCAAGGGAATCAAAATCTCCGGCACGTACCTAGGTTCGGCAAAGGTGATGGTCGATTCAATGGAATCCATCCCCGGCGGCGTGCGATTGATCAATACCGGCAAGGCCGGCAAGGTCGACGGGCCGCACTACGATTTGCCGCTCAACCGGCCGATTCCGTATGGCGATTTCTACAAAACGTTTCACGAGCGCAAGCAGTGGCCGCTGCCCAAGATGACCCAGACCATCGACATCACCGAAGTGCCCGGCGGCTTTGACATCCATCTTCAAACCGCGGGCGGCATCGACCGCATCGTGATGGAAATCGAGTTCAGCTTCGAAGGCCCCGGCGAATGGGAAACCCCCGAGTCGCTCGTCCGCGCCGTCGACGGTGGCGAAGTCTTCCTCAAATCCGGCTACGGCATCTTCCGCCGCGGAAACGAAGCCATCTCCATCGGCCCCGGCTGCTTCGTGGAAGGGGACTGGAACATGCGCGAATCCGAGCCGAGGAAAAACACGTTCCGCGTGCTGAGTTCGTTCGACACGCCGTTCGATCGAAAGATTGAAATCCGCTGCGGCGCGTGGTCGCTGGCGACGCGGAAGTTGATCCCGGCGAAGTGATTTGGGAATCGCAGGTCCGATGGTCTGCCGCTCAATCGCCGCCTACGATCCCGCGATGAAAGACACGCGCGCCAAGTCGACGACCCGCAAGCTGCTGGGTGCAATGCTGATTTCGGCCGGGGTCTCTCACCTCACGTTCGCCCGCAAGGAATTTCAGGCGCAAGTGCCTGATTGGGTGCCGCTGAAAAAGGACGACACGGTGGTGCTGTCGGGCCTCGCTGAGGTGGCGCTGGGCAGCGCGCTAGTGCTTGCAGGTCCGAGGCATCGCAGAACGGTTGGCCATGTTGCGGCGTTGTTTTTCGTCGCGGTTTTTCCGGGGAACATCTCGCATTACACACACCGGCGCAGCGCGTTTGGGCTGGACACGGACCAAAAGCGGTTCGCACGACTCTTCTTCCAGCCTGCGCTGGTTTACTGGGCGCTGAAGAGTAGTTGAATCGTTCAAGTTGGCGACGTGATGGCCCAAGCAGCGGCGTACTCACGCTGCACAGGTCTCGGCGTACCGCGACCTGTGGCACCTACATCTGATCATCTGCGGGCGATGGCTACTTCTTCGAATCTTCAAACTTAAACGACAGTTTCACCTTCACCCGGTACGACTTGATCTTGCCGTCTTCGATGGTGACGTCGAGGTCAGACACCTCGGCCACCCGGAGGTTGCGCAGGGTTTTAGCGGCCTTGGTGACGACGGTTTGGGTGGCCTTTTCCCACGACTCGCTGCTCGTGCCGACCAGTTCGACGATTTTGTACACGCTTTCGGGCATGGCGTTCTCCTTGGAAGGTGAAGTGAGGGGGCATTATAGCCGCGAGCGGTTCGGACGACGAAGCGTCCGCTCGGGCAGAGCCACCTAGTGAAATCCTTCACATGTCAGTATATCATCCGAGGCCTATGCCCAGAATCACCGTTGACGGCAAATCCATCGAATGCAAAGACCGGCAGATGATCCTCCAGGCGATGCAGGACGCCGGCGATGAATCGATCCCTTCGTACTGCTATCACCCGGGGCTATCGATCCCGGCCTCGTGCCGCATTTGTCTCGTGGAAGTGGAAGGCGTTCCCAAGCTCGTGCCGAGCTGCCAGACGCCGATCCGCGACGGGATGGTGGTGCATTCTAAATCCACCAAAGCGATCGCGAATCAGAAGCAGGTGATGGAATATCTGCTGGTGAATCACCCGCTGGATTGCCCGGTGTGCGACCAGGCCGGCGAGTGCGGGTTGCAGGACTATTCTTACGAGTTCGGGCGCAGCCAAAGCCGCTTCGAAGAAGACAAAGCCAAGAAGCCGAAAAAAGACGTCGGCGAGAAGATCCTGCTCTATTCCGACCGCTGCATCATGTGCACGCGGTGCGTGCGGTTTACCCGCGAGATCAGCGGCACGAGCGAGCTATTCGTCGACGGCCGCGGGCATAAGGAAGAGATCGACATTTTCCCCGGCAAGGGCGTGAACAATAAGCTGGCCGGCAACGTGGTCGACTTGTGTCCGGTCGGCGCGCTGCTCGACAAGGATTTCCTCTTTAAGCAGCGGGTGTGGCTGCTCAAGAGCACGCCGAGCATTTCGCCGGTCGATTCCGGCGGCGAGAACATTTACCTCAACCACAATGAGGGCGTCATCCACCGCATCAAGCCGCGGTTTAACGCGGATGTGAACCAGTGGTGGATCAGCGACGACAGCCGCTACAGCTATAAAGCAGTGCACGATGAGAATCGCGTCACCGGCGCGCGTCGCCTCCAGTACGGCCAACAGGTGGAAACCAACTACACGCACGCAATCGAACAGGCGGCCGGCGATCTGGCGAAAATCGCCAAGACCAACGCGGCAACCCCCGGATTCATCTACGGCGTGTTCAGCCCGATGATGGCGTGCGAAGAAGCGTTCCTCCTGGGCAAATACCTGCGTGAACTCGACCCGCAGGCGGTCCTCGTGCTCGGCCCTGTGCCGACCAGCGGGGCGAACGAAACGTTTAAGAATTCCGTCAACGGCAAGCAGACGTTCGTCATCCAAGGCGAGAAGGTTCCGAACAAGGCAGGCATCCAGCGCGTCTTCAAGCTGCTCGGCGGGCCGAGCATGTCTTTCGACGAATTCCTGGCGGACAAGGCGCTCGCGGCGAAGCTCAAGGCTGGTTGGATCGTCGGCGGGTACCTGTCCGAATGGGTCGGCAAGAGCGTCTTCCCCAAGGGATACAAAGTCGTACAAGACATCTTCACCTCCGCGGTCGCCGAGAAGGCGGACCTGTTCCTTCCTTCTGCCACCTGGGCGGAGAAGGACGGCTGCTGGGAAAATTACGCCGGCAAGATCCAGGCGTTCGCGGGCATCGCGCCGATCGAAGGCACGCGCCGCGAGGGCGACGTCTACATGAAACTGCTCGGCCGCAGCGGCCCGTACCAGGCCGGCGCGGTCCGCGCCGAAATGGGTGAGCCGTTCATGTCGGTCCACCTCCCCAGCGACAAGCGACAGGAGCCGGCGTTCGAGTTCGCACCGCTATAAGGATTCGCCATGAAAAGATGCATCTTTTTCATGCTCGTGTTGCTTTGCGTCTCCGTGGTGCTGGGCGACCAGATCAGAACCACGCGAAGCGTGCCCCAAAGGTCCACCGCCAAAAATGCCCCGACCGGCCCGAAGGTGATCGCGAGCTCCGCATACTCGTTGCAGTACACCGTGCAGCAGCAGTGGCCGGAGACGGAGATCACGCCTAAGACCGACCGTGAGCACGAGTTCTACCTCGAGACCGCTGACCACGAGCCGGCCGGGAACTTGAGCATCCATCACTACGTGAACAAAGACAGCCAGTCGCTGGCGGACCTGGTGAAAGTCCAGAAGGATCGGATTCAAGGCTTCCATCCTGAGATGAAATTCACGCGCGACGAGGCGATGAAGCTCGGCGGCTCGGACGCGTGGATTCTGATGTACGATCTCGATCACACGCCCGACCACCTGAAGAATCCCGAGCCCACTGCCGCGCCCGCGAATCCGGGAAAGTCTCCGGGCGCCCGGCCTGCGAATAAAACCCTCAAAGCCCCGCTGGCGAGACCCGCCGCCAGACCCGCGGCCCAGGGGCCAGACCAGTGGCAATCGCGCTATACGCTGATCATCGGCACGCATGACGACGTGTACGTCGAGATCGAGTACCACGTGCAGACAGTGCGATTCGCCAAGGGGAATCCCCTGTTTCAGAACGTGCTTCGGTCGTTCAAATGGGCCGAGTTGCCCGGGCCGGTGGTGCAGTCGGGCGATTTGAAAGTCTCGCTGCCGAGCCAGTGGGCGATTGATGACGACGCAAGCGTGGAGGCTCAGGCGCAGGCCAAGCTCCAGACGCTGTACCGCCATACGCGGTTCAACGCGAAAATGGGCGTGTCCGCCAAGCCGGCCGATGCAACGGTGCCGGACGCGGCCGCTGCGGTCGCGGCGCTGCAGACATCGCTCGTCGGCCAGATGCAGAACCAGACGTTTAGTATTGAAGACGCGAACCTGGGCGGCAGTGCAGGCAAGTCGCTGGTCTATAGCTATCAGCCGACCAGCAGTTGCGGCTACAAGGGCGCGGTCGTCAAGCGGATCTACACCGTGGCGATGCACAAGGGACAGGTCTGCCAGGTAATGCTGGAGACGGAACCTGAGATCTACGAGAAGCAGAAGGCCGCGCTCGACGAAGTGGTGGCGAACGTGAAGTGGACCGACGCCGGCCCGTCGGCGTCGCGATAAGCCGCTGCCATGGTGCTGTGAACGGATCGACAGATGACGCATCGGAACGGACGATTTCTCGCCTGCGTCGTAGCGTGCCTGCTGGCGTTAGGCGCCGGCCCCGCGACCAATCCGGCCGGGCCAGGCAAGCCTGATCCGAACAGCACGGTGGTTGAGAACAAAACGTTTAACTTCCACCTGGCCGTGCCGAAAGTGTGGAAGGTTCGCCAGGCGGCCGACAAGCTGACCGTCTACAACGTGCCCGGCCAAAGCGGGCCGACGGGCGGCGGGTTATTTGTGATCATCGCGCTCCCGGTCGGGCATGAAGCCAAGACGCTGGCGGAAGTGGTGGAGATTAAAAAGAAGGCGCTGGTGAAGGACAACAAGGCTGTGAAGATCACCAGCGACGGCGAGGCCGAACTGGGCGGGCAGCCGGCGTGGCTGATCCAATACGATGTGCCTGTGAAGGCCAAGGTCACGTCGACCGTGAACGGCAAGGCCGAGCCGGATCGGGAAGAAACGATCATCCAGCGGTGCCTGAAAATCACCAGCCTGAAAGACGGCAACGTGATCGACATGACGTACGTGTGCGAACAATCGGTCTTCGCGGCCCGCTCAAAACTGGCGAAAAAGGTCATGGATTCCTTCGCCTGGACCGATGAACCCGCGCCGGCTATTCCTGCGGCAGAGGAAAAGAAGTAAAACGAGAACACTATGCTTGCTAATGCACTGGACTGGATCGAAGCCAACATCCCCGCGTGGGTCTACATCACCGTCATCGCCCACCTGAGCATCCTGGGCGCGGTGGCGTACCTGATTCTGCTGGAACGCAAAATCGCGAGCTGGGTGCAGGACCGCATCGGTCCGAATCGGGTGGGGCTTGGATTCGGCATTATTCCGTTCCTGAAAGACCTGCACATGTTCGGCCTTGGTCAGCCGCTGGCGGACGGGCTGAAGTTCATCCTGAAGGAAGACTATCGGCCGAAGCACGTGGACAAGATTTTGTTCACGCTGGCGCCGATGATCATGATCACCACCGTCATCATCTCCATCGCCGTGCTGCCGTGGGGCGGGGTGAAGCAGTCGACCAAGGTAATCGACGTGACCGGCGTCCCGACGGCGCAAGTTGAGTCGGCCGTGAAGGAAAAGCTGCCGAGCAACGCGCGGTCGATCGTCATCAGCAATGTGCATACAGAGAAGGCCGTGACTGAAGACGGCGTGCTGATCTCTCCCGAAAAGACCACCGCGACGGCGACCTACAACTGGAACTTCCAGATCGCCAACCTCAACATCGGCGTGCTGTTTATTCTGGCCGTGCTGTCGCTGGCCGTGTACGGTGTCGTCATCGGTGGATGGGCGAGCAACAACAAGTACTCGTTTTTGGGCGGACTTCGTGCGACGGCGAATATGATCAGCTACGAAATCCCGCTCGGCCTTGCGGTGCTGGCGATCGTGGTGATGTTCGGCACGCTCGAACTCGACGTGCTGGTGGCCAAGCAGGCGCACCTGTGGTGGGGATTCATCCCCGCTTGGAACATCTTCACCCAGCCGCTGGCGTTTGTGATGTTCCTGATCTGCATTCACGCCGAAGCCAACCGCGCCCCGTTCGATCTGGCCGAATGCGAACAGGAACTGGTCGGCGGGTATCACACCGAATATTCCGCGATGCGATTCGCGCTCTTTTTCCTCGCCGAGTACGCCGGCATGATCACGACCAGCGCTGTCTGCGTCGCGCTCTTCTTCGGCGGCTGGCATCTGCCGGGCCTCACTGGCAATGTCGATCCGACGCACCCGGAAATCACCACCAGCCTGTTGATGTGCGTGCTGCGGGCGGCCGTGTTCTTCGGCAAGACGCTGGCGATCATCTTCGTATTCATGTGGGTTCGCTGGAGCCTGCCGCGGTTCCGGTTCGATCAGCTCATGATGCTGGCGTGGCGGGCGCTGATCCCTATGTCGCTGGCGATGCTGGTGATGACCGCGATCTGCGTCTATTGGACGCACGGCGCCAGCTACAGCGGGCTTGATGGCCGCACCGGTGCACGATTCGTCCTCGGCAACGTGGTGTTGATGGTGCTGTTCCTGATTACGAGCCTGCTGATCCCGGCGGCTCCGGAAACCAACCGCCGGATGAAGATTCCGGGCAGCCGGTTTAACAAGACGGCGTTGCCAGCGAGCATTTAATGTAGGGTGGGCATTGCCCACCATGACGCGAATGGTGGGCAATGCCCACCCTACGAGAGAATTGATATGAAAGACTCCGACGTTCTCGTTCTCCAGGAACCCAAGCTGTCGCTCGGCGATACGTTCTATCTGCCGCAGGTGCTCAAGGGCCTTGGCACGACGATGAAGCACATGTTCGCCGTCAAAGAGCGGTGGAAACGCGTCATTCAATACCCCGAGCAGCGTCGCGAAGACATCGAAAAAATTGAAGACGGCGGCATGCAGCTCAACACCTACCGCGGTGTGCACCGGCTGAACAAGGACGAGGAAGGTCGCGTGAAGTGCGTGGCCTGCTTCATGTGTTCAACGGCGTGCCCGGCCCGGTGTATTCATATCGAGGCTGAAGAGTCGCCGTGGCAGGATCGCGAGAAGTACCCCGGCAAGTTCGATATCGACGAGCTCCGCTGCATCTATTGCGGCATGTGCGAAGAGGCCTGCCCGGTCGATGCGATCGAGCTGACCAGCACGTACGACATCGTCGGCCTTACGCGGCAGGAAATGATTTTCGATAAATCCAAGCTGCTGCGCATCTACGACGAGACCGTGAAGAACGAGCCGATGTAAGCGACCGAACTTCGTCGCGTCCGTCGGCGTCTGTCGACGGAGATTTTCATGCTGATCCATCGTGTATTGCTGCCGCTCGCGTTTTTCGCGATGTTGTGTTCGGGCGCCATCGCGGCCGAGTCGAATCGGGCGATGACCGTCGAGAACGACATCGCCTACGTGCCCAAGGGCGATCCGGCTCAAGTTCTCGATCTATACATTCCCACCAAACCTTCGAAGGGTCCGCTTCCGCTGATCGTCTGGATTCACGGCGGCGGATGGATCGGCGGCAGCAAGGCAAATCCGTCGGCGCTGAACATGCTGTCGTCCGGTTACGCCGTCGCCAGCGTCGAGTACCGCTTCAGCACGGTCGCGAAATTTCCAGCTCAGATTCAGGACTGCCAGGCCGCCATCCGCTGGCTTCGCGCCAACAGTCGCAAGTACAACATCGATCCCGACCATATCGGCGTGATGGGGCAGTCGGCCGGCGGACACCTGAGCGCGCTGCTCGGGACGGCCGGCGGGGCCAACGCATTTCCGCCCATCGGCGGGAATGAAAAGGTCTCTGATCGCGTGCAGGCGGTTGTCGACATGTGCGGGCCAGCGGATTTCCGCACGGTCATGCAGCAGGCCGCGGCCGATCCGACCAAGAGCGGCATTCGGTTTAACACGGCCAGCGATTACTACTCGAACCTGATTGGCGCGAAACTCGGCGAAGATGACAAGTCGGACGCCGTCAGCCCGGTTCACTACGTCGATAAGAAGGATGCGCCGTTTCTCATTCTGCACGGCACGCTCGATCCGATCGTGCCGTTCGCGCAAAGTGCTGAACTGGCCGACGCCCTGAAAAAGGCCGGCGTGAACGTGGTGTTTCAAAAGCTGCCGGGCACGAATCACGCCGGGCCGGGGTTCGGCTTCCCGGCGGTGCGGGCGCTCATCAGCAAGTTCTTCGACAAGAACCTCAAAGGCGCAAACGTGAAAGTCGATGAGTTGCCCGACTCGGCGCTTGTTCCGCGCCAGCCGGCACAGTGATCGCTGCTACTGCGCCTTCATCGCTACGAATTCGTAAGTTCCCGATCCCACTTCAAACACGCTGGCCGAGTCTTCCGTCGCGACGGGGGACGCGGGCTTGCCACCTTCGGTGATCTTCGCACCAGCCGCGGCAGGGACGTAAACGCGGGCGGAACTGTTCGGCGGAACGGTGACTGTGAGCGTGAGCAGATCGCCCGCGAGAGTCCATCCACTTTCGGCCAAGCCGTACGGCGTTTGCAGGGATGCTTTAGCACTGGTCAGCCCGCCGCCGGGGCGGGGGCGGATGATCAGGCGGCTGTAACCCGGCACCACGGGATTGAGATCAAGCCCGGCCACCGTCTGGTACATCCACGCGCCGATCGCGCCGTACGCGTAGTGGTTGTACGAGTTCATCCCAATGTCGGCGAACCCGGATTCCTTCGTCCAGCCGTTCCATCGCTCCCAGATCGTCGTCGCGCCCTGCGTCACCGAGTACAGCCAGCTCGGCCAAGTCTTTTGATTCAGCAGGACGTATGCCACGTCGAGATAGCCGAACCGAGTGAGCACCTCGCACAGGTAGGGCGTGCCGACAAAACCGGTTGCCAGGTGATTGCCTCGCTTTTTAATGTCCTTCACCAATAAGTCCGCGGCGGCGGGGCGGAGATGATCCGGCAGAAGATCGAAGTGCAGCGCGAGCACGTACGACGTCTGCGTCTGCGCCGCCACAATGCCCGCCGGGGTGACGTAGCGGTTTTGAAACGCCGTCTTGGCGCGATCGGAAAGCTGGTGGTACTTTTTCGCGTCGTCTTCCTTCCCCAGCATCGCGGCGATGCGGCTCATCAGCTTTGAGCTGTAAGAAAAGAACGCGGTGCTGATCAAATCCTTCGGCGTGCCGCCATCGACTTTGCCGCTGCCGTCGAGAGCGAGCCAGTCGCCAAAGCCAGGGTTGCTGACGGTGGTCGGCCCCGCGCCGTTAATCCATTGGCCGAGCCCGGCCCCGGCTTCCAGTCCGCGCAGGCCTTCGGAGCTGCTGGCGTCGAGGAACGCGATAAACTTCGCCAGCGAGTCGTAATGATCGGCGAGGATTCGCTTGTCGCCGTAGCACTGGTAAATCGTCCACGGGCAGATGACGGCCGCGTCTGCCCACGCGGCGCCGCCGTCGGCGCCGGTGCCGGCGTTGGGGATCACCATCGGGATACTGCCGCGCTCGTGCTGCGAGTCGGTGATGTCCTGTTGCCACTTGTTGAAGAAGCCGGCCACGTTCATGTTGAAGGCAGCCGTGCGGATGAAGACCTGCGCGTCGCCGGTCCAGCCGAGTCGCTCGTCACGTTGCGGGCAATCGGTGGGGACTTCGAGAAAGTTTCCGCGCTGGCCCCACTGGATATTTTTCTGCAGTTGGTTGAGCAGCGGGTCGGAGCATTCGAACGTGCCGGTGGGCGGCGTATCCGAGTGCATCACGACGCCGGTGACGCCATCGGGCAGCACTTCAAAGTCGCCTTGTGCGGAAAGCTCGACGTAGCGGAACCCGTGGAAGGTGAAGCGCGGCTCCCACGTTTCGCCGGCCTCATCGCCGCGGCAAGTGTAGAAATCCGTCGCCTCGGCCGATCGCAGGTTGGCGGTGTAGAGCGCGCCATTCGGCTCGAGCATCTCGCCGTGCCGCAGGCGGATCGTCACGCCCGCCTTGGCGCGCACCTTGATACGGACCACGCCGACCATGTTCTGTCCGAGGTCGTAAATCCCGCCGCCGCGGTAGCCCCAACTGAGGCCGACGCACGGCGTGGGCGGGGCGATCGGCTTGAGCTCCGCCATCGCGCGAACCGGCGGGCCGACCGAGGCGACGATCGCGATGCCGGGGTCGGCGAACGTTTTGACGGGTTGCCACTCGGCGTCGTTGAAGGATGGCGTATTCCAGCCGGCAATTTCAAGGCGTGCGTCGAAGTGCTCGCCGCCGATCATGTCCGAGCCGAGGATCGGGCCCGGGCTGGTGCGCCAGCTTGGGTCGGTGGCGATCCACTCGCTCGTGCCGTCGGCGAATTCGACGTAAAGCTGCGCGAGCAGCCGCGGCCGGTCGCCGTACTGCTGGCGTGGCAGGGCCTGAAGTCGGCCGCAGTACCAGCCGTCGCCGAGGACTGCGCCGATGACGTTACTGCCCTTGGCGAGCATCGCCGTTACGTCGTACACGTTGTACTGCACGCGCTTGGCGTATTCCGTCCAGCCGGGACGAAAAACGTCATTCCCGACGCGCTTGCCGTTGATCGACGCCTCGTAAATGCCGAGCGCGGTTGCATAAAGTCGTGCACGGCGGATCGGCCGATCCGGCAGCGAGAAGTTCTTGCGAAGGTACGGGCTCGGGCTGGAGGTGCGCGGCCCGCCGATGATCGAAGATCCGATCCACTTCCCGCGCCACTCGCCGCGCGGCAGGCCCGCTTCCCAAAACGCCGTGGCGCTCGTCGACTCGCCGCCGCCGTCGGCCCATACGCGAACTTTCCAGTACGCCGCCTGTTGCGGCGAAAGCGCCTTGCCCGCGTATTCGATCTGCGTGGAGGCCGATGATGTCACCTTGCCGCTGTCCCACAAATCCGCCCGATCCTGCTTGAGCGCATCGGCCGAGGTGGCGATGAGGATCTGATACGCCGCCTGCTTCCAGTTCCGCTGCGACGTTGTCGTCATCCAACTCAATCGCGGGCGCGGCGTGTCGATCGCCAGCGGATCGACCTGGTATTCACACTGCAGCGATTCGACGACGAACGCGGACGATGCCATGCACTCTCCTGGGATTGGGAGGAGGAATTACAGCAGTGTGCGCGGGTGGTGTAAAGCGATCCTGGAATTTGGACGGGTTGGCTCAGGATTCGTCGACGTCCATGTCGCCGTCGGTGTCGCGCGGGTCGCCCTTGGGGTAGTCGGCGATGTATTCCATCGTGATGCGAACGTACTTCACGCCGTCGATGGCGCGCAGTTCGGGCAGCTTGTTGGAGAGGATGGTGCCTTCGATCGCGCCGTTGTCGTTGTCAGTGTTGTCCACGCCCAAGCCGACCGCCTGTGCGTCTTTGGCGATTGCCGATAAGGGTCGCTCGGTGCTTTCATCAACAACGACGATGACTTCACTGACGATAGCGTCGCGGTGTTCCATGTGTCCCTATGGTAGGCCGGACGCTTACCATTGTTGCTCTTTACCGCAGCGGGGGCAACGGTAAGGGCTGGTCGACATGTCGCTGCCGCAGTAGACGCAGAGGTCGTTCTCAATGCGGTATGAGCGACGCAGGCGGGCCTTGTACCAAAGCATGGGGCCGGTGAACGTGATCAGGATGATCAGCCAGATCGGGATAAAGCTGCCGTGATACGTCGTTTTGAAGGTGTTGTTCACCTCGGGAAATTCCACCATTGCGGTGCCGTCGGACGAGCCGAAACCGAATTTGCTACTGATGGGTGGCTGCCAGAACCAGTGCAACATGTCGTGCGTGGCGGAAAGGGGCGCTGCGGATCCGAACGATTGTGTTGCGCCGTTCAGGCCGGGGAGAGCCCGTGCCTCGCCTTTGATGGTCACCAGGCCGAACTGTCCCGGCACTGTCACCAGGGCGTACCGCGTGCCGGCGCCGTTGCGCAGCGAAACCTGCACGCCTGTCGCGTAGCTCAGCAGCAGCAAAATCACGGCGATCACCGACAGGGCCATCGAGACGACGGCCAGGATGGCTGCAATGCGGTGGACTAAACGTTCGAAAGGCTTACTCATTGTTATTACTCATCCACGGCCGGATGCTCTCCGATTACAAAATCCAATTCTCAAACTCGCGCTCGCAATTCGGGCAGCGATCGGGCGTCGGCATTTCGGTGTTGCAGTAAATGCAACGGCCACTGCGGGCCCGTCGGTAGCGCTGCCACAACTTCAAGCACCATCCCAGCGGGGCGAGCAGGAACACCAGTACCGGAATCCATGCGGGGAAAGCCACATTCAAATGCGACTGCTGGTGCAGGATCGCGCCGCTGGAGTCGAGGAAGGGGATGGTCCCCCGTTCCCACCAGAACCCCGCGTGCATGCCGGGCGGCCAGTCCCATTCTTCGATGGTTACTTCCTTCCCGTTCCGCAGCACTTTCAGCGGTTTGGCGCCGATCAATCCCGAGGCGCTGTCGTACGTAAAGTCGCTGGTCGGTAGATGCGTCCATGTGCTGAAGACGATCGACCCCGGCACGGTGAACAACTGGTGCGACCGCTCGAGGTTGGAGTAATAGACCGCGTCGTAAAACTGGTAACTGCGTATCCAGAAAACCACCATCGCAATGGCCAGCAGCAACGACACTGCCGCCAAGCCGAGCAGTAGTTTACTTTTCATCAATTGAAAGATGAACACGCACGCCCTCATTCTGGACCGACGGCCAAGTTTACTTCATTTCCAGCCTGAAACCACGTGGGTCCGCAATTTTCATCAATAGCCTTCTTTGGGCGGGATTATCGGACGTTTGAGCATGATTTGCCTGCTTTGGCTACGAATCGTAAGTCACAGGCAGGAGAGGACAACATCATGTCAGCACATAAGACGCACGCGGCCCATGAAGATCGGTTTGAACGTCGAGCCCACGCGATCATCGCCACGATGGCCGACGCGGGCGAAGTAC
>Ga0070665_100000521_pt1 | contig 54699 bp, 43 predicted proteins | sample KBSS13metaG_FD_65862 | JGI IMG/M metagenome (GOLD analysis project Ga0070665, IMG submission 65862) | Switchgrass rhizosphere microbial communities from Kellogg Biological Station, Michigan, USA - KBS S1-3 metaG | ecosystem: Host-associated > Plants > Roots > Rhizosphere > Soil ...
TAGAGGATCGTGTCGGCCAGGCCGGCGCCGCCGAGGAACATGCCGAGCACAGGCCGCTCATTCTCGCCCGAACGGCCGCCGGAAAGCGCGATCAGCTCGCGCGAGACGATGTGCGGGACCATGTCGCCGCGGACCAGCTCCAGCACCCGCTCCAGCGCCGTGATCGGGTCCCCGGCGGCGCCGAGATCATGGGCGATGAGGTTGGTCTTGCCGTTGGGCAGGACCGCGACCGGCGGCGGGTTGCCGAAAAAGTGATTGCCCTGGTGGAGCTCGGTAAGCGCCGCCTGCACAGTGCCGTCGCCGCCGTTGATGACGATGGCCTTCGGTTTCACCCGGGCGATCGTCCGCATCGCGTCGGCGATCTGGCTGACATCCTCCACCTCATAGTGAAAGATGTCGCGATGCTCGGCGCAGAAAGCCCGGACGCGCGGCAGGAGCGACCGGTTACCGGTCGACCTGGGATTGGAGAGGAGCGCGACCGATGCCATTCGTTGCCGCCTATGCCCGGACTGGGCGGATGGAGAGGCCGAAGCGATAGAGCAGCACGACGCCCACCGGGGTGACGCCCCGTGCGGCATTGATCGCCACATTGTTGTAGTTCGGGCGGAGATTGGTCAGCGACAGGCGCGGGTTGCGCGAGAAGCCGGCGCCGTCGCTCCAGTCGCCCCGCGCATTGTTGCCGTTGACGTCGTGGCGGACCGCGACCGCATAGCGGCCCGGCCCCGGCAAGGCGACGCAGATGCGCATCGGGCCGGCGGCGGTCACCGGCACATTGATCTTGCGCAACGTCTGGCCGCGAGCGAGGAACTGGCGCGGATCGCTGCCATAAATGGCGACGCGGATGTTGCCGGTACGGGCGCGGAAGCCGTCGACGGTGACCAGCACCGCATTGCCGTTGCTGCGGCAGACCGCGGCATCGGAGCCGAGCTGGGCGCTGGCGGGCGCCGGAAGAGCGAAAGCCGCGCCGGCGGCAGCGAGACCGATGGCCGCTTTGCTGGTGAGCTTGAAAGACATTACGCGAAACTCCTGGGCTTGCCGGGCCCGAACAGCGGCCCGGCCACATTGACAGCTTGCCCCCATGTCGAGAGGCCATTTGATGCAGGCTTGCGGCCAAAATGTGTTCGCGGGGCGACAAAATGGAGGGGAATCCGCTGAAGGCGCCCTCTGAGGCGATGGGAGCGACGAAAGCGACGGATGCTGCGACGAAGATGCAGGGTGGGGCAACGTCGGAGGTCACGCGATGCCGGCCTTGAGTTCGGAGGGGATCCGGGCCCTCACCACAAACATGGTTCGGGAATCCGAATAGCCTTCAGGGCGGCGATCGCGGCGGCCGGCTCGAGGTTCAGTTCAGGGGCGTTACGACATCACGTCCGATCTTGTCCCGCTGCGACGCCAGTAGGAGGCAAGGCCGATCTCCTCGATTAAATTCGCGAAGCGCGGGTCGCGCCGCAGCGGTGCGAGGTTGGGCATGAACAGGAAGGCGGTGCGGCGCAGATAGCTGGCCGTATAGGCCTCGTTGGGCCGGGCGAACCAGGTCGGTGCAATTCTGAATCCCCGGCCGAAATAATAGGCCCCGCACAAGGCGAATGCCTCGTCCAGCCGGCCGACTGCCGCCGCCAGCTGGATCGCATTCTCGCAGAACCCGTAGCCGGCTGCGGCGCGACCACGATGCACGGCCATGGCGCGCTCGATGTCCGCAGGCGCATGGGTCAGCAGGGCGCGGGCGCAAAGCTCGGCCTGCTCGAAAGCCTCCGGGGCGTGCCGGGGCCGCGGGCCACTGGCAAGCATGGCGAGCGCCTGCGCGGGGCGCCCGCTGCGGGCGTACAGATAGAAGCGGGCAGACCAGAAGCTCTCGGGCCAGCGCCTCCGGGCCGCATCAATGACCCGGTCGGCCTCGACGAGCCGGCCGCTGCTCCACAGGGAGATGGCGAGACGCGCGTGAACGTGCTGGAGGGCATCGAATTGGGGGGCGTAGGGGCGCAGCAGGTCGATCGCATCGCGCCAGCGGCCGACATTCTCCAGCACCCAGGCGAGCAGGTCGCGCGCCGGGCTCATTTGCGGATCGATCTGCAGCACCCGGCGCAACGCGGTTTCGGCATTTAGCCAGTCGCCGTAAATGGGGATGCCCATCGCCTGGGCGGTCAGCGCCGCGGCGTTGCGCGGATCGAGCGCCAGGGCCCGCTCCGTGGCGTCGCGAATGCGGCCCACGGCACCGTCTCCGGATCGCGGCGGCTGCATGTAACGCTCGCGCGCCATGCTCAGGGCAATCCACCCCCAGGCGTCGTCATAGTCAGGCGCGGCGTCGGCTGCGCGCTGGAACGCCGCGGTGGAATCTTCAAACCGTTCGGCGTGGTACAGCCTCTGGCCGCGCTCGAACGGCTCGCGGGCTGCCGCCGGGATGTCGGCCTGTCCGGCGGCATCGCGGTCGCGAAGCAGCCACCAGCCGCCGGCGACGGCTGCGGCCGCCACGGCCCCGCCGCCGATGAGCGTTCGGCGGGACACGCCGAGGATCGCCGGCCGCTGCGGCCAACTTTGCTCTCCCGTTCCCGTGCCGGATGCGGACGGCTCAATTTGGGAGGCCCCGCCAGGCGTGGCGTCGGCAATGAGCCGATAGCCGACGCGGGTGATGGTCTCGACCCTGAAACCGGCCGCTTCACCCGCCAGGCGCCGGACCTTCGCCACGCACCGGTTGATCGCGTCGTCGCCAATGGCGCGGCCGCCCCAGCAGGAGATGACGAGGCTGTCGCGGGACACCACCTGTCCCCCCGCGCGGGCGAGGGCGACAAGCAATTGCATCATCCGTGGCTCGATCGTCTGGCGCCTGCCGTCGAGCAGGATCTCGAGCGTCGCCGGCCTGACGGTCGTTCTACCGACGACCAGCTCTTCTTCATCCGCAAGATGGATTTCGCCCGGAATCTGTAGCTTGCTCTCTCTGTTCACGGTCCCGTTCCGCGTGCTGGCTGCATCCGACCCTAGCGCGCGCCCGGCAGCCCTCCAAATCCTTAAATTCGCGCCATTTCGCGCCATGGTCGGCGAAAAGTCGGCTTGCGGTCCGGTCCGCGTCCTTTCGCCCCGGCGCGAAGCGCTCACAGTAGAAACCCTGAAGCAATGCCGCCGGAGACCTCGAGATGCCCAACATCCCCGCGACATGGCGCGCGACGCAGACGGTCAATGCGATCACCGCGGGCATCCAGTCCCGGCCGCGCATCACCCAGCTCACGAACGGCAACATCGTGGTGGTCTGGGCGACGTCGGACGCCGGGGGCACGGCGTTCGTCGCCCGGATTTTCGATGCCGCCGGCAATCCCATCAGCGGCGAGCTGTTCCGGCAATATCTCACGCCAGACGACAATTTCACCTTTCCCGATGTCGTCGCCGGGGCGGACGGGACCTTCGTCACGAGCTACATGAACGGAGCTACGACCGCCGTCTTTCTCAACACCTGGAACGCGGTTGGCGACCCGGTGGGAAACGGCGGCGCCATCGAGTCCAGCGCGAACGGCCAGCCGGATTTCGCCAATCCGGTGATGGCCTGGTCCAATGCCAATCGCGTGCTGACGGTTTATGAGCAATTGTCCCCGACGGGCAGCTCCATCGTCGGCCAGATTCACACGCCCGGAAATGCCGGCTCCAGCACGCGCCTGCCCCTGCTGGACTTTGCCGGCGGCGTCGTCGACCCGGCCGTGGCCGCCAACCGGCTCAACGGCAATTTCATGATCGTCGCGACGCATCTGCAGGCGGGCGACAGCCGGGTCGTCCTGCGCGTCATCAACCCGACGAATGGTGGCACCATCTCCGGGCCATTCGAGGTCAACGGCACCGGCAGCAACGGCCGCACCGACGATCAGGCCAGCGTCGCGCCGGTCGGCAACGGCTTCGTCATCGCCTGGCGAAGCACGGACGGGACCGACAGCAATATTCAGTTTCGCATCGTGGGCGGCAATGGCAGCGAGAATTTCGCGGGCACGATCAGCGTTGGCGCCACCGACAAGTTCGCCAATCCGACCGTCATCCCGCTCCCCGATTTCAGCTTCATCGTAACCTATGACGACGAGCTCAACCATACCCAGCAGGCGGCCCATTTCACCGGACCGGGGACAATTTTTCCGGGCACCCTGCTCGGCACCTTCGCTTATGCTCCCACCGGCAGCGACGCCGACGCCGTCGCGCTGCTGGACGGCCGTTTCGCGACGGTCTGGACCGACGCCGCGACCGGCGAGATCAGCCTGCAGATCCTCGACGCGCGCGATGCCCCGAACGCGGCCGGCAGCGACGGCGTCGTCGCCGGCACGGTCGGCGACGACGTGATCGCGGGCGGCGCCAGATATACCGTGGGCGGCGCGGGCAATGACGAAATCGGGCTCGCTTATGCCGGTAGCGCGCTCCCGGGCGCCGATGGCGGCGAGGGGATCGACACCCTGGTCTTTGCCAATCAGACCAACAATATCATGGTCGATCTCGCGGCAGGATTGGCCAGGTTCGAATGGCAGTCCGGCGGGACCACCTTCCAGACCAGGCAATTCGCGACCAATTTCGAGAACATCCGCTATGCCGGGACCGCGACCGTGGATGCGAGCGGGACCAACGGCGCCAATGTGATCACGACCGGGAGCGGGATCGACCTCCTCAACGGGCTTGGCGGGAACGACCTGCTCGATGGCGGCGGCGGCGCGGACCGGATGCTCGGCGGCACGGGCGACGACGGCTATATCGTGGATGCGTTCGGCGACGAGGTGATCGAGGCGGCCGGCGAGGGCAATGACGTGGTCTATGCGCAGGCGAGCTACCAGCTCGGCGGAGGGCAGTCGGTGGAGACGCTGGCGGCCCGCGACAACAGCCTGACCGTGGCGATGGACCTGTTCGGCAATGAGCTCGCCAATGTGATCTTCGGCAATAACGGCGCCAACTTCCTCGACGGTGCGGCGGGCGCCGACATCATGACCGGGTTCGGCGGCAACGATACTTATGCGGTGGACAATGCGGGCGACGTGGTGATCGAGCAGGTGGGGGGCGGCAACGATGCCATCTTCACCACCTTCTCCTACGTGCTCGGCCTCGGCATGTCGGTCGAGATCCTGGCGTCACGCGATAACAGCCAGACGACGGCGATGAACCTGTTTGGCAACGAGCTGGCCAACATCATCTTCGGCAATAATGGCGCCAACTTCATCGATGGCGGCACCGGTGCGGACATCATGACCGGCTTCGGCGGGGATGACACCTATGCCGTCGACAATGCGGGCGACGTGGTGGTCGAGAATCCGGGAGGCGGCAACGACGCCATCTATACGACCTTCTCCTACGTCCTCGGGCTCGGCATGTCGGTCGAGGTTCTCGCGTCGCGCGACAACAGCCAGACGACCGCGATGAACCTGTTCGGCAACGAGCTTGATAATTTCATCTTCGGCAACAATGGCGCCAACTTCCTCGATGGCGGCACGGGCGCGGACACGATGACGGGGTTCGGCGGGGACGACACCTATGTCGTTGACAATGCCAATGACCGGGTGGTGGAAGACCCTGGCGGGGGCAGCGACTCCCTCTACACCAATCTCAGCTACGTCCTCGCCGCCGGCCATTCGCTCGAGACTTTGGCCGCGCGGGACAACAGCCTGACCGTGGCGCTGAACCTCACGGGCAACGAGCTGGCCAACAACGTCCTCGGCAACAATGGCGCCAACCGACTCGACGGCGGCGCAGGTGCCGACGTGCTGGTCGGTTTCGGCAGCGCCGATATCTTCGCGTTCACCACCGCGGCGGCTATCGGGAATGCCGACTATATCGCTGACTTCGTCTCCGGCACCGACAAGCTTGGGCTGGACGACGCCGTGTTCCAGGGCATCGGCACGCCAGGCGCGTTCACGGCAGCGAACTTCGTAACGGGCACCGCCGCGGCCGACGCCAATGACCGCATCATCTACAATGCCGCCAATGGCCAACTGCTCTACGACGCCGACGGCTCTGGTGCCGGCGCCGCGATCCTGCTCGCCACGCTTCAGGGGAACCCGGCGCTCACGGCCAGTGACTTCATGGTGATCTGAGGCACAGCGGAACCAAAATCCACAGGGCCTGCGGCAGACTCTCATCGCGCGTCCGGACCGGAAAGGGACAACATGAAAAAGCATCTGGCGACAATCATCGGCATCGTTCTGACGCTCGGCGTCGCGTTCGGGGCGCTCGCCTGGGACTCCGCAGGCAGGGAGGAATCCAGCCTGCGGCGCTCGCACATGCTCCATTCCGCCTGCGTCGAGGGGCGGCGCGCCGAGACCGGGGCGCCGGTGACGCAGGACTTCACCGAATGCCGCCAGCATCTCGACGCGCATGATCTTGGCCAGTCCGCGCGCAACACCTCCGCCATCATCACCGGCGGAGCGGCTGGTGCCGGCTTCGCCTTGCTCTACTTCGCCGGCCTCTGGTTCGTGCGCCGTCGCCGCGCGGCGGCGCTTGACGAGGCCAACCCGCGATGACCGCTCTCCACCCATTGCGAACATCGGGTCAGCGTGGGCCTGCAGATCATGCCGACATTCAGCGTGCCGGGAGCCTTTCCGACAATGCCGAGGCTGACGCTTATGGCGTGGCCCGCGCCGTGTCCGCACGGAGTACGGAGCCAGGGCCGCAGAACCTGCCGAACCAGGCGCCGACCGTCCTGATCGACGCGATCGGCTCACCCCTGGGCACCGAGACGAAGGTCGACAGCTCGCCGACCTTCTCCGATCTGCGCCCGGCCCTCGCGACGCTGGCCGGTGGCGGCCATGTCGCCGTCTGGGCCTCCAGCGGCCAGGACGGCAGCAGCTATGGCATCTACGCGCAACGCCATGACGCCAATGGCGTGCCGCTTGGCGCGGAGACCAGGGTCAACACCTACACGACCAACACCCAGATCGACCCGGCGATCGCGGCGCTGACCGGCGGCGGCTATGTCGTCGTTTGGGAGTCGGTCGGCCAGGATTTCGGCGCGGAGGGGGTCTTCGCCCAGCGCTACGACGCGAACGGCGTTCCCCAGGGCGCGGAGGCCCGCGTCAATACGACCACCATGCAGAGTCAGAAGGCCGCGACCGTCGCCTCGCTTGCCGGGGGGGGCTATGTCGTGGCCTGGCAATCGACCGATCAGGACGGCAGCAGCGACGGCATCTTCCTGCAGCGCCACGACGCAACCGGCAATCGGCTGGGCGGTGAGACGCTGGTCAACAACACCACGCTCGGCTTCCAGGTCGAGCCGGCCATCGCCTCGCTCGCGGGCGGCGGCTTTGTCGTGGTCTGGTACTCGGCGACCCAGGATCCCGGCAACAATGCCGGAGTCTTCATGCAGCGCTATAGCGACAGCGGCGCGCGGCTGGGCACGGAGACGCGGGTCAATACGACCCTGCCGGACCACCAGCTCAATCCAGCGATCGCGGCGCTTGCCGGCGGCGGCTTTGTCGTGGTCTGGCAATCGAACGCCCAGGACGGCAGCGATTACGGCATCTACGCGCAGCGTTACGATGCCGCCGGGGTGCCGCAGGGTTCGGAAACGCGGGTCAACACCGTCACGGCGGGGAGTCAGATCAACCCGGCCGTGGCCGCGCTGACCGGCGGCGGCTATGTCGTGACCTGGCAAGGCCCGGATGCCAGCGGCACCGGCGTCTACGCCCAGCGCTATGACGCCGCCGGCGTGGCGCGCGGACCGGAAACGCGGATCAACGACTTCACCGCGAACGGCCAAGCCAACCCGGCGATCACGGCGCTCCCGGGCGACGATTATCTGATTTCCTGGACCTCGTTCAACCAGGACGGCAGCAATACCTCGGGCGTCTACGCCCGGCGGTTCGGCGACATCCAGACGCTTGAACAGGTCGCGCTCGACCTCAAGACCCGGATCCTTGTCAACGACGCGGACGCCGGCAGTGGCACGATCACCGTCACCCTCGCGGTGGCGCAGGGGGTGCTGACGGTCAGCGCGGGCGGCAGCGGGGCGGCCGTGTCGGGCAGCGGCACCGCCACGGTCAACATCAACGGCACGCTGACGCAGATCCGCGCCCTGCTGCAGACCGATGCCACCAGCAGCGTGTCGTTCACGCCGAACCTGAACAACCCGCCGACGACGATCGCGCTCACCGTCACCGTCAACGACAATGGCAGTAGCGGCGACGGAGGCCCGCTGAGCGCGTCGGCGAGCACGGCGATCGAGATCATCCCGATCAACGATGCACCGCAGGCATATTTCGCGACCCGCAATCTCGTGCTCGGCAACAATCATGTCTTCTCGGCCAGCGACTTCCGTTTCTATGACGAAGAAAACCACGGCCTGCTGTCCGTGACGATCGCCACGCTGCCGAACCAGGGCACCATCCTGCTGAATGGGGCGCCAATCGCCGCCGGCAGCGTCATCAGCGCCTCGGCGATCGCCGCCGGCCTGCTCACCTACGTCCCGGATCCCGGCGAGCAGGGCGTCCCCTATACGAGCTTCACCTTTCGCGTCCGCGACAATGGCGGCACCGCGAATGGCGGCCAGGACACCTCCACTAATATCGCCAACGTCCAGTTCAACGTCTCCACCAACCCGGTCTATCTTTACGGCTTCGATATGCTGGACGGCATTTATCCCACCATCCAGGCGGGGCTCGATGCGGCTTACGGTTACCAATATATGCAGGTGGCGGGCGGCACCTATGCCGGCACGGTGACCTTCGACGTCGCCGGGCTCATCGTGACCTTCGACCCGACCGGCGTCCAGAACCTGACCTGGACGCCGGTAGGCACGCTCGGCATCGAGATCACCGCCGGCGAGGGCAATGACGTGATCGCCACCGGTGCGGGCATCGACGTGATCCGGGGCGAGGGCGGCAACGATATCCTCAACGGCGGCGGCGGCAACGACCGGCTGATCGGCGGGGTGGGTGACGACATCTATGTTGTCGACACGCTCGGCGACGAGATTTTCGAGTCCGCCGGCCAGGGCAATGACCGGGTCGCCGCCGCGGCGAGCTACCGGCTCGCGGCGGGCAAGTCGGTCGAGACGCTCGCGGCGCAGGATAACAGTCTCACGACCCCGCTGAACCTGATCGGCAACGAGCTGGCCAACTTCATCTTCGGCAATAGCGGTGCCAACTTCCTCGACGGCGGTGGCGGCGCGGACATCATGACTGGCTTCGGCGGCGACGATATCTACGCGATCGACAATGCGGGCGACCTGGTCGACGAGGGCCAGAATGGCGGCAACGACGCCATCTACACCAGCTTCTCCTATGTCCTGGGCCTCGGTGCCTCGATCGAGATCCTCGCCGCGCGGGACAATAGTCTGACCGTCGCCATGAACCTGTTCGGCAACGAGCTGAACAACATCATCTTCGGCAATAGCGGCGCGAACTTCATCGATGGCGGGACCGGGGCGGACATCATGACCGGCTTCGGCGGCGATGACGTCTACGCGATCGACAATGCCGGCGATGTCGTGGACGAGGGCCAGAATGGCGGCGCCGACACGATCTACACCAACTTCTCCTACGTGCTGGGCTTCGGTGCGTCCGTGGAAATCCTCGCCGCACGGGACAACAGCGCGACCACGGCCATGAACCTGTTCGGCAATGAGCTGGACAATTTCATCTTCGGCAACAATGGCGCCAACTTCCTCGACGGCCAGGCCGGCGCCGACACGATGACGGGGTTCGGCGGAGACGACATCTATGTCGTGGACAATGCGAACGACCGCGTGGTGGAGGATCCGGGCGGGGGGAGCGACTCCCTCTATACCAATCTCAGCTACGTCCTCGCCGCCGGCCACTCCATCGAGACGCTCGCGGCCAGAGACAACAGCCTGACCATTGCGCTGAATCTGACCGGCAACAATCTGGCCAACAACGTCCTCGGCAATAATGGCGCCAATGTCCTGAACGGCGGCGGCGGCGCGGATGTGCTGCTGGGCTTTGGCGGGGCGGACATGTTCGCGTTCACCACCGCGGCCGCGGCGGGCAATGCCGATTTTATCGCCGATTTTCTCTCCGGCACCGACAAGCTGGCGCTCGACGATGCGGTCTTCCAGGGGATCGGTTCGCCCGGCTCGTTCACGGCGGCGAACTTCGTCGCGGGAACCGCGGCGGTCGATGCGAACGACCGGATCATCTACAACGCGGCCAACGGCCAGCTGCTCTATGATGCCGACGGCAGTGGCGCGGGCGCGGCGGTGCTGCTCGCCACGCTGCAGGGGAACCCCTTCCTCGCCGCGAGCGACTTCGCGGTGATTTGAGGCCTGGCGGGCCGGGCGGGCCATAATATGGCAATTGTCACGGGGCGCGGCGGTGCGGGCGCCGTCAGTCTGACCCCGGCACCCGATAGCCGTTCGCCCGCGCCCGGGCCGAGAACACCTCCAGCCAGCGGTGCAGCTCCACGCTCACCTCGCCATTGCTCTTGACCCGCGGCCGCACGCCGCCCCGCGCGCTCCGCCACCCCGACGCAGGCCAGGCCGCGCCGGTGCTCGCGCAGCAAATGCATGCGGCGCCAGAATTCCAGGCCCGCTCCCGCTCGAGCCGCTCCTGCACCAGCCGCCCCTCGAGCACCTTTACCCGCAGGCAAGCGCCCGCGCCCCGGCCTCGGCCTCGGCCTCGGCAAAGGCCGGGTCGCTCTCCCGCGGCATCCGTATCGCCAACCCGAGCAAAAGTACCACTTTTGCACGAAGGGATGACCACCCGCCCCACCCTTTCTTGACGCATTCCGTCGCGCCTTCGCGCCGTAGCATGCTCCCTGACCTGATCCGGGGCGTGAAACCAACTTCCTGCCCCGCCCCGCCCCGTCTATAGCCCCCTAGAGCGCCGCCCCTTCCGGCCGCGCGGGAGTGACGGCGCGCGCGTGAAGATCAACACCCAGATAGACCGTTATCTCGCGCGGCTGATCCTGGTGCCGATGATCGGCACCTTCGTGCTCGCGGCGATGCTGCTGCTGCTCGATCGCATGCTGAAATTGTTCGATTTCGTCGTGTCAGAGGGCGGGCCGGTGGCGATCGTGTTCCGAATGCTCGCCAATCTGCTGCCCGAATATATGGGCCTGGCGATCCCGCTCGGGCTGACGCTCGGCGTGCTGCTCGCCTTCCGCAAGCTGGCGCTGTCGTCGGAGCTGGACAGTTTGCGCGCGGTGGGGCTCGGCTACGGGCGGCTGCTGCGCGTGCCCTATCTCTATGCCATCGCCCTGTTGTGCCTCAATTTCTTCATCGTCGGCTTCGTCCAGCCGCGCTCCCAATATGCCTATCAGTCGCTCCGTTACGAGCTGAGCTCAGGCGCTTTGGGCGCGCAGATCAAGGTGGGGGAGTTTACCAATCTGGGCCGGCGGATGACCCTGCGGGTCGAGCGGAGCGAGAATGGGGGGACGGACCTTCACGGCGTCTTCCTCTATCTCGCGCAGCGCGACGGGCGGACGGTGACGGCGACGGCGGCGCGCGGGACGTTCCTCGCCACGGACGATCCGGACACGATCCTCTTGCGCCTCTCCTCCGGGCGGCTGGTTCATGATGCGCCCTCCTACCGGGTGCCGCGCGTGCTCTCGTTCACGCAGCAGGACATTCCGATCGACCTGCCGACGATCGAGCAGTTCCGCGGCCGTGGCGACGGCACGAAGGAGCTGACCATCACCGAGCTGTGGGAACGCGGGCACAATCAGGCGGTCGAGCCGCGTCTGCGCAACGCGGCCATGGCCAATTTCTGGTTCCGGATGGTCGAGGTCCTGATGATGCTGGTCGTGCCGCTCTTCTCGGTGGCGCTGGCGGTGCCGCCCAAGCGGAGCACGTCCGGGCTCGGCATCTTCGTCGCGATCGTGTTCGTGGTGACCTATCACAAGGTGAACCAGTCGATGGAGAGTCTCGGCGCGCGCGGCACCGTGGACCCGCTGATCGCGATCGGCGTGCCCTTCCTCCTGTTCGCGGGGCTGATGGTCTGGATGTACTGGACCCTCGCCCACAAGCCCGGCGGCCAACCCATCGGCGCCCTCGAACGGGTGTTCGCCAAGGTGGCCAAGCGCTTCAAGCGGCTGTTCCGGCGCCGCGGCGCGGGCCGCATGGACCCGGCGGAGGCCGCCCAAACATGACCAGGCTGCCATGATCAATCTGCATTTCTTCCCGTCGAAGCGGATCGCCTTCTACATGGCGCGCCTGTTCATCACGCGCAGCCTCGCGGTGCTGATCGCGCTCGTCGGCATCCTCCTGATCCTCGATCTGCTCGGCAATAGCGGCAAGGTCCTCGCCCATCCGGAAAACGGCAATGCGGAGCTGTGGCGCTATGCGGGGCTGCGCGTGCCGCAGCTGATCCAGCGCTTCCTGCCTTTCTCGGCCCTGCTCGGCGCCTTGATCACGCTGGCCGGGCTCAACCAGAATAGCGAAATCATCTCGATGAAGGCGGCGGGCATTTCCGCGCACCAGATCATCGCGCCTTTGATCCTTGCCGCGGGGCTGATCTCGGTCGCCCATTTCGTCTTCCAGGAGCGGGTGGTGACGCGCGCGACGGCGGCGCTCAGTGCATGGGATGCCGTGGATTTCGGCAGAGTGCCGCCCGACAGCAATGTTGTCGCCAATGTTTGGGTTGCCCATGGCGACGACCTCATCCGCGTGGACCGGGTCACCGGGCGGGGCGACGCGGCCCGGCTGTCTGGCATCATGGTGGCTGACCGGGCGGGCGGCACCCTTCGCCAGCGCCTGCTCGCGGACAGCGGCCGCTATCTGCCCGGGCGGGGCTGGGAGCTGACCAATGTCCGCACCTTCGACATCGACAACAACCGGCAGGCGGTCGTGCCGAGCATGATCTGGAACCCCGGCATCGGGCCCGACCAGTTCACGCTTGCCCAGGTCAATCCGGACCGGTTGAACTTCTGGCAGTTGCGCGAGACGATCGACCAGGTGGCCGCCGCGAACCGGTCAACGGCCACGCTTGAATCCAATCTCTGGCACAAATTCGCCTCGCCTCTGTCGACCCTGCTCATGCCCCTGCTCGCCGCCATTGCTGCCTTCGGGCTGGCACGATCGGGCCAGCTCTTCATGCGCGCGGTGATCGGCATGTCCCTCGGCTTCGCCTATTTCGTGGCCGACAATTTCGCGCTCGCCATGGGCAATCTCGGCGCCTACCCGCCCTTCCTTGCGGCCTGGGGGCCGTTCCTTCTGTTCCTGCTGGTCGGCGAAGCCGTACTGATCCGCACCGAGGAATAGCGCCGCCACGCCGCATTGCGTTCGCGCTGCAACCCTCTACCACTCCACGGCAATGGCAACTGACCCGCCCTCATCCCCGCCTCCCGCGGTCACGCGCAACGAGGTCGCGCGCGGCGCGGGCCTCGCCGGCCTGTCGCGTGCCGGCGCGCTGATCGAGGCGCTTGCCCAGCCCCTCTACACACGCTTTTTCGGGATCGAGACCTACGGCCTCTACGTCGCGCTCTGGGCGGCGGTCAGCATCATCGTTAACTTCATCCACATTTCCATGCCAGTGGCGCTCCAGCGCATCGTACCGGCGCATGACGAGGAAGCGGCGCATGGCGCGGTGAAGCTCTCGCTGCTCATCGCCATCCTGCCGGCCTCCGTCATCGCTTTGCTCGTCACCCTTAATGCCCATAGCGTGGCCGGCTTCTTCTCGGCCGCGCCCGACGATGCCGAGCGACTGCCGACCGCGATCGCGCTGTTCGCCTGGGCGTTGCCTTTGTGGGCGTTCATCGAAACGGCTACGGGCGCCGCCCGCGCGCGCCGCGCCTTCGGCCCGGAAATCCGCCTGCGCATCTTCTGGGAGCAGATTGCCCGCATCCTCTTCGCGACCGGCTTCTTTTTCGCGGGGGCCACGAACAACGGCCTGATCATGGCGCATCTCTGCTCGCTGGCCGTCACTGCCTTGCTTTGCATCCCCTTGCTCAGCCGTTACTACAATCTGAAGCTCCTCCTCCGCGCGCCGCTGCCGAAGGGGCTGGTCCAGGAGCTGCTGGTCACCGGGATCGCCTTGCTGCCGACCAATCTCTCCCGCCGCGCACTGATCGACGCGCCGCCGCTCGTGCTGAACCTGCTGCTCCCGGGCAGGGAAGGCGCAGCCGCAGCCGGCCTGTTCGAGATCGCGCGCAAGATTTCGACCGTGCCTCTGATCGTCCGCCAGGCCTTCCAATATGTGCTGGCCCCGCTGTCGTCCGCGCAGGCCCATGCCGACCGGGCGCAGGTGGCCCCCCTCTACCATTTCGCCAGCCGCGTCTCGACCGCGCTCGTCGTGCCGCTGAGCGGCCTGCTCATCTTCGCCGCTGTCGACATCCTCAGCCTGTATCAGCCGCGTGCCGCCGCGGCATTGCCCCTGCTCTACATTCTCGTCGCCGCCCGGGCGATCGAGGCTATCGTGGGCCCGGCCTCGACCATCGTCGAGATGATCGGCCACCGCGCGCTGCCGTTGCTCAACAGCTTCATCGCCATCGCCGTCTGGATCGGCCTGACCTGGTGGCTGGTGCCCGGCATGGCCACGCACGACATGGCCGCGCACGGCATGGCCTGGGCGATCGCCATCGCCACAGTCGCTTCCACTTATGCCGCGACGCTCGAGCTTCAGATCAGCGATGGTCTCCAGCCCTTCGACCGCAAGCTCTTCCAGGGCCTCGGCCTTGCCTTGACCGGCGTGGCGCTGATGGCAGCTGCCGAATATCTGATGCCGGGGCCGCTGCGCTTCGTCGTGATCTTCAGCCTCTGGGCCGCCACCTCCTGGCTGACCTTGCGCTACGGCCTCACCCGCGAGGACCGCGAAGCGCTGGGCGGATTGTCGCGAAAGCTCCGGCTGGTCTAGAGTGGTGCCATGGCGGACAACCCTCTCCACGCCTACGGCCAATGGCTGGCCGAGACGCCGGCCGACTGGCCCGAAGCTGCCTGGGACGCCGCGCACCGCGCTTTCATCGACATCGTCGCCGTCATCATTCCCGGCGCGGTCGAGCCCGTCACCCGCCACGTCTTCGCCACGGTGAAGGACTGGGGCGCCGGTCCCTCCGCCGCCATCGGCCAGGGCGGACGGCTCGCCGCGCCATGGGCGGCTCTGGTCAACGGGACGGCAGCGCACGCGCTCGACTTCGACGACAATTTCGATCCGGCCAAGGCGCACGCCACCGCTGTGCTGGCACCCGCCATCCTCGCGCTCGCCGAGCAAGAGGACGCCTCCGGCCGGGACTGCCTGGACGCCTATATTGCCGGCCTGCAGATCCTCGGCCGGGTCGGCCAGGGCGTAAACCCGGTGCACCGCAATCGTGGCTGGCACGCCACCGCGACCGTCGGCGCGGTCGGCACCGCGGCCGCCTGCGCGCGCCTGCTGAAGCTCGATGCCCGTCAGGCAGCCTATGCCGTTTCCATGGCGACCAGCATGGCGGCTGGCTTCATGTCGCAATTCGGCACGATGACGAAGCCGCTCCATGCCGGGCTCGCCGCCAAGTCCGGCGTGCTCGCTGCAAGCCTCGCCAGGATCGGCCTCGACGCCGGCCTCGCCACGCTCGACGGCCCGACCGGTATGAACCGGCTGATGGTCGGACCCGATTATGAGCAGCTCCGTGACACCCTCACTCATGTAGAGCACGGCCAGACCTTGCGCTTCGAAACGAAAAAAGTCGGCGAGCCGCTGCTGCTCCTGTCCAGCGGCCTGAAGCTGAAGCGCTTCCCCAATTGCGGCAGCGCCCACCGGGCGATGGACGGTCTGTCGGACCTGGTCGCCGAATATGGCTTCACAGCCGACCAGGTCGAGGCGGTCCATGTCCGCGCGCCCGTCACCCATCTCAACAATCTGATGTATCAGGTCCCCGCGGACGGGCTGCAGGCCAAGTTCAGCCTGGAATATGGCCTCGCCTGCGTCCTCCTGACCGGCAATGCGGCGCTCGCCGATTTCACCGACGAGGCAGCCCGCCGGCCCGAATTCGCCGTCATCTATCCGCGCATTCACCGGCACCCGGTCGATAAGGCCGAGGGCGAGTTCCCGACTGAGGTCGAGGTCGTGCTGAAGGACGGCCGCCACTTGGCGGCCGCCGTCCCCTGGCCCGCCGGCAGCCTCGCCCGGCCCTTCACCGGGGCGCAGCTCTGGGCGAAGTTCGACGGCTGCACCGCCGGCCTGCTCGCGCCCGTCGATCTCGCCGCCGTCCGGCAGGCGCTTGCAGATTTGCCACATTTGCCGCGAATTGGCGCCCTGACCCAGTCGCTGGCAGGCAAGTTCGCTTCCTAAGCGGCGCGCGCGGGGCTAGGAAGCCGCCATTATGGGGGAGAGGACCTACACCGCTTTGGTGCTCGCGGCGAGCCGCGGCAATCTGGACCCGCTGGCCCAGGCCGGCGGTGTCTCCCACAAATGCTTCATCGACATTGCCGGCCGGCCGATGCTGCAGCGCGTGGTCGAAGCGGTGATGGCGAGCCCGCGGGTGAAGCGCACGATCGTTGCGATCGAGCCGGCGTCGATGGAGGAGGCGAAGCAGATCCTCGCGCCTCTGCCCGGCTCCGATCAGATCGACTATGTGCCCAGCCAGGACAATATCGGCACCAGCGTGGCCGCCGTCGCCAAGACGGAATTGCTCCCGCTCATCATCACCACCGGCGACAATGCGCTGCACACCGAGGAGATGGTGACCTTCTTCTGCGACGGGCTTGACGGGGTGACGGACGATGCCGCCATCGGCCTGACGCCGGCGAGCTACGTGCTGGAGAAATATCCGGAAGGGAATCGCGCCTTCCACCGCTTCCGGAACGGCGCCTTCTCCTCCTGCAATCTCTACGCGATCCTGACGCCCAGGGGCATCGAGGGTGCCCAGGTGTTCCGCTCCGGCGGCCAGTTCGGGAAGAAGCCAAAACGCCTCATAGGTGCATTCGGGATATTCGCTTTCTTGTTGTATAAGAGCAGGTTGTTCAAGCTGAGGACGGTGCTCAGGACGCTGTCGCGCGGGATCAGGGTCAGGACCGCGCCGGTGGTGATGCCCTTCGCCGAGGGCCCGATCGACGTCGACCGGCAGGTGGACTGGGACCTCGCCAACCGCATCGTCGCCGCCCGCGAGGGCAAGCTGTAGCACCCCCTTGCCAAAGCCGATCCGGCCCGCTTATGCTACAAATGTAGCACGAGCCGGAGACAGGACGATGCGCAAATCCATTGGAACCCTTGGCCTGACGGTCCTCGCCACCCTCGCGCTCGGCCCCGCCGCGACCAGCGCAAGCCCCGCGGAAGACACGCTCGACCGCACCATCGACCGCGCCATCCGCGCCGGCGGCCCTTTCTTCACCGCCCCCGAGCGCGCGTTGATCGAGCGCAAATGCGGCTATGCCGCCGGCCAGTGGGACGGCTTCCAGGCCAATATGTCGGACGGCGTGTTCCTCTGCAGCAACGGCCGGCGAGTCGACGATCCGGAGATGCGCGCGATGCTCCGCGCCGCCGAGCCGCGCATCGAGCGCCGGGTGGAGGCGGTCATGGCGGACCCGGCGATCGAGGCCGCGATCGGGCGGGTCGCGCAGGAGGCCACGGCGGAGGCGATGCGCGAGCTCAGGGCGCGGCGCGCGGACTGAGCGGGCCCGCCGGACGGTCCGCGCCCAAGAATCGCCTTATTGCATATCCATAGGCCAGCCCCACATCGGGGTGCGAAGGCGCTCCCCAGGCCCGCGCCGATGCGCTACAAGGATATGTTGTGAAAACCGCAGAAGCCCCCCGCTCGTCCTTCTGGAACCGCGAGCATCATCTGGACAAGATGACCTTCCGCGAGCTGGTCGTCGCCTATTTCCAATATCCGGCGATCATCGCCTATCTGGCGCTCAGCGCGGTTTCGATCGGCGCCTTCATCTGGTCGCCCGCCCCTGTCGTCCCGACCCTGCTCTCGGTCGGCGCCGCGGCGCTGGCCTATCCGCTGATCTGGTTCCTGATCCACCGCTACATCCTGCACAGCCGCTGGATGTGGCGGCACAAATGGATGGCTTCCACCTGGAAGCGGATCCATTACGACCATCACCAGGACCCGAACCATCTCGAGGTGCTGTTCGGCGCGCTGCACACCACGCTCCCGACGATCGCGCTCGGCGTGATCCCGATCGGCTGGGCGATCGGCGCCGCCTGGGACGGCAGCTGGACCGGCCCGAGCGCCTTCGGCAGCGCCGCCGCCGCGCTCGCCTGCGGCCTGCTGACCACCTGCTTCTACGAGTTCGTCCACTGCATCCAGCATCTGGCCTACAAGCCGAAGAGCAAGCGCATCGCGGAGATGAAGAAGCGCCACATGGCCCATCATTTCCACGACGAGGACGGCAATTTCGGGATCACCACCTTCTTCTGGGACAAGGTCTTCAAGACCTATTACGACCGCCCCGAGCGCCCGAACAAGAGCCCGACCGTCTTCAACCTCGGCTATACCGAGGAGGTGGCGAAGGTGTATCCGTACGTCTCCGATCTGTCGGGTGGCGTGGCGACGGGACATCCGCGGCAGCGCGACAAGGCGTAACGCCTGCCTCTATTCGGTCGTCAGAGGAAGAGGGCGACGAGCAGCAGACCCAGCAGGGCGAGCGAGCTGACGCGTGCGCCGGCGAGGATGGAGATGGCCAGCATGTCCCGGCCGCGAAACGCGCGGTCGAGCTGACAGCCGAAGCGGCCGTTGAGCGACCAGCGCACCGTCCCCCGCACGACCCTGCCGAAGGGCAGCACCAGCGCGACCGTCATGCCGGGCCGCAGCATCGCCGCAGCCTCGCCCATGAAGCCGGAGCGCGAGATGTTGCCGAGGCGGATCCGCAGGTCCGGTTCCCCGTCGCGCCGGAGCGTGGCCCGGCCGAAGCTCGGCACCCTGATGTGGGCGCGGGCGACATGGTGCATGGCGGCGGATATGGGTCTGGTCAGGGCGCGCATGGATCGCGCTATAGGGGGCGGTGGCTAAGATGGGATTAAACGGGGTGGCTTGCGGGCGGGGTTAGCGAGTTGGTGAGGGTCGGCGTGCTAGGCTGCGCGCATGGGCGACGTCACTCCGTTCAGGCACAAGCGGCGGGCCGCGCTGCCGGCGGTGTGGCGACCATTCCGTCACCGCCGCGGGCTTTCGGCCAGCCAGATTCGCGTGATGATCTGGGCGGGCCTGCTGCTCGGCCTGCTCATGTGGCAGGCTTTGCGGCTCTGGTCCGGCCTGCCCTTCCTGCCAGACCATGACGCGGTGGCCACTGTCCGCCTGACCAACGCCAGGACCGGTGACCGTGTCGCCGGCCCCGTCCACGTGATCGACGGGGACACGTTCGACCATGCGGGCCTGCGCATCCGCATCGCCGACATCGACACACCCGAAGTGCGGGGCCAGTGCCCCGCCGAAACCGCCCTCGCGGCGCGTGCAACGCAGCGCCTGCGCACCCTGCTCGCGGCGGGTCCGTTTGAAATGCATGTACTTGGCAACGGACGGGATGAGGACCGCTATGGGCGCAAGCTCAGGATCGTCACGCGGGGCGGCCGGTCGCTGGGGGATATGCTGGTGGCCGAGGGGCTGGCGCGGACGTGGACTGGGCGGCGGGAGCCCTGGTGCTAGGCTTGGTGGGACGTACCGTTACTCAAGCCTTAAAGCAGACGTCTCGGTGCCAGGCTAAGTAGCTTGGATGGGGGCGTTTTGCCGGGTTTGCAGGCGCAATCGCCCGCCGCTCCGGATTTACGAGCCCCCACACGCTTCGAGCGTCATTCACCTGCCTTGAGACCAGCACTTCCAGCTCGTCAGTCAGGCTAATCAGTCCCCTGTCGAACATCCAGTGAGCCGTTCCAGAAAGCGCAATACCATTGGTGATTATGTCCGGGCCATGTGCCTCAACTGGCTTAATGTGCGCTGCCTCGACCTCCGCGCGACCTCCGCCATTGATGAGTTTCAGGCCGGTAATCGCGCAACGGCAGTCATAGGCATCCAAAACTACCCGACGGAACACGCGGTCCCGGGCGATGCGTGAACTGTACAAGGCGATACGCTCGCGCTCCGCGTCGGGTTGGAACGGCAGGTGCTCCTCGACGAAGAGATTGGCGACCACGTTTTCGGAATGACCAGCGCGAGGCAGTAATGGCTCCTCATCAGCAAGACCCCGCTCGATGATCCGGTTAAAGTCCGCGATTGAAACCGGGCGGACTGCGGCCTGGGCTCTACCTGATATCGCGCCGGTCGCGTTCAGCACGCCACGCTCGACGGGCCCCTCTGCGCTAGAGAACGGTACGTCTCGCTCGAACGGCAGATAGCTGCTCGGTTCAATGAGGGCGAGATACATCCCGTCGGCCGTGGGATCGGGAACGATACGCTCGACCCTCGCGATGGCATAATAGCCTCTAGCGGTCGGACCTCGCCGCGGCTCGTAGTAGATGATCCAGTCGCCCACAAACTGAGACGCTCGGCTGAGATATTGCTTAGGGAATTGATACTGCAGCTCCGGCCGATCATCGTAGATCGAGTCAGTCCGATGCAGAAAGATTCCTCTCGCCATCGATGCAAGCTGCCCCAGTGCCAGCTGGATTGCATCCCTCGAAAAGCAAAAACTTCCTCCTCAATTGGACATTAGCGATGAGCGCCTTCCTTCGGCGTATCCACGCATGTACGATGAGCAGCGGGGACCTAGAAATGAGAAGACTTGCCTTTGCCGTAGTGCTCACATCCACACTGACAGTCAGCTCAGCTGAAGCAATGCTCCAGCGTTATTGTGCCCAGCCTACCGCGCCGACCACCTACTTGGGCAAGCCTACGCGCCCCTTTTGCGCCGCTATGAGGACTTGCTCGGACGTCGAAGTGTCCAGCTACCGCGCAGACATTGCACGGTATTTTCAGCGCTTGAGGTCTTATGCGCAAGAGGCGGAAGATTTCTACCAACAAGCAGGCAACTATATGGAGTGCATGTCCCGGCTCGACTGAGCGAATCAATTCGCATCTTTAACCTATTTGGCAATCCATCTTGACAGCGTAACGCTAATTTGGTACATAGAACCAAGCTGCAGAAGCTTAGGTGAATTCCGGGTCGAGCCCGGAATGACGGACGGAAGGTCGGTGCGCATTGCGTTCCGGCCTTTTTCTTTGGGAGAAAGCACATGCCAAAGAAAGGCGATCAGATCGCCGGCAGCGACACGCAGGTCGCGGCGTTTCTGTTCGGGCTGGCGCGGGGCGAGACGGTGGTGGCGGCGGCCAAGGCGGCCGGGCTGGTGGTGACGACGCTCTATGGGCGGCGGAAGCGGGACCCGCTGCTGGCGGCGTGCTGGCGCGAGGCGGCGGCGCTGGCGCGGGAGGCCGATCTGGCGGCACGGCGCGCAGCCCATGCCGAGGCGGAGGAGGACCTGGGGACGGTGGTGCGCCGCCATGCGGGGCGCCGGCTGGTGCGCAAGCGCAAGCGGCCGGTGGAGTTCGACCGGGACCGGAAGCAGGTGTTTCTCGATCATGTCGCGGCGAGCTGCGATCTGGAGGAAGCGGCGCTGGCGGCCGGGATTTCGATGAGCGCCTTCTATCGGGCGCTGAAGGCCGACCCGGCCTTCCGGACCGGGTTCGAGGAGGCGCTGCAGCTCGGCTATCTGTGCCTCGAGGCGGAGGCGCTGCGCCAGCAGCGCGAGGCGCAGCGTGAGTATCGGCTGAACCCCGGGGACGCGGAGGCGAAGGCGAAGAGCTTCGAGCGGACGATGCACCTGCTGCGCGAGTATAAGCGCGCGGCGGGCGGGACGGTGAGCATGCGGGCGGACCGCTCCCGCGCGCGCTGGACGTTCGAGGCGTCGATCGAGGCGATCGAGAAGGGGCTGAAGGCGTTCGGGGTGGAGATTCCGGGCCTGCCCCCTCCCGAAAGCGGAGAGGAGGCTCAGGGCCCCCTCCACCCTCCCGCGGATGGTCCATGTGCTGGCCGCCCTGTCCCCCGGACAGGGCTGAACCGTGCGGGGCACGGTTCACCCGCGCATCCCCGGCCCGGGGAGGATCAAGAGGATGTATGAGCAACGCTGGCGGGCGGTGCTTGCGGCGTTGAAGGGGCTGGAGCCGGCACAGCGGCGACGGTTGCTTGTCCAACTCCCGCCGCCGGCACTGCGCGCGCTGGAGGAGGAATGGCGCTGGCAGGCGCATGGCGGGCAAAGGGAGCCGGAGGGCGACTGGCGGGTGTGGCTGATCATGGCCGGGCGCGGCTTCGGCAAGACCCGGGCGGGGGCCGAGTGGGTCTGGGCGCAGGCGCGGGACAATCCGGGCGCTCGGATCGCGTTGGTCGGCGGCAGCCTCGACGAAGTAATGCGGGTGATGATCGAGGGCGAGAGCGGGCTGATCCGGAGCGCGCGCTGCGATGAGGACGTGGTGTGGCGCCCCTCGCGCGGCGAAATCTGGTTTCCGTCCGGCGCGATCGGGCAGGCCTTTTCCGGCAGCGACCCGGCGCGGCTGCGCGGCCCGCAGCATCATTTCGCCTGGTGCGACGAGCTGGCCAAATGGCGGCACCCGACGGCGACCTGGGACAATCTGATGTTCGGCATGCGGCTCGGCGACCGGCCGCGCACCATCGTGACGACGACGCCGGCCCCCGTGGCGGCGCTGATCCGGATCGCCGCGGAAGCGGACACAGAGGTGACGCGCGGGCGGACGCGGGAGAATGAGCATCTGCCCGAAAGCTTCCTCGCGGCGATGGACGCGCTGTATGGCGGGACCCGGCTCGGGCGGCAGGAACTGGACGGCGTGCTGTTCGAGGACGTGCCCGGCGCCTTGTGGTCGCGGGCGCTGATCGAGCAGTGCCGGCTGCGGCCTCCGCCGGACGATCTCGTCCGGGTGGTGGTGGGCGTCGATCCTCCGGCAACCGCGGACGGGGACGCCTGCGGCATCGTGGTCTGCGGGCTCGACGCGGGCGGGACGGCATGGGTGCTGGCCGATTGCAGCGAAGCGGGGCTGAGCCCGGCGGGCTGGGCGCGGAAGGTAAAGCTGGCGGCGGAGGCGTGGGGCGCGGACCGGGTGATCGCCGAGAAGAATAATGGCGGCGACATGGTCGGCAGCACCCTCGCCGGCGTGGACGCGGGCGTGGCGGTCAAGCTGGTCAGCGCCAGCCGGGGCAAGACGGCGCGGGCCGAGCCGATCGCCGGGCGGTTCGAAGCCGGCAAGGCGGGGTTCGCGGGCTGCTTCCCGGAGCTGGAGGACGAATTGTGCGGGATGACCGGCGGCGGGCGCTATGAGGGGCCGGGGCACTCGCCGGACCGGGCGGACGCAATGGTCTGGGCGCTGACCGAATTGTTCGGGCCGCAGCCGGCGCCGCGGGTGCGTGGTTTCTAGGAAGTACCACAGCCGAAGCGTAAGTCAGCGCGCCGCTGCCGGTTCGCACCGAAGGACGAACAGGCTCGTCATCAGGTGCCGCGGCAGGCTGGTGTCGCGGTCCTCGGGTCCGTAGACGGCCTGGTCGCCGGCGACGGCATATTCGATCCGGAACAATTGCTCCCGGGGCCGCCCGTTATAGGGGCACTGGCCGTAAGGAGGCATGGTCATGAGCCCGATCAGGGTGCGCGGGGAATGTTCGAAGGCGACTTCGTAGACCATGCCGCCGCCCGTCACATGTCCCAGCCAGATCTCGACCTGCTGCGTCGAGACGATCCGGCCGAACACCGTCCGGCTGCGGTAATCGGTCGGATAAGTCGAGCATGATGCAGTGATGAGGAAAGCCAGGGGGATGAGGGCCTTCATAATGGGCGCCGTCATTGCTCGGTCGCGCTGCCCGACAGCCGCAGCGGCCGCTCGGCGCGGGCCGCCTCGCGCCCGGCCACGCGGGCGAGGCGGCCGGGGCGCGCGGGATCGGCCAGAGCCGCCGCGGTCTGCCAGCCGAGGTGTGGCAGGCTCATCGTGCGGCGGCCGGCAAGATCGACCCGGCAGACGAGCAGGCCTTTCTCCTCCATCCGGGTCAGCATCAGCCGTGCGCGGCCCAGCGAGCTGGTGCCGTAGAGGGCAGCAAGCTCGGCGTCGCCGGGCGCGGCCTCCCCGTCGCGGGCGCAGCGGGCGATGGCGAGGAAAGGGGCGTGCATCTCCTCCGGGAGCGCGGGCAGCAAGGCGATGGCGGCATCCCATGCCTCGCCAGGGACGATCCCGGCCCGGGCCAGAGCGAGGCTCCGCCGGAAGGCGGCGAGATCGGTGGTCGGCGCGGCGCCGCGCATGCGGCAGCGGACCAGATAATCCTGCCAGACGCTGGCGACCGGCTGGGCCGCCGGCACCTCGGCGGCGACCTCGCGCAAGATCTCCGCCGCGATCCGCTCCGCCTCCTCCGGATCCAGCGAAGGCGGGGCGAGCGGGCGTTCGACGGGCGCATCGAGCGCGTCCAGCGCGGCGCGCGGGGGCGGCGCCTCGGCCAGGAGAGCCAGCGGGGCCGCCGGCGGCTCGTCGACCGCGAACAAAGCCGATTTCACATCCTCGCCCTGCGGCGGCAGCGGCACCAGCTTCGGGCTGCCTGTCCGCCCCTCGGTCCGCACCGGCCCGATCCGGACGCTGACCGCGCGCTTGGTGAGCGCCGGGCCGAGCGCCAGGAACTCGCCGCGCGCGAGATCGCGGATCACCTCGGCCTGGCGGCGCTCCATGCCGAGCAGATCGGCGGCGCGCAGCATGTCGATATCGAGAAAGGTCCGCCCCATCAGGAAGTTCGACGCCTCGGCGGCGACATTCTTGGCCAGCTTGGCGAGCCGCTGCGTCGCGACGATGCCGGCCAGACCGCGCTTGCGGCCGCGGCACATGAGGTTGGTCATCGCGCCGAGCGACGCCCGCCGCGCCTCCTCCGAGACCTCGCCGGCCACCGCGGGCGCGAAGAGCTGCGCCTCGTCGACCACGACCAGCGCCGGATACCAATGCTCGCGCGGCGCCTCGAACAGGCCGGTCAGGAAGGCCCCGGCGCAGCGCATCTGCCCGTCAATCTCCAGCCCCTCGAGATTCAGCACGACCGAAGCCCGGTGCGCGCGGATTCGCCCGGCGATCCGGCCGATCTCCTCGAGGCTGTGCTCGGCCGCGTCCAAAGCGATATGGCCGAACGCATCGGCCAGAGTGACGAAATCGCCCTCGGGATCGATGACGATCTGCTGCACCAGGCCCGCGCTCTCCTCGAGCAGCTTGCGCAGCAGATGCGACTTGCCCGAGCCGCTATTGCCCTGGACGAGCAGGCGGGTGGCGAGCAACTCCTCCAGGTCCATCACGGCGGCAGTGCCGTCATTGCCGAATCCGAGCTCGATCCTGGTGGTCATGCTGAGCCTGTGGCCGAGTTTCGCGTGGGCAGGCAAGGGGTTCGGCTGTGCTTTGCGGTTCGCGCGGAACGCCGTGGGGACCGTCCCAGGCGAACAGCTAGCGACTGCAATCGAACACCTCCGAGCGGTGCCACGCCAGATAGGCCCGCTGCCGCTCGCTGAAGCCGCCGACGCCACGGGCGCAGGCTTCGGCGAGGCCGAGGCGGGCGAGGTCCTCGGCGGGCAGCGACGGCGCGCGCAGGACGGCACCGTCGTCCGCGAAGGCGAGCAGCCCCCGGTCGAACAGGCGGTCGACATGCGGCGTGAGGAGCAGGCCGTTGGCACCGTCGAGCCGCTCATGCGTGGTCTCGCAGAGGCGCCAGGGCTTGATGTGGCTGGCGATGAGGAGGTCCGGATTAGCCACATTGGTCAGCCGGCAGCCGGTCTCGATCTGGAAGACGCGGAAGCGGAACAGGCTTTGGCCGCGGCGGGCCTTCACCTGCTGGTCGCGGACCGAAGCGGTGAGCGCGGCGTCATAATCGAGGCGCGAGGCGGCGACACTCCCGGCCGGTGTGGCGTCGAGCGCTTCGGGCAGTGCGAGCGGCCAGTCCGGCAGGCCAGCCTCGTGGAGGAGGCCGTGGAAATGGTCCTCGCCGAGCTCGGTGAGGAACCCGCGCGGGCTTTCATCGAGGGTGAGCAGCTGCGGCAGGCGGGTCCAGTCGACGGGGAGCCACCAGCCCTCGCCCTCCCGCCCCGGCTCGCCGAGCGCATGTTCGGCAGCACGGCCGACATGCCCGATTCGGCCACCGGCGCAGGAGAGAATGAAATCGCCGGCGGCGACGCCGAGAATAGTGTCCGAACCGCGCCGGCCCGAACTCTTCCTGGGCACCCAAATATAATGGCCCGCTATTTCATGGGTGAAGGAGCTGTCGTGGCGGACGAGCCAGTAGCGCACCGGCTGAATCTGCCAAAAAACCTGCCCGAATACACTCTTCGTAAAACGAAATTACACGGGAATAATTATACGGTTTTCGATATCAAGCCGAATAGTCCGCCAAAGCAGCCGCCAGATCAGCAATCAGATCGTCCGCATCCTCCAGCCCAATATGCAGCCGGACCAGCGGCCCCTCCCATTCCGGCGCGGTGGCGGTGCGGGTGAAGTGGCCGGGGACGGCGAGGCTTTCGAAGGCGCCCCAGCTATAGCCGATGCCGAACAAGGCGAGGCGCTCGATGAAGCGGGCGGCGGCCGCGTCGTCGCCGCCCTTGAGAACGATGGAGAAGAGGCCGGTCGCGCCCTTGAAGTCGCGCGCGAAATATTCGTGGCCAGGACAGGATGGCAGCGCGGGATGGAGGACGCGCGCGACCTGCGGCTGCTGCTCGAGCCAGCGTGCGACCTTCAGGCCGCTGTCCTGATGGCGGGCGAGGCGGACCGAGAGGGTACGCAAGCCGCGCAAGGCGAGCCAGGCCTCGTCCGGGCCAGCGCTCTGGCCGAAGACGCGGCGGGTCCGCTCGAGGCGCTGGGCCCAGGCCTCGGTGACGGTGACCGAGCCAAGCATCAGATCCGCATGGCCCCCGATATATTTGGTGCAGGCGATGATGGAGATGTCGACGCCAAGTTCGATCGCCGGGAGATAGAGGGGGGTCGCCCAGGTATTGTCGATCAGGGTGGTCACACCCCGCGCCTTCGCGGCGGCGCAGATGGCGGGGATGTCCTGCACCTCGAACGTGTAGGTGCCCGGGCTTTCGAGGAAGATCGCGCGGGTCCTGTCCGTGATCAGCGCGGCGATGCCGGCGCCGATCATCGGGTCGTAATAATGGGTGGTGACGCCGAAGCGCTTGAGCACCGTGTCGCAAAGCGCGCGCGTCGGGCCGTATGTGGTGTCGGTCATCAGCAATTCGTCGCCCGCCGAAAGCACGCTGAGCAGCGCGCCGGCCACGGCCGCGGAGCCCGAGGGATAGAGGCGGGTGAGCGCGGCGCCCTGCTCCAGGTCGGTGATGGCGTCGCAGAGCGCCCAGGTCGTGGGCGTGCCGTTGCGGCCGTAGTGCAACGTCCCGTCGCGCGGCGGCTCGGCGGCCTCCATGGCGGCGATGTCGTCGAACAGGATGGTGGAGGCGCGGTAAACGGGCGGATTGACGATGCCGCCGGTATATTCCTTGCGGCGGCCGGCGGTGACCAGCTTCGTGTCCGGCTTCACATCTTTCCGGTCGCTCATGCGTCCCCCTGCGCCTTCGGCGTATCGGGGTCGGCGCCCCATTCGGTCCAGCTGCCGTCATAGAGGGCCATGTCGGTTTTGCCGAGCAAGTGCGCGCCGAACAGGATCACGCATGCAGTGACGCCCGAGCCGCAGCTGGTGACGAGCGGTCTCGAGAGGTCGAGGCCGGCGTCAGTGAAGAGAGCACGGAGCGCGTCGCCCTGCTTGAAGGTGTTGTCGGCGTTGAAGAAGGCGCTCTGGGGCAGGCTGCGGGCGCCGGGAATATGACCCGAGGCGAGGCCCGGGCGCGGCTCGTCGGCGTCGCCGCGGAAGCGATCGGCGGCGCGGGCATCGGCGAGGACATGGTTCGCGCCCAGCAGGCCCAGCATCTCCGCCTTGCTCACCACCGCGCCGTCGACCGGACGCGGGGTGAAGTGGCCGGGGCGGGGCGCGGGGACGCCGCTCCGGGTCGGTCGGCCCTCAGCGAGCCATTTCGCGAGGCCGCCGTCGAGCAGAGCAACCTGGCGGGCGCCGAAGCTCCTGAGCAGGTACCAGGCGCGGGCGGAGGTGTGGATCGGGCTATTGTCGTAGATCACGATCCGGTCGTGATCGCCGAGGCCGAGCGCGCGCATCCGGCTGGCGAAGAGGAAGGCGGGCGGCCAGCCATGGGGCAGCGGGTTCTCCGGATCGGAGACCTCCTCATGGTCGAAGAAGGTGGCACCCGGGATGTGCGCCGCCTCATATTCCGCGCGGGCATCGCGGCCGGAACCGGGGAGAAAAGCGGTGGCGTCGAGGATGCGCAGGTTCGCCGCGCCCAGCTCGGCGGCCAGCCAGTCCGTGGAGACGAGCGGGTCCATGGGTCAGAGGATCCCCGGAAAGGCGCCGCCGTCGATCAGCAGGCTCTGGCCGGTGATATAGCCCGCCTGCGCGGAGCAGAGAAAGGCGCAGGCCGCGCCGAACTCGGCAGGCGCGCCGAGGCGCTTCGCGGGGATGCCCTGCTCGCGCTGGGCCAGTATCTCCGCGGGGTCGCGGCCGGTCTGCTTCGCCTGCGCGGCGACGAAGGAAGCGATGCGGTCGGTGTCGAAGGCGCCGGGCAGGAGATTGTTGATCGTGACATTGGCGTGGACGACCTGCCGCGCCACGCCGGCGACGAAGCCGGTCAGGCCCGCGCGGGCGCCGCTGGACAGGTCGAGCCCGGCCATCGGCATCTTCACCGAGCCGGAGGTGATGTTGACGATCCGCCCGAAGCGCCGCTCGATCATCCCGTCGACCACCGCCTGGATGAGCTGGATCGGCGCGATCATGTTCGCCTCGAGGCCGGCCAGCATGCCGTCATGATCGACCTTGCGGAAGTCGCGCGGCGGCGGGCCGCCATTGTTGTTCACGAGGATGTCGACCCGGTCGAACGCGCCGAGCAGGGCCGCGCGGCCCTCCGGCGTCGACATGTCGCCGGGGATCGCGATCACCTCCGCACCGGTCTCCTCGGCAATCTCGTCGCGCACCCGCGCGAGGAGGTCCGCGTCGCGGCCGTTAATCGCCACGCGGGCGCCGGCGCGGGCCAGCTCCACCGCGCAGGCGCGGCCCAAGCCCTTGCTGGACGCGCACACGATCGCGTTCCTGCCGGCAATCCCGAGGTCCATCAGCCGCCCACCCTTTCCAGCACGCCGAGGCGCGCGAGTATGTCGAGATATTCCGTGACCTCCTCGACCGGCACCGGGCCGAGCGTGGCAGTCAGTACGTCCCTGATCTCGCCGACGCTGCGCCGGCCGTCGACCAGGTTCAGCGCCTCATAGCCATAGCTCGGACCGTCCCAGACAGGCTGTCGTGCAAGCAGGCGGGGCCGGGTCAGACCGGCCCGGGAGAGCCGGTCATCGAACCAGCTATAGCCGAAGCCGTTCATCGGGCCCTGGTTCAGGATACGGCGATAGACGGGGCCCGAACGCGCGGCAAAGGCTCGGTCCGGCGGCGCTATTCGCTCCGACATTCCCGTGTCGCGAACTGTCAGACCGAAACGCTGAAAGGAGTCGAAAATCGACCTTTCGAACTCGCGATAATGCCGCCGGACGGCATTGACATCCTGCTCGGACATGCCGGCGCTGCGCATCGCAGCCGTACGCCGCATCATCGCTGCCCCCCGTTCGAGCGGCTCGGCCGCGCCCGGGATGAAAACGGGATCGGCGGAGCGTTGAAGCGTCGCCAGATACCAGCCCGACGCCGCCGCGATGAAAATGGCGCGCCGAAGCTTGGTGGGATCGAGATTGCCGGGCACGTCGCGCTGGGTGTGAATGTAGCGGTCCGGCCAGTCGGCGATGTAGACGACCGGGATGCGGAAGCTGCCTTCGGTCCAGACCTCATGATCGCTGCCCTGGTCGAAGCCGCCGATGATCGCCTGCAGCGCCCGTCGGTCGCCTTCCTGTTCGAGCAGGGGCCAGGGCGCGGACCCGCTATTCGCATATTGCTCGGACTGGTCGTTGACCCAATGGGCGAAGGTGAAGCCGACATCGGAGACGAAGCTGGGCAGGCTGGGCGGCGAGCCGCGCACGCGCAGCACCGACTTGGTGATCTCCGTATTGCCGCCGATCATGTCGAGATGGACGGTGGCCAAAGTGCGCCGGACGAACTCCGGGCGGGCGTTGAGCAGCGAGATGGTCGCCTCGATCTCGGACGGCCAGAGAAAGCGGATGGTCCGCTCGGGCTGCGGCAGCGCGCCGCTGCGGACGAGATGGCTCAGGGTCCGCGCCACCTCCAGCTCGCCCGCGCAGCCCGAGGCATTGTCGTTGGCGCCCGGATTGGGGTGATCGAGATGGCAGGAGAAGACAATCTCCTGATCGCGGCGCCGGCCGGGGATGATCGCGGTGGGGATCAGATAGGCGCTGGGCTCGCGCCCCGCATCGACCTCGGCGCGGAGCCGGACCGCCTGCCCGGCGCGCAGCCGCGCCTGCCAGGCCCGGGCGCGGGCGGGGGTGACCATGAAGGCGAAGGTGGGGTGCTCTGAAAAGGTCTCCAAATGGCCCCATCTGAGCAGAGTCTCATCATCTCCATACCAGCCGGTGCGCTGGTTCTGCGCCCAGGAGACGATCCCCGCCGCGCCGTACCGGCCGATGGCAAGATCCTGCACCGCTTCGGGTTGCGAGGAGGTGAGGACGAGGCGGCCGCGCACGTCTTTGCCCTGATAATCGGCGTCGGTCGTGCCCGCGCCGATATCGACCAGCTCCGCATCGGCGCGGCCGGAGGCGCTGTCCTGGGCCAGAACCAAGGGCTGGTCGGCCCAGGAGGCGATCCGCTCATTGCCTTCCCACAACTCGGCCGAGCGCGCGTTCCAGCCGGGGCGCGAGCGCTGCGTGCCGTAGAAGATCGTCCCGTCCGCGGGCAGCGAAATGATCTCGACGCCTTCGAGGCCGTAGGCTTGCAGCCGGTCGCGGATCGCCTCGGCGGCGGCACGGAAGCCGGTGGAGCCGCGCATGCGGTGATTGGTGGACAGCACGCGCACCGTCTGCATGGCGCGGGCGCCGGAGACTTCGGACGCGATCGCGGTACCCTGGGCGGGTGGGAGCAGAGGTGGAGCCGAGGACGGGGCGGTGACGGGCGCGGCCGCGGGCTGGGCGGTGGCGCTTCCCGCCACCAGCAGCGAAAGGATCAGTGCTCGAAGCTTCACCATGCCCTCCTCGACGTCTTAACCGTCATTGCGAGGAGAGGAGCGACGAAGCAATCCAGTTCTGCACCTGTTAGCGCTTCGCCTGAAGGGCGCTCAACTAACGCGCAAACCGCCGGAAGAAGCTGTCGCTGTTCCAGCGCGGCCTTGCATCCGCATTTGCGACGCGCAGCGCCAGCGCGGCGATGAAATCGTGCAGGCGGATTTCGTCATCGGCCCAGACGCGCTGCGCGGCATCGTCCTGCGGGCTGTGATAGATGTCCCGCCGCCAGGCCGTCTCGACCGTCGCCTCCGGCGTGCCCGCCGCGAAGCCGAACTTGAAGGCGAGCGCCGGAATGCCCTCCTCGATGAAACTATACTGGTCCGAGCGGATGAAGGAGTTGCGGTCCGGGAAGGGATCGGGCGCGACCGGCAGACCCATTTGCGCGCCCACCGCCCGGGCGTCCGCGCCGAGGCTGCTTTCGTCCGTGCCCAAAGCGACGATCGAGCGGAGCGGGAAGAGCGGCAGCGCCATGTCGTAATTGAGATTGGCGACGATCGAGCGGCGCGGCACGCTCGGCGCGCGGGCGAACCAGCGCGAGCCGAGCAGGCCCTTTTCCTCGCCAGTCAGGGCGATGAACAGGATCGAGCGGCGCGGGCGCGCGCGGTCCGTGCGGAATTTGCCGGCAATGTCCAGCAAGGCGGCGACGCCCGCCGCATTGTCGAGCGCGCCATTGTAGATGCGGTCGTCGCGGACCGGGGTGCTGATCCCGAGGCCGTCCAGATGGGCGCTGAGCACGACATGCTCGCCGCGCAGCCGCGCGTCGCTGCCGCGCAGGCGGGCGACGACGTTGCGGCTCTCGACCGCGCGGGCCGTGGTGACCAGATTGGCGGTCAGGCGCGGCGTCAGCGCGAAGCCGGCGATCGCGTTGCCGGCGCGCGCGTCGGCGGACAAAGCGGCGAAATCGCGGCTCGCGCCGGCGAACAGACGCGCGGCCGAGGCCGGGTTCAGCACCGCGGTCATGAAGGGCGCGTTCAGGCTGCGGATCGCGGGATCGGCGGCATACATGCCGGGCATGGCGGCGATGCGGCTGGCCGCGGACCAGGGCTGCTCGCTGCCGCCGGCCGGATTGACGGTGATCACGCCCACGGCGCCTCGGGCGAGCAATTGGCGGGCGCGGTCCGCCCGGGCGTGCGACTTGAGCGCGCCGGACAGGCGCGCCGGCCCCGGCCCATTGATCACCACCGCGACCTTGCCGCGCAGGTCCAGGCCGGCGAAATCATCATGCCCCGCCTCGGGGAGGTGGAAGCCGTAGCCGATGAAGGCCAGCGGCGCGTCGACCCGCGCGGGCGGCGGCCCGCCCGAGACGCGGAAATAGAGGTCACCCGGGATGGCGAGCGGGGCGGCGGGGCCGTTCGTCACCAGCGCCGCGCTCGACGCATCGGGGGTGAAGCGCCGCTCCTCGAGGCGCACGGCCTGGAAGAAGGTCCCGTTCTCGCCGGCAGGCTCAAGGCCCAGCGCGGCGAAGCGGCGGGCGACGAGATCGGAGGCGCGGCGATGGCCGTCGCTGCCGGCCTCGCGGCCTTCCATATCGTCGGCGGCCAAAGTGGAGACGGTCGTCCACCAGGCTTTGGCACGTTCGGATTGCGGGGCGGGCGCCTCGGTCTGGGCGAAAGCGGCGGAACCGAGGGCGGCGAGCGGGATCAGCAGGAAGGACAGACGCATGGGGGCCTCCTAGCGCGCAGCGTACCGACTCGCTAGACAGCCTTCGATGAACGACCTGACTCATCTAGGCCAGGCAAGCGCCCTGCCCGCGTCGCCCGAGGCGGCGGTGCTGGACTATGTGCCCAATCCGCGGCCCGGCACGCCCTACCTGGTCCGCTTCGCCGCGCCCGAATTCACCTCGCTCTGCCCGGTCACCGGCCAGCCCGATTTCGCGCATCTGGTGATCGACTATGCGCCCGGCGAGACGATCGTCGAATCCAAGTCGCTGAAGCTGTTCCTCGGCGCGTTCCGCAATCATTGCGGCTTTCATGAGGATGTGACCGTGGGCATCGGCCAGCGGCTCGCGGACGAGATGAAGCCGCGCTGGCTGCGCATCGGCGGCTATTGGTATCCGCGCGGCGGCATCCCGATCGACGTCTTCTGGCAGAGCGGCGCCCCGCCCGCGGACCTCTGGGTTCCGGACCAGGGCGTCGCCGCCTATCGGGGACGGGGCTGAGTCCTTGGCCGAGGGTCCGAAGATCGTCGTTCACGGCGCCGGCTCGATCGGCTGCTATGTCGGCGGCCTCTGGCTGGCGGCGGGGCTCGACGTCACCTTTCTCGGCCGGCAGAAATTGAAGGACGAGATCGCGCAGCACGGCCTGGCGGTGAGCGATACGAACGGCTTTGCCGTGAAGTTCGAGCCGGACCGGATCAAGTTCGAGACCAAGCCCGCGGCGCTCCGCAAGGCGGACATCATCCTGCTGACCGTGAAGAGCACCGGCACCGAGGCGGCCGCGCGGGAGATTGCGCGCGTCGCCAAGGGCGCGGCCACGGTAATCAGCCTCCAGAACGGCATTTCCAACCCCGCCTTGCTGCGCCGTCTGCTGTCGCGCCAGAGCGTCGTCCAGGCGATGGTGCCCTATAATGTCGTGCATCTCGGCCCCGGCCGATGGCACCGCGCGACCTGGGGCGAGCTGATGGCCGAGGATCAGGAGGCGATGCGGGACCTGTCGGCGCGGATCGGCGACCGGCCGGGCCGGCTTCTCCTGTCGAAGGACATGGCGGGGGTGGCCTGGGGGAAGTTGTTGTTCAACCTGAACAATGCGATCAACGCTTTGTCGGGCGAGACCTATCTCGCCGAGCTCAAGCAGCGGGATTTCCGGCGGGTGTTCGCGGCGGCGATCATCGAGACGATGGCGCTGCTCAAGAAGAAGGGAATCAGGCCCGCCAAGATCGGCAAGGTCGGCCCGGACCTCCTGCCGCATGTGATCGGCGCGCCGGACTGGGTGTTCAACAACCTGTTCCTGAAGGTGCAGAAGATCGACCCCAAGGGCCGCGGCTCCATGGCCGACGATTTCGCCGCCAACCGGCCGACCGAGATCGACTGGCTGAACGGCGAGGTGGTGCGGCTCGCGGAGGAGCTCGGCGAGACAGCGCCCGTCAATGCGGCGATCGTCGACCTCGTGAAGCAGGCCGAACTCGGCGTGCAGCGCACCTGGGGAGCGAAGCAGCTCTGCGCCCATATTCTGGGCGGCCACCGCAAGGTGAAGGGCTTCGGATACTGAGGCACGGCTTCTTCGTTTGACAGTCGCTCCGGCCCGACGCATCCACCCACTCGGGCTCATCGATAGAAAGCGACGTCATGCGCCCCTTCCCCCTGCTCTCCGCCTCGATTCTCGCCCTCGCTGCCGCGGTCACGAGCGCGCCCTCCACGGCGCAGCCCAACATCCGCGCGACGCCCACACCCGCCGCACAGGTGCCAAGCCAGCTGCCGCGCAATGTGCGCCCGCTCCATTACCGGATCAGCGCGACGCCGGACGCCGCGAACCTGCGTTTCACCGGGCGCACCGATGTCGACATCGTGATCATGGCGCCGACCGACAGCATCACGCTCAACGCGGTCGACATGCGCTTCGGCGACGTGTCGCTGGGCGGCGGCAGCGGCCATGCGGCGCTCGCGCTCAACCCGACCGAGACCCGGATCGACGCCGAGGCGCAGACCGCGACCTTTCGGTTCGCGCGCCAGATTCCGACCGGGCGCTACCGGCTGACGATGAATTATACGGGGACGATCTACACCCAGGCGGCGGGCCTGTTCGCGCTCGATTATGCGGGCGAGGGCGGGCAGAAGCGCGCGCTTTTCACCCAGTTCGAGGCGCCGGACGCGCGGCGCTTCTTCCCCGGCTGGGACGAGCCCAATTTCCGCACGCCCTACGACCTCAGCGTCACCGTCCCGGCGGGCCAGCAGGCGATCGGCAACATGCCGGCGGCGCGGCGGACGACCAATGCGGACGGTACTGTGACGGTGACCTTCCAGACCACGCCCGCAATGTCCTCCTACCTGCTCTTCCTCGCGGTCGGCGAGCTGGACCGGATCACCACGCGGGCGGCGGGCGTCGAGATCGGCGTCGTCACGCGGCGCGGCGCCAGCGAGCAGGGCCGCTGGGCTCTGGAAAGCTCGGCCCTCGTCGTGCCCTGGTACAATGAGTATTTCGGCACGCCTTATCCCTTGCCCAAGCTCGACAATGTCGCGGGGCCGGGCACCAGCCAGTTCTTCGGCGCGATGGAGAATTGGGGGGCGATCTTCTCGTTCGAGAATATCCTTTTGGTCGATCCCGCGATCACCACGCCGGCGCGCCAGCAGCAGATTTTCGAGGTCGCGGCGCATGAGATCGCCCACCAATGGTTCGGCGACCTCGTCACCATGGCCTGGTGGGACGATCTCTGGCTGAACGAGGGCTTCGCCTCCTGGATGGCGACCAAGGCGACGGCGGCGCTGCATCCGGAATGGGAGCCCCTGCTCGGCCGGATCAACGGCCGCGAGGAAGCGATCACGCTGGATTCGCTGCGGACCACCCACCCGGTCGTCCAGCACATCACCACCGTCGAGCAGATGAGCCAGGCCTTCGACTCGATCACCTATGAGAAGGGCGAGGCGGTCATCACCATGCTGGAGGATTATGTCGGCGAGGCGGCGTGGCGGAACGGGGTGCGCGCCTATATCCGCCGCCACCGGCTCGGCAACACCGTCACCGACGACCTCTGGCGCGAGATCGAGCAGGCGGCCGGGCGGCCCGTCACCGCCATCGCGCATGATTTCACGCTTCGGCCCGGCGTGCCGTTGATCCGGGTGACCGGCGCGCGCTGCGTCGGCGGGCGCACCCAGGTGACGATGACCCAAGGCCAGTTCAGCCGCGACGATCCGCAGGCGGCGGGCCGCTGGCGCGTGCCGGTGATCGCTGCCGCAGGCGCCGCCGAAGCGCGGACCCTGGTGCAGAACGGCGCCGGGACCGCCACCGTCCCCGGTTGCGGCACCCTGGTCGTGAACTATGGCCAGACCGGCTATTACCGGACGCTCTATTCACCCGCTCTGCTGAGCGCGATCACCCGCAATTATGCGCGCCTGCGGCCGCTCGACCAGATCGGCCTGCTCGCCGACAATTGGTCGCTCGGCCTTGCCGGCTATCAGGATGCGGGCCTCGCGCTCGACCTGGTCCGGGCGGCGCCGGAAAATGGCAATCAAAGGCTGCTGATCCGTATGGCGAACATCCTCGCCCAGGTGCACGGCATGTATGGCGAGGACGCCGCGCACCGGGCGATGGTCACCCGTTTCGCCTTCGCGAGGCTGGAGCCGGCCATGCGGCGGATCGGCTGGACGGCGCGGGCCGGCGAGCCCGCCAATGACGCGGTGCTGAGGAACGAGCTGATCGGGACGCTCGGCGCGCTGGGCCATCCGGCCACCGTCGCCGAGGCCAATCGCCGCTTCGCCGCCAACGACCCGTCCGTGCAAGGCGGGCCGCTGCGCGCCACCATCCTCGCCATCGTCGCCCGCAATGCCGATGAGGCGACCTGGCAGCGCTTCCGCCAGCTGGCGCGGGACGAGCGCAGCTCGCAGGTGCGCGTGGACCTCTACCGGCTGCTCGGCAGCGTCGAGGACGAGGGGCTCGCCCGGCGCACGCTTGAGCTGGCGCTGACCGACGAGGTGGGCGCGACCAATGCCAGCCAGATTTTCGGCGCCGTGGCCGGCGCGCATCCGGACCTCGCCTTCGATTTCGCGGTGGCCAATCGCGAGCGGGTCGAAGCCCTGGTCGACGCCTCCTCGCGCTCGCGCTTCTTCGCGCAGCTGGCGGGCGGCTCGGCGGACCCGGCGATGATCGACAAGCTCAACGCCTATGCGGCGCGCCACATGACCCAGCAGTCGCGCGGCGCCGTCGACCGGGCGATCGCCAGCATTACCGACCGCCTGCGCGTGCGCCGCGAGCGGCTGCCCCAGATCACGCGCTGGCTGGAGGCGCGGCGGGGGGCCTAAGGCCTGTCCTCAGGACCGGCAACGGCCGTGACGGAGCCGATTTTGTCGTCAGGCCAAGAGCCAGGAGGGAGCGATGCTTGACGCATCTTGACCGACGAGCGACGCCGCATGGCGGCAAAAGCGGCCCGCCCCGAAGGGGTTGCCCTGAGGCAATCACGGCCATTGCCGGTCATGAGGACAGGCCTTCAGCGGAAACCCGCCGCGCGTAGCGGTACAAAGCGTAGAGCATCGCCCCGAACAGGACGACGCTGCCGACCTCGACGACATGCTCATAGCCCTCGGGGAGCAGCCCCCCGGGCAGCCCGAACTGCGCGACATAGCCGGCGAAGGCCACGTTCGCGAGGCTGTCGCCCACGATCAGCCCGGTGGCGAGCAGCACTCCCATCCGCTTGGCGAAGGCCGGGTTGGCGGCCCGCTCGGCGCGTTTGTCGTAGAGCCAGCCGAGCACCGAACCGATCGCGATCGGCACGGTCACCGCCATGGGCAAATAGATCCCGATGCCGATGGCGAGCGGCGGCAGCCGGAGCAGCTTGGCCTTGCCGAGCGCGGCGTCGACGACGATCGCGACCACGCCGGTCGCGACGCCCATGCCGATCATCTTCCAGTTGAGGTCGCCACCCAGCACGCCGTTGGCGATGGCGGAGATCAGCCCCGCCTGCGGCGCCGCGAGCGCCTGCGGACCGGCGCCCGGCTGACCGGCAAAGCCGTAAGTGGCCGCGAGCGTGTTCAGGATGGGCGGGATTACGAGCGCGCCGAAGATCACGCCGTAGACGAGGGCCAGCTGCTGCCGCCAGGGCGTCGCCCCCACCAATTGTCCGGTCTTCAGGTCCTGCAGATTGTCGTTGGAAATGGTGGCGATGCCAAACACGATCGCGGTGGTGAACAAAGCATAGGCGACCAGCGCCTTCTGCTGATCGTCGCCGCCGCCGCCGAACAGCCACCCGAACAGCAAGGCGGCGGACAGGATGGCGAGGATGCCGATGCCCGAGATCGGGCTGTTCGAGGCGCCCATCAGGCCCGCCATATAGCCGCAGACCGACGCGATCACGATGCCGGCGACCAGCACGAAGACCAAAGTGAGCGGGATCAGGGTCCCGGCGCTGCCGGCCAAAGGCGTCGTGCTCAGGAACTGCCAGAGCAGGAAGGCGATGGGGATCAGCATGAGCAGGATGACCAAAGCCACCCGGCCGATCGGGATATCGCGCTCGACCAAGGGCAGCGCCTCGCCACCCGTCCGCCTGCTGGAGGCGGCGAGCGCCCCCTTGATGCCCTTGAGGATCGGGCCGAGCAATTTGAGCAAGGTGTAGATCGCCGCGATCCCGATCACGCCCGCGCCGAAGAAGCGCACGTCCGAACGGAAGATGGTGGTCGCCACCTCGTCGGCCGCGCCGGGAACGCCTGCGGTGAGAATCGGCAGCAGGATGAACCAGCCGATGATCAGGCCGCACAGATTGGCCATGCCGACCGAAAGACCGACCAGATGGCCGGCACCGAAAAGGGCATAGGAAAGCCCGCCGGCGACGCCCGTCGAGGACGCCCCGATATGGAAGAAATAGGCCACCTCCTCGGCGAGCAGCCGGGTTTTGGCGACCAAGGTGAAGGCGCCCGCGGCCAGCGAGTTCAGGATGATGAGCCGGAGGCCGATCCGATTCTCGAGATCGCCCTCGCGGCTGCCCGCGCCGACCTTCAGCACCTCGGCCGCGGCGACGCCTTCCGGATAAGGCAAGGGCGTATCCACCACGAGCGCGCGCCGGAGCGGGATGGAGAACATCACGCCCAATATGCCGCCCGCCGCCGTGGCGAGGGCCGTCGTCCAATAAGGGAAGCCGCTCCACCAGCCGACGATCACGAGACCGGGCAGGACGAAGATGATCGCCGCCAGCGTCCCCGCCGCCGAGGCGATGGTCTGGACGATATTGTTCTCGAGGATGTTCGAGCCGCTGAACATCCTGAGCACGGCCATCGAAATGACGGCGGCCGGGATGGACGTCGCGAAGGTCAAACCGACGCGCAGGCCGAGATAGACATTGGCCGCGGTGAAGACGAGCGTGATCAGGCCGCCGAGGATGACGGCGCGGAGAGTCAGCTCACGCAGCGGGGTCGCAGCGATCGGGGGCGGGGCGGAGGCCATGCTCAGCGCCCCCGGAAGAGATTGCCGAAGATGCCGCGCACGATCGCACCGCCGACGCGGTTGATGATCCCGCGCTGCACGCTCTTGCCGAGCTGGCGCGTGACCTGCTCGGTGAAGCTCGGATTGGCGCGCTGCTCGCGCTCGATCCGCGCCTGCTCCTTCGCCTGCGCCTGGGCGGCCTTGGCCGCATCGACCTGGGCCTGGGCCTGAGCGGCGGCATCGGCCGCCACCTGGGCGCGCGCGGTCAGGATCTCATGCGCGCTTTCGCGGTCGACCTCGGCGTCATATTTGGTGCCGATCGGCGAGGTGGAGCGGATGATGCTCCGCTCCTGCGGGGTCAGCGGGCCGATGCGCGAGCAGGGCGGCCGGACCAGAGTGCGCTCGACCGGGGTCGGGGCGCCTTTCTCGTCGAGGATGGAGACCAAGGCCTCGCCGGTCTTCAGCTCGGTGATCGCGGTGGCGACATCGACATTGGGGTTGGTCCGGAAGGTGTCGGCCGCGGCGCGGATCGCGCGCTCGTCCTTGGGCGTGTAGCTGCGCAAGGCGTGCTGGACGCGGTTGCCGAGCTGGCCGGCGACGTCCTCGGGAATATCGACGGGATTCTGGGTGATGAAATAGACGCCGACCCCCTTGGACCGGATCAGGCGGACGACCTGCTCGATCTTCTCCAGCAGCGCCTTGGGCGCCTCGTCGAACAGCAAATGGGCCTCGTCGAAGAAGAAGACGAGCTTCGGCTTGTCCGGGTCGCCCACCTCCGGCATGTCCTCGAACAGCTCCGACAGCAGCCAGAGCAGGAAGGTGGCGTAGAGCCTCGGACTCTGCATCAACTTGTCGGCGGCGAGAATGTTGACCGTGCCGCGGCCATTCTCGTCCGTGGTCATGAAATCGGTGATGGCGAGGGCCGGCTCGCCGAAAAAGGCGCTGCCGCCCTGAGAGTCCAGCTGCAGGATCTGGCGCTGGATCGTACCGACCGTGGCGCGCGTCACATTGCCATATTGGGTGGTGAGCTCGGCGGCATGCTCGCCGCAGAAGACCAGCATGGACTGGAGGTCGTCGAGATTGAGCAGCAGCAGCCCCTGCTCGTCGGCGACGCGGAAGGCGATGCTGAGCACGCCCTCCTGCGTCTCATTGAGGCCCATCAGCCGTGCGAGCAGCAGCGGCCCCATTTCCGAGACGGTGGTGCGGATCGGATGGCCCTGCTCCCCAAACAGGTCCCAGAACACGACCGGATTGTCGGCATAGAGATAATCGGCGAGGCCGATCTCCTGCGCCCGCTCGACCAGCTTCTGATGCATCGGCGCGGTGGCCGAGCCGGGCATGGCCATGCCGGCCAGATCGCCCTTCACATCGGCCATGAAGACCGGGACGCCGTGCTTCGAAAAACCCTCGGCCAAGCCCTGCAGGGTCACCGTCTTGCCGGTGCCGGTCGCTCCCGCGATCAGGCCGTGGCGATTGGCCTTGCCGAGCAGCAGGCTCTGCGGTCCGCCGCCGCCCTTCCCGATGAAGATCGTCTGGGCGTCATCCATGCCGCAACCCTCCCGTCAAACACTTGCCGCATCCTATTCCCCAAGCGGGCGGATGCGGCAAGCGCTTAGACGATGGCCGCGGTCAGGGGCGGCGTGCCGGCGTGGCCGGGGCCGGCGTCGCCCCGGCGCGAGTCAGCTCGATGCCCACATAAGCGGGCGGGCCGTTGCCGCGCTTGACCTGCAGCAGGACGGTGCCGCGGCGCGCCCGGCGGGCCGCCTCGATCGCCGCCGCGGCCGCCTCGGGCGTGGCCACGGCATTGTTGTCGATCGACATGACGATGTCGCCCGCCTGCAGACCCTTCTGGCCGGCGTCGCTATTCGGATCGACCGTGCCCACGACGAGGCCGCGGAGATTGGCGTCGCTGATCCGCAGCTGCTGGCGCAGCGCCGGGGTCAGCGCCTGCAAGGCGAGGCCGAGCGCGGACTGGGTGGCCCGCTGGCCGGCCGTCTCGGTCTCGGTCGGCTTGCCGCCGGCGTCATTGCCTTCGGCATCGGCATTGTCGTCGTCCGTGCCGTTGAGCCGGGCGAGCTCCTCGTCCGTCGGCCGCGAGGCGATCGCCACCTGCACGGTCTGGCGCTGGCCGTTGCGGATCAGCTCCATCGGCACGCGCGCGCCGATCGCCTGGCGCGAGACGATGTAGGCGAGCGTCGCGTCCGGCGTGACCGGCGTGCCGGCGACGGTGACGACGACGTCGCCCTGGCGGATCCCGGCGCGGTCGGCCGGGCCGCCCGGGGTCACCGAGCGGATCAGCTCGCCGCGATTGCGCTCGATGCTGAGCGCGGCGGCAAGGCCTTCGTCGATATTCTGCAGGGCAACGCCGATATAGCCGCGCTGGACGCGCTGGCCGCGGCGCAGCTGCTCGACCACCGGCGCGACCTGCTCCGCCGGGATGGCGAAGCCGATGCCGACATTGCCGCCGGTCGGCGAAATGAGCGCGGTGTTGATGCCGATCACATTGCCCTGGATGTCGAACATCGGGCCGCCCGAATTGCCCGAATTGATCGAGGCGTCGGTCTGGATGTAGCGGTCGTAGAGGCCGGCATTGATGTTGCGGTGCACCGCCGACACGATGCCGGCGGTGACGGTGCCGCCGAGGCCGAACGGATTGCCGATCGCCACGACCCAGTCGCCGACCCGGGTCTGGGTCGAATCGCCGAAGCGGACGAAGGGCAGAGGCCGGCGCGGATTGACCTTCAGCACGGCGATGTCGGAGGCCTGGTCGCGGCCGACCACCTCCGCCTCATATTCGGTACGGTCCGACAAAGTGACGGTGATCTGCTCGACCACCGCATCCGGCCGCGCCGGGGCGACGACGTGATTGTTGGTGACGATATAGCCGTCCGCGGAGATGATGAAGCCGGAGCCGAGAGAGCCGCCGCGCTGCGTGACGGTGCCATCTCCGCCCTGGTTGCCCTGGCCACCCTGGTTGCCGCGGCCGGGCACCTCGCCGCCGAAGCGGCGGAAGAAATCCTCGAAGCCGGGCGGCAGCTGCTGCTGGCGGACCTGAACCGACTGGCGGGTGGAGATGTTCACCACCGCCGGCTGAAGCCGTTCGGCGAGCGTGGCGAAGCTTTGCGGGGCGCCGGGAGGCGGGGCTGCCCGGATCATGCCTGGCTCGTTCTGCGCGGTCTGCGCGCCGACCGGGTTGCTCAGGGTCGCCGCCGCGCCACCGATCAGGATGGCGGCCGTAATCCCATAGACGTAACGCACGTTAGCTATCCTTCCTTGACTTCGGTCCGCAGCCCTTCGGACCTCAGCCACGCTAGATGGGGAGGCTGAATGAGATTTGAATGACGTGGCGCATTCATGGTCTCGTTCAACGGGTTCCCCGGAATTGACGAAGATAATCGTTGTTCGGAGAGAGGATGATGCTCGACCGGCCACGCTGGCCGTCCTGCCGGGTGCCGAGGAAGCTCTGCCGGTAGGATGCCATGGCGCGGTAGAAATCGTAGAATTCCGCATCCCGGTTGAACGCCGACGCATAAGTGGCCGCCGCTTCCGCATCGGCCTCGGCGCGGATGATCGTCGCCTGACGGTTACCCTGCGCGATGATCGAGGTCGCCTCCTGCCGGCGCGCGGTTCGCATCCGGTCATAAGCGGAATCGAGCGGCGTGCCGGCGGGCAGGTCCGCCCGCTTGATGCGCACGTCCACGATCACGACGCCATATTGGCGCGCATAACGGTTCAGCACGCGGGTGATATTGCCCATCATCTCGCCGCGTTCGGCGGTGAGCAAGGAGGCCGACGGCCGGCGCCCGAACTCGTTCCGCAGCACGGAGGCGAGGATCGGCTTCAGCTGGTTGACCAGATTCTCCTCGGTCCGCGCGGCGACGTACATCTGCAGCGGGTTGGTGATCCGGAAGCGCGCGAAGGCGTCGACCTCAAGCCGCTGCTGATCGGTCGAGAGGACCGGCTGGTTGTCCATGTCCAGCGAGAGGACGCGCTTGTCGATCCAGTGGATCTGCTCGACGAAGGGAATACGCGCGGTGAGGCCCGCACCGCCCGGGCCAAGCTGGGCATTCTCCTGATAGCCGTTGATCACCCGGACCGGCTGGCCGAAGCGCAGGATCACGGCCTGCTTCGATTCCGGCACGATCGAGACCGTGCTGGCGAGCACGATCAGCAAGGCGATGGCCAGCACGCCGAGCGCGATGGGGCTCCTGAGAAGGCGGGTCATCGGCCCGCCCCCGTGGCCGGCGCCGGTGCCGCGACAGCGCCACGGCCCTGAATCTGCGGGAGCGGGAGGAAGGGCTGGACGCCCGGCGCCTCGATCACCGTCGTGTCGGTCTGCTGCAAGATCGATTCCATCGTTTCATAATACATGCGCCGCCGGGTCACCTCGGGGGCGAGCCGGTACTGGGCATAGAGCCGCTCAAATTGCGCCGCCTCGCCCTGGGCCCGCGCGGTGATCTGCTGGGCATAGCCCCGCGCGTCGTTGATCGACGACTGCGCCTGCTGGGTCGCCGCGGAGACTTCGAGGAAGGCGGCGTTCACCTGCGCGGGCGGCCCGGACTGGCTGACCGACACGCTCTGGATCTGAACGCCGGAGCGATAGCTGTTGAGCACCTCCTGCATCCGGGCGCGGACCCGTTGCTCGATGTCGCTGCGGCCGGCGCCGAGCGCCTGGTCCAGGGTCACCCGCGCCACGGCCTCGCGCATCGCGCTCTCGGCGACCTCGCGGACGGTCTCCTCGGGATCGGCGAGCTGGAAGACGAAATCCTGCGGCGTGGCGATGTTCCAGCGCACCGTATAACCGAGGTTGATCACATTCTGGTCGCCGGTGAGGATCAGATTCTCGGTACGGCCGCCCGGAATCTGCAGGTCGCGGATCCCGGCCACGTCGACCTTGGTGACGCCGCCGATCGGCCAGGGGAACGAGAAGCCGATGCCGGGCTCAAGCGTGCCGGAATACCAGCCGAACGTGGTCACCACGCCCCGCTCCTGCGGGCCGATCCGGTGGATCGAGGTCAGGCCGAGCCAGAGCAGGATCGCGATGATGATGCCGTAGAGGACATAGGGCCGGTTGCCGCCGGGCAGGCCGCCGCCGAAGCGGGCGCGGCTGCGGCGCAGGAACTCGTCGAGCGAAGTGACGTCGCCGCCGCCGCGGCCGCCATTGCCGCGCGGGCCGGGCTTGCGCCGGCCGGGGCCCCAGGGGTTGCGCGGGCCGCCGCCACCGCTCCCGCCATCGCCCCCGTCGCCGCCGCCTTCGCCGCCCCCGCCGGGTCCCCACGGACCACCGCGATTGTCGCTCATCATCAGGCCAGGGCGGCGCAACCAATCAAAAAATCGTCTCATGCGCATTCCTATAGGGACGCACTTTGCGGAAAAACAGTGGCAAGCGGCGATGCAGCGCCTATCTGCCCCTCGATGAGTGACCAGAACGACCCGATCGCCGCCGCTTTGGCGCGGATTCCGGACCCGGCCGGCCGCGGCAGCCTCGCCGAGGCGGGCCGCATCGCCATGACCCGCCTGAAGGAGGGGAAGGCGGTGATCATGCTGGAGGCGACCGGCCTGTCCGCCGAGCAGAGGGCCGGGCTGGAGCGCCAGGTGCGCGCCGCGATGATCGGCGTGCCGGGCGTCCTCGACACCCAGATCGCGATGACCGCCGAGAAGAAGGAGCGGGCCATCATTGCGGTCGGCTCGGGCAAGGGCGGGGTCGGCAAGTCCACCGTCTCGGCCAATCTCGCCGTCGCGCTGGGGCGGCTGGGCAAGAAGGTGGGGCTGGTCGACGCCGACATTTACGGCCCGTCCCAGCCCCGGATCATGGGCCAGTCCGCCCGGCCCGAGCTGGTCGACGAGATGATCGTGCCGCTGCCCGCGCACGGCGTGCGCATGCTCTCCATCGGCCAGCTGATCGAGCCCGGCACCGCCGTCGCCTGGCGCGGCCCGATGACCGCCTCGGCTTTGTCCAACCTGATGGAGGGCGACTGGGGCGATTGCGAAATCCTGGTCGTCGACCTGCCGCCGGGTACGGGCGATGTGCAGATGACCCTGATCCAGAAGTGGAAGCCGGCCGGTGCGGTGATCGTCTCGACGCCGCAGGACCTGGCCCTGATCGACGCCACCCGCGCCATCGACATGTTCCGCAAGATGGACGTGAAGGTGATCGGCCTGATCGAGAATATGTCCGGCTATGCCTGCCCGCATTGCGGCGAGGTCAGCGACCCGTTCGGATCGGGCGGCGCCGAGGCGGCGGCGAAGGTGATGGACATCCCCTTCCTCGGCCGCATCCCGCTGAAGCTCGAAATCCGCCGGGCCTCGGACGCCGGCAACCCGCCCGCCGCCGGCGACGGCGAGGAAGCCGGGCTGTTTCGGGAGCTTGCGGAGAAATTGCTCGTTCAGCTGGGGCAACGTGCCGGAGGTTTCCATGCCGCTCACCCGTGACGAAGAGATTTTCGACCTGCTCAGCGAGACGCGCACGATCGCCATGATCGGCGCCTCCGACCGGCCGGACCGGCCGAGCTACGGCGTGATGGCCTATCTCCAGTCGCGGGGTTTTCGCGTGCTGCCGGTCAACCCGCAGATCACCGGCGAGCATGTCCATGGCGAATATGTTTGGCGTGAGCTCAGCCAGATTGGCGAGCCGATCGACATGGTCGACATCTTCCGCCGTCCGCTTGCCGCGGGCGAAGCGGTGGACGAGGCGATCGCCGCCGGCGCCAAATCGGTCTGGCTGCAGATCGGTGTGATCAACGAGGAGGCGGCCGCGCGCGCCGAGGCGGCGGGGCTGAAGGTGGTGATGGACCGCTGCCCCAAGATCGAAATTCCCCGGTTGGGAGTCCCCAAGGTCAGCTAGGGTCCGTACTCAATTGGCGCTGACTGGTTATCCGGCAATTTCAGAGTCATCCCGGCGCAGGCCGGGACCCATGCCTCAGGCATTCGCGACAAAGGCGACCACGGCTGCCGACTTCCTGTCGGACGCCGGTGTTCATGCTTCCAGGCCTGCGCCGGGATGACTCCTTGCTCACCATCAACGCCAAATCCAATTGAGTCCGGACCCTAGTCCACGTTGACCCAGACGAGGACGGCAGACGCTCGGTTGCCCGCCCGATCCACGCCGGTTGCCTGCCCGATCCACGCCCATGCTAGCGGAATGCCGCCGGAATGTGGAATGATCGGCGGATGAGCGTGATCTGGATCGGTTATACGACCTTGTACCGCGAAGGCGGCCCCAAATTCGCGCGCGCCGCGGAGACGATGCGTCGCGCGAAGGAGGCGGAGGCCGTGACGCGGCAGCCGAGGCCCGAGATACGCTGCGAGAAGATCGAATCGAAGCTCGACTTCGTGCAGGCGATGCAGCGGATCAAGGAGTCGGGGCAGGAGCTCGCCGAGCTGCATTTCATCGGCCATAGCGGCATGTACGGGCCGATGTTCCGGACCACCGCGATGCCCGAGCAATTCAGCCCCTATGAGTGGCGAACCCTCGAGCTGCCCTTCGCGAAGGACGGCGAAGCCTATTTCCACGCCTGCCGCTCCGCGCGCTGGTTCGCGCCCTTCTTCGCGCGCACGTTCAATGTGCCCGCGAGCGGCTTCCACTGGTACACGACGGTCTCGCTCGCGCCGACGCGCTTCAAATGGGAGCGGCCGGGCACCCCGCCGGACGCGCCGCTCTACATCATCGGCTGCAAGGGCAAGAAGTCACACGGCGTCGTCGGCGCGCTGAAAAAATATGCCGGCATCACGCCCGCCGAGACGATGCAGCGTTTCCTGCCGGAGGATCCGGGCGGCGACCCGTCCTATGATGCGATCGCGCCGCTCTATGCCGAGGTGTTCGAGGATATCGGCGTCCGTGAGGTCGAGTGGGGCTGGCTCACCCGGCATTTCGACACGGTGCCCGGCAAGCCCCGCGTCCTGGACATCGGCTGCGGCAATGGCGCGCTCCTGCGCAAGCTTTCCGGCCGGATCGCGGCGGGAACCGGCATCGACTTCTCGCCGGTGATGATCGAGCTGGCCGCGGCGCGCGCGCGGACCGAGCATCCCCATCTGCAATTCCAGACGGTCCGCGAGCCGAAGCTGCCCTTTCCCGACGCGAGCTTCGACGTCGTCACGTCTTTGCTGTCGTTCCGCTATCTCGACTGGGATCCCATCATGAACGAAATCCGGCGCGTCCTCGCGCCCGGCGGCCGCATCATGGTCGTCGACATGGTGACCGCGCCGGTGCGGGCCAAGGAGTTGCCGCAGCTCGCTTTGTCTAAGGCGCGGACGATGCTCGGCACCATGAAGCACCGCGCATTCCACCGCGCGCTGCGGAAGCTGGTCTCCGACCCCCGCTGGCACAAGATGCTGAGCTACAATCCGATCCGCGCCGAGCATGAGATGAAATGGTATCTGGAGAGCCGCTTCCCCGACAAGAAGGTCGAGCGGCTCGATATCGGCGTGCACGCGCGGATCCTCGCCTTCGATTCCGGCCCCCTCGAACCGGGCACGGTGCCGCCGCAGAGCTATCCGTGAAGCTCGGGATCCTGGACTGGGGCATTGGCGGCGTCGGCTTCTACGCCCTGGCGCGCGCGCGTCTGCCCGATCTGCCGGTCGTCTATTGGTCCGACGCGGGCGCAACCCCCTATGGCAAGCAGGCGCCGGCCGAACTGGCCCGGCGCGTCGGGACGATCGCCCGCTGGCTGAAGCGAGAGGCTGGGGTCACGCATCTCGCGGTCGCCTGCAACGCGGCGAGCTCGGTTCTGCCGGGGATCGACCTGGACGACGACACGCTGCCCGCGATGACGGGAGTCATCGAGCATGGCGTGCGCGCGGCGCTGAGGGAAACCGCGCCGGGCCAGATCATCGGCGTGGTCGGCGGGCGGCGGACGGTCCTTTCCGGCGCCTATCGGCGCGGGCTTTCCGGCCGCAATGTGCGGCAGCGGGTGGCGCAGCCCATCTCCGCGCGCGTCGAGGCGGGCGATTTGAACTCGGCGGGCCTGCGGCGCGAGCTCGACGGGATCATGAAGCCCTTGCGCGAGGTGGATTTGCTCGTCCTCGCCTGCACGCATTATCCGGCGCTGCTCGGGGCGTTCGCCGAGCGCGCACCGAAAGCCGGGATCGTCGATCCGGCGGCGGAGCTCTTGGCATGGGCAGTGGATGCTTGGCCGCTGGCTTCAGCCGGGCGCGACGGCGCGCCGGATCGCGTGCTCACGACAGGCGACGTCGAGGCGACGGCGCGATCGGCGCGAGCGGCCTTCGGGATGAAGCTCGACCCCGTTTCGATCAGCATTTGATGCTGAGCGGGCGACTGCCGCCAGTCGGCTAGCGCGCCAGCCTCGGCAAGGCGGCGCCGGCGATCCGGGTCGGGGCCAGCAGCATCGCGCCGTCGTCGACCTGCACGCGGACCCGGCGGTTCGGGAAGTCGACCGAGACCCGCTCGAACAATTGCAGCGCGTCCATGCCGAGCAGCAAAGCCGGCCGGTTCTCGAGGCCGAGCTGACGGAAGGGATGCACATCGGCGAAGGCAACGGGCAGGTTGGTGATGTCGATGCCGCCGATCCGGATGCGGCTGGCCATATTATATTCGGCCATGATCTCGCCGCCGGTGATGCTGACCATCCGGATCGGCGCGATCGTGCGGAGGCGGCCCCGGCGCTGCAGGGCGTTGCGCAGAGCGCTGTTGCCGACGCTGACTTCCGAGCCCGTGTCGATGATCACCCAGATGCGCTGGCCGTCGAAATTGGCGTCGACCAGGACGAGGCGCCCGTAAATGCTCCGGCCGGTGACGACGATCGTGTTGCCGTCCGGCCAGCGCTCCTCGCGGCGACGCGACGGCGTGACCGTCATCTCGCGGCGCTCGAAATCGAAAGTGACGCGCTGGTTGCGCAGGGAATCGACGCCAAGAATGCCCGAGGCGCCGAGATGGACCCGTGACAGCGCCGGGGCGTGGATATCGTCGACCGAGCGGCTGCCCACACTCAGGGTCGGGATGACCACGGTGGGGATCTGGCTGACCTCGGTCATCGAATGGACGGTGGTGAGCCGCCCCGGCCGGAGCGCCAGCGTCCGCGCCAGCTCGGAGGAGATGACGGTCCGCTCGGCGCCGGTGTCGACAATGAAGCGATAGGGCCCGCTGCCGGAAATATTGACGCCGACCGTCATCCGCTCGTCCGGGTCGACGCCGGTGCGCAGGGTCTCGGCCTGTTGCTGGTCGAGCTGGGCGGGGGTCTCCGCGGGCGGGGGTGCGGCAATGGCGGGCACAGCGTCCTGCGCCATGCCTGGCCCGGCCAGAGCTCCGATCCCGATCAGTCCGGCCAGCAGCCGCAGGGAAGGCCGTCTCCGCATCGTTCCTCTCCGCATATTCTCTTTTGCGGGGAGGCTAGTCCTCCGGGTGGAAAAAGCGAAGCCCGTTCGACGAACGACGTCCCGCTTTGGACGGAGGCGGCTAGACGACCGCCATGGCGCGCTCGCGCAGGCGCTCGACGGCGGCGGCGTGGATACCGGGCGTCGCGACCAGCACGCCGAAGGCCTCGCCGGACGCGGTGTTGAAGGCGAGCGGCTGGCCAAGCGCGCCGCTGACCGTCGCGCCCGCCTCCTCGGCGATGAGGGCCGCGGCGGCGATGTCCCACTCGAAGCCCCAGCGCAAAGTGGCGAGCAGGTCCGCCTCTCCCGCCCCAACCATGGCGATACGCAGCGCGATGCTGTTCGGCTTGGCGACGGGGACGAGGTCGCTGTCGACCTTGGGCAAGGTATCGGCGGGCACGCGGGCGCCGACCAGCTCCGCGCGCGGGCTGACTTTCAGCGGCACGCCGTTCCGCCGGCTGCCCCGGCCGCGCTCGGCGGTCCACAGCTCGTCCCGCATCGGCGCGGCGAGGACGCCCAGCACCGGCACCCGGTCCTCGACCAAAGCGATGGAGACGCACCAGCCGGGCCGGTTCCTCAGATAGTCGCGCGTGCCGTCGATCGGATCGACCACCCAGAGCCGCCGCCGCTCGATCCGGTCGCTTTCGTCCAAAGTCTCCTCGGAAAGCCAGCCGGCCTCGGGATCGAGCGCGCCGAGCTGCTCCTGCAGGAAGGCGTCGACGGCGAGGTCGACTTCACACACCGGATGGCCCGGCACCTTCTCCCAGCTCTTGTAATCGGTGCCGCAGCGGGCGGCGGCGATCCGCCCCGCTTCCTCCGCGATCCTCGCGACGTCCGAAATGTCCAGGCGATCAGGCACCGGCCACCGTCATCCCGTCCACCCGCAAAGTCGGAACGTTCACCGCGCGGCGATGCTCCAGATCATTGGCGGGCGCGAGCGTCCGGAACATGGCGAGCAGATTGCCGGCGATGGTGATCTCGTCGACCGGCTCGGCCAGCTGCCCGTCGCGGATCGCGAAGCCCGAGGCGCCGCGGCTATAGTCGCCCGTCACCGGATTGACGCCGCTGCCGATCATCTCGGTGACGTAGAGGCCGAGCGTCACGTCGGCCATCAACGCGGCCGGGGTCATCGGGCCCGGCTCCAGATGGACATTGGTCGCGCCGACACCGGGCGCGCCGCCAATGCCGCGATTGGCATGGCCGGTCGTCTCGAGGCCGAGCTGGCGGGCCGACGCCGCGTTGAGCAGCCAGCCGGTGAGCCGGCCGCCGTCGATCAGCCGGCTCTTACGGGTGGCGACGCCCTCGCCGTCGAAGGGCTTGGACTTGAGGCCGCGCGGCCGGTGCGGGTCGTCAACGATCACGATGGAGGGATCGAACAGGGCCTCGTCCTCATGGCCGAGCAGGAAGGAGGTGCGCCGCGCGATGCTCGGACCGCTGATCGCGCCGAGCAGCGCGCCGAGCAGGCTGCCGCCGACGCGCGGGTCGAACAGGATCGGCATGGTGCCGCTGGCGAGCTGGACCGGATTGAGCCGGGCGATGGTCCGCTCGGCAGCAAGCCGGCCGAGCGCCTCGGGCGCGTCGAGATCGGCATAATGGCGGACGCTGTGGCTGGCGCTGTCGCGCTGCATGTCGCCGCCCTCGCCGCCGATCACGCTGGTATAGGCGCCATAGCCGGAGGTGGTGTAGCCGCGGCAGAAGCCGTGCGAGGTGGCGAGCGCGATCACATTGCGGCCGGCGCTCATCCCGGCGCCCTCGCTGTTGGTGATGCCGGCGACGCTGCGCGCCGCCTCCTCGATCGCCAGCGCCCGCTCCTTCAGCGCGACCGGGGAGGGATCGGCGCCGTCATCGGCGGCCATGTCCGGCGTCGCGCCGCGCAGCAGCCGGTCTTCCGGCGCGAGCCCGGCATAGGGATCTTCGGGGGCCTCCCGCGCCATGGCGGCGGCGCGCTCGACCAGAGCGGCGAGCGCGTCCGTGGAGAGATCGGAGGAGGAGACGCTGGCCGACCTCTTGCCGACGAACAGGCGCAGGCCGATCTCCTCGCCCTCGGAGCGGGTCACATCCTCCAGCGCGCCGAGGCGCACCTGCACTTCGGTCGAGCCGTCGCCGATATAGAGGGCATCGGCCGCATCGGCCCCTGCCTTGAGGGCGGCTTCGACGAGCGCGCCGGCGCGCCCTTCCGCTTCACTGACGCTGAGCATCGGGGCGAGTTAGAGATTTGGCGCCCAAAAGCAACCCAAGCGCGGGCGTCAGGCCGTCCCCACCACATAGCAGGCAGCGAACATGAGCAGGCCGGCGAAGCGGTTGGAGCGGAATTTGGCGAGCGCGTTGGCGCCGTCGTCGGGCTTCAGCGTGGCGACCTGGCCGATGAGGTGAAGCGCCATGGGCAGCAAGGCGAGCGGCGCCCACCATTCCAGGCGGACCTCGCGGATCGCGAGCACCCAGAAGGTCAATGCGGCAAGGTAGCAGACCAGCACGCCCGCCCGCGCATGCCTGCCGAGCGCGAGCGCGGAGGATTTCACGCCGACCAAAGCGTCATCCTCCTTGTCCTGCAACGCGTAGATCGTGTCATAGCCGATCACCCAGAAGACCGCGCCGCCCCAGAGCAGGAAGGCCGCCGCGCCCATCCGCCCGTCCACCGCCGGCCAGCCGACCAGGGCCGCCCAGGAGAAGACCAGGCCGAGCCATGCCTGCGGCCACCAGGTGATCCTTTTCATGAAGGGATATAGTGCGACGAGCGCGAGGCTGAGCAAGGCGACGATCTGGGCGGTGCGCTGCAATTGGAGCAGGACGGCGAGGCCAATCAGGCTCATCGCCACGAGCAGCACCCACGCTCCTTTTAGCGAGGCCCGCCCGCTCGCCAGCGGCCTGAGCCGGGTCCGTTCCACCTTCCGGTCCAGGTCGCGGTCGATAATGTCGTTATAGACGCAGCCCGCGCTGCGCATCGCCCAGGCGCCGAGCGCCAGCCAGGCGATCAGCACCCAGCCGCTCATCCCGAGCGACACGGGCGGCCGCTGCCCCATCCCCGCCAGCGCCACGCTCCACGCCCCCGGCCAGAAGAGCAGCCAGGCGCCGATGGGCCGGTCGAGCCGGATCAGGCTCGCATAAGGCCGCCACGCCGCCGGCAGCGCGCCGATCAGCCCGCGCCGCTCGCTGTCGGGGACGATGTCGTCCTTGTTGATCTCGTCGGCTTTCATGATCGACATCGTTCACAAATGCCGTTCGTCCCGAGCGAAGTCGAGGGGCGCATGTGATGAGTCCGTGCAGGCGCCCCTCGACTACGCTCGGGACGAACGGATAGGGATAGCCTTATGACCGGCTCCACCCCCGCTTGGCCCCCGCACAGCCTGCCGCGCCTGTTCGTGGACGAGGCGCTGGCCACTGGTGCCGGCGTCACTGTCGACGGCAATTATCTCGCCGCGGTGCTGAGGCTCGGGCCGGGCGACCAGGTGAAATTGTTCGACGACCGGACCGGGGAGTGGCTGGCCGAGATCGTCGAGGCAGGGCGGAAAAGGGTCACGCTGCGCATCGACAAGAAACTGCGCGCGCGGGAAGACGTGCCCGACCTCTGGCTGGTCTTCGCGCCGGTGAAGCGCGGGCGGATCGACTGGCTGGTGGAGAAAGCGACCGAGCTGGGGGTCGCGCGGCTCGTGCCGGCGATCACGCGGCGGACGATCGTCGACAAATTGAACCTGGAGCGCCTCCGCGCCCATGTTGTCGAGGCGGCCGAGCAATGCGAGCGCACCGCCCTTCCCGCGCTGGACGCGCCGCGCAAGCTCGACGCCTTGCTGAAGGACTGGCCCGCCGACCGCATTCTCTATTTCGCCGACGAGGCGGGCGGCGCGCGTTTCGCCCCTCCCCCCGGCCCCGCCGCGATCCTGACCGGCCCCGAGGGCGGCTTCACCGACGAGGAGCGCGCGGCGATCCGCGCCCTTCCTTTGGCGCGCCCGGTCTCGCTCGGCCCCCGCATCCTGCGCGCCGACACCGCCGCGCTCGCCGCCGTTGCGCTCTGGATGGGCGCGGCGGGGGACTGGTCGCGCCACGGCGACCGATAGAATCCGCTTATAGGTAGTGTATCGAAACCGGCTGGCGGGCCATCCCCGCCCCCGCTAAAGCCGCGCCGATGACGACCCGCACCGAAACCGGCGGCAAGGCCGAGCGCCTGATCGAAAGCCGCGATGATCTCCTTGCCGTGTTCGCCAAGGGCGAGAAGCCGCGCGAAGCCTGGCGGATCGGCACCGAGCATGAGAAATTCGTCTATCGCTGCGCCGATCACCGCGCGCCCGGCTATGACGAGCCCGGCGGCATTCGCGACCTGCTGAACGAACTGGTTCCCTATGGCTGGGAACCGGTCATCGAGAACGGCCATGTCATCGCGCTCACCGGTCCGGACGGCGCGATCAGCCTGGAGCCGGCGGGCCAGCTGGAGCTGTCCGGCGCGCCGCGCGAGCATCTCCACCAGACCTGCGCCGAGGCGGAACGGCACCTGAAGCAATGCAAGGCGGTCGGCGAGAAGCTCGGAATTTGCTTCCTCGGCATGGGCATGTGGCCGGACAAGACCCGCGCCGAGCTGCCGGTCATGCCCAAGGGCCGCTACAAGATCATGCTGAACTACATGCCGAAGGTCGGCACGCTCGGCCTCGACATGATGCTGCGCACCTGCACCATCCAGACCAATCTCGATTACGCCTCGGAAGGCGACATGGCCCGCAAGTTCCGCGTCGGCCTCGCCCTCCAGCCGCTCGCCACCGCGCTCTTCGCCAATTCGCCCTTCACCGAAAGCAAGCCGAACGGCTTCCTTTCCTTCCGCTCCCATATCTGGTCGGACACCGACGCGGACCGGACGGGCATGCTGCCCTTCGTCTTCGAGGATGGCTTCGGTTATGAGCGCTATCTCGATTACGCGCTCGATGTGCCGATGTACTTCGTTTACCGGGACGGCCTTTATCATGATGTCGCCGGCAAGAGCTTCCGCGATTTCCTCGACGGCAGGCTGGAAGGCTTCGAGGGCGAGAAGCCGCGGGTCTCGGACTTTACCGACCATCTCTCCACCATTTTCCCCGAGGTCCGGCTCAAGTCATTCCTCGAGATGCGTGGCGCCGATGGCGGGCGCTGGGGCAAGATCTGCGCTTTGCCCGCGCTCTGGGTCGGCCTGCTCTATGACGACAATGCGCTCGACGCCGCCTGGGACGAAGTGAAGAGCTGGCCGCTCGAAGGCCGGCAGGCGCTGCGCGACAGCGTCCCCGCGCTCGGCCTCAAGGCGATGACCCCGGCGGGCGAGACGCTGCAGCAGCTCGGCCAGCGCATCCTCGGCATCGCCGCCGCCGGCCTCAACGCCCGC